>Ga0209172_10000240_pt1 | contig 160595 bp, 150 predicted proteins | sample LarsenN4metaG_FD_184113 | JGI IMG/M metagenome (GOLD analysis project Ga0209172, IMG submission 184113) | Hot spring sediment bacterial and archeal communities from British Columbia, Canada, to study Microbial Dark Matter (Phase II) - Larsen... ...
TACGGAAACCATCAAGGCCGCGAGGCTGAACGCTTCGCACTGTAGGCCGGATATAAGACCGCAACACCCTCTTCCGCCATCATGAATGTCACAACACTTGCACTCCGGGAGGCGTCCATATAAGGAGATCATGAAGACCCGAGCGGCCATCGCCGCCCTTGTAGGACTGTTGCTTATATCCTTACACGTGCACGCCCGGCAGGACTACCCCACCAAGTCGATACGGCTCATCGTGCCGTTCCCCGCCGGCGGGCAGACCGACGTCGTCGCGCGCACGGTGGCGCAGAAGCTCTCGGACGCGTTTGGCCAGACGGTGGTGGTCGACAATCGGCCCGGCGCGGCGGGAAGCATCGGCGCGGAAATCGCCGTAAAAGCGCCCGCCGACGGCTATACCTTGGTGCAGGTTTCCACGAGCTACGCCGCCAACGTCGCGCTCTACAAGCTCGCATTCGATCCGGTCGCCGACGTCGTGCCGATCGTCATGATCGGCGAGATCGCCAACATGGTGACGGTCAATCCCGCCGGTCCCTACAAGAGCGTCAAGGAACTGATCACCTACGCCAGGGCGAATCCGGGAAAAATCAATTTCGCTTCTGGCGGCACCGGTAGCGGCAACCATCTCGCGACCGAAGAATTCATGCAGATGACCGGCATCAAGATGACGCACGTGCCGTACAAGGGCTCGACCGCCGGTGTCACCGATCTCATGAGCGGCCAGATCCAGCTCATCTTCAGCGGCATCACCGGGATGATTCCGCATCACAAGGCGCGGCGCGTGCTCGGCATCGCGGTCACCAGCGGCAAGCGCAACAAGGCCGTGCCGGATCTGCCTACCGTGGGCGAGACGGTTCCCGGCTACGAGTCGGTGAGCTGGTCGGCGATACTCGCGCCGAAAGGCACGCCGAAGCACATCGTCGAGCGCTGGAACAGGGAAATCAACCGCATTCTCCAGATGCCCGACGTCCAGGCGCGCATGGACTCGATCGGGCTCGACGTGATCGGCGGCACGCCGGATGAGCTGCGCAAGACGCTCCTCGCGGACATCGAGAAGTGGAAGCGGGTGGTGAAGGCCGCCGACATCAAGCTGTGATGTGGCGGGCTCGGGTTGCTGCGGGGCTCGGAGCGAATACCGAATACCCGCTTGGACTCGTGCGGCGCCGCTGGCGTTTGAGTGCTGCGAGCCGCCTGACAGAGGACCATCTCGATGCGATCGTCGCCAGCCGTACACGGCGCGGTTAGCGCGAGAAGTCTGGATGAGGGCCTGGAATGTCCGGTACCGCACATAAGTCTTGAGCTCGGTATGCGGGGACGGGTCACACCTTGGCTACCGTGGCGCACAGTGGTAGTTCAAGAGTGCAATGCGATGGCGAGGGAGCGGCGACGGATTTATGGTCTGCCGCTTTCCCCCTTCTGGGCGCGGGTCCCCCGAGGCCCCGAAGCGGACCGAAGTGATTGTGCGCCACCGCACCGACGCGCGGGTGCGTGCAGGAGCAGCATGGGTGCCGTGCCGCGCTGGAGGTGATGCTTTTCGTCTGCCGACAGGCAACGGCGCGTGGTTTGCTTCGATCGCAGGGCGCAGGCGTCTGGGCCCTCGTCTTTCTTTTGAATTCTCGCGGGAAACCAACTTATTACACCCTGTACGGGATCGCGATGGGCGCCGGTTGCGTGCTACTGCTCGCGGTGGGTCGCTGCGGCGCCATTGTTGAAGTGCAATCGATGAGAATCGCACAGATCGCGCCCCTGTACGAGGCGGTCCCGCCGAAACTCTATGGCGGCACAGAGCGGGTGGTCGCGCATCTCACGGATGCATTGGTCGACCTCGGTCATGAAGTGACCTTGTTTGCCGCGGCAGACGCGCGGACCAAGGGAAAGCTGATCGCAGTGCGCGACCGGGCGATCCGGCTCGACGCCGCACCGCTCAAGTCGGATCTCGCTGCACATCTCACCATGCTGTATGAGGTCAGACGCCGCGCTCTGCAATTTGACGTGCTGCATTTCCATGTCGATATGCTGCACTTCACGATGTTCGAACAGCAGGCGCACAAGCTTGTCACCACCCTGCACGGGCGGCTCGATCTCAAGGATCTGTCCCAAGCCTACGAACGCTGGCCGCAGTTTCAGCTCGTGTCGATTTCCGACCGCCAACGCCGTCCCCTGCCCGACGCGAACTGGATTGCGACAGTGCCTCATGGTTTTCCGGACGATTTGCACCGGTACTGTGCGCAGCCCGCGGGCAACTATTTCGCCTTTCTCGGACGCATGTCACCGGAAAAACGCCCGGACGTTGCGATCAAGCTCGCGCTGCGCGCGGGCATTCCCCTCAAGATCGCGGCGAAAGTGGACGCGGTGGACGTGGGCTACTTTGAGGCGGTGATAAAGCCGCTGCTCGATGATCCGCTCATCGAATTTATCGGGGAGATCGGCGATGATTACAAGTCGGAATTCCTGGGCAATGCACGCTGCCTCCTGTTCCCGATCAACTGGCCCGAGCCCTTTGGCCTGGTGATGATCGAAGCCATGGCCTGCGGCACTCCGGTGATCGCATGGAATTGCGGCTCAGTGCCCGAAGTGGTAGAGGACGGCGTCACCGGCTTCATTGTCGATTCCGAAGAGCAGGCATTCGCAGCCATTACGCGCCTGCCCAGCATCGCTCGCAAGAGCGTCCGCGCCGCATTCGAGCAGCGCTTCACGGCAAGGACCATGGCGCACGCCTATCTGGACGTGTATGCGGGGATGCTGCGAACACACGCCAACGAAAAGCGAGTCACCAACACCATTTCAGAGCCGGCCTATGAACTTGGCGGATGAACCCGGAGAGCACCGCGGCCTGCTGCCGCGGTTCACGCTCAAAGACTCCAACACCTTTCTACTCGCCGACGCGCTGGGCGATATTCATGCCGCCAGCGATGGGCTGTTCACGAACGATACGCGCATGTTGTCGCGCTTCGAGCTGGATGTTGGCGGACACCCGCCGTCGCTGCTGGGTGCGGCAATCAATCAGGACAATACGGTGTTTACCGCGCATCTCACCAATCGACCGCTTTCTTCGCTCGGCGAGGGTGCGATCGCGCGGGGGGTCATTCATGTCGAGCGCAACCGCTTTTTGGCTGGAAGCCGCCTGTACGAATGCATCCGGCTTACGAACTACAGCGAGTCCGATGCGCACGTCCCGCTGAAGCTGTTGTATGCCGCCGACTTCGTCGATATCTTTGAAGTGCAAGGCCTGGTGCGTAAGGTCCGCGGACAGGTCCTGTCTCCCGCGGTGAACGCCTGCGGCGTGGAGCTTTCGTATCGCGGCCTGGACGAGGGGGTCCGCACGACGCGAATTGAATTCTCCCTGCAGCCGGTGTCGATCTCCGGTGAGAAGGCCGAATTTGTGATCGCCCTCAGGCGAGGCGCTCGCGAAGAGCTGTACATCGAGATCGGGGCCCAGAAGGAAGACACCCCCAGCCGCGAGCGCTTCAACGCAGCGGCCGCGCGAATGGCCGCGCACATGCACGAGCGTCTGGAGCAGGGCGCAGTCATCGTCACTTCCGGTCGATTGTTCAATCAATGGATAGACAGATCGCGCGCCGATCTGGCGCTCCTCACGACTTCACTGCCCACCGGGCCTTATCCGTATGCGGGCATTCCCTGGTTTGCCACGCAGTTCGGGCGGGATGCGATCATCACTTCACTGCAAACACTTTGGCTTAACCCGCGGCTGGCCGCCGGCGTGTTGCGGTTTCTCGCGTCCACTCAGGCGCAGCAGGATTCGGAGTTCAGGGATTCGCAGCCCGGCAAGATCATGCACGAAACGCGACGCGGGGAAATGGCCGCCCTGGACGAGGTGCCGTATGGAAAATACTACGGCGGAGTGGATACCACGCCCCTCTTCGTGATGCTGGCCGGCGCCTATGAGCAGCGCACCGGCGACCGCACGCTGGCTGACGGCATCTGGAATGCTCTGCTGGCCGCAACCGCGTGGATCGAGCGGCGGCTCGACAACAGTCCCACGGGGCTTCTCGACTATGCGCGCGGCAAAAGTACCGGGCTCGTAAACCAGTCCTGGAAGGACAGCCATGATTCGATGTTCCATGCGGATGGCCGTTTTCCGCGCGGGCCCGTGGCTGTCCTCGAGGTGCAGGGGTACGCCTACTCGGCGATCATGGCCATGTCGGAGATGACGGCGGCGCGCGGCGATCAGGCGAAGGCTGTGCTGTGGCGGCAGCGCGCCGAGCGCCTGCGCGGGGCGATCGAGGAAAAGTTCTGGGTGCCTGAGATGGACTACTATGCGATCGCACTCGATGGCGACGGCGAACCCTGCAAAGTGTACGGCTCGAATGCCGGGCATCTCCTGTACTGCGGGGTGCCCAGCGCGGAACGCGCCGCCGCCGTGACTGCACAGTTGTTGTCCAGCCGCTTTTCCAGCGGCTGGGGCATCCGCACTCTCGCCGAGGGCGAAGCTCGTTACAACCCCATGTCGTATCACAATGGTTCCATCTGGCCGCACGATACGGCCATGTGCGTGGCGGGAATGTCGCGTTACGGCAGTCGCGAGAACGTCGTCCGGATCATCAGCGAGATCTACGAAGTTGCGAATTATTTTTCGATGCGGCTGCCGGAGCTCTATTGCGGATTCCCGCGCATCCCGGGACAGGCCCCGACGCCCTATCCGGTCGCCTGTCTTCCGCAGGCATGGTCTTCAGGCACGGTATCGATGCTCTTGCAGGCGAGCCTGGGCATTCGGGTCGATGGGGAACGCAACGAAATTCATGTCGAACGGCCATTACTGCCGGCTGGCATCGAGCATTTGAGCGTGCGCGCCATTCCCGTCAACGACGCCCAGGTCGACCTCGACTTTCATCGTATCGGAGAACAGGTCGTCGTGGTGCCGGCCCGGCACCTCGAATGTGGAGTTCAGGTGCTGGCACATCTATAGCTCTGCGGCGCACAGGCCGAAGCGGGGGTGGATCAGTGCCATCCCACGCGTCGCGGCTGCCAGTGACGCGAGCGGTGATCGGCGAGGCGATCGGGCTTCTCGAAGAGCTTCACGAGCACCACGCCGGCGATGAAGCCGCCCAGATGCGCCCAGAATGCGACGCCACCGGTCTGCTCCGCGACGATGCTCGTGATCCCGCCGAAGAACTGCAGCACCGCCCAGTAGATCAACATCATCCAGGCAGGCAACGCGATCGAGGTGATGAACACCCCGAGCGGCACCAGCGTGAAGACCCGTACCCGCGGAAAGAGCACGAGATAGGCGCCCATCACGCCGCTGATCGCGCCGGAGGCTCCGACCATCGGCACGTTCGACGCGGGATCGGCGAGCACCTGCGCGAGCGCCGCACCGATGCCGCTCAGCAGGTAGAAGGCGAGAAAGCGTGGCCGCGTCATCGAGTCCTCGATGTTGTTCCCGAAGAGCCACAGGAACCACATGTTGCCGAGGAGATGCATCCACGAGCCGTGCATGAACATCGAGGTGAACACGTTCGTCACCTGTCGCCCCGGATCGGTGAGGCATACGAGTCCTTCTCCCATGGGAAAGCGCGTGCCGGCAGGGACCGAGGCGGTCAGCTCTCCGGGTATGAGGCCGAGCTCGCACACCGAGCGCGCAAGCGGCTCCGTCGTGCCTGCGCCCTGCACCAGCACCCACGCCAGTACGTTGAGCGCGATCAGGAGCAGCGTGACGTAGGGGGTACGCTGCGTTGCATTCTCGTCGTGATACGGAAACATGGCGGTTCACTGTTCGGGCGGAACAAGCCCCATTGCATCTTCTACTCTGTGCTCACGCGTGTTGCCTGCCGGGCGGCCATGCCGGCGGAATGTTTGGTCCCATTGGAGCACGCCCTTGCCCCGAACCGGCATTTCTACGCTCTGGTTTGGAGGCCGAATTCCCCTCGGCACACCTCGGCGAGCATCGCGATCCCCTGGTGGATTTCCTCATGGCTCGGGCTCGCGAAGCACAGCCGCAGCCGGCTTCGGCTGTGCGCCTTGTTCACCGACCACTCCGGACCCGGGTTGATGGCGACGCCCGCCTTGAGTGCCGCGGGGTAGAGCTGCATCGCATCCACGCCGTCCGGCAGCTTGACCCACAGGAAGATGCCGCCTTCGGGCTCGTCGAATTCCACCGCGTCGCCGAAGTGCTCCTCGAGTGACTCCATCAGCGTCTGCAGCTTGCCGCGCAGCGCCTGTCTCAGCACCGGCACGTGCCTGAAGAAATTCGCCGGGCAGTATTCCGCGAGGACCATCTGCTCGAGAGCGCCGGTGCCGCCGTCCGTCTTGAGCGCGAGCGTGCGCGACATCACCCGCCACGGCGCGAGGATATAACCTACGCGGAGCGCCGGTGCGATCGATTTCGAGAACGAGCCGATATGGATCACGCCGCCGTGATCGCTCAACGCGTAGAGCGCGGGCGGGCGTTTCCCGCTCCACACGAGATCGCAATAGCAGTCGTCCTCGAAGATCGGCACGCCGTATTGCGCGGCAAGGCGCAGCATTTCGTGGCGGCGCTCTACGGGAAGTATGGTGCCGGTCGGATTCTGCACCGTCGGTATGGTGTAGATGTACTTCGGCCGTACGCCTTTGCGTTCGAGCGCTTCGAGCGCGCCCGCGAGCGCGTCCATCCGCATGCCCTGGCGATCGAGCGGGATCCCGATCGGCGTGACGCCGAGCCGCAGCAGCCGGTTGATCGACCCCTGATAGCAGTCCTCTTCGATGATGACCGTGTCGCCGCGCTCGAGGAGCGTCGCGTTGACGAGGTCGAGCGCCTGCAGCGAACCGGAGGTCACGAGGATGTCATCGACCGTGCAGCGGATCGCGGCATCGGCTTCGAGCTTCCTTGCCAGGAACTCGCGCAGCGCGCGATAGCCTTGCGGGCCGCTTGCGAGCCCGTAGGTCGACAGCGTGCGTCCCTCGCGCCGCAGGACCGCCTGCGCCGCGGCGATCAGTCCTTCCAGCGGCAGTGCGTCCGGGTCGTTGTTGCCGCCCGTGAAGTCGAACTTGGGGCGCCCGGCCCAGCGCACGACGGGCGGCGGCAGTCTCGCGGGAAAGAGCGGCGCGAAATCGAATGATGCATCGTTCATGGCATGCGGCTTTCTTCGAGGCTTCGAGATGGAGATCCCGGCAATGGTTGCAGACGCCTGCAATAAGGGCAAGCGCGACGCGCGATGGAACGTCGGCTGGGTAAAGCAGGGACAGGAGCGCAAGACGTGTCAGTTCTCATGGTGGTGCGATGGACGCCCCGACAGTGCACAGGAGGAAAAACCCTACGCGGCAGCGAAGGAAGTCGCACGCAAGGCGCTCAACCGTGAGCTCGAGGACCGTACGGGCGGCGCGTTGTATTTTCACCATCGCGGCGTGACGCCGAACTGGGCTGCCAATTACACGAAGACTGCGGAAGTCGGGGAGCATCTTTTCTATAAGCCGCCGGGTCGCGGGGCCAAATAGTCGCGGCGTTCTATCCACCACCGCCGGCTTGATCTATCATCGGGCGCGACGAAAGCGCGATGCCCGAATCCACGATGCGGTCGCGTGATGACGCGTGGGCTGTGCGCCGGGAGAACGAGGAAATGACGATCAATGTTGACGCCACCATCCGCGAGCGGCCGCTGCCGGACGTGAAGCGCGACATCCGGGCGCGTGCAGGCCACCGCAACCCCCTCGAAGGAATCAGGCCCGAGGATGCCGAAAAAGTGGCCGAGTCGCTCGCGAGCCTCGACGGCGACGAGTGGGCACGCGCCTGGTCCGAATGGGGCCACAACTACGAGGCGGAAGGCGACGCCCTCGCGAAAAAGGGCGGCGATCGCAATGCGCTGCGCGAGCGGTATCTCCTCTCGTTCAATTACTTTCGCGTCGCGCGCTATCCGTGTCCGACGACGCCGGGCAAGGAGACGGCGTATCGCAACTCGCTGCGCGTCTTTCGCAAGGCGGCGCAGCATTTCGATCCCCCGCTCGAAATCGTCGAGATTCCGTTCGAAGGCAAGTCGCTGATCGGCTATCTCCAGTTGCCGCGCGGCGTGCCGCGTCCGCCGGTGGTGATGCACTGGGGTGGCGTCGACGGCTGGAAGGAAGACCGCACGCGGGCGCACGGCGCGATGCACGAGGCGGGCCTGGCGGGTTTCGCGGTGGACATGCCGGGAACGGGCGAGAACCCGGTGATCTATACCGATCCGCGCGCCGAGCGCACCTTCTCGGCGTTCATCGATTATCTCCTCACGCGCAAGGACCTCGACGCAACGCGCCTCGGCGTGTGGGGCGGCAGCTACGGCGGCTACTGGGCGGCCAAGCTCGCGTTCGTCGAAGCGAAGCGGCTCAAAGGCGCGGTGTTCCACGGCAGCAACGTGCACTACGGCTTCCAGGAGAAGTGGCTGCGACCCGCGCTCACCGAGAGGGCGTCGGCGGCGATCATGGGGCCGCGCCAGCTCTTCGAATCGCGGGCGCGTGCGATGGGCGTGAAGAGCCTGGAGGAGTTTCTCGAAGTGGCGCCCCGCCTTTCGCTGCTGACGCAGGGGCTGCTCGACAGGCCGTCGGCGCCGCTGCTCGGCGTCAACGGCAAGCTCGACGACCAGGCGCCGGTCGAAGACATCTACCTTCTGATGGAGCACGGCAATCCCAAGGAAGCGCGCATCTATCCCGAGGGCGGGCACATGGGGCGCGGCGGCGGCGTCAAGGACGACGAGATCCGCGATCTCATCGTGCAGTGGCTGAAGCTGAGACTCTCGCAGTAGGGCGCGAATGGAGGAGGTGTGAGCATGGGCACGCAGGAGCATGCGTACGGGTATCTCACGGAACTCGAGGCGCGGTTTCTCGACGCGGCGGTCGCGCGCCTGATACCGGCCGACGAGCTGGGTCCCGGGGCGAAGGAGGCGGGCGTCACGGTCTTCATCGACCGCCAGCTCGTGAGCTTCTGGGGTACGCACGGGCGCAATTACCGCATGGGCCCGTGGCGCGACGGCACGCCGCAGCAGGGATTCCAGTCGCGGCTGACACCGCAGGAGATCTACCGCGCCGGCATCCGCGAGACGAATCTTTATTGCGTGAAGCGCTACGGCAAGCCGTTCGAGTTCCTCGCGCCCGGGCAGCAGGATGAAGTGCTGCATGCGCTCGAGGAGAACGAAGTTCCGCTCGAGTCGCTTTCCTCGCGCCTCTTTTTCAATCTGATGCTTCGCAACACGATGGAAGGCTTCTTCGCGGACCCGATGTACGGCGGCAACCGCGACAAGATGGGCTGGAAGCTGATCGGCTTTCCCGGGCTTCCCGCTTCCGACTATGCGGAGCGACTGCAGCAGCACGGCGTGCCGTATCGCGTCGAGCCGGTAAGCATCCTCGATGTGCGCGAGCAGCGCGTCAAAGTCGATGCGCAGGGTTACCCTAAGCACTTCCCGGCAAGCGGGCAGGGAGGCGACGATGCCGGCCGTTAAGCTGAAGCCGGTCGACGTGGTGGTGGTTGGCATCGGCGTCGCGGGCTCGATTCTCGCGAAGGAGCTCGCGGCGACCGGGCTCAGGGTCGTCGGACTCGAGCGCGGGCGCATGGTCGATCCGCAGCACGACTTCACCGCGCCCTACGCGCACGACGAGCTCAAGTACGATCGCCACAGCGACATCTTCCAGAATCTCTCGCGCGAGACGATCACCTTCCGCAACAGCATGAGCGAGACGGCGCTGCCGATGCGCGAGATGGGCTCGTTCAAGCCGGGGGAATGCGTGGGCGGAACGGCGGCGCACTGGGGCACGCACACGCGGCGCTTCCTGCCCTGGGATTTCGAGACACGGAGCCGCCTCGTGGAGCGCTATGGCGCAGCAATCCTGCCCGAGCACTGCACGAGCCAGGACTGGGGCATCACTTACGAGGAACTCGAGCCGTACTACGATCAGTTCGAATACCTGTATGGCGTCGGCGGAAAGGCGGGCAACCTGAACGGCGAGATCCAGCCGGGCGGCAATCCGTTCGAGGGCGCGCGCTCGCGCGAATATCCGAATCCACCGGCGCCGCAGACCTACGCCTGCGCGCTCTACGAGCAGGCGGCGAAGTCATTCGGCTACTCGCCGCATCCGAATCCGGTCGCGTCGATGACGCAAGCCTATCGCAACCCGTATCGCCTGATGCTCGGGCAGTGCCTGCGCGGCGGATTCTGCAGCAGTCACGTCTGCGCCAACGGCGCGAAGGCGAACCCGCTCACCGCGGTCATTCCGGCACTCCTCAAGCACGAGAATTTCGAGCTGCGCCCGCACTCTAACGTCATCCGGGTGAATCTGGATTCGGAGCGCAAGCGCGCGGTGGGCGTCACCTACATCGACGCGCGCGGGCGTGAGATCGAGCAGCCCGCGGACCTCGTGATCCTCACGTCCTACACCTTCAACAACACGCGGCTCATGCTGCTCTCGGGCATCGGCAAGCCCTATGACCCCGTGAGCAATACCGGCGTGATCGGGCGCAACTATTCCTACCAGGTGGGCGGGAAGGTGGTGCTGTTTTTCGAGGACAAGGCGCTCAACACGTTCATGGGCGGGGGCTCGAGCGGCACTTCGATCGACGATTTCAACGGCGACAACTTCGATCACGGCGGGGTCGGCTTCATCGGCGGCGCGTGGGTGGCGGTGAACAGCTCCGGCGCGACACCGATCCGCAATCTCGCGGTGCCGAAGGGCACGCCGCGCTGGGGCTCCGCCTGGAAGAAGGCGGCGGCGCACTACTACACCCGCTCGTTCTCGATCGGCGTGCACGGCGGCTCGCAGAGCTACCGCATGAACTATCTCGATCTCGACCCGACGTATCGCGACGCGAACGGGCTGCCGCTCATCCGCATGACGTTCGACTGGACCGACAACGAGCGCCGGCTCTCGGCGTGGATCGCGGCGAAGGCGGCGGAGATCGCGAAAGCGATGGGCGCATCACGGGTTGACGTGAATCCCATCAGCGGGCACTACAGCATCGTGCCCTACCAGAGCACGCACAACTGTGGCGGCGTGGTGATGGGCCCGGACCCCGCGACCAGCGCGGTCAACAAGTACCTGCAGTCATGGGACGTGCCGAACGTGTTCGTGATCGGCGGCAGCGCATTTCCGCAGAACAGCGCGAACTCACCGACCGGGACGATCGGCACGCTCGCCTGCTGGGCCGCCGACGCGATCAAGGACCGCTACCTCGAGCGGCCGGGGCCGCTCGCGTAGCGGTCTTCACGCGTGTTATTCGCAGAACCGGGGATTTACTGGCGCCGCGAGCCTGCAGCGGGACTCGCGCCGCTGCTCGTCGACGTATCCCGCAGCGGGCGCGAGTATCCGCCGCACTACCGCACGCCGCTGCCCTTCAACACGGTGCACGACAACGTCTCGATGTACGTCGAGGAACTGTGGGCGGGCGCACCGGAGGTCGGCGGGACGCTGCTCTTCTGCTCGTTTCCCAACACCTGGATCGACGTCAACCGGAACGAAGCGGACATGGACCCGGCCGCGGTGGATGGCACGTGGCCGCACGAGCTCAAGCCCAGCCCGCGCACGCTGGAAGGGCTCGGGCTCATCAAGACCAGGTCCCGTTACGGAGAGCCGTTCCAGGAGCGCAAGCTCACGGTCGCCGAGATCGAGGAGCGGCTCAATGACTACTACCGGCCGTATCATGCGGAGCTGAAGCGCAACGTGGATGCGCTTTACGCCCGCTTCGGAGCGCTGCGCCACATCTCGTGCCATTGCATGTCCGCGGTGGGTGCGCCGACGCACCCCGACGCGGGCAAGCCGCGTGCGGACTTTTGCGTGAGCGATCTCAGGGGTCGGACCGCTTCGAAGGATGCGATGGCCCTCGTCGTCGATGCGCTGCGTGGCTACGGTTACAGCGTGTCCGTGAACGACCCGTACGTCGGTAACGAGCTCATCGCGCGCCACGGCGATCCGGCGCGCGGCATCGATTCGATCCAGATCGAGATCAACAAGAAGCTCTTCATGGATACGGAAACATTCCGCAAGACCGCGGGTTTTGCCTCCCTCGAACGCGATCTGGATCGGCTGCTCTCGGTGATCGCTTCCGACAGCAGTGCGCGCGCCGGGAGCCGCCAGCCGCGGCGTTAGTCCGCCTTCGCGCCGGAGTCTTTCACCACTTTCGCCCACTTTCCGATATCGCGCTCGACCAACCGGGCGAATTCCCCCGGACTCAGCGCGTACGATTCCGCGCCCTGGCTGAGCAGCATGTCGCGCACCTCGCCGGATCTCACGATGCTCACGATGTCCGCGTTGATTTTCGCTACGATATCCTGCGGCGTCCCGGCCGGTGCGAAGACGCCGTACCAGGCGACCGCCTCGTAACCCGGCAGTCCCGATTCCGCGACGGTCGGAAACTCGGGCGCGGTCGGGAAGCGCTTCGTGCTCGTCACCGCGAGTCCCCGCAATCTGCCAGTCGCGACGAGCGGCAGCGCCGATACGATCGTGGCAAACGACGAGGCCACTTCACCCGCCATGACGGCGGGCATGGCCTGCGCGCCGCCCTTGAATGGCACGTGCAGCATCTCGACCTTCGCCATGCTGGTGAAGAGCGCGCCACTCAGATAGAGGAAATTTCCGGACGACGCGTATGAGAGCTCGCGCGGTCGCGCCCGTGCCAGCGCGATCAGCTCCTTCACATTCCGCGCGGGAACGGAGGGGTGCACCACGATCATGTTCGGAAGCAGCGCCGTGGGGGTAACGGCGGTGAAGTCCCGGCTCGGGTGGTAAGAGAGTCTGGGGTAAAGGCTCGCGTTGATGGCGTGCGTGCCGGTGGTGCCCATGACGAGCGTATATCCGTCCGGCGCAGCGCGTGCGGCGATCTCCGAGCCGACGATTCCGCCGGCACCCGCGCGATTGTCGACGACTGCCACCTGCCGCTTGTAGCGTTCGTTCAGCTTCTGCGCCACGAGCCGCGTCACGACATCGGTTGCGCCGCCCGGCGGGAAGGGCACGATGTAGCGTACCGGCCTTGCCGGATAGTTGTCCGCCGCGGTCGCGGTGAGTGCGGCAGCAAACGCGGCGCCCACGGCCAGCTTTATGATAGTTCCTCGATGCACGTCCACTCCCTGTCCGCGGGCTCGCCTCGCGGTGCATCGTGCGCAGTTATACCATGCGTTGCGCCTTCAGCCGCGGCGGCGGGTGGCGAGCCCCCAGACAAAGAGCACGATCAGCGCGCCGGCCACCGCGATCAGAATGCTGCGGAAATCGATGCCGGACACGGCCTCCCAACCAAAGAGCGCCGTTCCGATGAAGCCGCCGACGAGCGCGCCGACGATGCCGAGCAGCATGGTGAGGAAAATTCCGCCGCCCTGATCGCCGGGCACGACGAGTTTCGCCAATGCGCCCGCAATGAGACCGAGGATGATCCAGGAAAGAATGCTCATAGACAACCGCCCTCCGACTGAAGGAGAAAAACGAGGTTTTAGTCGGACCGGGGAGGCGAGCCGGGGTTCCCGGCGGTTGAAATGGGCCTTCGGGTCGCATCGGTTTTTCGGCGGGGCGGGAGATCGAAATTTTCGATCGAAAAGTCTAAAATAATATGTTGTATCGATCAGGGGCGCAGCCCTAGAATGACCTGCATGAAACCCTTCGGGAGACCCTCATGTCCGTGATTCGAAATGGCGGGGCGCTCGTCAAGACCGGCACTTTTGCCTGCATCCACTTTACCGTGGCGTTCAGCATTGCCTATCTGCTCACGGGCAATGTCGCGATCTCGAGCGCGCTCGCGCTGATCGAACCCTTCGCGAACACGATCGCCTATTACTTCCACGAGCGGATGTGGCGGGCGGTGCAGCGAGGACGGGGCGCAGCCGCGAGCGCGCCGTATACCGATCACAGATTGTCGGCGAGCCAGTCCGCGACGTAATTCGCGCCGAGGACGCGGTTATCACCCTGGCAGTGCTCGGCGCCGCCTTCCTCGGCGGTGAAGATCTTGATCGTCTTGTTGCGGCTTCCCACCGCCGCGTAGAGCCGGCGCGCATACCCGACGGGCACGATGGTGTCGTTTTCGCCGTGCACCACCAGGAACGGACATGTGATTCTTTCCGCGACGCCGGCGAGCGTGTAATCCCTGAGCTTTGCCATCGCCGCGTCCATGTCCGGCACGCCGAGCACCCACAGCAGATGGAAGAACGGTGCCGAGACCTTGCTGCCGCCCGATTCGATTTCCCGTCGTCGCTGGATCCACACTTCGTGATAGTCGTAGTGGCCGCCCCACGCGACACACGCCGCGAAGCGCGGTTCCATCGCCGCGGCGCGCGGCGCGAGATAGCCGCCCATGCTGATGCCCATGATCGCGACGCGCTTCGGATCGACGTCCCTGCGGGCCGCGATATACTCGTAGGCCGCGCGCGCGGGAACTTCCCAGTCGTAACGGCTCGTCAGGTTCTGCAATCGCAGCGCTTCGCCCTGCCCGGGGCCGTCTATCGCGAGCGTGTTGATGCCGCGCGCCGCGAGCTCGACACCGCCGTAGAGAATGCCGACTTCCTTGGTGCCGTCGAGCCCGTTGAAGAACACGACCGTCGGTGCCTTCTCGCCGGCACCCCGGCCGCGCATGAACCATGCCGGCAGCGTCGTATTTTCGTACGGGATCGCGACCCGCTCTGCGTTGGGATAGCGCCGCGCCATGCCTTCCGCGAAACAGCGCAGATGCTTGCGGTAAATCGCGAGCTTGCGTTCGTTGAGGTGCAGGTAACGCTCGCCGTAGCCGTAATAGGTCGCGGCGTGCAGGAAGTACGTGCCCGCGGTGAGCGGGTGGTTCGCAGCGAGCGCTTCTTCCGCGCGCCGCTCCATCTTTTCCGCCATGCGCGACCATTCCTCGCACCACGCTTCGTTGTCGCCCTCCCGTCCGCGGAGGCGCTGCCCGACCTGATCGATCTCGCCCATCGCGGCCGCGCCCCACGGGATCATCTCGATCGCCATGCTCATTCCCTGCGACCACATGTAATGGCTGGGGAAGTACTGGAACCAGTGGCGAACTTTCTTTTCCTCGGGTGCGTTCATTGCGCGTGCTCGATGTTCGGCGGTTGATCGTTACTGCGGCTTGATGCCGGAGGACCTGATGAGGCGCGCGTACTTCTCGTAATCGCTCCGGATGACGGAAGCGAACTGGCCGCGCGTGGTCGATGGCGTATCCATGCCCTGGCGCTTCCACAGCTCCTTCATGTCCGGCGTGTGCAGTATGCGCACGATCTCGTTATTGAGGCGCTCGAGGATCACGTCGGGTGTGCCGGCGGGCGCGAGGATGCCGTGCCAGCCGGTCATGTCATAGCCCTTCAGTCCCGATTCGTCGAGCGTGGGCACGTCCGGCAGCAGCACGTCGCGCGTCTTCCCGGTGACGCCGAGCGCACGCAACCTGCCGGCGCGGATGTACGGTTGCGCGACCGCCATGCTGTAGAACATCAGGTCGATGCGACCGGCCAGCATGTCGTTGAGGGCCGCCGTGCCACCCTTGCAAGGCACGTGCAGCATGTTGACCTTCGCCATGCTCGTGAAGAGCTCGCCGGCTAGGTGAAACCCGCTGCCGATGCCCGAGGAACCATAGGTGAGGAATTCCGGTTTCGCGCGGGCAATCGCGATCAACTGTTTGACATTCGCAGCCGGAACGCCCGGATGGGCGATGAGGACGTAACCGAATGCGCCGATCTGGGCGATGGGGGCGAAGTCCTTCAGCGCGTCGAATGGCGGCTTGGCGTGCATCTGGGGGCTTGCCGTGAGCGAAGAGCCGGGCGCGCCGAGGAGCACGTAGCCGTCCGGTGCGGCGCGGGCGACGAGCTCGTTGGCGATGAGCCCGGTGGCCCCCGCCCGATTATCCACGACGAATTGCTGGCCCAGGGACTCGCCGAGCTTCTGCGCGAGCGGCCTCACCAGCACATCGACCGTCGTGGCGGGCGGGAATCCGAGCACGATCCTTACCGGCTTCGCAGGATAGGCCTGAGCCTGCGCCACACCGGGTAGCGCAACGAGCGCGAGGCCGAGCAGCGCTATTCGAAATCTTGTCATCGTCGCGTCATCGACAGGCAGACCGGCTCGCATTATCGCGCATTCGCCCGGAACGATCTTCATTGCCGTGGTCCAACCTCTGTCGCGAGATCGGTGTGCGAACCCATGCGTAAGGACCTCGAACCCGGCGCCATCGTTGCAGGCGTCGCGCTCCACGGCCTGGCGGCGCTGTCCGTCGCGCTTGCCCACTTCGTCATCCTCATGGCGCTTCTTCCCGGCTGAAGGCGCGCAAAAAGCGCTGTACTTTTGCGTTTCGCCGCACCATAATTTCCCCTGAAGCGGCCTCGCGCCGGAGAGTGGCGCGCGGTGGTGCGCTGCGGCGCGGCATGCGAAGTGAGCAAAAGTTCCGCGACGGGGCCTGACCGCTGCGGCGTGATGGCCGCGCTTTCGGAGGCAGCATGACAACCAAGAACGAGACCAGTCGCGGTGGAGGAATAAGCAAGCTCCCGGTCATCGGGCTCGCCGCGGCAATACTGCTTTATTCCATCCTTCTCTGCGCGAGCTACGCCTAGCCGTTCAATCTGGCGTTGTCGCAGGAAGCGTCAGAAAGCGCAGCGCGCTCTGGCGGTGTGGCACGTTCGCGCTCCCATTAACTGACCTAATAACCAGATCAATAAGATTTCGTCGGCCCATCTCTAAATCCCGGGCGAGATCTGGTAAAGTTCGCTCCGGAAATCGTCGTCGAGACGAGCATCCCGATAAGAAGGGGAACTGGCGCGCGGACCGCGTTTCCGGGCAGCCGGTCACAATTCATGCCATTCGGGCTTTGAGACGGACCATGCTTACCACCAATCCCTTTGCGGTGCTCTCGGAAGTCGTCCCGGCTTCCCTGCTGCAGATCTACGTTGCCTTGATGATCCTCGCCGTTGCCGTCGGCACGCTGCTCGACGCCTTTCACAAGGGCAGCGCGAAGTATTTCGCGCAGCGCCGGGCGAAAGCCGCGGCGATGGCGCGCAGACCGCTGAGCGGCGGCGACAAGCTCTCGCTCGCAGCCTGTACCATCGGTGAAGCGGCGGTTTCCGGCGAATTCTGCAAGTGGCCGAGGCGCGTTTCGCATCTGCTCATGATGTACGGATTCATCGCCTACGTCGTGACGACGTTCCTCATGGTGTTCTGTTATACGGTGGCGGCGCAAACGCCGCCGATCGTGCCCGCGCTCTGGACGCTCGGCGCGCTCATGGTGCTGGTGGGCGGGCTGTGGTTCTTCTTCTTCCTGCGGGTCAACGTCGCGTATGACGGCGACCCGCCCCTTCACGTCGGCCGCGCCGATCTCTTCATCCTGGGGCTACTCACCAGCACGGGCTTCGGGCTGTTGTGGAAGATCGCGCAGGCGGGCGGCGGCAACTCGAGCGTCTCGCTCACGCTGTTTGCGATCTACATCGCGGGCACGACGTTCCTCTTTCTCGCCGTGCCGTGGTCCAAGTTCGCCCACATGTTCTACAAGCCGGTCGTGGCGTTCCAGCGCAGGGTGGAGGAGGCGAACGGCTCCACCGACCTTCCGACGCCCGAAGCCGGCCGTCTCAGCAGGAGTTGATCCATGCCCACCTACGTTGACATGACGCGATGCGATGGCTGCGGCGAGTGCGTCGATATCTGTCCCTCCGACATCATGCACATCGACAAGGTCTATCGCCGCTCCTACAACATCGAGCCGAATTTCTGCTGGGAGTGCTACTCGTGCGTCAAGCACTGCCCGCAGCACGCGATCGATGTGCGCGGCTATTCGGACTTCGCGCCGCTCGGCCACAAGGTGCGGGTGCTGCGCGAGACGGAAAAGGGCATGATCTACTGGAAGATCCGCTACCGCGACGGGCGCGAGAAGGAGTTCGAGTTTCCGATCAGGACGACTCCCTGGGGCTCGATCAAGTCGGCGGGCGAATACGAGGCGCCCGACCTCAAGGCGCTTTCGTCTCCGATGCTCGCGCATGAACCCGAAGCGCTCCACATCGACGCGCTTCCTACCCTCCCACGTGAAAAGAAGGCGTGACGGCCATGGCACTCCGGTCAACCAATAGAACGAAGTTCGTCGATGCCGACATCCTGGTGGTGGGCGGCGGTTTCGGCGGATGCGGCGCAGCGTACGAATCGCGCTACTGGGGACGCGATCTCAAGATCGTGCTCGTCGAGAAGGCCAACATCGAGCGCAGCGGCGCGGTGGCGCAGGGACTGTCCGCGATCAACTGCTACATGGGCATGCAGTGGGGCGAGAACCAGCCCGAGGATTTCGTGCGTTACACCCGCGGTGACCTGATGGGGCTCGTGCGCGAGGATCTGGTGTACGACATCGCGCGCCACGTCGATTCCACCGTGCACAAGTTCGAGGAGTGGGGCCTGCCGATCATCAAGAATCCGGAGACGGGCCGCTACTTGCGCGAGGGCAAGTGGCAGATCATGATCCACGGCGAGAGCTACAAGCCGATCGTCGCCGAGGCCGCGCGCAAGTCCTCGACCGAGGTCTACAACCGCATCATGGTGACGCATCTCCTGATGGACGCGAAGCGCCCCAACCGCGTCGCGGGTGCGGTCGGATTCAGCGTGCGCGACGGCACGTTCTACGTCTTCCGCGCGAAGGCGGTCATCATCGGCGCCGGCGGCGGCTCGCACATCTACCGCCCGCGCTCGGTGGGCGAAGGCATGGGTCGCACCTGGTACGCGCCCTGGAGCACGGCTTCGGCCTATGGGCTGCTGATTCCAACCGGCGCCAAGATGATCCAGATGGAGAACCGCATCGTGCTCGCCCGCTTCAAGGACGGCTACGGTCCGGTCGGGGCGTGGTTCCTGCTCCTGAAGTCGCACGCGACCAACGCCTACGGCGAGATGTACGAAGCGGCGCGCTTCGAGGAGATCAAGCAGCGCGTCGGGAAATACGCGGAGATCACGCCGATGCCGACGTGTCTCCGCAACCACGCGATGCTGGAAGAGATGAAGGCCGGCAAGGGCCCGATCTACATGCACACCCAGAAGGTGCTCGACACCAAGGAGAAGGAAGAGATCGGCTGGGAGGACTTCCTCGACATGACGATCAGCCAGGCCGTGGTGTGGGCGGCGCAGAACATCGATCCCAAGGAGAAGCCCTCCGAGTTGATCACCTCCGAGCCCTACGTCATGGGCTCGCACGCGACATGCTCCGGCGCCTGGGCGAGCGGGCCGGAGGACTGTGCGCCGTCGGACTACCAGTGGGGCTACAACCGCATGACGACGGTGGAGGGGCTTTTCGGCGCGGGGGATACGATCGGCGGCTCCGCGCACAAGTTTTCTGCAGGCTCGTTCACCGAGGGCCGGCTCGCCGGTAAAGCGGCGGTGCGCTACGTCCTCGATCGCAGGAACGAGTCGCCGGAAGTGGACGATGCGCAGGTCGCCGATCTGCGGGCGCAGATCTACCAGCCGCTCGAGACCTACCGCGTCGGAAGGAACGAGATCGTCGCCGGCACGGTGGCGCCGGGCTACATCACGCCGCTCGCCGGGCTGCAGCGGCTCGAGAAGCTGATGGACGAGTACGTCGGCGGCTATACCACGTTCTACGTTACCAACGAGCCTCTGCTGAACCGCGGGCTCGAGCTCCTCGAGATGCTCAAGGAAGACATGGCGCACGTCGGTGCCGAGGACCTGCACCAGCTCCAGCGCGCGTGGGAGCTGCATCACCGCATCATGACGGCGGAAGCGGTGGCGCGGCACACGCTCTTCAGGAAGGAGACGCGCTGGCCGGGTTACTACTATCGCGCCGACTTCCCGAAGCTCGACGATCCGGACTGGCACGTGTTCACGTCATCGCAATACGACGCGAAGACCGGACAGTGGGAGATGACGAAGCTGCCGGTTCACCACTTCGTCTGACGCGCACCATCATTCCGGCGCAAGACATACCGTAAGCCGCCTCACACCGGCGCAAGACATACCGTGAAATAGCCTCGTCACACCGGCGCAAGACATACCGTGAAATAGCCTCGTCACACCGGCGAAAGCCGGTGTCCAGAGGGAACGACTGTCTGGATTCCGGCTTTCGCCGGAATGACGATGACGGATTGAATGAGAACGACGGATTGAATGAGAACGACAGATTGAATGAGAACGACGGATTGAATGAGAACGACGGATTTCGCCGTTGAAGATCGGTGCAACGAACGGCTAGTCGATCTTGTCGCCGACGAGCTTCACGAGCCGCCCGAATTTCTCGTAATCGACCCTGATGCGCGCCGCCATTTGCGGCGGCGTGAGCGTCCACGGCTCGAATTCTTCGAGGCGCTTCGCCGTTTCCGGGCTCTCGATCGCTTTCCTGATCGCGGCGCTCATGCGCTCGACGACCGCCGCGGGAACTTTCGCGGGCGCGAACACGCCGACCCATCCTGTGTATTCATAGCCCGGCACGCCGGCCTCAGCGACGGTGGGCGCCTGCGGAAAGGCCTTGAGCCGCGTGTCCGAGGTGACCGCGAGCAGCCTGAGCCGTCCGCTCGCGAGCTGCGTCGTCACCGCGGCGGGACTGCCGACCAGCACCTGCGTTTCGCCCGACACCATGGCCGTGGTCGCGGGGCCGCCGCCCTTGTACGGCACGTGCACCATGCGCGTGCCGGTCATGGAGTTGAGCAGCACCACGGCGAAGTGGGAAAAGCTGCCGCTGCCGGACGAGGCATACAGAATCTGGTCGGGTCGCGCCTTTGCGAGCCCGATGAGTTCCTTGACGTTCTTCACGGGCAACGACGGATGCACGACCAGGAGCCCCGTCTGCCGCACGAGCGTGCCGATGCCGGCGAAATCGCCGAGGGTGTCGTACGGCAATTTCTTGTAGATGTAGGGATTGCCGAGGTGCGCCATGGAATGGACCATCAGCGTGTAACCGTCGGGCGGGGACTTTGCGACGACATCCGCGCCGATCGATCCGGTGGCACCGGGACGATTGTCGATGATGAATTGCTGGCCGACGTTCTCCGAGACCCTCTGGAAGACGATGCGACCCACGACATCGGTAAGACCGCCGCTCGGCCAGGGGATGATGACGCGCACCGGCTTTGCGGGATAGGTTTGTGCCGGCGCGAGCGCGGACCATCCGCTCAGCGCGAGCAGCGCTGCGGCGATGCCGGCGATTCTCAGTGGGGTCATGTGCAGCCTCATTCGAGCGGCGGAAGGGTGCGGATCCACGCGACGAGCGCATCGAGATCGGCGTCCGTCATGCGGCTGTAGAATTCCTGGCGCGCCATCGGCGGCTTGAACGGGCGGCCGTCGCGCGAGACGCCGTGCGTGAGCGAGCGCCGGATCTCCGCGTCGCTCCATGCGCCGATGCCCGCTTTCGGGTGCGACGTGATGTTGGAGGTGACCGCAGAGCCCCACGGCCCGGTGAACACGTAGCCGCCCTTGCCCCACCACGTCTTGTAGTCCTGCGTGCCGTCGGGGCGGCGCGCGTGGCATTCCATGCAGTGCGCGATCGTCGCGAGGTAGAAGCCGCGCTTCACCGGGTCGCGCAGTTCCTCCTCCGTGTACGGCCGCGTCGCGCCCGGAACGAGATCGATGCGCATCGCCGCCTTGTAGAGCGGAGGCGGGACCGCGTTGTCGATCGGCGCGAGCGTCAGCATGTACGCCACCACCGCATCGAGGTCGCGTGCCGTGAGGATCTTGTAGAACGGGAACGGCATCTGCTGCGCCATTTGCACGCCGGTCGGACGCACACCCTCGATGAGCGAGCGCCTGATCTCGGCGGGCGTCCACTTGCCGATGCCGCTTTTCGGATCGGGCGTGATATTGGTGCCGCGTACGGTATAGGACGGCGTGTCCCAGACCTGCGAGCCGCCGGCGAAGCGTTTCGCCATGACGAGCGCGCCTTTTTCGCGCGGCGTATGACAACCGTCGCAAGCCATGACGGCGTTGACGAGATAGCTTCCGCGCTCGACGAGCGGTTGCGCATGCGCGCCGGCGATCGCCGCGAACAGGGCAGCGCAAATGATCGACTTCTTCAAGAATCCTCCCGTGGACGATATCGCCGCAGTCTTATGGGTGGAGCGGCGACGGGTAGGGAGTATACAGCAGCGACTTGCGTAAACCGATTCGGGGGAGGGCAAAAAAAGGCGGCTCATCGCCGCCTTTCGTAAATCCGAGCATCGGCGCGAGGCTCGCGCCGATGAACCGCTTTACTTCTTCTCGGTGGTCTTGCCTTTGGCCTCGCCTTTAGCGGTCTTTTCTTTGGACTGACCGGTGGCCTTGCCCTTGTCGCTTTTCTGGTCGGTCTTGCCGGTGGCCTTGGCCTTGCCTTTGTCAGGGTCCGCGGGTTTCGCGGGCTGAGCGGGCGTGGCCGGTGTCGCTTTCGCGGCGTCGCCCTTGGCCGGGGCCGCCGGCTGGGCAGGCGTTGCCGGTGTGGCCGGCTGGGTCTGCGCAGCAGCTGCAAAGGTGGTCGCCGCAAAGGCCGCGGCAATGAGGGACGCTAGCAGTTTGCTCATTTTCTCTCCTCGGAGAATCTACGTCCGGACGACCCGGACGCTCCCCATAACGCGCGACCCGGCGAAGCGTTGACGGTGGCGCGCGTCGAATATGACATCCTCATGTCGCCGGATGGCGACATTCCGTCCGCGAAGAGAGCGAACCGCTAATCGTCCCGGGATTGCTCGGTATTCACTTCGTAGAGCGCACGCTCGATGTCGGCGCGAAGGATCGTACCTTCGATTTCCATCAGCTTGGCGACAAGCCTGGGAAAGTGGCGATGATCGGCAAGCTCGCGCAGGAGCGGTTTCGCATACTCGCTGCATCTCGCTTCGAGCGCTTCAAGGGAAGGGAAATCGCGGGTCATGCGCGTACTCTGGGAAGTGAGGCGCCAGTATACGACGCGAAATCCACTGTGTGCGACCCTCGGCGCGAAACCGCGAGTTCTTGTCAACCGGGTTGTCGTTCCGGCGCCGATGTACAAAAAAACCCCGCTTGCGCGGGGTCAAATCGAAACCACCCTGGAGAGGAAAAACGAAACTCTTGTGCCCGCTGTCGCTTCTGTTGTTCGCTGCAGCGCTACTTCTGCCCGTACTTCGATTTCGCTTCGCGGATGCAGGCGTCCTTGGCGTTTCCCGAAAGCTGGTCGCACTCCTCCCGCGCGACCCGGTAGTCGGCCTTGCGTTTCTCGTCGCCGGCCTCGGCTTTGGCCTTCTTCGTGTCGCGCAGCGCTTCGGCATCGGCTTCCGCTTTCTTCCGCGCCGCCCGCGCTTCCTTCATGCACACGTCTTTCTCGTTACCCTTCATCTTCTCGCAACGCTCGCGCGCGGCCTTGTAGTCGGCCTCGGCTTTTTTCTTCGCCGCCTTGTATTCGGCGGAGGCCTGGTCCTTCTGCTTGTCCGTCTTCGGATCGTCTGCTGCCCGTGCCGTCAGAGGTGATGCCGCAATCGCCATCACCACGACGGTTCCTGCAATAGTGCTCCAGATGTTGCGCATGGGTGACTCCTTTGGATTTCCGCGAATTGCGATACTGAAGTCAGACTCCGTCCGACAGGTGCAGTTTCTGGAATGATCCGAAAGGAGCGGCACGTTTCTTCCGGATGTCATTACGCCGCGCAGCGGGCCGGCCGGGGCGCGCAGCGCAATACCGCCCGCCGTCGGCGGTGAGCGACATCAGGTGCGTGCGCACGTCATTCGGGCGGCCGCGGCCGGATGCGGCGATCGCGCAGGCGTGCAAAGGGCAGGAGGATCACGGTGCGCAGGCCCTCGATCGGCGAGAGCTGATCGATCGAGCGGATCGCCTCGATCACGAACTGCTGCACCACCGTGCGTTCGCTGTGCTCGACGCCTTCGCGTATGCGTGAGAGCCGGTGCAGCACGTAGAAGCCGAGCGCGAACGAGATGCCAAACAGGAATTCCCAGTGCCGGAATTGCAGCAGCGTCACCTCCTTCGTCGCGCCGGGTGAACTCCACTGGAACGTGAGGGCGAGCTCGCGCGCGGCGAACCAGTCCGCGAGCTGCCCGCCGGCGAGCGACGCCACACCCGCGGCGAGCGATCCCGCAAGCCCGACTGCCGTCAGATAGGCGGTGCCTTTTCCTTGCGGCGCGAGCTTGAGCCCGAGGTTTCCCGTGGCAAGGCCGATTCCCCCCGACGCGGTGCCCATGATGACGTGGATCAAGTACAGGAGCGGCAGCGTGAACCCGTGGGGCCCGGGGAGCGCGGCGAAGGCGAGCGCGATCAGGCTCGCGAAGTGGGCGGGGAGCGCGACGCGCAGGATCGCCTTGTTGGTGAGACGGTCGGAGAGCCGGCCCCAGAGATAGAGCGTGAGCGCCGTCGCGACCTGGCTTGCCATCCATAATGTCGTCACGGTGCCGAGCTCATAGCCCATCTGCCGCAGAAGATAGACCGTGATGAACGGCGCGGCGACGTTGGACGCGAGATTCCACGAGGCCATGAAAATGATGACGGGGCGAAACGCCGCATCCTGGAAGGGTGCACGCAGCAGCTCGAGCAGTGAGACGCGCAGACCCGGGCCTGCCATGGTGGGCTCGGGCACGCGTGTGAGGTAGTAGGTGCTGATGAAGCCCGCCACGCCGGCCGCGACAAACGCGAGGGCGTAGGCTTCGAGCTTGTTCGTCCCGGGCCAGTTCTGCACGAGATAACCGGCGCTCAGCGCGCCCAGTGAGGAGAGCACCGTCGACCAGAAGAGGCGTCGCGATACGAGCCGGCCCAGTTCGTCGCGCGGCACGAGCTGGTGCAACCACGAATTGAACGCGCACCCGGCGACCGACCCGAACAGCGAGATCGCGATCTGCGCGGCGACCAGCGCGATGAGCTGCGCCGTGCGATCGGGCATGAGCGCGATCAGCGCGAGAGAGAGAATCAGAGCGCGTGAAGCGCTCACCGCGAGCACCGTGATCTTGCGCCGCTCGCGCACGCGCTCGACCAGCGCTACGGCGCCCACCTGCGAGAGCTGCGCGAGGAACGGGATGGCGGCGAGCAGCCCGATCACGGAAGCGCTCGCGCCCAGCTCGACCGCGAAGCCGACCAGGATGACGCCGCCGTAGAGTGCGCCGGTGAGCGTCGCCCAGGCCGCATCGCGCACGAGCGCGTTTTTTCCCCGCTCGAGATCGTGCGGCGTTACGATCGGGTCCGGCGCGAGTTTCATTTCGTCTGCGGTGGCGGATGGCGTGACAGCGCACTTGGATCGCGGGAAATGGGAGTGAGTTCTATATGGACGCGTTCGAGCATTTCTTCGGCAAGCAGTGGTCGGACGGATTGCCCGTCGTGCCGCCGACCGAGGAGCGTCTCGCGGAGATGCTGGCGGCGACGCCTCGCGAGGCGGACGAGCTGATCGGGCTCGTGCCGCCGCTCATGGCGCCGGCGACCGTGCGCGCGATCACGCTTCACGCGATCATGGCGGGCTGCAAGCCGGAGTACCTGCCGATCGTCATCGGTGCAGTCGAGTGCGTGCTCGAGGAGCGCTTCAACCTCACCCTGCTGCAGGCGACTACCAGCGCCGGTGCGCCGTTCATACTCGTGAACGGTCCGTATGCCGCCAAAGTGGGCCTGCATGGCGGCATGGGCTGCTTCGGTCCCGGCTTTCGCGCCAACGCAACCATCGGGCGCGCGCTGCGGCTCATCATGATGAACCTGGGCGGCGGCATTCCCGGCGTGACGGCGCTGAGCGGCTTTGGCGGGCCGTGGCGCTATACCTATGCCGTCGCCGAGAACGAGGCGGAAAGCCCGTGGCCGAGCTATGCGTGCGCACTCGGCCATGCACCCGAGGCCAACGTGATCACGGCCATTCCACTCGAAGGTCCCATCCTCGTGTGGGATGACGCGAGCCAGGAACCGGAGCGGCTGGTGGTCGCCATCGCGGACATGATGACGGCGCTGGGCGGCGGCAACATCTACCGGCAGGCGGACATGGCGGTCGTGCTGAGTCCGCAGCACGCCGGCGTGTTCGCAGCGCACGGCCTGTCGCGAGAAGACACGCACCGCATGCTGGTCGAGCGCGCACGTCGTCCGCTTCGCGAAATCCGGCGCGGCGGTATCTGGCGCGGTGAAGCGGGCGCAGCGCGCTGGCCGTTCACGATCGACCTCGATGACGATGAGGCGCTGGTGCCGGCCGTGGGTGACCCACGCGATCTTCATCTCGTCGTGGCGGGCGGCAGCGGTTCGCCGGCGAGCCTCGTCATGCACGGCATCACGGTCGCAAGCCGCGCGGTGAGCCGGCCGTACGATACAAATTTGCGCTAGGTCAAAAATGGGGGACGCCGGCGGAGTAATCTCGGTGAAAGGGCGAACAGGAGCGCCGCCGGGAGAACCGGCGCCGCGAGGCGAGACCCGCTCCCGGCCCTTCCGCTTGGAGGTGGACCATGAGTCTCTTCACGCTGTTTGTCATGCTGGCTGCGGCTGCGACGGTGGTGACGCTTGCTTCGGGCGTTGCGGCGATGGCGAGCCACGGAGAAATCGCGCATCGCACCAGCGAGCAATGGATGGTCTGGCGCGTGGTGTGCCAGGCCGCCGCCGTGCTCTTCATCCTCGCCGCAATTCTCGGCACTTGACGTTCCGCGCGGCGCGGTGTCTGTCGTACGCTCGCGCCGCGGCCGATTCCCTGTTCGAACGCCTGCTGTTTGGCGGGGGCGTCATGCCTTCCGTCAGGCGCGTCACGCGCGCCCGCCCTTCGTTGCTCATTCCCAACCGGTAGATCGACCGCTGTCCTGAAGGAACGCGCTGGACGGCGCGTGTAGGAATAACGCTACACGCCGTAGTGCCCTCTCTACAGCCCTTTGGGTGTAGGCTTTTCGACCGCGAAAAAGCGGAAACACCCGCACGAGGCAAACAAAACGGTTTCGATCGCCGCTTCGCACGCCGCGCCCGAAACCAGCGTCAACAAACGCGTACCAGGAGAGGACCATGAACCTGCCCGCACAGCACGCTGAATCTTCCGCGATCGGCCATGCCGAGGAACTCACGCTCATACACGACGCCCTGAAGGCGCTGCACCGCGGCGATGCGAGCACGCGGCTTCCCTATCGCGGCACGCCGGGTTTTCTGCGCGTGGCGCAGGTGTTCAACGATTTCGTGGAGCACAACGTTGCGATGGCGGAAGAGTTGACGAAACTCTCGCAGGTGGTGGGCAGGGAAGGACGGCTCAAGAAACGCGCCTCGCTCCCCAACGCGCGCGGCTTCTGGGCCGAGGAAGTTGACAACATCAATTCCCTGATCGATCACCTCGTGTATCCGACGACCGAGGCGGCGCGCGTGATCGGCGCGGTGGCGCAGGGCGATCTCTCGCAAACGATGGCGCTGGAAGTCGACGACCGGCCGCTCGAAGGCGAGTTCCTGCGCACCGCGAAGACCATCAACAAGATGGTGGAGCAGCTCGGCAACTTCTCGGCGGAAGTGACGCGGGTCGCGCGCGAGGTGGGCACCGAAGGGAAGCTCGGCGGGCAGGCGAAGGTGAAGGGCGTGGCGGGTGTGTGGAAGGACCTCACCGACAACGTCAACTCGATGGCGGGAAATCTCACTTCCCAGGTGCGCAATATCGCGGAGGTGACGACCGCGGTGGCGAAGGGCGACCTTTCGAAGAAGATCGAGGTGGACGTGAAGGGCGAGTTCCTGACGCTCAAGAGCACGATGAACACCATGGTGGATCAACTGCGCTCGTTTGCTTCGGAAGTGACGCGGGTCGCGCGCGAGGTGGGCACCGAAGGAATACTGGGAGGTCAGGCGCGCGTGGAAGGTGTCTCGGGCACCTGGAAGGACCTCACGGATTCCGTGAACTCGATGGCGGGGAACCTCACCTCGCAGGTGCGCAACATCGCGGACGTGACCAAGGCGGTGGCGGCGGGGGACCTGTCCAAGAAGATCACGGTGGACGTGAAGGGCGAGATTCTCGAGCTCAAGAACACCATCAACACCATGGTGGACACGCTGCGCTCGTTCGCGTCGGAGGTGACGCGGGTGGCGCGCGAGGTGGGCACCGAAGGCAAGCTCGGCGGACAGGCCGACGTGCAGGGGGTGGCGGGCACGTGGAAGGACTTGACCGAGTCGGTCAACTTCATGGCGTCCAACCTCACCTCGCAGGTGCGCAACATCGCGGATGTGACGAAGGCGGTGGCGGCGGGCGATCTTTCGAAGAAGATCACGGTGGACGTGAAGGGCGAGATTCTCGAGCTCAAGAACACCATCAACACCATGGTGGACCAATTGCGGTCATTCGCGTCGGAAGTGACGCGGGTGGCGCGCGAGGTGGGCACCGAAGGCAAGCTCGGTGGGCAGGCCGACGTGCAGGGTGTGGCGGGTACGTGGAAGGACCTCACGGATTCCGTGAACTCGATGGCGGGGAACCTCACCTCGCAGGTGCGCAACATCGCGGACGTGACGAAGGCGGTGGCGGCGGGGGACCTGTCCAAGAAGATCACGGTGGACGTGAAGGGCGAGATCCTGGAGCTCAAGAACACCATCAACACCATGTTCGACCAGCTCTCGTCGTTCGCCGCGGAAGTGACGCGGGTGGCGCGCGAGGTGGGCACCGAAGGGAAGCTCGGCGGCCAGGCGGAAGTGCGCGGCGTCTCCGGTACCTGGAAGGACCTGACCGACAACGTGAACTTCATGGCGGGCAACCTGACCTCGCAGGTGCGCGGGATCGCGAAGGTCGTGACCGCCGTGGCGGACGGCGACTTGAACCAGAAGCTGACCGTGGAAGCGAAGGGCGAGATCGCGGCGCTCGCCGAGACCATCAACGCCATGACGGATACGCTCGCAACCTTCGCCGACCAGGTGACGACAGTGGCGCGCGAAGTCGGCGTCGAAGGCAAGCTCGGCGGGCAGGCGAAGGTGCCGGGCGCGTCGGGCATCTGGAAGGCGCTCACCGACAACGTGAACGAGCTGGCGGCCAACCTCACGACGCAGGTGCGCGCGATCGCGGAAGTGGCGACCGCCGTGACGCAGGGGGACCTCACGCGGTCGATCACGGTGGAAACGCAGGGCGAGGTGGCGGCGCTCAAGGACACCATCAACGAGATGATCCGCAACCTGCGCGACACCACGCACAAGAACACCGAGCAGGACTGGCTCAAGACGAACCTGGCGAAGTTCAGCCGCATGCTGCAGGGTCAGCGCGACCTGATGCAGGTGGGGCAGATGATCCTCTCGGAGCTCGCCCCCGTCGTGGGCGCGCACCAGGCCGAGTTCTACGTGCTGAGCAGCGACACCGACGCGCCCCGGTTGAAACTCCTCGCGAGCTATGCCTCGGGCGGGCAGATGTCGCACGGCAAGGTCATCGACCTCGGCGAAGGGCTCGTCGGGCAGTGCGCGATCGAGAAGCGCAAGATCCTGTTGACGAGCGTGCCTTCGGCCAACTTCCGTATCGCGACCGGTCTCGCGGAGGCGGCGGCGCTCGACGTGCTGGTGCTGCCGGTGGTGTTCGAAGAGAAACTGCGCGGCGTGATCGAGCTCGCCTCGCTCGATCGTTTCAACCCGGCGCACCAGGCGTTCCTCGACCAGTTGACGGAAAGTATCGGCATCGTCATCAACACCATCGAGGCGAACACCCGGACGGAAAACCTGCTGCGGCAGTCGCAGTCGCTCGCGGAGGAGCTGCAGCAGACCAACCAGGAGCTGCAGGAGAAGGCGCGGCTCCTTGCGCACCAGAACCAGGAAGTCGAGCGCAAGAACCGCGAGGTGGAGCAGGCGCGCCAGGCGCTGGAGGAGAAAGCGGCGCAGCTCGCGCTTACCTCCAAGTACAAGTCCGAGTTCCTGGCCAACATGTCGCACGAGCTGCGCACACCGCTCAACAACCTGCTCATCCTCTCCGACGAGCTCTCGCGCAACACCGAGCAGAACCTGACGCCGAAGCAGGTGGAGTTCGCGAAGACCATCCATGCCTCGGGAAACGACCTGCTCGCGCTGATCTCCGACATTCTCGATCTCTCGAAGATCGAGTCCGGAACGGTGGCGGTGGACGTGAGCGAACTCAGGCTCGGCGATCTGCAGCGCTACGTCGAGCGCAGCTTCCGCCACATGGCCGATTCGAAGGGCGTGGAGTTCGAGGTCAACCTGCACCCGGCGCTGCCGAAGACGGTCCAGACCGACGCGAAGCGGCTGCAGCAGATCATCAAGAACCTGCTCTCGAACGCGTTCAAGTTCACGCACGCGGGCAGCGTCTCGCTCGCGATCGAGCCCGCCACCGGCGGCTGGTCGCCGGAGAACGAGCAGCTCAACCAGGCCGACCGCGTGATCGCCTACAGCGTGAGCGACACCGGCATCGGCATCTCGCCGGACAAGCAGCAGATCATCTTCGAAGCGTTCCAGCAGGCGGACGGCAGCACGAGCCGCAAGTACGGCGGAACCGGTCTCGGCCTCGCGATCAGCCGCGAGCTGTCGAAGCTGCTCGGCGGCGAGATCAGGCTGGTGAGCGCGCCCGGCGCGGGCAGCACGTTCACGCTCTACCTCCCGCAGTCGTACACGGCGCCGCGTCTGCGGCAGCGGCCGCAGGGTCCGCGCGTCGAGGCCCCGGCGGAGCCCGAGTCCGTTCCGGCCATCGAGGCGGTGTCCACGGAAATCGAGACCGACCTGCCGTTCGTCAACGAGGCACAGGACGATCGCGGCGCGATCCAGCCGCACGACGACGTGGTGCTGATCGTGGAGAACGACATCGGCTTCGCCAAAGTGCTGCTCGACGCGGCGCGCCAGCAGGGTCTCAAAGGCATCGTCGCCACCAGCGGCGCGGGAGCGCTCGCGATGGTGCGCGAGTATTCCCCGGCCATCGTGACCCTCGACATCTTCCTGCCCGACATGCAGGGATGGCGCGTGCTCGATCGCCTGAAGGCGGATCTCTCCACGCGCCACATTCCGGTGTGTGTGGTGTCCACCGACGACGCCCGCAGCCGGGCGCTCGACTCGGGCGCGATCGCGTTCATCGGCAAGCCGCTCACTTCCCGGCAGTCGGTGGACAGGGCGATCGAGGATCTGCGTCACTTCGTCGCACGCCAACAGCGCCAGGTCGGCATCCTGATGGAGCCGGGCGCCGAGCGCGACGCCGTCGTCGCCAAGCTCCAGGCGGCCGACATCACGGTGCAGACCGCGCGCGATGCGGAGGACTTACTGCGGGTCGTCAGCGCGGAGCCGGTCGATTGCCTCGTGATTCAGCCCAACGGCAGCGAGCTGCGTCCGGAACGCATCACGGAAGCGCTGGAGCAGCGCGTCGTCACCCAGCGCCTGCCGGTCGTGCTCTACGGCGCCGACCACGAAACCATCGCCACGCACTGGAAGCGCGAGAACGGCGTGGTCGCGCTGCGCGAGGCGCGCTCGACCGAGCGCGTGCTCGACCACGTCTATTTCTTCCTCCATCGCAACGTGATGTCCATGTCTCCGGACGAACGCGAGGCGCTGCAGGAGCTGCACGGCTCGAACCGCGCGCTGGAAGGGCGCAAGGCGCTGATCGTGGACGACGACATGCGCAACATTTTCGCGCTCGCGACCGTGCTCGATGGCCAGGGCATGGTGATTGCTTCCGCCAACAACGGGCGGGACGCCATCGAGATGGTGCGCAACACCCCGGACATCGACATCGTGCTGATGGACATCATGATGCCGGAGATGGACGGCATCGCCACCATCCAGGAGATCCGCAAGCTCGAGCACGGCAGGAGCCTCCCGATCATCGCCGTCACCGCGAAGGCGATGAAAGGCGACCGCGCCCGGTGTATCGCCGCCGGGGCGTGGGATTACCTGTCGAAGCCGGTGGATCGCGTGCACCTGCTCGCGGTGCTGCGCGGCTGGCTGCATCGCTGACCGGCGAATAGTTGCATTGAGGGGGAGCCAGGAAAAATGACGCAACCGCTGCAGCAGGAGAAGGTCAACATCCTGATCGTGGATGATCTTCCCGAAAAGCTCCTGGTTTTCGAGACCATCCTCGGGAATCTGGGGGAGAATCTCGTGATGGTGCGCTCGGGATCGGAGGCGCTCGCGGAAGTGCTGAGGCGCGAATTCGCCGTGATCCTGCTCGACGTCAACATGCCGGACATCGACGGGCTCGAGACCGCCGAATACATCCGGCAGTACAAGAAATCGGCGCACACTCCCATCATCTTCATCACGGCGTACGCGGATGAGATGCAGGCCGCGAAGGGCTATTCGCTCGGCGCGGTGGACTACATTCTCTCCCCGATCCAGCCCGACATCCTGCGTAGCAAGGTGAAGGTCTTCGTCGAGCTCTACAAGCTGCAGCAGCAGGCACGCCTGATGGCCGAAGAGCGGCTTGCGCTCGAGCGGGCGGAGGCCGCGCGCAAGAGCGCGGAGGAATCGAGCCGTCTCAAGGACGAATTCATCGCGATGCTCTCGCACGAGCTGCGCAATCCGCTTGCCCCGATCCGCACCGCGGTGGACGTGATCCGCCGCATCGCGCCTCCCGACGCGAACCTGACGGCGGCGACCGACATGATCGACCGCCAGGTGTCGCACCTGGTGCGCCTCGTGGACGAGCTGCTCGACATGGCGCGCATCGGGCGTGGGCGCGTGACGCTCAGGCGCGAGCATCTCGAGCTCGAGAAGGTGATCACGCACGGCCTCGAGCCGGTGCGGCCCGTGATCGAGTCGCGCCGCCAGACATTGACGCTCGCGCTGCCCGGCTCGCCAGTGTGGGTATCGGGTGATTTCGTGCGGCTCGGCCAGGTCGTCACCAATCTCGTCGGGAACGCGTCCAAGTACACGCCGGAGGGCGGGCACATCGAGGTCGAGGTCACGGCCGATCGCGGTGAGGCCGTGATCGTCGTGCGCGATACCGGGATGGGCATCGAGCCGCAGCTTCTGCCGCGCATCTTCGAGCTGTTCGTGCAGGGACAGCGCTCGCTCGATCGCAGCGAAGGCGGCATGGGCATCGGGCTCGCGCTGGCGCGACAACTGATCGAGCTGCACCAGGGCCGCATCGAGGCTTACAGCGAAGGCTCCGGGAAGGGCGCGGTCTTCACCGTGCGGTTGCCCTGCATCAGCCCGGTCGTGAGCGCACAGCCGCAGGCGGCCGCGGAGGCCGGACACACTGCACATAAAAGCGGCCGCCGCGTGCTGATCGTGGACGACAACGAGGATGCGGCGCAGAGCATCGGGCTCCTGCTGCAGCTCTCCGGGCACGAGACGCGGGTCGTGACCGAGGCGGCCAAAGTGATCGCGGCCTGCGAGGACTACAAGCCCGAGGTCGCGATTCTCGATATCGGGTTGCCCACGATCGACGGCTACCAGCTCGCGCGCGAGCTGCGCCGCCGTTATGGAAAAGCGCAACTCATGCTGATCGCGCTCACCGGCTACGGTCAGGCCGAATATCGCGAACGGGCGCTCGCGGCGGGATTCGACCACCACTTCGTGAAGCCAGTGGATCCGGACAGGCTCGAGGCCGCGATTCGCGGCCGCGGTGCCGCGGAGGAAGCAGCGCGCGCGGGATAGAGGCTACACCTGCCGCTTGCCTTCGATCGGGTAGCGCACCGATCGTGTGGACAGGTTCTTGTCGATGATCGCGTAAAGAATCAGCACGAAACCGAGCACGCGCAGCGCATAGACGAAGCTCGTCGGCTCGTGGTAGACCGCGAACACGTGGGCGAGGCCCTGATTCAGGGCGAAGAGCACGAAGGCGAGCGCGAAGGTGATGAAGAGCCGATCGGCCGTCCTGCGCCAGAAGCGCAGAAAGAAGAGCGCCGCGATCAGATAGCCGAGCGTCACCGCGCCCGAGAGGAATTCGATCATCGGTTGTCCTCCGCCTCCCAGATGAACCCGTAGAGCAGGAACACGAGGCCCGCGAGCGCCGCCGCGAGCCGCCACAGCCGCAAATCGATCTCGGTCGGATAGACGATGAGATCGAAGAAAAGCAGGATGTTGCTGACCGAGAGTCCGACGAAGCAGAGCGTGCTCCAGAGCAGCAGCCGCTCGCCGGAGTTGAGATAGCCGCGTCCCAGCAGCATGGTACAGGCGAGGCAGGTCAGCACGGCCATCAGGTACAGGATGAAGTTGAAGGTTTCCATGCGTCAGCTCTTCCGTAACTTGAAGGCGTTGGCGAAAGACTGGATCTTCGTGTCGCGCAGCGCGTAGATCATGCGAATGAGCGTCACCGGGCGCTCGTTGTAGGCGCGCGCGAGCGTCTTTACGTGCGATTCAAGGGCTTCGGTCGCGGCGTGATAACGCGCGCCCCGTTGGGCCTCGATCTCCACGAGGCCGCGGGCGCGGAGCGCTTCGAGACAGCTCGCGATCCCGCCGTCATCCATATTCACATCGGCGGGAAGCTCGCTGCGGATTTCAGCAACAGTCCACCAGCGCTCGGGTTGCCGCGCGACGAGCAGCAGCAGCTCTGCCGCCGCCACCGACGGGACGGCCGACTGGATGAACGCGAAAAAATCCTCCGAGAATGCGGAATCTTCCATTGTTTTTCGTGCCGGCCCCAGCGATCGTCCAGCGCGCCGCGGCTGAGACGCGGCAAGCGATCGAAGCGGTGTGGTTGCTCCTGCCTGAACATGCGACTCCGGAAGCAGGAGGCCGTTCTTTTCTCCAAGGGCAAGCCTATTGGAATCGCGTGCCGGAGGCAAGCCCGAGATGCCGCCCGGCGTTTGACCGGCGCACGGACGTTGTGGATACTTCACCGAGCCGCGTCGGAGGAGAGCATACCATCATCGTGTGGGCGCGCGCGTGCCGCTCAGCGCGAAGCGGCTGGTTCAGCTCGCGACCATCGACGGCGCGGTCGATCTGGGACTCGCCGATCGCACCGGCTCGATCACGCCGGGCAAGCGCGCGGATCTCATTCTGGTACGCACGCGTGACATCAACATGGCGCCGCTGGGCGATCCGTACGAGGCGCTGATATCGTTCGGGCAGCCGCGCAATATCGACACGGTGCTGGTCGATGGCCGGGTACTGGTTCGCGGCGGGCGATTCACCGCGCTCGACCACGCTGAAGTGCTGCGGGACGCGGAAGAGTCGGCGCGTGCGTTGCGCGAGCGCGCGAGCTGGGTCTAGTTATCGGCTCGTCACTTCGGTGCCGTTGCCAAGCAGACGTTCGGTCTGCAGGACGATTTCCGTCGCGGTGGCCGCATCGCGGAAGATCCCGGTTTTCGCAGTCGCGCGCATGCGCGTGGTGCGCGGGGTGAGCGCTTCGAGCTCCACTTCGATCTCGCGATCGGAGGCGCGCGCGAGGAGCCGTTCTCCATTCTCCGTCTTTTCGCTCGAGCCCACGGCGATGTCCATGTGCTTGAAGGCGCGCTTCACTGCGACCCGCACCTGAGGCAGGGGAGCGGAAAACGTCCGATACGTGATGCCCGAAAGCGTGTGCTGCACGCCGTAGGCCGCGCCCACGCCCATCATCGTGAGCGACACCGGTTCGCATCCCGAGAGACCGAACGCGAGGAGGCTCAACGCCAGCGCGGGGAGCCGCGGGAAGGGGATGTTGCGCGCGGTGGGCATCGGAATCGACTCCGGCACCATGCTAGGGACGAAGCTCGCGCCTCTCGCGCGCGCCATCGGCCAGCCGGAATAGGCCGGTCGGACGGCTCTTCAAGAGTACGGCGCGTTACCTGCCGCCGCGGCGCCCGTGCCCGTTCGCGTGTCCGGCCGGCCCCCCGGCGGCATTGACGATGCCGGCGCGCACGCCGTTGCCGACGGCGGGGACCGCGGCGACGCCCGCACCGGTGACGATCCCCGCCCCTGGTGGGCGGGCGGCCACACTGCCGGAGACGAGCGGCCCGGCACCGGTCACCATGCCGGATGAATGACCGGCCGGGGTGTATGCCGAACCCGCGCCTGTCACCCCGCCGCCCGCGCCACGGCTGGATGTGAAGGCCGTGCCCGCCGCGCTGACGATGCCGCGCCGGCCGTGCTCCACGTCATCGCCGCGCCCGCCGGATCCGGAGCCATGACCCCAGCCATTAACGATGCCCCGTCCGCGTCCTGGTGCGTCGTCGGCCTGTCCCAGGCTGCCGCTCCCGTTGTGTCCGAGCCCGTTCACGACGCCCTTTCCGCGGGCCCCATTCGATGCGGCGCTCCCGTTCGCATTCGGATTTTCGCCGGCCGCATTGACTGCGCCGCCGGATGTTCCGCCTGCCTTGGCGGATCCCGGGTCCTCACCGTAAGCGGCGGAGCCGCTCTCCCGCAGCGGTGCGGATGCAGTCGCCGCGCTCTTCGTCGCTTCCTCGCGATTGAAGCGCATCGGCTCGTACCAGTCTTCGTTGCCGCGCCGCTTGCCGCGCTTCAAGCCCAAGCCGTCGGTCTGCGCCGATTCCATTTCCTCGCGCGTGCGCTCGCGCCGCACGCCGAGCGCGTCGGTCTGCGCGGATTCCATTTCGTGCCGCGGCGATTCCGCCGCGGGAAGCGGGGCGCTCGGAGAAGCAAGGGCGAGCATGGCGGCGAGGCTGGAAGAGACTGCGGCGAACTTCATGAGGAAGCTCCTGCGGGGATGCGTGCTGCGAGAGACCGGCCCTTCGTGAGAAGAGCGAAAACCGTGCCTCTATGGCGAGAGGATCGGCGCGCGCATCGAAAGGTTCCCGCGTTCGGTCGGCGGCGGTGCGAAAGGCGCTGCACGCAGTGGCTCCATGCCCTCGCCATGGCCTCGAACCGGCAGTAGTTTTTACACGGATTCCATGCCGAGTTTGCAGTGAGTTCGCGGAGCAAACCGTGCTACGCTTGCGCCGCACCCATCGGAGGACCCCATGAGCGGACAGTGTGCCCTGCGTCTTGCCATGCTCGTCGCCGCCACGCTCGCGTGGCCCGGTTCGGCGGCGGCGCAGAGCTGGCCGGTGCGACCGGTGCGGATCATCGTGCCGTTCGCCGCGGGCGGTGGGGTGGACACGGTGACCCGTTTTCTCGCGCAGAAGCTGGGAGAGCAGCTTGGCGGCTCGTTCGTCGTCGACAACCGGCCGGGCGGGGCAGCAGTACTCGGGACCGAGCTCGTCGCGCGGGCAGCGCCGGACGGCTACACGCTGCTCACTTCCGCACCCGAGTTTTCGATCAACCCCAGCATCCGGGCGCGGCTGCCCTATGATCCCCACAAGGACTTCGCCTACATCTCCCAGCTCACCGCCGGACAGTTCATGCTGGCGAGCCATCCTTCCGTGCCGGCGCGAACGGTGAAGCAGGTAATCGCGCTCGCCAGGGCGCAGCCCGACCGGCTGACCTACGGCTCGTCCGGCAGTGGCGGCATCAACCACCTGGCGGGCGCGCTTTTCCAGTCGATGACCGGCATCCGCTGGGTGCACGTCCCGTTCAAAGGCGCGGGACCGGCGACCATCGGACTCATCGGCGGCCACATCGATTTCGTTTTCGCGAGCACGACCGGCCTTGTCGGGCCGGTCAAGACCGGCAAGCTCCGCGCCATTGCCGTGACCGGCCTGCAGCGCTTCAGCGAGCTTGCCGAAGTCCCGACGATTGCCGAATCGGGGGTGCCGGGGTACAACGTGACCGGCTGGTACGGCTTTTATGCGCCAGCCGGTACGCCGGCCGACATCGTGCAACGGCTGCACGCCGAGGCGCGCCGCGCACTGACGAGTCCCGAGATCGCGGGCAAGCTCGCGAAAACCGGAAACGCGCCGGTCGTGAGCGCGCCCGCGGAGTTCGCGGCGTTCGTGCGCACGGAAATCGCCAAGTGGGCGCGCGTCATCAGGGAAAGCGGCATTGAAAAAGTCGACTGAAAGGACATCATGAGGCTCATCGCGATTCCCCCTTACCGCAACCCCGCCGTCGAATGGGGCTGGGTGCTGCGGCACCTCGTCGAGGACTATCGAGCGACCGGCGCACTGGACGGCGTCGAGCTCGACGTCGATGAAGGCTATCTCGTCGAAAGCACTTCGGAAAAGCGCGACGAGGAAGTGCTCGCGCTGATCAACGTCGGCATCGTCAACCGGGTGAAGGAGCATGCCGCGAGCGGCAAGTACGACGGCATCGTGCTGACCGGCGGCATCGATCCGGGATTCATGGCGGCGCGCGTGGTGCTGCAGGACAAGCTGCCGGTGACGGGCGCGATCCACGCGGCGCTGCACGTCGCGTCCCTCATCGGCGAGCGCACGAGCGAGATACACACCGTGCCATCGTCTTCACTGATCGTGCGCCACCTCGGCGAGCATTACGGCTTCGGCGAGAAGCTCGTGAGCGTGCGCATTCCCGGCATCACGTCAACCGCGGCGTATCGCGTGCTCAGGAATTATCGCGACAACTGGCGCGGACGGCTCGGCGATCCGCAGTTCGGGCGGATGATGGACGAGATCACCGCCTCCTGCATCGCGGCGATCGAGGAGAACCGCGCCGATTCCATCATCCTCGCGTGCGAGCACCTGCAGGCGTGCGCGGACGGCGTGCGCGAGCGGCTCGATCGGGCAGGATACCGGGAAGTCCCGCTCGTGCGCGCGCTGCCCGCCGGCATCGAGATGGCGCGTGCCATGGTCAACATGAAGATTCTGCAGAGCGCGCGCGCCTACCCGGGACACGAGCTCAAGGCGGCGCCGAAGTTCTATTGATAGCGGCGCGCTCTCACGCGGTGCTCGCGTCGCGGCGAGCACTGTTCAGCCGCCAAACCCTCCTCATCGGTTCAGTTCGCGCGCGACGCGTGCCGCCGCATCCCGCGTGCGGAACGTTCTCACGCTGCCATCGTCGTTGCGCGCGGACTCCCGGCCGCGTTTGACCGTGAAGCGGACACCCGAGCGCGCCACACGCCACTCGGTTGCGCTTGCGGTTTTTTTCTTCGAGGCACTGGGTGCGGCCATGATCTTTTCCCTTCGTACAGGGTACGGTGAGTGCGCGGGCTTCGCGCGCCATCGCGCAGCGGCATGTGGCCGCGGTCGATGACAACCATGATTGTGCCCCGCCTGTAGCGAATCCGCCACAACCAGCCTGATCGACAGGGTGGGGCGGCGATCGGCTCGGCGCGCGCGGTCGTTTTGGCAGCGTGCGCTGCGGTATGCATCTTGCTTGAGACGGGTGGGACGCAGTGAAAGGACGGAATGACGAACGCAACCTGGAAGGTCGGAATCAGCGGCTCGTACGGAGGGCTCAATCTCGGCGACGAAGCCATACTGCACTCGATCATCGCGCAGTTGCGCGATGCGCTGCCGGTGGAAATCACGGTGTTCTCGCGCAACGCCGACGACACGGCGCGGCGACACGCCGTGCGTGCCGTGCCGGTGCGCACGCTCTCGCGCGCGGAAGTCGCGGCCGAGATCGAGCCGCTGGATCTCTTCATCCTGGGCGGCGGCGGCATCCTCTACGACGCCGATGCGAAGACGTATCTGCGCGAGGTGCAGTTGGCACAGGAGCTCGGGATTCCGGTGATGGCGTACGCGATCGGGGCCGGCCCGCTCAAGGAGCCGACGGCGCAGGCGCTGGTGCGTGAGTGCTTGAACCGCGCCGATCTCGTCACGGTGCGCGAGCGGCGCGCGCACAAGGTGCTCGAGGAAGCAGGCGTGAGCCGCGAGGTGCGCGTGACGGCGGACCCGGCGCTGCTCATGCAGGTGGAGGCGCTGCCCGAGGGCGCGCTCGCGCAGGAAGGGCTCGAGGGCAAGGAGAACATGATCGGCATGTCGGTGCGCGAGCCCGGCGTCGCGGCCCCCGACATCGACCAGAACGTGTATCACGCGCTGCTCGCCAACGCCGCGGACTTCATGGTGGATCGCTACGATGCGGACATCGTCTTCGTCCCGATGGAGCCGGGCTCGCTCGATACGCAGCACAGCCATGCCGTCATCTCGCAGATGTTGCGTGCGCAGCGCGCGACCGTGATCAAGGGCGACTACACGCCCGGCCAGCTCATGTCGCTCATGGGCCGCTTCCGCTTCGCGCTCGGCATGCGTCTGCATTTCCTCATCTTCGCCGCGCTCCAGGGCGTGCCCTTTGTGGCCCTGCCGTATGCGAGCAAGGTGACGGGCTTCCTCGAAGATCTCGCGATCACCGCGCCACCGTTCAAGCTGGTCAACGCCGGGCGGCTGATCGCCTACCTCGACCAGTGCTGGGATCACCGCGAGGCCATGAAGAAGCGCATCGCCGAAGGGCTGCCACGGCTCAAGGAGCGCGCGCGCGAGACGCATCGCCTCGCGATCGAACTCTTGCGTCAGCGCAAGGGCTCCGGACAACTGCTGGCACGCGCTTCATTATGTTAGGCACTCTTAGAGGGCTCAAAGCATGCCGGTACTGTCACGTCCCGCGACGCTCGAGCAGGTCGAGCTTCCGGCGCGTGCGGCCACCCTCGCCGCCGACACCGATGTGCTCGTCGTTGGCGGCGGGCCCTCGGGCCTGGGTGCTGCGGTGGGCGCTGCGGACGCCGGCGCGCGCGTGGTGCTCGCGGAACGCTACGGCTTTTTCGGCGGTAACGCGACTGCGGCGCTGGTGATGCCGCTCATGTCGTTCCATACGCGACGCAGCGCGAGTGGCGCATCCGACACCGCGAAGCTCCTGCCCACCGACCACGGCCCGGGCGACCCGATCGTCGCGGGTGTGCTCAAGCGGCTGCTCGAGCGTCTGGTGCGTGCCGGGGGCGCGATCCCGCCGTCGGTCGATACAGGTTACGTCGTCCCGTTCGATCCCGAGTGGTTCAAGATTGCCGCGCTCGATCTGCTCGACGAAGCGCGCGTGAGTTTCCTGATGCACGCGTTCGCCGCCGATGTCGTGCGCGCGCCTGAAGCGGGGCGCATTTCGGGCGTCGTCTTCGAGACCAAGTCGGGCCCGCTGGTCGTGCGCGCGCGCGTGGTGATCGACTGCACCGGAGACGGAGACATCGCGGCGCGCAGCGGCGCCCCGTTCGAGATCGGCCGTTACGATGGCCTCACTCAGCCGATGAGCCTCATGTTCCGCGTCGTCGACTTTCAGCGCACGGCGTTCGAGGCGTACGTTCGCTCGCATCCGGGCGAATGGCGCGGCGTGCACGGGCTGTGGGATCTCGTGCGCAGGGCGACGGCGGCGGGGGAGCTCAATCTGCCGCGCGAGGACGTGCTGTTCTTCGCGACCCCTCACGAGCACGAGGTGAGCGTCAACAGCACGCGCATCACGCGCGTGCTCGGCGTCGATGTGTGGGACTTGAGCTATGCCGAGTGGTGCGGGCGGCAGCAGATGCGCCAGATCGCGGCGTTCCTGCGACGCTACGTGCCGGGTTTCGAAAGCGCCTACGTGGCGCAGAGCGGGGTTCAGGTCGGCGTGCGCGAGACGCGCCGCATCCTGGGGGACTACCAGTTGACCGCGGATGACGTTCTGCAGGCGCGCAAGTTCGACGACGCCGTGGCGCGCGGCGCGTATCCGGTCGACATCCACAATCCCGACGGCAGGGGAACGGTGCTCAAGCACGTGCCGCTAGGCGACGCGTACGACATTCCACTGCGCTGTCTCATGCCGCAGGGGCTCGGGAACGTGATCGTGGCCGGAAGGTGCCTGTCAGGCACTCATGAAGCGCACTCGTCGTATCGCGTGATGCCGATCGTGATGGCGACCGGGCAGGCGGCCGGCGTGTGCGCCGCGCTCGCGGCGCAACGCGACTGTGCACCGCGCGCGGTGTCGGCCTCCGAAGTGCAGCGCGAGCTGCTGCGCCAGGGCGCCAGTCTGCGCCGCGAATTGGGCGGCTAGCGCGCCGGCCTGGCGTCCTCGGCGGGATACGCGAGCGGGATGGCGGCCTCGGAGGAAAGCGCGCGGAACGTGAAGCTTTCCTGCAGGTAGAGGCGCACGGCGGTGGCGGAGTGATCGAGGTGGCCGATCGAGAAATCCTGGCCGACGACCAGCTCGAAATCCTGACCGCGCTGGCTCAACACCGCTGCACCGCTGACGGCCGGAGCCCAGACGATGGGGCCCTCGAGCAGCTTCCGCACGTGCTCGATCACCGGAAATCCGCCCTTGGTGGTTTTGGTGAGCCCGGTATAGCAGCGCGGCCCGAGTGCGATGGCATACGGGCCCGCGATGCCGGCGCTGTGCAGATTGTGGATCGCTTCTGCGACGACGCCCGGGTAGGCCGTATAGTCGTCGCTCAGGGCGAGCGTGCTGCGCATCGCGCACTCGGCGATGCCCTCGATGCCGGCGGGGGCGTAACCGTGAAAAATGGCTCGATCCTCGATGATCGCTGCTTTGCGGGCAGCTTCACGCACCGCGTCCAGTTGGGGATCGGCCGCACCGCGCCCCACCGCTTCGAGCTCCTGCCGTTCGAGCTCCAACGGCACCCGAACTTCGAGCAGGGGCTGGACGCTGCGCAGCCTGAGCTCGGCGTCACGCTCGGGCGATTCGAGCATCTTCACGCGGCCGCGGTTGACGGCCGAAGCGTCCCAGCCGAGGGGGCCGGTGAAGTCGACGAGCTTCCGCGCGGCGAGCATGAGCTTGAGCGTGCGCCGGGCCTCGTCCTCGATGGCCCGCCAGGCCGCAGAGGAGATCGGAGCAAGCTCCCGCAAGAGGTCGTTCATCGGCTCGGCGTCCCGCGCAGGCTGCCGATGCCGAGCGAGCCGCCGTTTCCGGCGGCGCACTTCGCTTCGCCCGATTCCGCCTGATCGATCGCCTCCTCGCGCGCGAGCACGGCTGGTCGATGAAGAGATAGTTGCGGAGCTGCTCGTCCAGGTGCGCGTCGCGCCGGCGCAGCCATTCCAGCACCATCGCCGCGTGCTCCTTTTCCTCGTCGCGGTTGTGTGCAAGGATCGCGCGCAGCTCCTCGTCGCGCGCCGCGTCCACGCGCTGATCGTACCAGTCCACAGCCTCGAGTTCTTCCATGAGGGAGGCGATGGCGCGGTGACGGTCGCACGTCTCGGGTCTCAGTACCCCAACGTCCTCGTGGAATTGCGCGCTGTCGGGCATCTCGTTCGTTCGCGTGAAGAAAACGTACCCGGTCGAGCATTTTTCATGCCGGCATCGTTCGCGTCCTGCGGGGCACGAGTGTGAAGCAAGTCTTACGGCGCCCCTGTAAGCGTTACAACCCGTGCCCCAAGAGGTCGCGCTTGAAATGGCGATTCGACATTCGCGACCGGGACGCGCACACTTGCAGCCGCAAAGGAGGTGCGCATGATGTCCCGGTTACTTTGCCTGAGCGCAGCCGTCGTGCTGCTGAGCGCCGCGCCCGCGGCGGCACAGGTCTTCAAGTGCAGGGGTCCGAACGGCGGGGTCGTCTATCAGGACGCGCCGTGCGAAGACGGCGCTGCAGTCGATACGCGCTCCTCGAGCGGCGTATCGGGCGGTAAGAGCGCGGCTCAGAGTGGCAGCGCGGGCGGCGCAGGCGCCGTGTCCACCAAGCCGACGCATCCGGTGCTGCCGGAGAAGATGCGCCGCTGAAGAACGTCTGCATTCCCGCGGGTGCTCGTCGTGCGTGCGACGGGCTCGCGCCTAATACATCGTCATAAATCAACCTGCGCCTGAGCCCGTTTTGTGCGGGACATGCATCGCTCCGCGGGCGTTGGGCAGCGGACACGATTAAGAAAATCGATCGGAACTCGCTTCGCTGCAGCGGATTCAAACCTCCTTTACAGCGAAGGAGGTTCGATACAGATGGAACGCACGAAACTCAGCACAGCGATTGCCGGGGCATTCCTCTCCACCAGCGTGGCGGTCGGCGGTGTGGCGTACGGTGCGGACAATACGAAACGCGCGCCGTCCGCGACCGAGCGCGCGCCGTCGGGTGAGGCGCGCAGCGATCGCCAGGCGAGCCAGCAACAGGGCGATCGGTTCTGGGCGAGCGATCTCGTCGGCAAGAACGTCGCGCTTTCCGGCGGCAAGGATGGCGAGATCAAGGATGTCATCGTCGATGCTAGGACCGGACAGGTCCGTCTTGTCGTGACGCAGATCGACACGGATCAGGGGAAGGATCGACTGTATGCCGTGCCGGCCCGCATGTTCCAGGTGAGCCAGGGCAGCAAGCTCATGCTGAACGTGGACCAGAACTGGCTTGCGCAGCGCAAGTCGTGGACCGAGGACAAGTGGCCGTCGCTCACGGATCGCGGCTACTGGGACGAGACGGCCGACGGGGAACATGCGCATCGGCTGAGCAAGCTGGTCGGCCAGGACGTGCATAACGCGCAGGGCGAGCAGGTCGGGGAAATCCAGGACGTCGTGGTGAACCTGAAGTCGCAGAATGTGGATTTCGTCCTGCTCGGCCATGATCCCGGCTTGACCAAAGCGGAAAAAGACTATGCCATTCCGCTTGCTTCCCTGCGGATTCCGACAGCGACCGCGGATGGCGGCGAAATGAAGGAGCGCATCGTGCTCAACATGAGCGACGACAAGCTCAAGAGCATGAAGCCGCTCGAGAACGCGGACAAGAAGCGCATCAACGACCCCGAGTTCATGTCGCGCTTCCAGACGCAGTAAGTCGCTCGCAACATGCCCAACCGGGTCCAATCCCGGGCTCGGCAGACGGCTCGAACTCCGGCTCTTCACCGCGCGTGCGCGGCGGAGCCAGGCTTCGGGCCGTTACTATTTCTAAGCCGTCCTTTGACTGCGTCGCGCGCGAATGGCTCACACCGCGCGCAGCGCCTTTCCTCTCGCCCGAAAATTTCTACACGGGGCTTGCGCCTCTCATCGGTGCCTGTAAGATGCCGCTACAGTTTGTAGCGCTCGCACGACATGGGTGTCGTTTGCAACTTACGGGCGCGTATCGGGGAGAGGCTCGCAGTTGGCACGGGATCGCGTCGCAGTCTCAGGGAGTTGGGCGGCTCGTGTACTGAAGGGCTTTTGGGGCGGGCGGAAGGCGGTCGGAGCGGTCGCCGTCATCGCGGCGGCGATCGCTCCAGTCTCCGCGCAAGAAGCCTTGCCTTTCGAGACCGAATTCACCGAGCAGGTCGTGCGGGTGCCCGCGAGGGGCATCGTCGATGGCGTCGCGCAGGAGTGGTCGCTCGTTGCGACGCTGTACCGGCCTCAGGGCGCGGGACCGTTTCCGCTCGTCGTGCTCAATCACGGCAGCCCGGGCGCCCGATGGGAGCGGGAGGCGATGGGGCGCTATCGCCCGCTGCCGCAGATCCGCGAATTCCTGAAGCGTGGTTTCGTCGTGATTGCACCGATGCGCCGCGGTTACGGCGATACCGGCGGCGAGTGGGCCGAGCGCTACGGGACCTGCGTCGCGCCGGACTACTACCGCGCTGCGCGCGAAGGCGCGAAAGACGTGAACGCCACCGTCGCCTACGCGCAGTCCTTGCCCTATGTCCGCCGCGACCAGGTGCTGCTGGTGGGACAGTCCGCGGGTGGCATCGCCGCGATGGCGGCCGCGAGCGAGAATCCGAGCGGGGTGGTCGCAGTGGTCAATTTGTCCGGCGGGCGCGGCGGGCGGCCCTATACGCATCCGGGGGATCCATGCGTTGCGGCCAACATGACGGAAGCGATCGGCAAGCTCGCGCGGACGATCAGGGTGCCGGTGCTCTGGCATTATTCCGAAAACGATCAATTTTTCGCGCCGCGCCACGTGAAGGCATGGTTCCAGGCGTTTCGCGATGCCGGCGCGCCCGGCAAGCTCGTGATGCAGCCGCCTTTCCAGTGGGACGGCCACGGCATCTTCGGGGCCGAGCGCGGGCTGCCGATCTGGACGACCGCGTTCGACAGTTTCGTGAAGGAGCTGCGCTTCGCCGCGATGAAACCGCCGGCGATGATTCCGGTCTCCGATCAGGGCACCGCGCCCGCGCATCCCGCGCCCACGCCTGCCGCGGTGTCCGCCTCCGGCACGTAACCCGGAATCGTTCAGCCACCCAACCGCCTCAGTCGGGCACCTCGGTCCGCTCGCTGCTCAGAAACTCCCCGAAGGGCTTGAGCCACGCGACGTGATCGCACACGATGCGGAGCACCATCGCGATCGGCACCGCGAGCAGCATGCCGATGACGCCCCACAGCCACCCCCAGAAGAGCATCGAGAGAAAGACCACCACCGGATTGAGCGTGAGCCGCCGGCCGGTGATCCACGGCATGAGGATCTGACCCTCGAGGATGGTCAGGGCGAAAAACGCAAGCGGCACGGCGAGCGTTTGCGCGAGGCTTTCGAAGGTGAGGGCAGCGACGGAACCGAGCACGACGAGCCCGATCAGCGGTCCGAGGTAGGGCAGGTAGTTGAGGAGAGCAACCATCACGCCCCACAGCGCGGGGTTCGGCATGCCGAGGAGATGCATCACGACGCCGGTCGCGAGGCCGAGCCCGGCATTGATACAGGTGATCGTAAAAAGGTAAATTGCCATTTCGTCCTGGATGCTGCGCGCGACGGCTACGGCCCGTTTCTTGTCCGCGAGGGTGGGCATGACCTTCACCAGCTTGCGCAGGAAGAGATCGCCGGTCGCGAGCAGGAAGTAGAGCAGCACGACGGTCGGCGCGGCGACGAGCAGCACCTTCTGCGCGCCGCCCAGCATGCGGCTGGTGAGCGTCGGCTTGGGCGGCGGCGCCGGCCGCGCTTTCGATGCGTTCTCGGGTGTCGCGATCTCCTCCACTTTCTCCGCCGCCTTGTGGACCTGCTCGACCGAGCGCTTGAAGGTGCGCAGCTTCTCTTCCAGCATGGTCAGCGTGCCCGGCGCCTTTGCCATCCACTCGGTGGCAGGCTGTATGAGCAGGCTCGCGCCGGCGATAAGCGTGCCCAGCAGAGCTGCGACGACGAGGGCGGCGCCGATCGGCTTCGGGATGCGCATCGCTGCCAGCACGCGCATGACGGGAGTGAGCACCAAGGTCAGCATGGCCGCCAGCACGAGCGGCAGGAGCACATCGCGCGCGAAGTAAAGCGTGTAGAAGACCGCGAGGACGAAAAGGCCGTTCAGCGCAACGCGGGGGATCGCGGATGCAGGCGCCGCGGACGAAGCCGCGCGCTCGGTGTGCGGCGTGACGTCGGCTCCCGTGCGGACTGCCCGAGCCGGGGGAATCGCGTTGTCGTTCATCGAGCGGCGGCGCCGGGCGCCGGTGGTCGCGTCCGCCGTTGGACAACCCGCGGGTGCTTTCGTTTACGTCACACGGTAATGCGCGTGCCGAGCTCGATCGTCGATTCCGGCGGGATATTGAGATATTCGGTGGCGCTTGGGGAGTTGCGCTGCATCCAGCGGAAGAGCTCACGGCGCCAGGTGAACGCCCCGCGGCGGCTGGCGGGCGCGATTGTCGATTTGCCGAGGAAGAAGGTGGTCTGCGCAAGGTCGAAGTGCAGCCCGCGTTTTTCGAGCAGCTTCAGGCCCTGCAGCACGTCGGGGCTTTCCATGAACCCGTAGCGGAACGTTACCTGGTAGAGCCGCCGCGGCTCGAGAGCTTCGATTTCGGTGCGCTCGTCGTCCGGGATGCGCGGCACGTCCTCGTTCACGAACGTGAAAAAGAAGATGCGCTCGTGCAGCACCTTGTTGTGCTTGAGGTTGTGCGAAAGCGTCGTCGGCACGCACTTCGGATCGCGCGAGAGATACACCGCGGTACCGGGCACGCGCGCAACTTCCCCCAGCCGCTCGAAAAATCCCTCGAGCGGAATGCGCCGCATGGCGGCGTTCCAGCGGATGATCTCGGTGCCGCGCTTCCAGGTCGTGAGCATCGTGAAGACCGCGAGCCCGCAAATGAGCGGAAACCAGCCGCCCGCCGCGATCTTGGTCGCGTTGGAGGCGACGAAGAGCGCCTCGGTGAGCGCCACGGTCGCGACACCGAGCGCGATCGCGACGCGATAGCGCGGCAGCATGGCCCACGCCACCACCGCAACGAGCGTCGTCTCGAGCAGCATCGTCGCGGAGACCGCGATGCCGTAGGCCGCCGCCAGGTTCGACGACGAGCCGAACGCGAGCACGAGGATCAGCACGATCACGCACATGATCCAGTTGACCTGCGGCAGATAGATCTGGCCGCGCTCGGACTCGGAGGTGTGCGTGGTGCGGAACGCCGGCATGTAGCCGAGGCGGGAAGCCTGTTGCGTCACCGAGAACGCGCCGGATATCGTCGCCTGCGAGGCGATCACCGTCGCGGCGGTCGCGAGCGCGATGAGCGGTATCAGCAGGATGTCGGGCGCGAGCAGATAGAACGGGTTGCGGGCCGCCGCCGGATCGCGCAGGAGCAGCGCGCCCTGCCCGAAATAGTTGAGCATGAGCGAAGGGAACACGAGGCCGAACCAGCCGATGCGGATCGGGCCCGCGCCAAAGTGTCCCATATCGGCATAGAGCGCCTCGGCACCCGTGATGGCGAGAAACACGGCGCCCAATGCGAGAAAGGCGGAGAGCGGTGACTCCTGCGCGAAGCGCGCGGCGTGCCGCGGGTCGATCGCAACGATCACCTCGGGCGTCTGCGCGATGCTCACCGCGCCGAGCATCGCGATCGTCACGAACCATGCCGTGGTCACCGGACCGAAGTAGCGGCCGATGCGCCCGGTACCGCTGCGCTGGATCTTGAAGAGCCAGAGCAGGATCACCAACGTCACCGGCACGATCCAGTGCTCGAGCGCCGGCGTCGCCACGGCGAGACCTTCCACCGCGGAGAGCACCGAGATCGCGGGCGTGATCACCGCGTCGCCGAAAAAGAGCGACGCAGCGAAGATCGCGATGACCGCGGTGAAGAACTGCAGCCGCGGCTTTTCGCGCGTAAGCCGGCCGGCGTACGCGAGCAGCGCCAGCACGCCGCCCTCGCCACGGTTGTTGAAGCGCAGCACGAAGAGCAGGTACTTCACGCTTACCACCAGCGTCACCGCCCAGAAGATCATCGAGAGCACGCCGAGCACGTGCCCTTCGGTTACTGCGAGCGGATGGTGGCCGCTGAAGGCCTCGCGGAAAGCGTAGAGCGGGCTCGTGCCGATGTCCCCGAACACCACCCCGATCGCAGCAAACGTGAGAGCAAGCGTGCGACGCGCGTTGCTGGGGGCGGGGGTGGACAGCGTGCCATACATTGGGACGGCTCCGGCGGCGATGCGCCAGCGCGCATTATAGCCCTCGCCCTCGGGTTCGACGGAAAGTCGAACGTCTCAAACGGTAAGCAATATCTTGCCGATGTGTTCGCTCGTCTCCATCATGCGATGCGCGGCCGCTGCCTCCCGCAACGGAAATCGCCGATAGATTTCCGGCTTTACCTGCCCGGTCGCGAAGAGCGGCCACACCTTCTCCACCAGGCTCGCGCAGATGCGGCCCTTGTCCGCGATGGAGAGCGGGCGCAAACGGGAGCCGGTGATGACGAGATGCTTCGCGTGGATCAAGCCGAAATCGGCCTCCACGATGCGTCCCGCCTTGAGGTTCACGAACACGAGCCGGCCGCCGTGCGCGAGGAGCTCCATCTCCTTGGGAATGTAGCTGCCGCCGACCATGTCGAGGATGACATCGATGCCGCGGCCCTGCGTGAAAGCCTTTCCCACTTCGAGGAAGTCCTCTTCCGTGTAATTGATCGCGCGGTCCGCGCCGAAGCGTTCGCACGCCCGGCATTTCTCCGCGGTGCGTGCGGTGGCGAGCACGCGCGCGCCGAACGCCTTGGCGAGCTCGATCGCGGTGTAGCCGATGCCGCTCGAGCCGCCCTGCACGAGCAGCGTCTCGCCGGCCTTCAGTTGCGCGCGCTCGAAGACGTTGGTCCACACGGTGCAGAAGGTTTCGGGAAGCGCACCGGCGTCGGTGAGCGCGACGCCGTGCGGCACGGGCATGCATTGCGGCACCGGCGCGACGGCGTACTCGGCATAGCCACCGCCCGCGAGCAGGGCGCATACCGCGTCGCCGACCTCGAGTGTGGTCACGTTTGGCCCGAGTGCCACCACCGTGCCGGAGGCCTCGAGGCCCGGAATATCGGTCACGCCGGGCGGCATGGGATAGCGGCCGCGCCGTTGCGTGAGATCGGCGCCGTTCAATCCGGCACCCGCGACCTTGATCAGCACTTCGTTGGCGGCCGGCGTGGGCACCTCGCGCTGCGCCGGGCGCAGCACGTCCGGCCCGCCGGGCTCGGTGATTTCGATGACCGTCATCGTCTTCGGGGTGGTTGTCATGGCGGCTCCGCGTTTGAACGACCTCGCGCCGTCGAGGGTGTATCCCGCCGGCGCGTTGCGCGGAGCATACGGGCAATGCGCGAGCCCGTAAAGCGCTCCAGCTTTTCGATGTCTCGGCGAAGAGGCTTTGGCGCCTGCGGTTGTCAAGCCGCGCGAGTTGGCACAGGGCGTCCTCGCCGCAGCCGACGTTCATCATCGGCGCTAGAACGTACCGTTGTAGAGCGCGCAGCCGCGGCAGATCGAAGGCGGGTCGTCGGACGCGAGCCGGGCGCGAAAGCGCTCGTACGGGTCGCTCGACCACACGGCTTGCACGCCGTGCTCGGCCATGTTGCCGAAGTTGCAGCGGTCGGGCGTGCCGATCATGCAGCACGGCATCGCGAGCCCCGCGTAGCTCACGTAGGCACCGCGCCACGGCCATTCGCATCGCGGCCGGCGTTTGTCGGAGTGCCGTGCGGCAGGCCTGAGATTCGGCAGCCGCAGCTCGACGCCCAGTTGCGACGCCGCAGTACGCGCCGCGTCAAACCAGCGCTCGACTTTCGCCGGATCCTCGCCAAGCAGCGTTTCGGCTTCGACGAAGGCGCGCATCGGCTTATAGCGCGCGGGCAGCGTCTCGTCGCTGAAATCGTGCGCAAGATGCTGAACCGCGACGGTCGGGACGCCGTGGGTGTGCGCGAGCCGCACCAGCGCCGGCAATTGCTCGAGATTGCGCCGCATCGACACCACGACCATAACGACTTCGGGATCCGGCGCGGCGAGGCGGCGCTTCGCGTCCATGAGACGTGCGAGGTTGCGCAGCACGTGGCCGAGCTGTGAGCCGGTGCGGATGCAGGCGTACACCGCGGGATCCGCCGCGTCGATCGAAACGTGCAACGTCCTGAGTCCGCTCGCGACACACTCGAGCGCGCGGCGCTCGGAAAGCGCCGTGAGATTCGTGTTGGTCGAAACCGCGATTCCGCGTGCCGCCGCGTAACGCACCATGTCGAGAAAGCGCGGGTGCAGGAACGGCTCGCCCATGCCCTGGAGCTGCAGCTCGTTGAGCGCGGGAAATTCGTCGAGGATGCGGCAAAACGTTTCGAACGGCATCAGCGCGGCAGGCCGGCCGACGCCGCCGTCGCCGCGATACGCGACGGGACACATGCGGCAGCGCAGATTGCACTGGCCGACGGGCTCGATCTGCACGAAGCTCGGCAGCGGCGTCGGCGCGGTGCGCGGGACGGCGCTCATGACTTCGAATGCTTGCCGCTGTCCGCCTTGCGTCGCACTTGTCGTTCGAGCTCTTCGTCGGTCGTTCCGCACGCACCGGGAGAGTTTTTCGGATCGAGCGTGCTGCCCATGACGTGCTCTCCTTTCTCGCTGATATGGGCGCAGGAGGAAGCAAGCGCTGTACCGGGCAGCGACAGCCCGAACCTCAGCGCGTCGATTGGGAAGGCGCCGGCTCGGTCGAGGGCGTGACGTTGTCTTTCTGTCCCGGCAGCGGGAGGAAGCCCGCGAGCAGCATGAGGACGACCACGATCACGCCCACAACGACCCACAGCGTGCGATTGCTCATGCCTGGTTGGAACGGGGCGGGCGGTGGAGGTTCCAAGCCGGATGGAACACGCGATGATTGCGCTGCTCGCGCTGGTGCTGCTGACCGCGGCGGTCTACGCGCAGTACCGCATTCCGTTTCACACCGCGGGCGCAGCGCGCAGCGCGTTCACGCGCGGCGTCCTGATCGCGATCGGGATTGCGTTCGGCTATGTCGGCGCGACGGGCAGCGGGGCGGAAGGCAGGCTCGCGCTGCTGCTCTTTCTCGTCGGCTTCGGCCTCGTGCACGCGCCGGCAGCGATCATCCTGTTCGTGAAGCGCAGCCGCGGCGCGGGCAAGTCCTGAGCGGGAATGGCCTACGCCGTCGCCTTCGCTTTGCGCGGCGTGACGGGGGTGAGGCCGTGTATGGAGCCCTTGCGATCCCGCAGGTGTCCCGGCGTGCGGCCGGCGACGACCGCCTGGATTTCCGCGAGCACCGACAGCGCGACGCCCTCCGGGCCTTCGGCGCCGAGATCGAGCCCGACGGGTGCGTAGAAGCGTCGGCACTGCTCTTCGGTAAGCGCCAGCGCGTGCCGCTCGAGCTCCTCCATGAGTTCGCCGGCACGGCGCTTGGGGCCGAGGAGCCCGATGTAGCGCACGGTGGAGGGCAGCAGGAGCTTCAGCACTTCCAGGTCGCGCAGATAGTTGTGCGTCATGACGAGCGCGACCGTTTCGCGGCCGAGCGGCACGCGCTGCGGAATCTCCGGGGCCGTGGCGACGATGACTTCGTCCGCGCAAGGAAAGCGCTCGCGCGTCGCGTACGCCGGGCGATGATCGATGACGGTCACGTGCCACCCGAGCTCCTTCGCGAGCCGTGCCATCGGGATCGCATCGTGTCCCGCGCCGAAGATCAAGAGCGGCAGCGGCGGCCGGATCACTTCCACGAAGACCTGCGCCGCTCCCTGGTCGGTGTCGAACCGCGTCATGTGCGAGGCGTCCTCCGCTTTCACGCGGCTCACATACGCGGTGACCTCGGAGGCGAGCGCGGCGTCCGGTATGTTCGATTGCATTTCGCCGCTCGCGCCCCGCACGAGCCGGGTGCCGGTGAGCGACGCCGTTTCATTGTTCACGCGAACCACCGTCGCTACGATGCCGGCTTCGCGGCGCGAGATGCAGTCGCGGATGAAGCCGACGAGATCCGGGGCCTGCGCCTCGCGGTCGATCGGCTCGATCAGGACGTGGATGATGCCGCGGCATCCGAGCCCCACGCCGAAGATGATGTCTTCGTCGCTCGTGGTGTCGTAGGTCACGACCGTCGGACGTCGTGTCTCGAGCACTTCGCGCGCGCGCAGCACGACATCGCCTTCGAGACAGCCGCCGCTCACCGACCCCGCGGTCCACTGTGTATCGGCAATCAGCATGCGCGCGCCGGGAAGACGATAGGAAGAGCCCTGGATGTCCACCACGGTCGCGAGCACGGCACGCTTGCCTGCCGCGCGCAACTTGTCCACCTCGCGGGCGATCAGTTGGAATTCTTTCATCGGGAAGCCTGTTTCCGCTGCGTCTGGCGCCAGTATCGCAACAGCCGCCATTCCCGGCAAGTCGCGACTCAGGCGGCTGCGGGTCTCCGGCTTCCCCCGATGCGGCGCTTGATGACGCCCATGATTTCGCGATTGAGCGCGGGCCCGAGCACCTGGTCTTCGTGGCCGCCATCGACGTTCGGGTCGTCGTTCACTTAACGTAGCAGGCGCCGTTCACCTGCTTCGGATCCACGCCGGGCACGCTCGACGCGTACGCGCGACGACGAGGCGCGATGCCTCGCCCTGCCGCGGCGGAAAGCGTCAGTGCGGCTGGTTGCGCACGGCACCGCCGCTCACACCGCCGCGCCACGCGCCGGTTTCCTGGCCGCGCTCCTCGATGAAGTCGCGGAAACGCTTCATGTCGCCTTCGATGCGGCGCTCGATCACGCCGAGCATGTCGGCGGCGTTCTCGACGAAGCCCTTGGGGTCGTACTCCATGCGCAGCGTGACGCGCGTGCGCTGCGGATCCACCTGCTGGAACGTCACCGTGCCGGCATTCTGCGGCCCGGTGGTTGAGCGCCACGCGATCCTGCGGTCCGGCACCTGCTCGGTGATTTGAGCGTCCCATTCGCGATCGACGCCGGCGATCTCGGCGTGCCAGTGCAGGTGCGTGTCATCGAGCTGCTTCACTTCCTCTACGCCTTCCATGAAGCGCGGGAAAGTCTCGAACTGCGTCCACTGGTCGTAGACCTTCGTGAGCGGGCACTGCACTTCGACGGTTTTCTCGATAACGGACATGGTGTTTCCTTTCTCGGAAGAGGTTGACGAGAGGAGTCATTGCGACTGCGCGGTCTCCCTCAAGCAAACGATGTGCCGATGTGTGCGCGTCCCGAGCCGAAATTCCGGCAGCGCCGCAGGCGGATCACGATCTCAGGCACTCCTGGTGACATGGCCGCGCGGGATCTGCGCGAGCCCGCGCACCCGGTCCGTTCCCTCCGGAGACTCGAGCAACCCGGGATAATGCTCGTCCAGCGCACGATAGAACTCCGCGAGGTGCGCCGCGCTGCGGCGCCGCGGCGGTCGCTTCAGCCCTTTCGCGCACGATGCGGGCCGTACGTTCGTGTTCCGTGCGCGCGGTGGACCATCCTCACGCGCCGCGATATCGCGCAACTCGGCGTGCAGGCGATCGAGCACTTCGTCGGTCAAGTCGTCGCTGCGGATGACGCCGGCGCGTGCCTCGGCCACTGCGCGTGACAGCTCGTCGAGCTTCACATGGAGTTCCCGCGAATCCCGCGTCTGCGTGTTCTGAATGATGAAGACCATGAGAAAGGTGACGATGGTGGTGCCGGTATTGATGACGAGCTGCCACGATTCCGAATAGCCGAACCAGCGGCCGCCCGCCGCCCATATCGCGATCAGGGCCACACCGAGGCTGAAGGCCACGGCGAGCCCGCAGCGCTTGCAGCCCTGATGCGCGAACACACGGAAGTGGTTCTGCACATTGCTCATGGCGCGGTGGTCGGACGTTCTGTTTTTCATGCTCGACGACGTCGATTCGGCAGCGGACATGCATGCTCCTTGCTCTCCGGTGCGATGCGCCGACTTCAGCAAGTTGCGTGCCGGAGCAGTGCGTGCCCCGTGCAGTTTCGACAGCAGCCCATGCAATCTTTACAGGCATCTTCCGTAAGCCGCCGCCGCGTCGTGTTCACGGCGGGAGTCCCTGCGCGATGCTGGTCCGGATCTTGCACCGTCCGGGGCCGCAACCACTCGAAGAGGAGTCAGTGTCATGGCGACTTATGTTGAACCGCATCCCCATGAACGGCGCATCGGTGAGCGGCGCCGGGAGCATGCGGCGCGGCTCACGACCACCGAGGGCTTGCGCGTCTCATGGGGCGGTGTCTGGGGCGGCGTGCTCGTCGCGATCGGGCTGCTCCTGCTGCTGTCGGTGCTCGGGGTCGCGATCGGCGTGACCGTGGTCGATCCGGGCGACACGCAGGCCGGCACCGTCGGCACCGGCATCGGCGTATGGGGCGGCGTCTCGCTGCTCATCGCACTGTTCGTGGGCGGGCTCGTCTCGACGCGCATCGGCGCGATTTTCGACCGGACCACGGGATTCTTCGAAGGCGCGCTGGTGTGGGCCGTGAGCGTGCTGCTCATGATCTACCTCGCGACGACCGGCATGGGCATGCTCGCGAGCGGGGCCTTCAACATGGTGCGCGGCGTGGGATCGGCCGTCGGCATGGTGGCGGACGGCGACGTATCTTCGGGCGACGTGAACCAGATCGTCGCGCGGCTCAGGGATCCGCGCACCGCGCAAAACATCGCCGCCGCCACCGGGCTGCCACAGGGCGAAGTGCGGCAGTCGCTCAACGGCACCGCGCAGGCCGTCGAGCGCGCGCGGAACGATCCGGCGCAGGCCGCGGCTGAAGCGCGCCGCGGCGTGGCGGACCTCTACGGCAAGGCGCGCGCGAGCGGCGCGCTCGAGCGCAAGGCGGAAGAGGTGCAGCCGGCGGTGACGAAGACGGCATGGGCGAGCTTTGGCGCGCTCGTGCTGTCGCTTGCGGCCGCGGTCCTCGGGGCCCTGGCCGGCCGGCGCAAGTTCATACCGCGTGCATCCCAGCCGGTCGCATCGGTCTAGCGCATGGCGCGCGGACTCCCGCGAGTCCACGCGAACACGATAAAATCCCTTCCCCGGGCGTCGCGGTTTCGGTGTTGAGCCGGCCGGGCGCCCATTTCATGTACACATGGGGAAGACATTCGTGGGCACGGGCAGAAAGTTCAAGGTCGCCGTCATCGCGGGAGACGGCATCGGCAAGGAAGTCATGCCGGAAGGCGTGCGCGTCGTCGAGGCGGCGGCCAGCAGGTTCGGCATCGACGTACAGCTCGATTATTTCGACTGGTCCTGCGACTACTACGACAAGATCGGGAAATGGATGCCCGACGACTGGAAGGAGAAGATCGGCGGGCATGACTGCATCTACTTCGGCGCCTCGGGCTGGCCGGCGCGCGTGCTCGATCACGTCTCGCTGTGGGATTCGCTCATCAAGTTCCGGCGCGAGTTCGACCAGTACGTGAATTTGAGACCGGTGCGACTGATGCCCGGCATCCGCTCGCCGCTTGCCGACCGCAAGCCGGGCGACATCGACTACATCGTCATCCGCGAGAACACCGAAGGCGAGTACTCCTCTCTCGGAGGGCGGCTCTTCGAGGGGACCGAGCGCGAGATGGCGCAGCAGATCGCGACGTTCACCCGCAAGGGCTGCGACCGCATCATGAAATTCGCGTTCGAACTCGCGATGAAGCGCAAGAAGCACCTCACCTCCGCCACGAAGTCGAACGGCATTTCGATCACCATGCCGTACTGGGACGAGCGCTTCGCGGAGATGGGTAAGCGCTATCCGGAAGTGCGACGCAGCCAGTACCACATCGACGGGCTCACCATCCAGATGGTGCTCGATCCGGGCCGCTTCGACGTGATCGTCGCGTCCAATCTTTTCGGCGACATCCTGTCCGATCTCGGGCCCGCGACGACCGGCACCATCGGCATCGCCCCTTCCAGCAATCTCAATCCGGAGCGCAATTTCCCCTCGCTTTTCGAGCCGGTGCACGGCTCGGCGCCCGACATCTACGGCAGGAACATCGCCAATCCGATCGGACAGATCTGGTCCGGCGCGATGATGCTCGACTTCCTGGGAAACGGCGCGGAAAACGCCCGCAAGGCGCACGATGCGATCATCGACGCGATCGAAGCGGTATTGGTGGAAGGCCCGCACACGCCCGATCTCGGTGGCACGGCGAAGACGACCGATATCGGCCGCGCGATCGCGGACGCGGTGAGTCACGCAGGCTGATCGCGCGGCATCGTCACACCGGCGAAAGCCGGTGTCCAGATAAGAGACCCCGAGATCACCGCCCGACTGGATGCCGGCGATTGCCGGCATGACGAAAGAACTTGCCGCATTTGCGGCGCGGCGGTGTATCGCCGCTCAGCGCGTCGTCGCGATGCCGCTTTCCGTGACGACCTTGCGCCACTTCTCGATTTCGCTCCGGAGGAGCTTCTCGAACGCTTCCGGTGAAGTCGGTTCGGGGTCGAGCCCCGCTGCCTCGAGCTTTCTCGAGACTTCCGCGGACTCGAGCGCCTTGCGTGCGGCGGCGTTGATTCTCTGTATCACCGGCTTCGGTGTGCCGGCGGTGGTGAAGAGCCCGTACCACGCCTCGAACGCGAACCCCGGCACGCCCGCTTCCGCGATCGTCGGCACATCGGGCAACGCCGGCACGCGCTTCGCGCTGCTCACCCCGAGGGCGCGCAACCGGCCCGCCTTGAGGTGACCGGAGACCGTCGGAACGGGCGAGAGCACGCAGTTCACTTCACCGCCCATCAGCGCCTGCACCGCGGGGCCGCCGCCCTTGTACGGCACGTGCAGAAGCTCGATTTTCGCGACGCTCTGGAGATATGACATGGAAAGATGCGTCGAGCTGCCGGTGCCGGCGGAACCGAAGGACACCTTGCCGGGCGCTCTGCGTGCGGCGGCGAGCCAGTCCGCAACGCTCCTGAACGGGGCGTTCACGTTCACCACGAGCACGCTCGGCGTATTGCCGGCGAGCGTGACGGGGGCGAGCGCCTTCAGCGCTTCATAGCCGCGATCGGGCTGGAGCGTTTCGCTGACGGCGAGCCCCACGTTGTGGAGCAGCAGCGTGTGCCCGTCGGGTATCGCGCGTGCGGCGAGCTGCGTGCCGACGGCGCCGCCCGCGCCGCCGCGATTGTCCACGACGACCTGCTGCGCGAGCTCGCGCGAGAGCGCGTCGCCCAGGATGCGCGCGACGAGGTCCGCAGTACCGCCCGGCGCGAAGGGCACGATGACGCGTATGGGGCGCTCGGGATAAACGGCCTGAGCCTGCATCGTCATCGCGAGGACGAGCGCCGCACACAGCTGACCGAGGTTCATGGAATCCTCCTCCGTTTGTCGGGCTGAATGATACTCCCGCCGTGCACTACAATGGCGGCGAAAGGAGAAGAGCGGCATGCAGAGGAAAAAAATCGCGGTGCTCGGCGCGGGCGCGATCGGCAGCTCGGTGAGCGCGGATCTCATACGGGCCGGCTATGACGTGAGCGTGATCGACCAGTGGCCGGCGCAGGTGGAGGCGCTGCGCGCGCAGGGGCTGCGGATCGAAGTGCCCGACGGGGACATCGAGATCCCGCCGTTTCACGCCTATCATCTGTGCGACCTCGCGGCGACGAACCTCGTCTTCGACATCGTCTTTCTCGCGGTGAAATCGAACGATCACCGCTGGCTCGCCGAATTCATCAAGCCGTATCTCAAGAGCGACGGCGTGCTGGTCGGCGTGATGAACGGCATGAACGACGATTCCATCGCCTCTATCGTCGGGCGCAATCGTACCGTCGGATGCTGCATCGAGCTGTCGGCCGAAATCTTCACGCCCGGACGCGTCCAGCGCAACACGACGCACCAGGGAACGTGGTTTGCGGTGGGTGAGCTCGACGGTTTCCTCACGCCGCGCGTACAGGAAATCCAGTCGATCCTCTCTCGCGTCGCGCGCTGCGACGTGACGGGCAACATCTACGGCGCGAAGTGGACCAAGCTCATCGCAAACACCATGACCATGGGGCCGCACGGGCTGCTCGGCCTGCGCAACGCGGAGGCGGTGCAGTTGCCCGGCATGGGAGATATCGCCGTGCAGATCGGCCGCGAGTCGCTCGCCGTCGGTGTCGCGCTCGGCTACCGCATCGAGCCGATATTCGGGCTGCGCGCCGACGAGTTCGCCGGGTCGAACGAGGAGAACCTGGTGACCGCGCGCGAGACGCTCATGAAGCACGTGGGCGGACGCTCCCGTACCGCGCCGATCCACGATCACATCAAGGGGCGCAGGAGCGAGATGGATTACATCACCGGGGTCGTCTCGCGCACGGGGCGCGAGCTTGGCATTCCGACGCCGGCGAACGACGCCGTGCTGGAGATCGATCGCGCGATCAACGAGGGACGCCTGACGATGAATCCCGGGAACTTCGAGCTGCTGAAAGAGCGGATCCGGGCGTTGAGCGGGTAGGGTGGGCATTCATGCCCGCCGACATCCCGGAACGCCGCCCGCTCAGGCCGTGAGCTGGCGCAGCACCTGGTCGAGGTGCTCGAGCGTAACCGCGCGCATCTCTTCCGCGGTGAGGTTGCTCACGGGATGCGGCAGCTCGATGTAGGGATGGCCCTCCATCCCCTTGCCGCGAAACTGGTAGATCGCCGCGTTTCTGAATGCCTGCGTGAGAAACATCGTCGCCGGAATGCCGCGCTTTTCGAATTCCACCGTGTCGTGCACACTGCACAACGTGCACGACCCTCACCCGCCCAAAGCCGCGATCGCGACGTCCACTTCCTCCGCCATCTCGCTGATGAGCTGGTCGGTGGCGGGCTTCGAGAAGTAGGGCTTGCGGCGCACGACGACGCGCGCGGCGCCATAGCGATCCCGAAGCGCGGCGCCCACGGCATCGAGGATGATATCGGCCTGCTCCTTGCTGTTGTCGAGGAGGCCGATGACTTTGCCCGCGAGATCGCCCGGCCGCCGCGCAAGCGGTATCTTCGGCCGCATCCTGCCCGCGGTGGGATCGATGAACGGCAGCTCGTCACTCATTTCGATTTCCTCACAGATTTCCCCTCCTCCGACGAGGAGGGGTGGCGCGAGCGCGCCGGGGTGGTGAAATTCCCCTCCTCCGACGAGGAGGGGTGGCGCAGCGCGCCGGGGTGGTCGTCAAACTGCATACTTGCCATGCACGAACCGGCTCGACTCGTTCCAGCCGTGGCACACCGCGGTGATCGGTCCCAGCCCGCCCGCGACGATCAGGTGCAGCCGCCCCGGGTCCTTCACCGCTTTCACCCGCGCCTGGTCATCGTCCGGGTCGAGCCCCATGGCGCGCGCGCGCTCGGGGCGCCAGTTCCCGCCGCGCTTCAAATTTTCCTGTGAGCGCACCGCGAGCGCGGCGAGACGCTGCACCACCTCGTTCCGACCGAGGCCCGCCCTCGCGCAGAGCCGCGCGTGTTGCGGACTCATGGCAACGACCATGTCGGAAGTGAACCACATGTTCCACGAACCGGGGGCCGTCATCGCGTCGGCGATGCCGGCGAGCAGCCGGGTGGGCTCGGTGCTCACGTCATCGAAGTGCAGCCGCGGGCTTTCCACCATGGCGCAGGTGATCACGTCATCGTCGGGCGCATAGCCCCGCGAAACGGCGAGACTTTCCCACGGGGTCTCCGCCATGTTTTCGGCGAGGCAGGCGGTATAGCGGATCGGCGAGGAGAACACCGTCGCCGAGGCGCTGCCCGCGATGCCGCCGCCCAGATTGAGCAGCATGAGGCGGATCGCGCGACCGATGGTCGCGTTCGCCCGGAAGCCGGGACCGAAGCACCCGGCGCCGCCATGAAGGCCGATGCGCTGTGCGTAAGGGCCGTTGACGATCATGAGCGGCGCAACGCCGTGCATCGTGCATTGCACGCCGCCCATGTTGAACTCCTCGCGTGCGATGAGTTCGAGGGCGCCCAACACGACCGGCAGATATTCCGGCTTGCATCCCGCCATCAGCGCATGAATCGCCACGGTGCGCACCGTCGCCGGCTCACCCGCGGGCGGAACGTGCGCCACGAGCTCATCGGGGTCGCGCCGCGTGCCCTCGAGCATCCGGCGCACGCGCGCTGCCGTGGGGGTGACGACCGGAAAGCCGTCCGACCATTCCTTTTCCAGAAAAAATTCGAACTCGTCCAGAGGTGCGTTCACGCGAAGACTCCCGTTTGCGAAAGGATGATATCCGGTTGCGCCGGCGCTGTCGCCGTTCGCGCCCCGGTTCGAGCGCGGTAAATCGAGATCGCTGACAGGCGTCCGAAAAAAACGATGCCACGTATCGCGCTGCTTTACCGACGGCGTGCCCCGCACCTTCGAACCGCCGGCGCATGGGGCGGTCAGAGCAGTAACGACGCGACGCATCGTCATCATCGTAACTGTCCACAAGGAGCGGGCGATGAAACACGGCTACGAACTGGAGCGCATCGATCAGCTCACAGCCTCGCACCCGGCGTCCGGTCACTGGAGCGTTCTCGGCGCACTGGGGATCGGCGCGGCGCTCATGTATTTCCTGGATCCCGACCGCGGGCGGAGGCGTCGCGCCCTGCTGCGCGATCAGGTGGTACACGCGGGTCGGCGCTTGCGCGAGGCCCGCCGCGTCACCGCGGTCGACATCGCGAATCGCAGCACGGGCTTATGGGCGGAAGCGAGCCGCCGGTTCCGCGCGGGCGCGATGGTCCCGGACCGCGAGCTCACGGAGCGCGTGCGCTCCAAGCTGGGCCGGGTCGTCTCGCATCCGCATGCCATCGAAGTCGCGGTGCGTGACGGGCGTGTCACGCTGAGCGGCCCCATCCTGATGGAAGAGGTTCACCCGCTCGTCTCCTGCGTAGAGGGGATCGAGGGCGTGAAGAGCGTCGAGGACCGGCTTTCGGCATACGCCGAAGCGGCACGGGTCTCGAGCCTGCAGGGCGGACGCCCGCGCGCGAACCGCTTCGAGCTTTTCCAGCGCAACTGGTCGCCGGCAGCGCGCGTGCTGGTCGGCGGCGTCGGGGCGGGCCTCATGCTGGCCGGCACGCGGGCACGCGGTGCTGCGAGTCTCGCGCTCGAGCTGCTCGGCGGTGGATTGCTCCTGCGCGCGGCCACGAACCGGGAACTGGCCGCACTCGTCGGCACGGCCGACGTGACGAAAGGCGTGACCGTACAGAAGACCATCAACGTCAATGCACCGGTGGAGCGCGTGTTTACGTTCTGGCGCGATTACCAGAATTTCCCAAGGTTCATGACTCACGTGCGCGAGGTACAGGTGCTCGACGAGCAGCGCTCGCGCTGGATCGTCGCCGGTCCCGCCGGGGTCCCGATCGGGTGGATTTCGGAAGTGACGCACGTCGCGCCCAACGAGCGCATCGAGTGGCGCGCGGAAACCGGCTCGCCGGTGCGCCATAGCGGCGTCGTGCGCTTCTGCGAAAACGGGAACGGTGGAACGCGCGTCGATATCCAACTTTGCTACGTGCCGCCCGCGGGCGCGATCGGGCACGCGGTCGCAAGAGTTTTCGGCGCGGATCCCAAGAGTGAAATGGATGCCGATCTCATGCGCATGAAGACGCTGATCGAAACCGGCCACCGGCCGCACGATGCGGCGCGCCCGGCAGCCGACGTGCCTTCGATCATGCCGGACGCACCGGTCACCTGAAAGAACGAACGCCGGGCCCGCGCTTTCGCGGCGGCGCATCCTGGTTCAAAATAGCCCGATGAGCATCGTGAACGTGGGTCCATGGCGATCGGCTGGCTGACCGCGTTGAAGGCGCTGCCGTGGGGGACGATCCTGAGCCAGGCCCCGACGGTGGTGGACGCGGCGAACCGGCTGCTCTCGCGGGCGGGGCAGCGCCGCGGCGGCGCGGAGGCGCCGCCGGAGCTCGCCTCCCTGCTCGCGCGGATCGAGGCGCTCGAAGAGCACGACCGGGCCGATGCCGCCGTCATGAAGCAGCTCGCCGATGAAGTCGCCGCGCTCGCCGCGGCGTCCCAGGTCCTCGCGTTACGGCTGCGACTCGTGCTCGGGCTCGCGGTCGCCGCGGTGCTTTTGAGCGTGGCCGTCCTTGCAATCGTCATATTCCGCTGAAAACGCGCACGTGCGAACAAATCGCCGCGTGCGGTGTCGATGGTGACATGGAAACCGTCTGGATCGTCGTCGCGGATCGCAGCCGGGCGCGGATTTTCGAGGAGGTGCGCCCGCCGCGGCTGCTGCAGGAAATCGCCGACTTCGTGAACCCCGTGGGGCGCGCGAGCCATCGCGAGCTTACGTCCGATGCCGCCGGACGCTCGCGCAGCACCGGTCTCGGGACGCGCGCGCATTCGGAATCGCCCGGCACGACGCAGGATACGCACGAGGCGGAACGCTTCGCCCGCGAGATCGCGCACTACCTCGACAAAGGGCGCAACGAGCACCGCTACGCGAAGCTCTGGCTGGTCGCGGCACCGAAATTTCTCGCGATGCTGAGGAAGAGCGTGAGCCGCGAAGTTTCCAAGATGGTCGAGCGGGAAGCCGACAAGGATCTCTCTCGCGCCACGCTGCGCGAAATCGATGCCTTCATCGTCGGCCACAGAAGACCGCTCTCGTAGCGCAACGCCCGCACCGCGAGTACACTATGCCGCTGTTCTAAACGGCGGCATCGCGCCGGGGGAGGGCAGATGGGCAGGAGCACGGTGTCCGGGCATCCGGGCGAGCGCCTCGAACTGCCGTGGTGGCTCGGAGTCGGTCTGGCGGCCGCGGGGTACGTCCTTCTCGGGTGGGTGGTTCCTTCTCTTGCCGGCGCGCACAGCTTGCTGAAGCCGCTCGTCGCGGCGGCGCAAGCGTCCGCCGCGCTCGTGGCCCTGCTGTTCGTCGCGTTGGCGGCACGTTCGCTGCTGTTCTCGTACCGCAGGCGCCGCGCGCTCGATCTCGAGACGAGCCTTGCGACGCTGCGCGCCCTCCCGCGCGAGCGCTTCGCGCAGTTCATGGCGGCGGCATTCCGCAGCGAGGGATACGAGGTGTCCGCGCCCGCGAGCGACGACAGTCGCATCGATGCCGTGCTCACGCGCGACACCGAAAGGCTCGTCGTCCAGCATCGCCACTGGCGTAATGCGACCATCGGCGCGGCGACGCTTCACGAGCTCTACGACAGCCTGCCCCGGGAATCGGCGAGCGGGTGCGTCTTCGTCACGACCGGCGATTACACGCCCGAGGCGCTGCGCTTTGCGGCGGGGAAGCCGGTGCGGCTGATCGCGGGACGCGAGCTGGAGCGCATGCTGCGCGCGCGACAAGCCGCAGTGGCCGCGACATAGCGCGCACGCTCGATTCCACGGCAAAAAAATTTGTGCGAGACCCGGGCGCCGCGCTGCTGCCTGCCCCGCGAAAGCTGCTATCATCGGCGGCGAGGGAGGGTTACCCATGCGCAACGTCCTGATCGCGCTCGCGCTTGGCGGCGCGTCGCTCTCCGCCTTTGCGGAACAGCAGAAAAGCTACGCCGTGTACATGACGATCCCCTGCGAAGCGTACCTCGAGGAGCGGTGGGACCGGCAAGGCGTGCGTTACAAGCAGATCCAGGCGTGGATTTCCGGTTACGTGACCTCGTACAACGGCTGGCAGGCGGACACGCACGACATCCTCGGCAATGTGACCGTCGCCGAGGTCGAGTCGTGGGTCGAGAGCTACTGCAGGAAGAGTCCACTCAACAATCTCTCCAATGCGATGGCGGAGCTGGTCGGCGGGCTGTACGCCACGCGCCAGCGCACCGCGATCGATTCCGCGCGGTAACGGGATCGCCGTGTCCGCGGGCTGGAGCTTCACCGCGTTCTCCCGTAAGCTCCCGCCTGTGATCAAGCGCGCTGCAATGTGGCTCGGCATGGCGACGGCCTCGTGGCTGATCGCGCTGCCGGCGCCTGCCCAGCCGGTCAAGGTCGGCTTCATCAATATGGTGCGCATCGAACGCGAGTCGAAGCGCCCGCAGCAGGACGCCGAGCGCCTGAAGCAGGAGTTCGCGGCGCGCGAGGCCGAAGTACGCAGCCTGCACGCGAAGGTGACCGCGCTGCAGCAGCAGCTCGAGAGCGCGCCCCCGGCATCCGTCACCGAGGCGCAGCGCCGCGACTTCGCGCGCCAGGCCCAGCAGTTCGAGCAGGTCCAGCGCAGCTTCTTCGAGGATCTCGAGCGCCGGAAAGCGGAGGAGCGGCAGAAATTCCTGCGCGATCTCCAGGCGGTCGTGAACAAGATCGCAAAAGCGCAGAACCTCGACCTGGTGTTGCAGGAAGCGGTTTATGCGAGCCGCGGGGTCGACATCACCGATCAGGTGCTGAAAGCGCTCGCGCAGTCCGAAGGCGGCCGGCGCTAGAGCGCACCGAGCTCCGCTTCGCGCAGCGGCTTCCTCACGTCATGCCGCACACTTCGCACGCCGACCGCGTAAGAGAGCCGGCGCGGCCAGCCATCGGCGGTTTATCCGAGCGCGATCATCCCCGCGAAGACGATTCCGGCGACACCGACCGCGACACCGGTCAGCCGCTGCACCGGAAACGCGGGACGGCGAGCGGCGAGCAGGCGGGCGGCGCGCCACGCCGCGAGCGCAATCGCGCATTGAATGAAGGTAAGGCCGGTGAAGTAGGCGTAGAGCGGCGTCGCTTCGGCGCCCACGATGGCCGCGGCGAGCGCGTAGCCGTGGGCGAGCCCGGACACTGCGAAAAGCGTCGCCACCAGCATGCGCGACGGTTCGCGCATCGTGATCGCGATGAGGCCGAGAACGACGAGAGAGCCCGCGATCCACAGCTCGCTCATCTGCCACGGCGCGCCCATGGCGCGCGCGGACGCCGCCAGCATGGACGCCAGGACGAAGACGAGCGTCAGCAGGTAGCCGCGCTCGAGGCGCGCCGCGAGCACGCCCGCGCCGACGATGAAGAGCAGATGATCGACGCCGATGATCGGGTGCCCGAGCCCGGAGAGCAGGCCTTCCAGCGCGGTTGCCGGAAGCTGGTAATCCATGGCGTGATGGGCATGCGCGGGTAGCGTCGCGATCGCGGCGAGCGCAGCGCACGGAGTGGCAATTCGCGAGCGACGACGGGACATGGCGCTCCTCCTTGGGTTCATGCTGCGGGCTGCACCGCCCGCGGGCCCGCCGATTCTAGCGGCAGCGAAAGCGCAGGGTCAAACGCCTTCGTGGCTGTGCTATGCTCAACGGCCACAGGAGGCAGCGGATGAGCGACAAGCCGATCAACAAGGGGCCGCACGACATGGGCGGTGAGCCGGCCGGGCCGATCGATCCCATCGACCACGGCATGAAATTCTGGGAAAGGCAGGCAAACGCGCTGAGAAGCACATTGAGCGCGAAGAAGATCGTGCGCGTCGATGAATTGCGGCGCGCGGCGGAAGACCTGGGCGATCTGTATCACGACCTCGCGTACTTCGAGCGCACAACGGCGGCGTTGCGGACGATTCTGCTCGAGAAGGGCCTGATCACCGAGCAGGAGCTCGAAGCGAAGATGGCGGAAGTGCGCGCGCGCTTCAACGTTCCCAAAGCGGTATCGAAGCCGGCGCGCAAGGCCGGCCACGGATGAGCATGGGTGCCGGCATGCAGACCCGGACTGCGCGGCCGTCGACCTACACGCCTGCGCCGGGACACCGCTTCAATGTCGGCGATCGCGTCGTGGTGAAGCGCAGCTTCCCGCCCGGGCATCGGCGCACGCCATACTACATCCGCGGGAAGCAGGGCGTGATCGAACGCATCTGCGGCGCGTTCCCCAATCCCGAGGAGCTGGCGTACGGTTTCGATGGCGAGCCGCCCAAGGTGCTGTACCGCGTGCGCTTCCCGCAGAAGCACGTATGGCCGCACTACGGCGGCCCGGCGCACGACATCATCGAGATGGAAATCTACGAGCACTGGCTCGAGCCCGCAGCCGACACGCAACAGGATATCTGACATGAGCGCTCATACACCGTTCGACTACTATGCCCGGCGCGAGCACGCGCACGATCATCCGCACGGCGCGCCCTCGAGCGATGACGACGAAGGACCGCCGTCCGAGTACGAGGTGATGAGCCGGGCGATGCAGGAGCTCCTCGAGGCAAAGGGGGTGGTGACGGCGGAAGAGATCCGGCGCCGCATGGAGACGTTCGAGGAGGACTTTCCCTATCGCGGCTCAAGGGTCATCGCGCGGGCCTGGGTCGATGCCGAATTCCGGAAACGGCTGCTGGAAGACGGCAAGGCGGCGTGCGCCGAGATGGGGATCGATCTCGAAGCCGATCGCCTGATCGCGGTCGAGAACACGCCCGACGTGCACAACGTCATCGTCTGCACGCTGTGCTCGTGCTATCCGCGCGCGCTGCTCGGGATGCCGCCGACCTGGTACAAGAGCAGCAACTACCGCTCGCGCGTCGTGTACGAGCCGCGCGCCGTCCTCAGGGAATTCGGGACGGTGCTTCCCGAGCACGTGACGGTCCGCGTGCACGATTCCAACGCCGACATGCGCTACGTCGTGATTCCGATGCGTCCCGCCGGCACCGAAGGCTGGAGCGAAGAGGCGCTCGCGAGTATCGCCACCCGCGACACGCTGGTCGGCGTGACGGTGCCGCGCGCAGAGTAGAACCGACGGTCCCGGAAAACGAGCGGTAGCCCAACGCAGCCTGCTCCGCGGACACCGGCTCGAGGCTCACATCGTGAGCCTGTGCCCTCGCTATCATCGGCAGCCTGTGCCAGCGGAACGCCGCTCGCCGTATCGTTCGATAACGCGAATCCGTGCTGATCCTGCACCAGAGCAATCGCCTCGAGGCGCTCGCCGAGCGGCTCGCCGAAATCACCCGGGCACCGCTGGCCTCGCCGTTCGCGCCGGAAACCATCATCGTGCAGAGTCACGGCGTCGCGCGCTGGCTCGCGCTCGCGCTCGCGCGCTCGAGCGGCGTGTGCGCCAACGTGCGGTTTGCGTTTCCAGCCGGGTTCGCCTGGGACCTCTATCGCACCCTGGATGAACTGCCTCACGGCGCGCACTTCGAACAGGAGGCGATGGCGTGGCGCATCATGCAGCTGCTGCCGCCGCTCGAACGCCGCGCCGAATTCGAGGCCGTCGATCAGTGCGTGCAGGGCGATGTTTACCGCCGCTACGAGCTTGCATCGCGCATCGCGTGGACCTTCGAGCAGTATCTGATCTACCGCCCCGACTGGATCGTGCGCTGGCAAGCGGGGGATACGCCGCACTGGCAGGCGCGGCTGTGGTGCCGGGTTGCGGAGGCAACCGGCACGTCGCACCGGGCGGCGCTCCACCGCGCGTTTCTCGCACGCCTCGACGGCGCGCTGCTCGCGCGGGCCGGAGTACCGCAGCGCATCTCGGTATTCGGCGCACCCGCCCTGCCCCCGACGCTGCTCGAGCTCTTCACCGCCATCGGCGAGCACATCGACGTGCATCTTTTCCTCATGAATCCGTGCCGCGAGTACTGGGGTGACATCGTGCCGAGCGGCGACATTGCGCGCAGAACGCTCGCGCGTGAGCCCGGGGCGGCGTATCTGGAATGCGGCAACGCGCTGCTCGCCTCGCTCGGCAAGCAGGGACGGGACTTCTTCGACCTGCTGCAGGGGTGCCCGGCGATGGAGCGCGAATGCTACGTCGAGCCGGGCGATGCATCGCTGCTCGCGCGGGTGCAGTCGGACATCCTCCAGCTGCGCGAGCGCGGGGCTGCGGCGGATTCGGCCCGCATCGCGGCGGACGACTGCTCGCTGCAGGTGCACGCCTGCCACGGCGCGATGCGGGAAGTGGAGGTGCTGCACGATCGGCTGCTCGCGCTGTTCGAGCGCTGGCCGGACCTCGAGCCTTCCGACATCGTGGTAATGACGCCGGACATCGAAACGTTCGCGCCGTACATCGACGCGGTGTTCGGCACGGCGGCTCCGCACATCCCTTTCAGCATTTCGGACCGCGGCGCCGAGCACGAAAGCACGCTCGCCGCCACGTTCATGGCGCTGCTCGATCTTCCAGGCAGCCGCTACGAAGCGGACCGGGTCCTCGCGATCCTCGACGAACCGGCGGTGCAGCGCCGTTTCGCGCTGACATCCCAGGATCTCGACACCGTGCACGGCTGGGTGCGGGACAGCGGAATCCGCTGGGGCATCGACGCCGCGCACCGTGCGCGCCTCGGCGTGCCGGGCACGGCGGAGCACACGTGGCGCTTCGGACTCGAGCGGCTCCTCCTGGGCTATGCGCTGCCGGGAGAAGGTGTGCGGCTCTTCGGCGGCATCCTGCCGCACGACGAAGTGGAGGGCAGCTTGGGCGAGATCCTGGGGCGCTTCGCGAGCTATGCGGAGGCCGCGCTCGCGCTGAACGCGCTTCCCGGCACCCGCACCGTCGCGCAGTGGGCTGCCGCCTTGCGCGGCATGCTGGCGCAGTTTTTCGACGTCGAGGAAAGCCGCGAGGAGGAGCTCGAAGCGCTGCACGCCGCGATCGCCGCAGTGGAATCGGACGCTGCGGCCGGTGGCTTCGACGGCGCGGTCACGCTCGAAGTCTTCAGCAGCGCGCTGCGCAGCCGGCTCAAGGTCCCCGCGCGGGCCTTCCTCTCGGGGGGCGTGACGTTCTGCGCGACGGTCCCGATGCGCAGCCTCCCGTTCGAGGTCGTGTGCCTGATCGGCCTGAACGATGGTGCGTTCCCGCGCCGCCGCCGACCCTACGGCTTCGATCTCATGGCGACCGATTTCCGCAAGGGCGACCGTTCACGCCGCGACGACGACCGTTATCTTTTCCTCGAGTCGCTCATCTCGGCGCGGCGCTGCTTCTACGTGAGCTATGCCGGACAGCACATCCGCGACAACAGCACGATTCCCCCTTCCGTGCTGGTGAGCGAGCTGCTCGATTATCTCGCGCAGAATTATTCGGGCCCGGCAGGCGAAGACATCCGCGGTCACGTTGTGACGCGCCATCCGTTGCAGCCGTTCAGCCCGCGCTACTTCGCGAACGATGGGCGCCTTTTCAGCTATTCCGGTGCGCTGTGCGAGGCGGCGAAGCGTGCGGGCCGCGGGGCGGCCGGACGTGCTCCGTTCGTTACCGAAGCGCTGCCCGAGCCGGAAGAGGAATGGCGTACGGTGGAGCTCGACGCGCTCGCGCGGTTCTTTCGCAATCCGGCGCGCTATTTCCTGCGCGAGCGGCTCGCGATCCGCCTCGAGCAGTCGGAAGAGGCGCTTGAGGGCCGCGAGCCGCTCGTGCCCGACGGGCTCGCCTCGTATGCGCTCAGGCAGCGGCTGCTCGCGCTTCGCCTGCGCGGGCAATCGCTCGTGGACGCGCTCCCGCTCGCGAGAGCGGGAGCGCTGCTCCCTCATGCTGAGGTCGGGACAGCGGTGTTCGAGCGCGCGGGCGACGAAGTGGAGCGCTTTGTACAGCGGCTCGCAATCCACCTTCCCGAGCGGGCGCCCCGGGCCATGCCGTTCGAGCTCGAGCTGGGTGGCGCGCGGCTGCGCGGTGTGCTGAACGGCGTGAGCGCCGCGGGACTCGTGGGATTTCGCCTGGCGGAGTGCAAGGCGAGGGACCTGCTCGATGCCTGGATACGCCATCTCCTGCTGAACGCCCTCGCGCCGCCCGCTGTGGCGCCGCGCACGCGATGGTTCCTGCAGGACAGGACGGTCGCCTTCCGGCCGGCGCCCGAGGCGCGATCGCACCTGGAAACGCTCCTGCACATCTACCGGGCCGGGCTGACGCGCCCGCTGCCCTTGTTTCCCGCCAGTGCCCACGCCTACGTGAGCCAGGGTGGCTCGATCGAAGCGGCGCGCGGGACGTGGACCTACAGCGAGCACCGGCACGGCGAAGGCGATGATCCGTACTACCGGCTTGCCTTCCGCGATCGCGATCCGCTGGACGGCGAATTCGAAGCGTTGGCGAGGGCGGTGTTCGGTCCGCTGCACGCGGCTCTGGAGGAGATGCAGACGGCATGAAGTTCCGGCGCCTCGATCCGCTCGCTGCTCCGCTCGACGGGGTCTCGCTCATCGAAGCGAATGCGGGCACGGGAAAGACATGGACGATCACGGCGCTCTACCTGCGGCTGCTCCTCGAGACCGCGCGCGACGTCGAGTCGATACTCGTCGTGACCTTCACCGAGATGGCGACGGCGGAGCTGCGCGATCGCATACGCGTGCGGCTCGCCGCGGCGCGTGCTGCCTTCGAGGACGCGGCCGCGAAACATCGAGAAACCCGGGACCCGGAGGCGGCCGCCGCGACTCTTCGGCGGGACGAGCGCGCGCAGCCCCGAAACGGCGATGCCGTCACCGCGCGGCTGCTGGAACGCGTTGGCGATCCCGCCGGCGCCGCACTGAAGCTCGCAGCCGCCCTCAGCAATTTCGATCAGGCCCCGATCTACACCATCCACGCGTTCTGCCAGCGCGTGCTGGGAGATCACGCGTTCGAGAGCGCGATGCCGTTCGAGGCGGCGCTCCTCCCCGACGAAAGCCTGCTGCTGCAGGAGGTCGTCGAGGACTACTGGAGAAAGACGCTCTACGCCGCCTCGCCGCTTTTCGTGCGTTACATGCTGGACGCCAGGCTCGTGCCGGAAGACCTGCGCCGGGAAGTGAGCGGATGGATCGGCAAGCCGTATCTCCTCGTGCGCAAGCCTGATCCGGTCGGCGATCTTGCGGCGCTCGAAGCCGCGTACGGGCGGGCATACCGTGCCGCGCGCGGGCTGTGGCAGAGCGCGCGCGAGGTGATCTCCGCGCAGCTTTCCGGCCATACCGCGCTCGACGGCAACAAGTACCGTGCGGCCTCGGTGAGGCGGTGGCTCGCGGAGATGCACGAATCCATGAATGGCGACGCGCTGGCATTCCCGCCGTGCGCAAGGCTCGAGAAGTTCACGGCGCGCGCGCTGAGGAGAGCGACGAAAAAAGGCGCGACGCCGCCGGAGCATCCTTTCTATGCCGCGTGCGAAGCGCTCCACGATGCGCATGCGGCGCTCGCGGCGGCGTACGAGCGGCGCCTCGCATGGCTGCGCGCGGAGCTGCTCGAGTACTGCAACGCAGAGCTTGCGGCGAGAAAGGCGCGACTGAAGCTCCAGTCCTATGACGACCTGCTGCTCAACCTCGAGCGCGCGCTGCATTCGGAGCGTGGTGCCGGACTCGCCGCGGCGCTGCGCGAGCGCTACAGCGCCGCGCTGATCGACGAGTTCCAGGACACCGATCCGGTGCAGTACCGCATTCTTCGGGCGATCTACCGGGACTCCGGCCTCCCCGTTTTCCTCGTGGGAGACCCGAAGCAGTCGATCTACAGTTTCCGCGGCGCGGACATTTATGCGTATCTCCAGGGACGGCGCGATGCCGCGCACCATCATGCGCTCGACGTAAACTGGCGTTCGGACGGTCCGCTCCTCGCCGCGGTGAACAGGCTCTTCGAGCGCAACGACGCGCCTTTCCTGATCCCGGAAATTCCATTCACGCCGTCCGAGCCTGCGCCCGGGAGCCGCGGCTTGCTCGAGATCGAAGGCGAAAACGGCGCGCCGCTCGAGTTCTGGCTGCTCCCGGGCGAAGGCGGAAAACCGCTCAGGAAGGAGGTTGCGGTCGAGACGGCGGCAAGCGCCACGGCGGCGGAAATCGCGCGGCTGCTCGGGCTCGGCGCGCAGGGAAAGGCGCGGATCGGCGTGGCGCAGAACGGCACGCTGCGCAAGCGCCCGCTCGCCGGCGGCGATATTGCGGTGCTGGTGCGGAAGCACCACCAGGCGCGCGCTGTCGGCGCGGCGCTGCGGCGGCTCGGTATTGCGAGCGTGGAGCGTGGCGGTGACAGCGTCTACGCGACCCACGAGGCGGAAGAGCTGCAGCGCCTGCTGGCCGCCATCGCGGAGCCGGGGCGCGAGCCGCTCATCCGCGCGGCGCTGGCAACCGACATGATGGGCCATTCCGGAAACACGCTCTACGCGCTCGCTACTGACGAAGCGCGCTGGGAAAGGACTGTCGAGCGCTTTCGTGCCGCCCATACCGAGTGGCGCGAGCACGGCTTCATGCGCATGGCGCGCGGCGTGCTGCGGGACTTCGACGTGCTCGAACGACTGCTCGCATACGCCGACGGCGAGCGCCGCGTCACCAACCTTCTGCATCTCCTGGAGCTGCTGCATCGCGAGGCGGGCACCGACGGCATCGCGCCCGCGCTCGAGTGGCTCGCAGAAAAGCGTCGCGCGCCCGGCAGTTGCAGCGAGGAAGAGCTGCTGCGGCTCGAGAGCGACGAAAATCTCGTGAAGATCCTGACGGTGCATGCGGCGAAGGGACTCGAATTTCCTCTCGTCTTCTGTCCTTTCGTATGGGATGGCGGACTGCGTGCGGGGAGGAATGGACCGATCCGCTTTCACGATCCGGTGCGCGGCCACGCGCCGGTACTCGACCTGGGTTCCGCAGGGCGCGCCAGCGGCGTCCAGCTCGCCGAGCGTGAAGAGCTCGCCGAGAGCCTGCGCCTGCTCTATGTCGCGCTTACCCGCGCGCGCCACCGCTGCTGGGTGGTGTGGGGCCATGTCAGGGACGCGGAAACCTCCGCGCCGGCGTGGCTGCTCCACCGCCGCGGGGATGGCGCCGGAATGCCTGCGATACCACTCGACGATGCGCGCATTCGAAGCGATCTCGAAGAAATCGCACTGAAGTCCGAGGGTACGATTCGCATCCGTCCGATCGCCTCGTCCGCCGCACCGGGAGGGACATCGGCTGCGGCGCCGCTGCCCGACCTCGAGCCGCGCGTCTTCAACGGCGTACTGCGCGAGTCGCGGCGTGTGACGAGCTTTTCGGCGCTCGCGCACGCGCGCCCGGCGGAGACGCCGGACTACGACGCCGGCACGCGCGGCGTGGACGTGGACTCTGAGGGGGCGGCCCGCGACATCCACGCGTTTCCGCGCGGGGCGCGCACCGGCCGCTGCCTGCACGCGATCTTCGAAGAAATCGATTTCGCGGCCGCGGAGCGCTCGGCGGTCGAACGGGTCGTCGCGCGGACGCTCGCGGCCCACGATTTTCCCGCGCAGTGGACCGATGCGGTGTGCGACATGGTCGAACGCGTCCTCGCGACGCCGCTCGATGAGACGGGCGCGCTGCGGCTCGAATGCATCGCATCCGGGCGGCGGCTGAACGAGCTCGAGTTCTATTATCCGATCGCGCACCTGTCGGATGCCGGCCTTCGCCGCCTGCTGCTCGACTGGGGATTCCCGAGCGAAATCCGCGAGCACATCGAAACCCTCGAGTTCGCGCCGGCGCAGGGCTACATGAAGGGCTACATCGATCTCGTGTTCGAATTCGGCGGCCGTTATTACCTCGCCGACTACAAGTCGAACTGGCTCGGCCCGTCGGAAAGCGCATATGGGCACGACGGGCTGCTGAAGTCGATGGCGCGCGAGGCCTACTACCTGCAGTACCTCGTCTACTGCATTGCCTTGCACCGCTACCTCGGCACGCGCCTGCCAGGCTACGACTATGGCACGCATTTCGGGGGCGTGCGCTATCTCTTCGTGCGCGGCATGCGGCCCGACCTCGGATGCGCGAGCGGCGTGTATGCCGACCGCCCGGCGCGCGGACTCATCGAGGCGCTGGACCGGTATCTCGCTTCAGGGTAGACCGTGACCACCGTACAACGCATGCCCGACGAAAGCGCGCGCAGCGATCTCGAGCAGCACTTCGCCCGATTCCTCGCGCGGCTGGCCGGAACGGAAGACGCGGCGGTGTACGCCGCGGCCGTGCTGGCATGCCGCGCCACGAGCAGCGGCGACGTATGCGTCCGCCTTGGCGACTACGCTGGGCGGCCGATCGCCGCGCTCGACGGCGCCGCGCCGGCGCTCGCGGACTGGATCGCCCGCCTCAGGCGTTCGCCGGTCGTGGGTGCGCCCGGCGAATTCCGGCCGCTCATACTGGACGAAGCGGGACGGCTCTACCTCTATCGCTACTGGCAGTATGAATCGCGGCTCGCGGAAGATCTTCTCGCGCGCGCATGCGAAGTGCAGGAGGTCGATGCGGATGATTTGCGCCGCGGGCTCGAGCGGCTCTTTCCCGATCCGCGCGACCTCGAACAGAAGCGCGCCGCGGCGATGGCGGTGCTGCGCCGGCTTGCCGTCATCTCCGGTGGACCCGGGACCGGCAAGACCTACACGGTGGTCAAGATCCTCGCGCTGCTCGCGGCGCAGGCGCGCGGTCGCACGCTCGCGGTCGCGCTCGCCGCGCCGACCGGCAAAGCCGCCGCGCGCGTGCAGGAGGCGGTACGCCACGCGCTCGAAGGCTACGCTCGAGACGATCCGGTGCGCGACTGCGTCCCGCGCGAAGCGCACACCTTGCATCGCCTCCTCGGCGCGCGTCCCGGCTCCGTCCATTACCGCCACGATCGGGACCATCCGCTGGCGCTCGACGTGCTGATCGTGGACGAAGCCTCCATGGCAGACCTCGCGCTGATGGCGAAGCTCGCGGCGGCGCTACCGGCGCACGCGCGCCTCATCCTGCTGGGCGACAAGGACCAGCTCGCGTCGGTCGAGGCGGGAGCCGTGCTCGGCGATATCTGCGGGGGGAGCGGCACGTCCCCGCAGTTCGCGGCGCGCCTCGCCGCCGTCACGGGGGATCACGATTTCGAGACTACACACGCTACCGCACACTCTCCGCTCGGCGACTCGATCGCGCTGCTTCAGCGCAGCTACCGCTTTGGCGCCGACACGGCGATCGGCCGCCTGGCCGCAGCTGTCAATCGCGGCGACGGCGAGACCGCGCTTGCGTTGCTGAGGAGCGAGCCGAGCGGGCAACTCACGTGGCGGACGGTCGGTGCGCGCGGAATCGGCGCCGCCCTCGAGCCCGTGCTCGACGCGCTCGCCGATCATGTCGAGAGCGCCCGGCGCGGTGCGCCGGAGGAAGCGTTCCGCCGCTTCGACGCCTTCCGCGTGCTGTGCGCGCATCGCGGCGGGCTCTGCGGCGCGCTCGCCGTCAATCAACTGATCGAGGCCGGGCTGGAGGCGAGGCAGCGCATCGACCGGCGGCGCGCGTGGTATCCCGGACGGCCGGTCATGGTGATGCGCAACGACTACGGCATGCAGCTCTTCAACGGCGACGTCGGCATCGCGCTGCCCGATCCGGACGCCGAGGGGCAGATCCGGGTCTTCTTTCCGCTGCAGGCGGGCGGAATGCGCCGCATTTCGCCAGCCCGTCTGCCGGAGCACGAAACGGTGTATGCGATGACCATCCACAAGGCGCAGGGCTCCGAGTTCGAGCGGGTGCTCATGATCCTGCCGGACGAGCTTTCGCCCGTCATGAGCCGCGAGCTCGTCTATACCGGCATCACGCGCGCCCGGTCGCGCGTGGAGATCTGGGGCACCGAGGAGGTCTTCGTGCGGTCCGTCGAGCGGCGGCTCGAGCGCGCATCCGCCCTGCGCGGGCGGCTCTGGCAGCCGCGCTAGCGCGGCTGTGCGAAAATGCCGCGGTGCCACCGCAGGATGAACGATCGATGACGACTCCACAGGCTCTTGCTTCCCTCATTTCCTCGCAGCATGCGCGCACGGCGCGGCGCGAGGACCTTCGACTCGTCACGGGCGAGGGACGGTATACCGCGGACTGGAACCTGCCCCGGCAGCTCCATGCGGCGTTCCTGCGCGCGGATCGGGCGCATGCCGAAATTCTCAGGCTCGACGCGGCGCGAGCGCTTGCGCTCTCCGGCGTCCGCGCCGTGTACACCGGCGCGGACGCGCGCGACGAGGGCTTCAAGTCGCTGCCCAACATCGTGACCTACCCGGGCCGGAACGGACAGGAGCTGAAGAAACCGCATCATCCCGTGCTCGCGCTGGGCAAGGTGCGCTTCGTCGGCGAGCCGATTGCGATGGTGATCGCCGAGACGGCAGCGATCGCCGAGGACGCCCGTGAGCTGATCGAGATCGAATATCGCGATCTTCCCGCGGTCGTGGGATTCGACGCGGCCGTGCGCGAGGGCGCCCCGCAGCTTCACCCGGACGTGCCGGGCAACCTCGCCTTCGAGTACGAGTCCGGCGATGCGGAAACAGTCGCCGCGGCGTTCGCGCGCGCGACGTGCGTAAGCAGGCTCACGGTGGAAAGCCAGCGGCTCGTCGGCAACGCGCTCGAGCCGCGCGCCTGCCTCGCCGCCTACGACGCCGGCAGCGGTCGCTACACGCTGCACATTCCGCTGCAGGGCGTAGGCACGATGCGTGGGCAGATCGTGCAGGTGACGGAGCTCGACAAGGAAAAGATCGTGCTGGTTGCACAGGATGTCGGCGGAAGTTTCGGCGTGCGCGGCGCCGCGTATCCCGAGTACTTCGCGGCGATGATGGCCGCGAAGCGGCTCGGGCGGCCCGTGAAGTGGGTCGCGAGCCGCAGCGAGACCTTCATGAGCGACTTTCACGGCCGCGCGCTTTCGCTCACCGGCGAGCTCGCGATCGGCGCCGATGGAACGTTTCTCGCCATCCGCTTCGACGATCGCGCCGATCTCGGCGCGTACGGCGGCACGTTCGGCTCCTTCATCGCGACGCGCAACATGACGGTCAGTGCGGGCGGCGTCTATCGCATTCCCGCGATCTACGTCCGCACGCGGCTTGCCTACACCAATACGGTGCCGGTTTCCGCCTACCGCGGCGCGGGGCGACCCGACATCGCCTACGCCATCGAGCGGCTGGTGGATTACGCGGCGCACGAGCACGGCTTCGATCCGATCGATCTCAGGCGCCGGAACCTGATCCCGCGCACGGCGATGCCGTACAAGACGCCCAACGCGGGCACCTACGATTCGGGCGATTTCCCGGCGGTGATGGATGATGCGCTCGCACGCGCCGACTGGGCCGGCTTCCCGGCGCGGCGCCGGGAAGCCGCGCGTCGAGGGAAATTGCGCGGGATCGGGATTGCGACCTATCTCGAGGCAGGCGGCGGTGGCGCCGCGCCCAAGGATCAGGTGGCGGCGGAATTCGATCAGGACGGACGGATGACGCTCTACGCCGTGACGCAGTCGTCGGGACAGGGCCATGAGACGATCTATCCGCAGATCGTCGCCGCGACGCTCGGCATCGATTCCTCGAACGTGCGCTTTCATCCCGGTCCGCCCGCGGCGGATTTGGTCGGTAACGGCACCGGCGGTTCGCGCGGCGTGCTCGGGACCGGCAGCGCGTTTCGCGTGCTCGGGGAGCGACTCATCGAGGTCGCACGTCCGCACGCCGCACAGGCGCTCGGCGTCGCGGAAAGCGAGCTGCGCTACAGCGAGGGCAGCTATCATGCCGGCGACCGCTCGATCGGGTTCGTCGATCTGGCGGCGAGGCTCGCCGGGCGGAAGCCGCACCCGCTCGATACGGTCGCGGAAGGCACTTTCGGCACGACCTATCCCAACGGCTGCCATATCGCGGAAGTGGAAATCGATCCGGAGACCGGCGCGGCGACGATCGCGCGCTATACCGCGGTGGACGATCTCGGAAATGTGATCAACCCGACGCTCGTCGAAGGGCAGGTGCACGGCGGAGTGATGCAAGGGGCGGGGCAGGTCTTCGGTGAACACGCGGTGTACGACGCGGCGACCGGTCAGCTCCTCACCGCAAGCTTCGCCGACTACGTCATGCCGCGCGCGGGATGGCTCACGCACATCGAAGTACACGATCATCCGGTGCCGACGCCGACCAACGCGCTGGGCGCGAAAGGCGTGGGCGAGGCAGGCTGCAGCGGCTCGCTGCCGGCGCTCGTGAACGCGACGATCGATGCGCTGCGTCCGCTTGGCATCCGGCACCTCGACATGCCCTTCACGCCGCCGCGGCTGTGGCACGCGATCCGCACTGCGCCGCGACGTGTCGAAGATGTAATCATGGCAGCCCGCGCTTCCACAGGGAACATGGAAGCGATGTCCGAACCCGACCCCAACCGCCTGCGCCGGTTCCTCGACGACGAGGAGGCATTCGCGCGCGCCATCGCTCCGGGGGACTCGCGCCATGGCATCGCGGGCAGGATGCTCGCGTTGATCGCGGATGCCCGCGCCAAACTGCGTCCCTCGGCGGACGGCACGGCGAACTACGTACCGGTGAAGACGATCATCGAGGAGCTCGCGACGCTGCGCATGCAGGCGGAGCAAGCGGGCACCCGCTGAGGCTGCCGGTTCTTTCCGCATGACGGACGACCTCAACCGGCCCGCGCGCGACGTCTTCGAGGCGGCGCGCACCCGGCGTTCGATCCGGGCCTACAAGCCTGACCCCGTGCCGCTCGACACGGTGCGTGAGATCGTGGCGCTGGCGCGGCACGCGCCGAGCGGATCGAACATTCAGCCGTGGCGCGTGCACGTCCTCACCGGCACGACGCTGAAGCGCGTGGGCAACGCGATTCGGCGCGCGTTCCTCAGCGACGCGCCGGGGCACAAGCGCGATTACAACTATTACACCGATCCGATATACGAGCCGTACCTCGCGCGGCGCCGGCAATGCGGCTGGGGACTCTATGGCACGCTCGGCATCGGGCGCGGCGACTTCGGGAAGTCGAAGGCGTATCGCGCGGCGAACTACAATTTCTTCGGTGCGCCGGTCGGCCTCGTCTTCACGATCGATCGCCGGCTCGAGATCGGAAGCTGGCTCGATTACGGCATGTTCCTGCAGACGATCATGCTCGCCGCGCGCGCGAAGGGCCTGCACACCTGTCCGGAGGCGGCGATCGCGAGCTATCCCGACATCGTGCGCCGCGAGCTGGAAATCTCCAACGGGTGGATCGTGATCTGTGGCATGGCCATGGGATATGCCGACCCCGAGGCCGCCGTCAACACGTTCCAGCCGCCGCGGATCGCTCTGGAAGAGTATGCGGTCTTTCTGGACTGACCTGTCGTCGGGCAGGCGCCCGGAGGCGGGGCGGTGAAGGAACTGCTCATCGTCTTTCACTCGCGCACCGGCGGAGCACGCCAGATGGCGGAGGCCGCGCTGCGGGGCGCGCAGGCGGAGGAAGGCGTGCGCGCGCGGCTCGTGCCCGCGGCGGAGGCGCAAGCCGAGGACCTGCTGCGCGCCGACGGCTATCTCTTCATCGCGCCCGAGAACCTCGCCGCCATCGCCGGGGCGATGAAGGAATTCTTCGATCGCAACTACTATGCGGTGCTCGAGCGCATCAACGGCCGCCCCTACGCCGTGCTCGTCTGCGCTGGGAGCGACGGGACGAACGCGGTGCGCCAGATGGAGCGCATCTGCACCGGCTGGCGCCTGAAGGCGGTCGCCGAGCCGATCGTCGTGTGCACCCATGCACAGACGCCGGAAAGAATACTTGCGCCCAAGGTGATCGGGCCCGAGGAGCTGCGCCGCTGCGAAGAAGCAGGCCAGGCGCTTGCATCCGGACTCGCCCTCGGCGTCTTCTGACGGCTCTAACGCACCGCCCGCTCGAGCCGCACGCGCGCCGGCGCGGCGTCTCGCGCCAGCACGCCGGGGCAGCGTTGCGCGACGAAGCGATCGGGTGCCTGGCGTTCGGCACAGCGCAGGAGCCGCGCGAGATTCCCGTGTCGGTATTTCGCGGCAAGCTCCGCGGCGGTGTGTCCACCGTGGACCCGTATCGCGGCGTTGGCGCCGGCGTCGAGCAGATGCAGCGCGGTCGTCTCGTGCCCCTGGATCGCGGCCATCATGAGCGGCGTATTGATGTAAGTCGCGCCGTTCTCCGCATCCGCATCGACCCGCGCGCCGTGCACGAGCAGCAGGCGCACCGCCGTGTCATGGCCCTGGTATGCGGCATAGGACAGCGGCGTGTAATGATAAGGCTCGTTTTCGGTTGCCGCGCCGGCGGCCAGCAGCATGCGGATTGCCTGGTCGTGACGTTCCCGCGCATTCCCGCGGTCCTCGTCGCGGAAGTAGGCGGCGAGCATGAGGGCGGTTTCGTTGATCGGGGTGCGCGCATTCACGTCCGCGCCGGCGGACAGGAGATACCGCATCACCCGAAGCGAAGCCGAACGTGCCGCCACCGCGAGGAGCGGCGCGCCTTCGCGATAGCCCGGGACGGAGATCGACTGATTCACGCTGAGCGCGCGCGACTGCACGAGCGTGCGAATGCGGGCGTCGTCGTCCTGGAGAATGGCGTTGTAAACGCCATCGGCGTCCACCCGGTGCCCGTCCATGTGCGCGCATCCCGCGAGTCCCAGCAGCCACGCTGCCAGTACGAACCGTCGAATGCTGATCATGGAAGATCTCCCCCGTTCTTTGAACGAAACAGTGCATGAGCCGGCAACGCCCGTCAACCGCGGCGCGGTATGCAGTATGATGCCGGTCGGTTCATGAACGCACCGACAAGGAGAGGGAAGATGGCACGGCAGAAAACCGCGACGCGAAGCGCGGACGGATACGATCACACCTTCAAGGCGATCCACGACCACGAAGTGCCTTGGGAAAGCGACGACGTGCGGGGCATCCTCAAGCTCCCGCCCGGGGTCAAGGTGAAGATCCTGAACTACGACCCGGTGATGAAGCGCATCGACATGAAGCAGCGCTTTCCCCCCGGATACGTCGAGCCGCGTCATACCCACACGAGCTGGCATTCGATCCTCGTGACCAAGGGCCGCATGTGCGTCGCAGGCAAGGACCTCCGGCCCGGCGATTACGTCTTCGGTTGGGATATCCCGCACGGGCCCTACGAGTATCCGGACGGCTGCGAAGTGTTCATCGTCTACATGGGCGACGCGACCCATATCTGGGAAAAAGAGGATCTCTTGAAGCACAAGAACGTCTGGAAGCCCAAGACCCAGGCCGGCAAGCGCGGCGTGGTGAAGCACCTGCAGAAACGCAAGGCGGGCCAGATCTAGTCGTCACGCTCGAAGGTCTCGCGCGTACAGGAAGAGGAGAAGCCGCGGGTCGAATTCGACGCGTGGGGCCTCTACGCGGTCGCAGCCGTCGAGAAGCGCATCGAGGTACGCAGTCACGCCCCATCCACCGGTTTTTTCCGGCACGACGGGACGTCGGGCGATCGCCTGCCGGCGACCGCGATTTCAGGGATGGGCCGGTTATTTCGAGCCGCCGCTCCCGGAACCGTTGCCGCGCTTGCCTTCGGTCGCGCTGCCTTGCGCGCTGCTCGCCTTGGGCGTGCTCGTGCCGCTCTTCGCCGAGCCGCCGGCACCGGTCGCTTCGGCGGCGTTCAGTTCGGTGGCCGAGAGCTTGCCGTCGTTGTCCTTGTCGAGTTCCTTGAAGCGCTTCGAGATGTTGTTGTCCTTCTTCGCTTCCTCGCGCGACACGCTGCCGTCGTTGTTGGTGTCGAGGCGCTTCATGCTCGACATGCTGCCGCCGTTACCGGCCGCGCTGCCGCTCTTGCCCGCGGTGCTTCCGGAGGGCGACGGGCTGGTCGCCGACGGGCCCGTTGTCGACTTGTCGGTTCCGGCGGCGCTCGCCGCAAAAGGCAGTGCAAACGCGGCGGCGACCGCGATCGCGGTCAGGGATTTCGAGTTACGCATGGTCTTTCCTCTCTTGATCAGTTGGTGGACGGTCAATAACCCGCCCGTGAAGCGGGCCCGCATTGCCGAAGCAACTCGCATGCCAACACGATTTCACAGCAAAAACAGGGGCCTGCAGGGGTGCAGCGCCACGTCATGTCGCCAAGCGGATACGTTTTTCGGGTGCCAAGGGGCTAAGTCGCGGAAAATCGAACCAATTCCCCTGTCGCGCGGCGCCAACAGCCCGGTCCGCGAAGCGCGCTGTTTTTCCGGTCTTCGGGCTGCGTCATAATGAAAGAGGACGAGGGATCTCTCGTCTGCGCCGCATCCCCATCTGGATCGACAGACACGCCTTTCAATGCGCGTAGCGTATTTCGCGCGTCACCGCTCGCGTGTTGCCGAAGGACGGCACGTAGACGGAATGCGTGCCGGGACCGCCGGCGACAAGGAGCCCGATGTCCTCCGGTCGCGGCGCGATGGGCAGCAGCGTGTCGGGACGGATCTCCCCGAGCTCCGCGGTGCGGGATGCGTGCACGCGCAGCAGGTCCTTCGCCGACATGCGGGACGCCGGCATGCGCGAGAGCGCCCACAGCCGCGCCTTCACGTCGGATTTCGCATAGCCCGCTGCGTGCAGTATTTCGGCGTGCTCGGGTGCGAGCACGACCCACGGCTCGCCGCCGTGGCAGTACTCGTTGCTCGCCGGATGCATCATCGTCTCCGTGATCACGCGCAGGAGGTCGGCCGCATCCTTGCAGTGCGTGTTCATGTTCATCGTGCCTTCCGCGCCGACGACCGTGACGGTGCTCGCCTCGCGCGCGTATCCGCGCTCGACGTGCAGCGGCGCCCACGGATTCTGCGCCTCGTTCTCGGCGCAGCAGAAGGTGTACTTGCCGGGCTGACCGTGGGTGGCGCGGTCCATATCGCCGGGGAGCGCGCCGCCGATGTTCTGCAGGCAGAGCCGCAGCGCGCGGCCGATCGTCGCATTCGCCCAGGCACCCTGTCCGAGACAGTTATAGGTGGCGTTGACCTCCAATCGCGCGGCCGCCGGGCCGTTGACGATGAGCCACACCGCGACGGGATTCGTGGTCGCCTGTATGCCCTGCAGGTTGAACGCCGGATCGGCGACCGCTTCGACTGCGGCGATCACCACCGGCAGAAACCCCGGCGCGCAGCCGGCGAGCACGGCGTTGACGGCGATGCGCTCGACCGTCGCGGCGCCATAGCCCGGCGCGATGCGGGCAACGATGTCGTTTCGGGGGCGGGTGGTGTGCTCGAGCATGCGCTCGACGCGCTCGACGGTGGGCGGCACGATGGGGAGCCCGTCGCCCCAGCGCCGCTCGCGATAGATCGCGTTGATGGCTTCGAGATCTTCCGGCGCCTCGAAGAGCGGCGCGCCGCCCGCCGCGCTCGCGTCAGCGCTCAACACCGCTCTCCCCGCACGCGAGTGCGACGATGTCGCGGGCGCACGCGTCCGCGATCGTGCGAATTTCGCCCGGCGTCCGGTTGCCGAAGGGATGCGGAATCACGGCGATCGGAAGGTCCGGCCAGGAGAGCGCCGCCGCCTGCGCGCGGCCGAGCGTGACGAACGCCGTCGAACAGACCGCGATGGCGGCGCGGCCGCGCTTCGCTACTTCGATTCCGTCGTGGACACTCCACGACGCGCACGAGCCTCAGTCGCCCGATCCCGTGATGACGAGATCGCACTGCGCCGCCAGCTCGTTCACGATCGCGGGCTCCGCCGGAATCGAAGCGGAGGGCTTGCGGCGCTTGACGATCCGCGCGACCCCATGGCGTTCCACCAGGCGCTTCGCGAGCTCGTCCACGAGGTGATCAAAATTCGGCTTCGCGTTGTCGATGAAGCCGACCACTTTACCGGCCAGGGTATCGAGATTGCGGGACGCCGGGATGCACCCGACTTCGCGCGGGGCGGCAGGATCGTAGAGCAGCACCATGAATCTTCCTTCGAATCGATTGCGGGCAGTATCGGTTGAACGCCGCAAGGCGGATCACTGGACCTTGAGTCCCGACCGCCCGACCAGCTCGCGCCATTTTTCGTGTTCCCTGCGCACTTCCTGCGCGGGCGCACTTCCCACGACTTCCGTCGCTTCGGCTTCCATGCGGCGCACGACCTCGCGGTCGAGGAGCGCCGTGCGCGCCCTCCGCGTGCAGCTTCGCCACGATTTCGGGCGCAGTGCGTGCCGGCGCGAAGAGCGCGAACCATGCCGTGACGTCGTACCCGGGCACGCCGCTCTCGGCGATGGTGGGGAGGTCGGGAAGTGCCGGACTGCGCCGCGCCGAAGCACCGCGATGCCCCGCAACCGTCCGGCTTTCATGAGCGGCAGGGCGGAGATGGGACTCCCGAGGATCCATTTCACTTCACCGGACATGACAGCCGGGTAGCCGTCCGCCACGCCCTTGTACGGTACATGCGTCATCCTGACGCCGCTCAACGCGCAGAGCGGAAACCCGACGCAGAGCAGGCTGTTGAACGCCCGGTCGCGCGCATTCATGGATCCCTCTTTGCCCTGAGGTTGCAGGTGTGCACTATGGCACAAAGCCTGCGCGAAATGTCGCCGCTTCGTGCGGCACTTCACAGACCAAAGCGCCGCGCCGGCACATAATGGCCGCGCAACACCAAAGCTCACTCCTCCTGTGGGTGTTGTGACTGCCGCGCAAGGGCGCTACCCTGCGCGGCTTTTTATTGGGCGCCCGTTTCGCCCCGCATCGAGCGCTTGGGCTATGATAGCGGCATTTCCCGGGCCGCGCGGGGAGGCGCGATGCTCACCTGGCTTTCCAGCGGCAGGCCGGATCATCCGATGGCGAATCTCAAGAAGGCTCGCCAGATGGTGGTCGAGCTGCTGAATCAGGATGCCTTCCGGGTGCTGGACGAGTCCGCGGGATGGCTCGAATCCATCACCGATACGGCGGGATTCAACATCGACCATCGCTTCGAGTTGATCGACCTGATCGACCGCGGCGCCAAGTACCACGTCGCCAAGCTCGCACAGGAGTACCTCGACGCGCCCCGGCTGCAGAAGGCGTATGAGGCGCGGCTGTGGAACGCCTCGTTCGGATACTGGAAGGCTCTCGGCGCCGCCTACCTCTACGCGATCGAGCAGTATCAGGCCGGGGCTGCGGGCGCGGCTGCGGTCAGGAAAGACCGTGCGGTGCTCGCGTCGCGCGCGCTGCGCGCGCTCGCGGTGCAGTTGAAGTGGATCCTGCTGCGCTACGGGCGGGTCGAGGACCGCATCTGGCGCGACCTCGGGCGGGCGTATCTTTTCGCCGAGGCAGAAGCCGTCGCCGCCGACGTGAAGACCATCTATCCCGGTGCGCATGGGGAATCGAGCGCTCAGGAGGAGTTCGCGAAGGCGCTCATGCTCGGAGTGTCGGCGCCGGACGGGCTGAACCCGCTCGGCATCCACATCGCGGAGCGCGTCATCGCGCACTTCGGCAGCCTGTGCGTCGTGGCTACCGCTCCCGCCGCAGCTTGCCGCTTCGGTTTCGATCTCAATCTGCACCGTCCGCCGGCGCGCGCGGTGCGTGCGTCCGCAGCCGGGAAGATGATGCGCTATTTCGGCCCCGGCCCGGCGGCGCTCGCGCTGTCGCGGCTGATGCGCGAAATCGGGGAAAAGAACGCGATCCCCGAAGCAATCAATCTGGGCCGGAAGGTGGATCCCGCTTCGGTCAAGGCGGTGCTGCGGCATCTCGAGCAGTACTGGGCGGATCGGCCGCCCGCGCGCTCGGCGCCGCGTAACGAGCTCGCGACCCGTCTCACCGTCGTGCCGGGGTTTGCCGCGGTCCTGCGCTGGGTCGAAGTGGTGAGCGACACGAACACCCTCGAGTTCAGTGATCCCGCGACGGCGGAGAGCTGGATCGCGTTCAACGCGAGCGACGGCGGCTACGGGGCGATCGTCCCTGCGATGCGCGCCGATTGGCTCACGATCGGAAGCCTGATCGGCCTGCGTCCCGAGACAGCGGAGTACTGCCGCGTCGGCATCGTGCGCCGGCTTGCCCGCGATCCTTACAACCAGCGGCGTGTCGGCATCCAGACGCTGGGGACGATTGCAGTGCCGGTCAACGTATGCGCGGCGGCGCCGACCGGCGAGGTCCGCGCTGATGCGAAGCGGTCGCGCGGTCTGCTCCTCTCGCGCCGCCCGGACCGCAACGGCGAAATATCCGTCTTGCTGCGCGCCGATGCTTACACCGATAATGTTCACCTCGAGCTCGAGCTCCACAAGCGTTATCTCATTGCGCCGGTGGAGCTGACAGAGCGCGGCGAAGATTACGACTGGGCACGCTACAGGGTCGTGAAAACCCTGTAACGCTTCCAAGCCCGGTGTCACCTCCGGTTCGACCATGAAGGCAGCGGTTTTACACGGTGCGGGCGACCTGCGTCACGAAACGGTCGCGGACCCCGCGCCCGCACCCGGCGAAGTGATCGTCAAGGTCGAAGCCTGCTCGATCTGCGGCTCGGACCTGCACGGCTTTCACGGCAAGCATCCGCGGCTCGTGTTCCCGCGCATCCTCGGCCACGAGTTCGCCGGCGAAGTGGTCGCGCTCGGACGCGATGTCACCGGCGTCGCGACCGGAACGCGGGTCTGCTGCGACATCGACATCTACTGCGGCGCGTGCGGTCCGTGCCGCGAAGGCCGCACCAACATCTGCGAGAAACTGCGCACGATGGGATTCGATCGCGATGGCGCCTATGCGCAGTATGTCGCGGTGCCGGCGATCAATCTCTATCCATTGCCGGAAAGCGTGAGCTACGACCAGGCGGCGGCGGTCCAGGTGCTCGGCATCAGCTATCACGCGGTCGCGCATCGGGTGCGGCCCGGCGCGGGCGAGCAGGTGGCGGTCATCGGGGCCGGTCCCATCGGGCTCGGCGCTGCGCTGGTGGCGAAGTCGCTGGGCGCGGAAGTGACGATCTTCGAGTTGCTCGAGTACCGGCTCGCGATGGCGCGCAGGCTGGGCATCGAGCGGGTGCTCGATCCCGCAAAGATCGACGTGCGCGCCGCAGCGCTCGCGCTGACCGGGGGACGCGGCTTCGACAAGGTCGTCGAGTGCGTGGGCGGATTCCAGGAGCGCACGGTGCAGATGGCGGTCGAGATGGTGAAGCGCGGCGGGAGAATCACCATCGTCGGCACCTTTCCCGAGAACCGCGCGACCATTCCCATCGCCTACATCAAGGATCGCGAGATCGATATCAATTTTTCGCGCGGAAATTTCCAGGCGTTCGCGCCCTGTCTCGAGCTGGTCGCGCGCGGCAGCGTGAATCCCGATCTCTACATCAGCCACCGGTTGCCGCTCGGGCAGGCGGTCGATGCATTGAAGCTGCTCGAGGCGCGCGAGGCGGAAGCGCACAAGATCGTGCTGCATCCGCAGGTCGCATAAAAAACCGACACCTGCATCGAGGAGAAGCATGAGAACGTTTCGCGCTGGAGTGTGCATCGCCTTGCTGGGCACGAGCCTGGGGCTCTTGGCCACGGTGGTGGAGGCGCAGCAGAGGTACCCGGCGCGCCCGATCCGCATACTGATTCCGTTTCCCGCCGCCGGCGCGGCGGACACGATCGGCCGCACCCTGGGCGAGCAGCTTGCGGCACAGCTGGGACAGCCCGTCGTGATGGACAACCGGCCCGGAGCCGCGGGCCGGCTTGCGACCGAAATGCTCGCACGCGCGGAAGCCGACGGCCATACGCTGCTCGTCGGCGGCGTGGGGCCGCTCGCGATCAGCCCCGGGTTGTACAAGAAACTGCCGTACGATCCGGAGCGCGATTTCGCGCCCGTCACGCGCGTCGCGGAGATCATCAACGTCATGGTGGTGAATGCCGCGACCGGTGTGACGACACCGCGCCAGTTCATCGACTGGGCAAGAAAACGCAGTGAAACCCGCTTCGGCAGCTCGGGCCCCGGGCAGTTCGATCACCTCGTCGGAGAATTCTTTCAGCGCGAGGCGAAGCTCGCCATGACGCACGTCCCGTACAAGGGCGGCGGCCCGGCGCTGGTGGACATGGTGTCCGGCGATCTGCAGGTGATGTTCGCGACCTACGTCACCGCCGTGCCGCACATCAGGGGCGGGCGGCTGCGCGCCATCGCGGTGAGTACGCCGGAGCGCCAGCCCGTCCTGCCCGACCTCCCGGCGCTGAGCGAAACCATTCCCGGATTCGGCGCGAGCAACTGGAACGGCATCTTCGCGCCGTCGCGCACGCCACGCGCGATCGTGGACCGGCTCTACGCCGAGATCCGGCAGGCGCTGCAGCACCCCGAGGTGAGGAAGCGCCAGAACGCCGTCGGCATCGAGCCCGCGGGCAGCGCATCTCCGAGCGAATTCGCGCAGTTCATCCGCGCCGACACGCAGCGCTGGGCACGCATCATCCGGGCCGCCGACATCCGCCTCGAGCAGTAAACGCGCGGCGCGTCAGGTGCGCGTGCCGGATTCCTCCTGCAGCGCGGTTTCGACGAAGTGCCTGAAGAGATCGGTCTCGGTCACAAGGCCGATCACCTGCCCGTCCGCATTGATCACCGGCAGGCTGCCGATGCGGTGCCCGAGCATCAGGCGCGCCGCGGCGGAAACCGGCTCATCGGCGCGCGTGGTCACCGCACCGCGGTGCATCACTTCCCCGACTTCGATCGATGAACCGAGAAAGCGCGTCGCCGCGATCAGCAGATCGCGCTCCGCCGCGATGCCGACCACGCGTCCGCCCGCATCGACGACCGGCAGGTGGTGGAGGGCGTTTTTCTGCATCAGGGTAAGCCCGGTCTTGTAATCCTCATCGCTGCGTATCGTCACGACCGGCGCGCTCATGAGGTCGCGTACCCGCATGGCATAGGCTCCTTTGCTCTTTGATGGGGGCAGCACACCGCTTGCCATTCTGCGCGGCGCCGGCGCTACGGTACTGACTTGCATCAAGTTTTTCACCCCGCCGCGGGATAAAGCCGCGGGCAGTCGGCGCAGGGTTCTTGCGCTAGATCAATATCGCGCCACGGTGAAGCCACTACATTGACGGCCGGAACTCCAATCGGGCAAGGTGCGTTCCACATGGCGATGACCGGAAGCTCTACCTTCGAAGTTGTGACGCGGGAGGATTTCTCGGACGTCACCTTTCTCCTAGAGATCCATCATCCGCTCATGGCCAAAGCCGCGCGGCCGGGGCAGTTCGTCATCGTGATGGCGCACGAGCACGGCGAGCGCATACCGCTCACGATCGCGGACTTCGACCGCGCCAAGGGCACCATCACGCTCGTGGTGCAGGCGGTCGGGAAGACGACGCGAGAAATGCAGCAGACGTGCGTGGCGGGCAGCACGCTCTACTGTCTCGCCGGGCCGATGGGCATGCCCAGTCACACGACCGATGCGCGCAAGATCGTATGTGTCGGGGGCGGCCTGGGGGTCGCCCCGATTTTTCCGCAGATGCGCGCGTTCAAGGAGGCGGGCGCGTACGTGATCGCGGTGGTCGGCTTTCGCAATCGCGAGCTCATGTTCTGGACAGACAAATTCCGGGCATTCTGCGACGAATACATCGTCTGCACCGACGATGGCTCCGCGGGCCTGAAGGGTCTCGTCACCGAAGGCATCAAGCTCGCCTTGGAGAAGCATCCCGACATCGACGAAGTGGTCGCGATCGGGCCGCCGGTGATGATGAAGGCGTGCGCCGAGGCTACGCGTGCGCGCAACGTGAAGACGATCGTGAGTCTCAACCCGATCATGGTGGACGGGACCGGCATGTGCGGCGGCTGTCGCGTCAAGGTCGGGGGGCAGATCAAGTTCGCGTGCGTCGACGGCCCGGACTTCGATGGCCATCAGGTCGACTTCGACGATCTCATGTCGCGGTTGAAGCGCTTTGCCCGCGAGGAGAAGGTCGCGCTCGAGCGCTGGTCCGCGAGCTGCCGCATGAAGGCGGAGGGCGTGGTCGTTCCGGCCGTTGTGTTGACGGCGACAGCAGCGGCCGCTGCGACCGAAGCACCGTCTGCGGATGCCGGGCTCGATCTGCCCGATCCCTTCGAGGAAGTGGAAGGCGGCTGACCGTGGATGTGCGTGCATCCGTTTCGATCCGTTTCCGGAGGTCTTGATGGCGGCGAAGAAGAAGACCGTACGCACCATCCCGCAACAGCGCGCCCCCGTGCGCGAGCAGGATCCCGGCATTCGAACCTCCAACTTTGAAGAAGTGACCTGCGGCTTCCGTGTCGAGGACGCACTGCACGAAGCGGAGCGCTGCCTGCTGTGCCCGGATCCGGCGTGCGTGGAGGGTTGTCCGGTCAGCATCGACATCCCGGGCTTCATCCGGAAGATCAGCGCGCAGGACTTCCGCGGCGCCTACGACGTCATCACCGCGACGAACCTGCTGCCGGCGATCTGCGGCCGCGTCTGCCCGCAGGAGAGCCAGTGCGAAGGGGCCTGCCCGGTGGGCGAGACGCTCGAGCCGGTCGCGATCGGCCGGCTCGAGCGCTGGGTCGGTGATCGCGCCATCGCGGAACACTGGTCGAGCATTCCGCACATCGAGCCCAACGCCTTCCGCATCGGCATCGTCGGTTCGGGCCCGGCCGGCATGGCGTGCGCGGCGGACATGGCCAAGGCGGGATGCCAGGTCACCGTCTACGAAGCGTTCCACCAGCCGGGCGGTGTCCTGCGCTATGGCATTCCGGACTTCCGTCTGCCGAACGCCGTCATCGACGCCGAGATCGCGAACCTGCGCAAGCTCGGCGTGCGCTTCGAGTGCAATACGCTGGTCGGACGGCTCTTCACTATCGAGCAGATGATCGGCGAGATGGGCTATGACGCCGTCTTCATCGGCACCGGCGCGGGCTACCCCTCGCTACTGGGCATACCCGGCGATTCGCTGAACGGCGTCCTTTCCGCGAACGAGCTCCTTACACGCTGCAATCTCATGGTCGCGCGGCAATTCCCGGCCTACGACACGCCCATCCCCGTCGGGCGCGAGGTCGCCGTGATCGGGTCGGGCAACACCGCGATGGACGCGATGCGCGTCTGCCTGAGGCTCGGCGCGGACAAGGTGCATTGCGTCTACCGGCGCACCCGGGCCGAAAGCCCGGCTCGCGCGGAAGAGATTCACCACGCCGAAGAGGAAGGCATCGAGTTCCACTGGCTCACCAATCCGGTGGAGATTCTCGACGACGGCAAGGGCAACGTGCGCGGCATGCGCTGCATCCGGATGGAGCTGGGCGAGCCGGACGACTCCGGGCGCAGGCGGCCGGTCGCGGTCGCAGGCAGCGAATTCGAGTTTCCGTGCGACATGGTGGTATTCGCGATCGGTACCAACGCGAATCCCATCATCGGTCAGACCTCGCGGCTGAAGCTCAACAAGCGCGGCTACATCGAAACCGACGCGGATCTCGCCACCTCGATGGCCGGCGTCTACGCCGGGGGCGACATCGTGACCGGCGCGGCGACCGTGATCGAAGCGATGGGGGCAGGACGCCGCGCAGCGGCCAGCATGAAGGCGTACCTCGGGATTCGCGACAGCAACGTCGTCTACCGGACGGCGCGTAGCGCTGCCGAGGGCAAGTGCTTCGGCATCGATCGCAGCGAGCGCAATTTCGCGCGCATCCGGCTGACTGAAGCGGAGGAGACTCACGCATGAACGATACCGCCACGCTCGAGCGCGCCGTCGCGCCCGCCCGCGCGAAGCCGGTGACCACGCTCGCCGAGCACGTCGTCGAGATCGTGAGCGATTCGGGCGAAGGTGCGCAGCGTTGCGGCCAGTCCTTCGGCGCGATTGCGGCGCGCAGCGGCAACGGCGTCTGGACGGTCGAGATCATTCCCGCGGAAATCCAGCCTCCGGCGCGCAGCATTGCCGGCGCGAGCGGCAACCGCGTGCGACTCGGCTCGCGCCGCGTCACGAACGGCGGGGACGAGGCGGATCTCGTCGTCGCGTTCAACGAGCAGGTGCTGCTCGGGCGCGTGCGTGCGGGGGAGCTCAAGCCCGGCTGCATCATCCTGCTCGAGAGCATGTGGCGCGAGGACCGCGATCCGAAGATCGCGCAGTCCTATGTCACGACGGTCGAGAAGCTCGTCGCCGAGGGCTACCGGGTCCACGAAATTCCGATGGAGCGCGAGTGCAAGCCGCTCGTGGACGACCCGCGGCGCGGCAAGAACATGTTCGTGCTCGGCATGCTGTGCGCGCTCTACAACCTCGACATGGATCTCGCGCGCGAGCAGGTCGCTTTCACGTTTCGCAAGAAGGATGCGGCGGTGATCCGGGTGAATCACCTGCTGCTGGACGCGGGGTACAGGTGGGCGCAGGCGCATCTCGATTTCAGCTTCCGCATTCCGGCGGAGCGTGCGCAGGAGGCGCAGATCGTGGTGAACGGCAACACCGCGCTCGCGCTCGGCGTGCTCGCCTCCGGCATGGAGGTGTGCGCGATGTATCCCATCACCCCCGCCACCTCGGCCTCGCACTATCTCTCCGAGGTCTTCGAGAAGGTGGGCGGCATCGTCCACCAGGCGGAAGATGAAATCGCGGCGTGCTCGTTCGCGATCGGCGCGTCCTACGCCGGCAAGTGCGCGGTGACGATCACTTCCGGGCCGGGCTACTCGCTCAAGCAGGAGGCGATCGGCCTCGCGGTGATGGGTGAAATCCCGCTCGTGGTGGTCAACGTGCAGCGCGGGGGACCCAGCACCGGACAGCCCACCAAGGCGGAGCAGGGCGACCTCCTCACCGCGTGCTTCGGCAGCCACGGTGATGCGCCGAAGGTGGTGCTCGCCGCAAGCTCGATCGAGGACTGCTTCTACTCGATCATCACCGCGCGCAAGATCGCGGAAACCTTCAACACGGTGGTGGTCGTGCTCTCGGACGCGAATCTCGCGACCTCGCAACAGCCGTTTCCGCGGCCGCAGTTCAGCGAATCCTGGGTCGCCCCGCCCCTGGATCAGAGCCCGGTGCCGGACGGCGCCCAGCCTTACGACTGGGATGCGGCCACCGGACTCGCGCGTCGCTTCGTGCCGGGGCAGCCGAACGGCATGCATTGCCTCACCGGGCTCGCGCACGACCGCGCGAGCCACGTCGCGTACGACCCGGAGATCAACGAAGAGGGCATCCACGCCCGCAGCCTCAAGCTCGCGGCGCTGCAGAAGACGCTGAAGCTCCCGCCGGTGTTCGGCGAGGAATCGGGCGACCTGCTCGTCATCGGCTGGGGCAGCACGCAGGGCGCGATCGAGGAGGCGGTGGAGCGCGCGCGGCGCGAAGGACTCAGGGTCTCGTCGCTGCACCTCCGGTTCCTGCAACCGCTGCCTTCCGGCCTCCGCGAGGTCATGAAGCGCTTCAGGAAAGTCATGACGATCGAAGGCAACTGGTGCGACCGGCCGGGCGACGACCTGATCGACGAGAACAACCGGCGCTATTCCGCGCTCGCGCTCATGCTGCGCGCGCGCTACCTCGTGGACGTCGACTGCTGGAGCGAGGTGAAGGGCCAGCCGATCAAGCCCGGAACGCTCGTGCGCGTGATCCGCGAGAAGCTGCGCACATAGACCTGGGAGTGACCATGACGATATGCGGCAGCGACTGCCTGCTCCGGATCTACGAGGAGCATCCCGACCTCGAGGACTATCAGGGCGGCGTGCCGCGCTGGTGTACCGGCTGCGGCGACAACGCGATTCTCGCCGCCGTGCAACGGCTGTGTCGTGACGAGGCGCTGCGGCCCGAGAAGACGGTGTTCGTCTCGGGCATCGGCTGCTCGAGCCGCTTTCCGCACTACATGCGCACCTACGGCTTTCACGGCATCCACGGCCGCGCGCTGCCGGTGGCGGAAGGGATACGGATGGCGCGGCCCGACCTCCACGTTTTCGTCAACACCGGCGACGGCGACTGCTGCTCGATCGGCGCGGCGCACTGGGTGCACGCCATCCGCTACAACATGAACATGACGGTGATCCTGCACGACAACGAGATCTACGGACTCACCAAGATGCAGGCCTCGCCCACCTCCCCGCGCGGGCTGAAGAGCAACACGACGCCGCGCGGCGCCTACCTGCATGCGCTCAATCCGCTCACCCTGACGCTGGGCGTGCAGAACGTCTCGTTCGTCGCGCAGGCGGTGGACTGGATTCCCGAGGCGCTCTACCAGATCGTGTCCGCGGCTTTCCATCACAAGGGCTTTTCGTTCGTGCGCGTGATCCAGCGCTGTCCCGAGTGGCTGCCCGCGCACTTCGAGCCCTGGGTGCGCGATCCGCAGAAGATTCTCATGCTGACGCACGAGCGCGGGCTCAGCCTGAGCGCGGCGCTCGCCCGCGTCTATACCCATCAGAAAGCGCACGATCCGGCGGATCTCGACGAGGCGCGCCGGGTCGCTTCCGGGTCGGACCCGATCCCGGTCGGCATCCTCTATCGCAACCCCGAGGTGCCGTGCTACGAGGACCTGCGGCACAGCAGCGAGCTGCGCACCACGGAGCTGATACGCAAGGGGCTCGAAGACGAGTTCGACAAGTTCACCGTCTGGCCGCAGGGCGAAGCTCCGCAGAGCGCACGCGCCGCCTGAATGACACGCAATGCGATGAAACGCGATCACAACATGGACATGATCCCCCGAGACCACATTGCGTTCAGGGTGACCGGCCATGCCGCCCCCGGCACGGCCGCCGCGGCGCCTTCCGGATTGCTGCCCGCGCTTTTCGCGCATTACCGCGATCTCACGACGTTGCGTTATGACTTTCCGCTCCTGCTGGTGAAGGGCGGGCCGGCAGAGGGCGCCATCCGCTCGCTCTCGAGCGTGATCGATGGCGTCCTGCAGGAGGCGGCGCCGCCGGGTGCGGAAGGCGAGCGCATGCGACAGCACGTCCTGCGTATGGAAAAAGAGATCCGCGCGACCACCGCACGTGGTGTGGTCGGATCGCTGGCGGCGCTGTGGGAGAAGTCCGCGCGCCGGCTCGCCGCGGCGTCGGACGAGTCGCTCGCGGACAGCCTCGCGCGTGCGCGCGCTGCATTGAAGGTCGATGGGACGCTCGTCGATTGCAACGCTGCGCTCCCGGCCCGACTCTTCGGCCACGCGTGGGAGCGGGTCCAGCAGGAAAGGACGCGGCCCGTGCGCGAGCAGATCCGCGCGCTCATCGTGAGGCTGTCCGATATGCTGAAGGCCGGCATGCTCGCCTCGGAAGCCGGCCGCAGTGCCGATGCGCTGAAGGCGGGTGTCGGCAGCGCCCACGCCGGCGCCTTCGATTTCGATCTGATGTCGCGGCTCCTCGCGCGGGTGGGAGGCGGGAGCACCTTGCCGCCCGCCCACGTGCGACGCATCGAATGGGCCCTCGCCGTGCTCCAGTCCCAGCGCTTCTTCCAGGTCGCGGATGCCGGGGCAAAAGCTGCGAACGTGCCCTACGACTTCGTGTTCACGAGCTGCGCCGCGGCGTGTGAAGCGTATGGCGAACGGCTTCCGCGCATGGTGGAGCTGCTGAAAGCGATCGCCGTCGCGCGCTTGGAAGCGGAAGGCCGCTACGTCGACGGCAAGCACGATTTATTCTTCGACGCATTCGATGCCGGTGCGCTCGACCGCGAGGACCTGAGCCTTTTCCCGGATTACCTCGTGTGCGTGCGCTGGAGCGCGGGCGACCCCGCGGACGAAGCCGGGCTGTGGCGTCTTCTGTCCTCCGGAATCCCGGCGAAAGTGCTGGTGCAGAGCGACGAGATACTCGCGCCGCCCAACGAAGAAAAGGCGCTGCCTTTCCTCACGGCGCGGAGCGCGCACCTCGCCGCGATGGCGGTGGGCTTGCGGCACACCTATGTGCTGCAGGCGGTGAGTGCCCACCTGCTGCAGATGAAGGATGCGATATTGAAGGGGCTGCGCCACCCGGGCCCGGCGCTTTTCAGCGTGTATTCCGGGTGCGCGGCATCCGCCGGTATTCCGCCCTATCTCCATGCGGCCGCAGCGATGGAGTCGCGCGCATTTCCGAGCTTTCGTTACGATCCCGGAGAGCCGGACTGGGCCGCCGCCTTCTCCGTGGAAGGCAATCCCGAACCGGGGGCCGACTGGACCACGCACCGCCTTGCCTACGAGGACGAGATGCGTCAGCGCGTCACCGAAGACGTGAAGTTCACGTTCGCCGATTTTGTCGCGTGCGATGCGCGTTACGCCCGTCACTTCGCGCGCCTGCCGCGCGCCGAGTGGGGCGCGCACATGGTGCCCGTCGCCGATTGCCCCGCGGGTGCCTTGAGCCAGAGCGCTGCGCGGGAGCCCTACGTGCTGCTGGTGGACGCGCGCTCGGCGCTCCATCGCGCCCTCGTGGATGACAGCGTGGTGCGCGAAAGCGAGCGCTGTCGCGCGGCGTGGCGCAGGTTGCAGGAGCTTGGCGGCATACGCAGCTCGCACGCCGAGCGGTTGCTCGCGCGCGCGAGGGCCGCGTGGGAAGAAGAAAAGGCGGGCGAGCTTGCGCGTATCGATAGGGCCGCGGCCAGCGCGACCGCCGCGCCCGAAGCGGCATCAGCGGTCCAGGCAGCAGCGAGGCCCGCGAGCGACGCGCCTGCGCCTGCGGAACCCGGTGTGCAAGAGCGTTCGGCCGACGAGCCGTATATCGAGACGCCGCGCTGCACGAGCTGCGACGAGTGTACGCAGCTGAACAGCGTGGTTTTCGCCTACGACGCCAACAAGCAGGCTTACATCGCCCACCCGGAAAAGGCGACCTATCGCGAGCTGGTCGAAGCGGCGGAAGCTTGTCAGGTCTCGATCATCCACCCCGGAAAGCCGCGCAACCCGAACGAGCCGGGACTGGCGGAGCTCGTCGAGCGCGCCCGGCCGTTCCTGTAGCGCCGACTGCCCGCGCTACTTGACTTCGCTTCCCTGTATCAGGAGGTGGATGAACTGCTGGATGTTGAGGTTCGTCTGCACGCTCACCGAAGTGAACTCGAGCGCCGAGATGTGGCGGCTGCCTTCGCGCTTCGACTTCAACACCTTCGCATAGACGTCGGTCGCCTTGTATCCCACGAGCGAAAGATCGAGATCGAGCCGGATTTCCGAGGCGGGCTCGAGCGCCTGCGCCACCTGCGCGAGCACCCCGTGATAGCTCAGGTCGAGGATCGTGCCGCGGTGCATCTGGGGCACCACGATCTTGCGCGCCACGATCTGATAGGCAAAGGGAATCCGCACGTCGATGCGCGGGCTGCGCCGTATTTCCTGGCGCGGCACGTGCAGCTCGAGCGAGGGGATCGCCAGCACTTCGCGCACGGTGACGGGCTCGGCCTTGCCTTTCACGTGCACGTTCATGGGGTCCGCGGTCTGCACGAAGTCGCAGCAGCGCTCGTAGGTGTTGCGGCTGATCAGGATCTGTCCGCGCAGGCTGAAGGCCTCGATGCGCGAAGTGAGATTCACCTCGTCGCCGATCACCGTGTACTCCGAATAGAGCTCTGAACCGAGGAGCCCTGCCATCACGGTGCCGGTGTTGATGCCGATGCCCATGTAGAGTTCGGGCAGGCCGAGCTCGCGGTTGTCGCGGTTCACTTCCTCCATCGCGATCTGCATCTCGACCGCACACGCGAGCGCGCGCCGCACATCGTCGTCGTGCGCGACCGGCGCACCGAACAGCACCATGATGGAGTCACCCATGAACTTGTCGATGACCCCTTCGTGGCGGAAGATGATCTCGCTCATGCGCCCGAGATAGCGGTTGAGCAGCTCGAGCACCGCGGTGGGCGGAAAGTTTTCCGAGATCGCAGTGAAGCCGCGCAGGTCCGCGAGGATGATCGTCACTTCGCGGCTCAGGAACCGGTCGGAAGTCTGCGCGGGCGGCGTCTTCATGGCGGCGGCATGGACATATGCCGCCACGGTATCGGGCCGGGTGCGGGCCGTCAATTGCGGGCGCCTGCGACGGTACGCTACATTCGGGCGCTCGCAACGCAGGAGAAGAGGATACAGCGACGCGCTCGGTTACCCGGGTGCTCAAGCGGCGTGACGGCGAATGGGCCCGCACGGCGGAGGAATTTCGCACGTAGCGGGCGGCGCGCGCGTTGAATCGGCCGCCGGGCGAGGACTACAATGGGCTCGTCGTGCTGAGGGAGGGAGCGATGCGGCGTGGTCTCGCCTGTCTCGTGCTGGCGCTGTGGCCTGCGGTGAGCACGGCCGCCGAGCCGCTGACGTGGCTCATCCTGCACATCATCCGCCAGCAGATTGCATCCGCCGTTGAAGACGCCATGGAACAGGCGCGCCGGGAACGCGAGCGTCCCGTGCTGGTCATTCCGCCCGCGCCCTACGACTTGGACGACCAGAGGCTGCGCGCCCTGATCGACGAGGGCTTCGTGCATCTCACCCGCAGCCAGCGTAACGAAGTGTTCGCAGCCGCGAAGCGCATCCTGTCCGATCCGCAGAACGCCGCGATGCGCCCGTTCCTGGTACAGGAGTTGGCCGTGAAGGCCTCCGCGGCGAGACAGGCGCACGAGCGCCTCGCAGCGCTCTCCCGGGAGGAGAAAAAAGCGCTCGCCGTGCAGGCGCGGGAGGAGTACGAGAAGCTCCCCGCGGATGAACGGCAACAGATGGTTCAGGTACTGCAGTCGGGGGTCGCGCCGCTCCCGCGCGACTTGAACGAGATGATCCTCGCCGAGTTCGCCAGCGTCCGGGTGACGCCGCCGTCCGCGGCGGAGCCTGCGCCGTCCGCTGCGGTCCCCGGTCCCGCCGTCGCGGCTCCCGCTCAAGCGGACGCTACAAGGTAATCACGATCCGCGCGTTGCCTTCCCTACGCAGCACGTTTACCGAAACATCGTGTTCGTGGCGCTTGAGCTCGATGTCGAGGCAGTCCGCGCCCACGCGGACGCGGCGCAGCGTGACCTGCCCCAGAAACGGCGGCAAGCGCGGTCGGCGGAATCGCAGCTCGGCGGCGCCGTGGTCGATTTCCATTCCGAGGCAGGCCTGCAGCAGCGCGAACGGCGCCGCGCTCGACCACGCCTGCGGCGAACAGGCGACGGGATAGAGCGTCGGCCCGCTTCCCGGAACGCGCGCGAAGCCGCAGAAGAGCTCGGGGAGCCGCCTTAAGTCCATATAGACGGCGGCATCGAAGAGCCCCGAGAACAGCCGCTCCACGTGCGAGGTGTGCCCATAGCGCGCGAGCCCGAGCGCGATGAGCGCATTGTCGTGCGGCCATACCGAGCCATTGTGGTAGGACATGGGATTGAAGCGCGCAGCCGTCGTCCCGACCGTGCGTATGCCCCACCCCGAGTAGAGCTCGGCATCCATGAGGCGCCGTGCCACACGGGCTGCGCGTTCCGGCGCGGCGATGCCGGTGAAAAGCACCTGTCCGGCGTTCGAGGTGCGCACCTCGCAACGTTTCTTGTCGCCATCGAGCGCGAGCGCGTACATGCCGAGCGGCTCCGACCAGAACGCAGTCTCGAAGCGCTCGCGCAGCGCTTCGGCGCGCGCGTCGAGATCCGCGGCGCGATCGCGCTGTCCCAGCTCGCGCGAGAGCGCAGCGGCATAACGCCGGGCCGCATAGACGTAGCCCTGCACTTCACACAGGGCGATGGCGCCGGTCGCCAGCCTGCCGTCGGCGTGAAACACCGCGTCCTGCGAGTCTTTCCAACCCTGATTCACGAGCCCGTCGTCGCGCTGACGCTGGTATTCGACGAGCCCGTCGCCGTCCGGGTCGCCGTAGCGGTCCATCCATTCGAGGGCGGCTTCGATCGCCGACCACAGGTCGGCGATGGTGTCGAGATCGCCGGTATGCCGGAAGTACATGCCGGCGAGCATGACATAGAGCGGCGTAGTATCGACCGCACCGTAGTAACGACCGAAGGGCACCTCCCGGAGCCGCGCCATCTCGCCGCGCCGGCACTCGTGGAGAATCTTGCCCGGCTCCGCATCCGCCGCGCGATCGAGCGTGCGCGACTGGGTGGAGGCTAGGAACCTGAGCACGCCCTGCGCGATCCTGGGATCGATCCACAGGAGCTCCATCGCGGTGATAATGCCGTCGCGGCCAAAGGCGGTGCTGAACCACGGAATGCCGGCGTAGGGATAGGCGCCGCCGCTGGCGTCGGTCATGAGCATGAAGAGATCCGCCATGGCGCGGCACAGTACCTCGTTGAACACCGCATTCGAGGTTTCGACCGTGGTGGCGCGCGCGGTGGAGCGGCGCAATGCGCGCCGCGCCCGGCGCATGGACGGGAAGAACCGTGTCTCCCGCGTGCCGTCCTCATCGCCCTCGTGGCAGGAAACCGTCACGAACAGCGAGCCCTGCGCCTGCGATTCGAGCGCGAATTCGTAGATCGCCGATCGTGCATCGAGCGCGTCGGGGGGCGGATCGAAGTGAAGGACCGTGCGCCGCGTGAGGGCATCGAGCCCCACGTATTCCAGGCTGACGGTGCTTGCACTCACCATGCGCGTGCGCGTCTCGCCGCGCGCGGCACGCTGATACCCGCGCACCTCGAAGATGTCGGCGAAGTCGGCGGCGAAGACAAACCCCAGGCGCACGGTACGGCGACGGATATCGAAATTGCGTACGGCGAGGCGTTCGTAGCATGCTGCCTGCCAGAGGAACTTCGAGCGGTAGACGTGGATCGTGTCGCGCGGAAGCGCCGCGCGCCCGTTAACGATCAGGTCAGGGTTCGTAATATCGACGGTGAGCACCGCGTTGTCGTCGCGTATGGTCGAGCTCAGGAGTATGGGCTGCTCGCCGTTGATCAGGAACTGGAAGCCCGAGAGATACCGGGTATCGCAGTGGTAGAGGCCCTCGGGGCTCGCGTCGCCCGGCGCCACGTCGCCCAGATGATTGAATACGCCGAAGGTGTCACCATGCTTGAGCGTGCGCGGGCGCTTGACCAGCAGCGGCGAGGTGACCGGCGTATAGAATTCGAGCGGCGGCGCGGAAGTTTCCTGCGACGCAAGCTTGACGTTGCGCTTCATCCGTGGCTTTTAGGCATGGTCACATAGAAGATTATGCCGCTCGGGCGGCCGCTGCAGCGCGGGCCGCTCGGCAATGGGGCGCGCGCCGATGTGCAAAGGGCGGCGGACGGGTGCGCGGGCTTCCGCGATGCGCCGGTAGATCGCAACGTAGTCGGAGGCCATCCGCGTCGCGCTGAAGCGTTCCTCGAACACCGCGCGTACCCGTGCGCGATCGATGAGGTCCGTGCGGGCCACCGCCGCTACGGCTTCGTCGATGCTTTCCACGATCCAGCCCGTGATGCCATCGTCGACGACCTCGGGGACCGACCCGCAACGCCAGGCGATGACCGGAGTTCCGCACGCCATCGCCTCGATCATCACGAGCCCGAACGGCTCCGGCCAGTCCACGGGAAAGAGCAGGACGCGCGCACCGCCGAGGAGGTCTCCTTTTTCGGCCTCCCCCACTTCGCCGATGAATTCGACGAGCGGATCGGAGAGCAGCGGCCGGATGCGCTCGTTGAAGTACGCCTCGTCCACCCGATCCACTTTCGCGGCGATCCTGAGCTTCAGGCCCGAGCGCCGGGCGATCTCGATGGCGCGATCGGGGCGCTTTTCGGGCGAGATGCGTCCCATGAACACGAGGTAGCCGTCCGACGAGGCGCGGTACGAATAGAGATCGAGCGGCAGCCCGTGATATACCGTTCCCGCCCAGTTGACGGGCGGCATCGGTGCGCGCTGGTTCATCGAGATCGATACGAGCGGCTGCTCGGAGAACTCGCGATAGAAGCGCCTTACTTCCGGCAGGTCGAGCCGGCCGTGCAGCGTCGTCAACGCGCGCCACCTGTCATGTCGGCAGAACGGGAAGTGCAGATAGTCGATGTGAAAGTGGATCACATCGAACTCGTGGGCACGCCGCCGCAGTTTGTCGAGCATGATCACCTGCTCGGCGAGCGGCGAGGGTGCCTCCGGATCGAGCCGGAGCGCGCGTTCCGCACACGGCACGAGTTCGGCGGAAGTGATGGAATCGCCGCTCGCGAAGAGCGTAACGCGGTGCCCCTGGCGAACCAGCTCCTCGGTGAGATAGGAAACGACGCGCTCGGTACCGCCGTAGAGCTGCGGGGGCACACGTTCGATCAGCGGCGCGACCTGGGCGATCTTCAAGCGATCCTCCTTGCGAAGAAATACCAATCGGAAGAAGAACGAGAACGTCCTTGGACGTGGCGCTAACTGATTGTTGGGATCTCCCGTGCGGCTTTCAAGTGCCGACGGGGGCCCGCGCGGCGCCGCTTCCGTCGAGATTCGAGCGAGGACCGGATCAGACGCTGGTCGCGGCCTTGCCGACTTTCGATTTGTGGGCGAAGGGATCGTAGGCGGTCATGATGTCCGCGGTCCCGCTTGCGGGGGCCGCGACGGCACCCTTCGCGCTGCCGGCGGCGGATGCGCCGCTGAGCGTGGCGATGTCGCCGGTCAGCTCACCGCCTTCTTCGATCGTGATTTTGCCGTAGCGGATCGTGCCGGACACGCGGCCGCTCGCGTAAATGATGAGATGCTTGCGTGCGGTGAGCTCGCCTTCGAAGCGGCCGCGGATCTCGGCGATATCGATGCCGACCGTTCCGGAAAAGACGCCGTGCTCGGCGATCTTGATGACGCGGCTGTCCATCGAGGCTTCCACGCGGCCCTCGACCACCAGCGTGTCGCAGTCGGTGATCTCCACGCCTTTCAGCTTGATGTCCGGGCCGACGATGAGCTTGCTGCCCGGGCCTTCTTCGGTCGCGGCCTTCACCGGTTCGACATACGCCGACGGCTCGGATTTCTGCACGGGTTCCGGCGCGGCCGGCCGGCTGGGGGGCGGCGCGGTCTGGGGCCCCGGGGCGAGATTGACGTTGCGGTTCTGAGTGTCCTTGCGCATGTTGTCGTCTTTCTTTCCGAAAATTCCATCCCGGTTGAACATCGGCGTCTCCCTTCGGTGTTTGTCTGTCGTTGGGGTGTAGCGCCAAGCCGGCACGCCCCTTCCTTGGGCCGGAGCGTCAGCAAGCGTCGTGCCCGCAGAGCCGAGTCCCGACGGATCAATCGCTTGCGTCATGGCACCGCGCGCGCGGCACACCGCGGTTGTCGCTCGCGAGCGACGCGACCGGCAAGCTTGGGACGTAAGCTGATGATTTAAAGCCGGTAGCGCGTGTCGCTCGGGAACGACGGCTTGTCAAGCAACCGCCACTGCGTGTCACATTCGAGCGGCATGGGTTGTAGCGCCAAAAAAAAAGCGGCGGAATGTATCCGCCGCTTCGAGCCGGTCACCTCGTGAGCGACCGGGAAGACCGGAGAGGAGGAGGTGACCCCGGTCTGAGGAGGAGTCCTGGGGCGTCGGCCGTCTTTGCGCCGGCCCCGCAATCCGCTGTCTTAGTGCTTCGGGCTCAGCTTGAGGAACAAACGGGCGCCGAGCTGCTCAATCTTCTTGGTGATCCAGACGATGGCGTCCGCGATCATCTCGGCGTCCTGCATCGCGTGGATGGCTGCGCGGCGCTCGGTCTCCGAGAGCGGCGAAGCGTTGATCCGTTCATAAATAGTTTTGAACTCGCTGTCTTTTCTCATGGTGTTGCTCCTATAATTCGGGCCGTCCGGAAAACTAATCCGAATGATTCTGTTGCCTGCGGCTCGATTGATTTCGACGTAATTATAGATCGTTTATGGGTTGAATTGTTGCATCGCAGCAGATGATATATTATCATGCGTCGGGATAGAAAAACTAATTCGCCAAGCTTCCCATGCGCCTTCCTCCACTAAATGCCCTTAAGGCTTTCGAAGCGGCCGCCCGGCACCTGAGTGTCAAGCGGGCAGCCGCCGAGCTCAACGTCACGCCCGCCGCCGTGAGCCACCAGATTCGGACGCTGGAGGAGTATCTCGGTGTCCAGCTCTTTCACCGCTACAACCGCGCGCTCGAGCTGACCGATGCCGCGCGTGCGTGCCTGCCGAAGCTGCGTGAAGGATTCGACTGCCTGATCAAGGCGGTCGAGGTGCTGCGGGCGCAGAAGGGAACGGGTGCGCTGACCGTGAGCGCCGCGCCGTCGTTCGCGGCGCGCTGGCTCATGCCGCGGCTGCATCGGTTTTTCGAGGCGCACCCGGAAGTGGACGTGCGCGTCTCGGCACGCATGAGGCAGGTGAGCGAGGGCGGAAAGGGCACGGTCGCCGAGCGCGCGACGATCGAGGCCTGGCTCGCCGACTCGGATATCGCCATTCTCTACGGGCGCGGCGACTATCCGAGCTACCAGGTGGACAAGCTGCTGTCGCTCACCGTGACGCCCATCTGCAGCCCCAGGCTCATCACCGGGCAGACGCCGCTCACGCGCCCGGAGGATCTCCGCAACCACATGCTGCTGCACGACGACACCGGGGATCTCTACGACGGCGAATCATTCTGGGAGGTATGGCTGAAAGCGGCGGGCGTGAACGGGGTCGATACGCAGCGCGGCCCGCATTTCAGCCACGCCGTGCTGGCATTCGAGGCGGCGATCGAAGGCGCCGGCGTGCTCGCCACGATGCCGGTCCTCGCCGCGGCGGACCTGCACGCGGCACGGCTCATCACGCCGTTTCAGCTCCGCGTGCCGCTGCAGTCGGCTTACTACCTCGTGTGCAGCGGCACGGCGATGACGCGCCCCGCCGTCTCCGCATTTCGCGAGTGGCTCCTGAGCGAAGCCGCGCGCAAGGACGAAGAGTAGCCGCGCGCGGGAAGGCCTCAGGCGGGCTTCAGCCTCGGCCGCACGATCTGGCGATCGTCGATCGGCAGGTTGAGGAGGGCCGCGACCACGCCCATCGCGATGATGAGCGCCCACATGAGGTTGTAGGAGCCGGTCGCGTCGAAGAGATAGCCCGCGAGCCACACGCCGACGAAACTTCCGATCTGATGGAACAGGAATGCGATGCCGCTCAGCGTCGCGAGATACTTGACGCCGAAGACGTGCGCGATCAGGCCGCTCGTCAATGGCACCGTGCCGAGCCACAGAAAACCGATCACCGCCGCGAAGAGATATACCGAGAGCGGCGAAAGCGGCAGCAGGATGAACATTGCGACCAGCGCGGCGCGCGCGAAATAGAGCAGCGAGAGCAGATACTTCTTCGTGTAGCGGCCGCCGAGCCAGCCCCACACGTAGCTGCCCAGCACGTTGAAAAGCCCGATCAGCGCGAGCGCCATCATGCCGGTCTGCGGGCTGAGCTTCTGATCGAGCAGATAGGCGGGAAAGTGCACCGAGATGAACAGGAGCTGAAACCCGCATACGCTGTAGCCCAGGCAGAGCAGCACGTAGCCGCGGTGGCTCAATGCTTCGCGCAGCGCTTCGCGGATCGTCTGTTTCTGGAACTGATGGGACTGCGCCTGCTTGTCCTCGACGAGCGCGCTCGAAAGCGGCACGATCAGCATCACCGTCACGCCGAGAATGACGAGGGCCACGTGCCAGCCCATCGTGCTGATCAGGAGCTGGCCGTAGGGCAGCATCACGAACTGCCCGAAGGAGCCGGCGGCGCCCGCCACGCCCAGCGCGGCGCTGCGCTTGTGCGGCGGAAAGGCCCGGCCGATGACCCCGTACACGATGCTGAAGCCGCTGCACGCGAGCCCCAGCCCGATCAGGAGCCCGGCGCTTACGTTCAGCTCCCAGCCGGTGGACGCCGCCGACATGAGGACGAGCCCCAGGCCGTAGAGAAGTGTCCCGCCGATCAGCACACGCGCGGCGCCGTACTTGTCGGCGATCATGCCGGTGAACGGCTGCGCGAGCCCGTAGACCAGATTCTGCAGCGCGATGGCGAGGGCGAAGGTCTCGCGTCCCATGTCGAGGTCCATCGTCATCGGCTGGAGATAGAGGCCGAAGGTATGGCGCACGCCGAGCGAGATCGTGAGGATCGCGCCGCCGCACGCGAGCACGACGCCCGGCGTCCGCCAGTTGGACTTCGTCATGAATTCATTCAGGTCGCCTTCGAAAAGCGCGCATTGTAGCGTATGGTCGTCCCGGCTCGCGGCGCGCCTCGACACGCAATCGTCACGCGACTGCGATATAAAGACGCCGTATGTCGCGCATCCTGGTGATAGAAGATGAGCACGACCTGCAGCAGCTCCTCGACTACAACTTGAGGCAGGCGGGGCACGAGGCGCTGGCGGCACTGCGTGCGGACGAGGGCCTGCGGCTCGCACGCGAGCGCGAGCCGGATCTCATCGTGCTCGATCTCATGCTGCCGGACTTGCCCGGCACCGAGGTCTGCAAGGCGCTCAAGCGCGACGCCCGCACGCGCGACATCCCGGTCCTCATGCTGACGGCGAAGGGCGAGGAAATCGACCGCGTGCTCGGATTCGAGCTCGGCGCCGAGGACTACGTGGTCAAGCCCTTCAGCGTGCGCGAGCTCATGCTGCGCATCCAGGCGCTGCTTGCGCGTCGTCGCGGCATCCGTGAAGCAACTGCGGCTTCGCTTGCATTCGGCGTCCTCCGTATCGACGAAGCCGCGCGCCGGGTGTGGGTCGAGGAGCGCGAGGTCGAGCTGACGCCGCTCGAGTTCAAGCTTCTGCTCACCCTCGCCACGCGCCGCAACCGTGTGCAGACGCGCGCAGCGCTGCTCGACGCGGTATGGGGCATCGAAGCGGACCTGACGACGCGCACCGTGGACACCCACGTAAAGCGGCTGCGCGAGAAGCTCGGCCCGGCGCGCGATTACATCCGCACCGTGCGTGGTGCGGGCTACCGGTTCAACGAAAGCTAGGCCGTGAAGCCCGGCGTCCGCGCCAAGCTCTTCCTGGTTCTCCTCGGCGTGATCGTCGCCGTGGTGGCGCTGGTCGATGCCTATCTCACCACTGCGCTCGACCGGCAGTTGACGGAGCGCATCCGCGACGATCTCACGATACGGGCGGCGCTCGTCGCCGACAAGGCCGCAGGGCGGGCGACAGGCCGCGATCGTGCCGCGTGGGACGCGCTCGCGGACGAGCTGGGCCGGCTTGCGCAGGGACGTGTGACGCTCATCGCCCGGGACGGCGTCGTTCTGGGCGATTCCGAAGTGGACGCGGCGGCGCTCTCGGCGCTCGAAAATCATGCCGCACGCCCGGAGGTGGTGGGTGCGCTTGCCACGGGCAGCGGCTCGAGCATCCGCTACAGCACGACGTTGCGGCAAAGGATGATGTACGTCGCCGTGCCTTTCGCGCGGGAACGGGAAGCAGGCGGGGTGGCGCGGGTGGCGATGCCGCTCACCGCGGTGGACGAGGCGATCGCGGAAGTGCGCAAGAGCATCGTGCTCGCGTCGCTCTTCGCGCTCGTCGTTGCCGTGGTGCTTTCGAGCCTGGCCGCACAGCTCGTCTCGAAGACGCTGCGGCGCCTCACTGCGGCGGCGCGCGACATGGCGGCGGGCGATCTCGCGGTGCGGACGCGCATTTCCGGGGACGACGAGATCGCGGCGCTCGGCGTGGCGCTCGACCGGTTGGCGGAAAGCCTCTCGGCCACGCTCGGGCGGCTGCGCGCAGAGCGCGACCTGCTCGACGCGGTGCTCGCCGGCATGCAGGAGGGGGTGCTCGCGGTCGGGAGTGACGGCCGCATTCTCCTGGTCAATCCGGCGCTCAAGGACATGCTGCTCCTCGAAGGCGACTGCCGCGGCAAGACCGTGCTGCAGGCGATCCGCCACGCGGATCTTTCGGGGCTCATCGAACAGGCGCGCCGGGGCGAGTCGTCGAGCGCCGAAATCGGAGTGGCGGGCATCCGGCCGCGCGAGCTCCGCGTCAAGGCGATTGAACTCCCCGGCGTGGAAGGCGGCGTGGTCGCGGTGTTCGTCGATATCACCGAGGTGAAGCGGCTCGAGGCGATCCGGCGCGAATTCGTGGCCAACGCGTCCCACGAGCTGCGCACGCCGGTCGCCGCGGTGCGCGCCGCCGCGGAGACGCTCGCGACGGCACTTGACGATCGCGAGGCGGCCGCACGCTTCACGCGCATCATCGAACGCAACGCCGAGCGCCTGCAGCAGTTGATCGACGATCTGCTCGAGCTCTCGCGCATCGAGTCGCGCGAATATCGGCTCAACATGGAACCGCTCGCGCTCGGGCCACTCATGCGGTCGCTCGTCGCGCTGCACGCAGAGCGCGCCGCGCTGCGCGGCATCGCGATCGAGGTGGAGCGCGCGGTGGAGCATCTGAACGTCCGTGCGGACCGGCGGGCACTGGATATCGTTCTCGTGAATCTGCTCGATAATGCGCTCAAGTACGGCTCCGACGGGGCGCGCGTCTTGCTTCATGCCGCACGCGACGGCGACCGGGTGCGGATTTCCGTCGCGGACAGCGGGCCGGGCATCGAGCCGCGGCATCTGCCGCGGCTCTTCGAGCGCTTCTACCGGGTGGACGCCGGACGCTCGCGCGAGCTGGGCGGCACGGGCCTGGGACTTGCGATCGTGAAGCACCTCGTCGAAGCGATGGGCGGCACGGTGAGCGTCGAGAGCGAAGTAGGCCGCGGCACGACGTTCACGTTTGCCCTGGACGCCGCGGACGCCGTGGGACGCGCCGCGTAAAAACCGACCCATAAGAGTTTCCCCGCCGACAGCAAATCGTCACACGGCGCGCGCATGCTGCGCGGCGTGACTGCATGCCCCACGACGACCGCGCCGCGCGAGACCTGCAATGCTTCGCTCGAGCTTGCTGCGCGGGCTCGTTTCCTGCGCACGAGCGCGATCTACCTGGGACTGCCACAGCAACGGGAGAAGGGCCGCGCCAGCCAAAGCGGCACCGGACCGTCACCCGTTCGTCACACAGGCGATTTACCTTTTGAACCCGATACAGGAGACGGATGGTGAGCGTAACAGGCGTGTTGGCGAGAACAGGCGTGGCGTTGATCGCGATCGCGGCGCTGCAGGTCGAGGCCGCGGCCCCGGTCGTCAAGGTGGACGGATCGAGCACGGTATTCCCGATCACGGAAGCGGTCGCGGAGGATTTCCAGAAGGCGCAGAAGGGGGCGGTGCGCGTGACGGTCGGCATTTCCGGCACCGGCGGCGGATTCAAGAAGTTCTGCCGCGGTGAAACCGACGTGTCGAACGCCTCGCGGCCGATCACGAAGAAGGAGATGGAAGACTGCCGGGCGGCCGGCGTCGCTTACCTCGAAATGCCGGTCGCCTATGACGCGCTCACGGTCGTGATCCATCCGAAGAACACGTGGGCGAAGACCATGACCGTCGCGGAGCTGAAGAAGATGTGGGAGCCGGCCGCCCAGGGCAAGGTTACGCGCTGGAACCAGGTGAACCCCGCCTGGCCCGATGCCCCGCTCAAGCTCTTCGGGCCCGGCGCCGATTCGGGCACGTTCGAGTACTTCACCGAAGCGGTCACCGGGAAGGCCAAGTCGAGCCGTGGCGATTTCACCGCGAGCGAAGACGACAACGTGCTGGTCCAGGGCGTGAGCCGGGACGTGAACGGGCTCGGCTATTTCGGCTATGCCTACTACACAGAGAACCGCGACAAGCTCGCGGCGGTGTCGATCGTGTCGCCTTCCGGCAAGGCGGTTCCGCCCTCGCTCGAAACGGTGGTGAACGGCGCCTACCAGCCGCTCTCTCGGCCGATCTTCATCTACGTGAACGCGAAGTCGCTGCAGAAGGCGGAGGTGAAGGCGTTCGTCGAGTTCTACAACCGCCACGCCGAGCGGCTGGTGAAGGAAGTGAAGTACGTGCCGTTGCCGGCGAAGGCGTACGCCTACAACCTCGAGACGCTCGCGAAGTCGCGCGTCGGCACCAAGTTCGGCGGCGAGAACAAGGTCGGGCTCACGATCGAGGAGCTGATGAAGCTCGAAGCGAAACTGTGACACGGGCGACCACCCCGCCAACCCGGTTGGCACCCCTCCTCATCGGAGGAGGGGATTGCTCCTTTTTCCCCTCCTTCATAAGGAGGGGTGGATGCGCAGCAGACGGGGTGGCCTGAATAGGGGCGTTTTTGAACGCGCGCACTGACACAGTCAAGCTCGCGGCGCCGCGCGCCGTGAGCCCGCGCCTCGCGCGGCGGGCGCTGCGCCACGCGCGCGAGCGCGCGATCGAGGCGCTGCTCTTCTGCGCGGCGCTCGTGTCGGTCGCGGTGACGACCGGCATCGTCGTGATCCTCGTCTCGGAATCGCTCGCTTTCTTCGAGCACGTATCGCTATGGCGATTCCTCACCGACACACAGTGGACGCCGCTCTTTTCCGACGCGCACTACGGCATCCTGCCGCTGCTCTCCGGCACGCTGGTCAGCTCGGCCGTCGCGCTCGCGGTGGCGATTCCACTCGGCACGATCATCGCGATCTATCTTTCCGAATTTTCACCGCATGCGCTGCGCGAAGTGGCGAAGCCGTTCCTGGAACTGCTGGGCGGGGTGCCCACCATCGTCTACGGCTACTTCGCGCTGCTCTTCGTCACGCCGCTCTTGCAGAAGATCTATCCGGGACTGCCGGGCTTCAACCTGCTTTCGGCGGGGATCGTGATGGGGATCATGATCATTCCCTACGTGAGCTCGGTCTCGGAGGACGCGATGCGCGCGGTGCCGATGAGCCTGCGCGAAGGCGCGTACGCGATGGGGGCGACGCGCTTCCAGACCGCGCTCGGGGTCGTCACGCCCGCCGCCTTTTCGGGAATCGCGGCGGCCTACATTCTCGGCATCTCGCGCGCGGTCGGCGAGACCATGATCGTCGCGGTCGCGGCCGGCATGCAGCCCAACCTCACGTGGAATCCGCTCGAGCCGGCCGCCACCATCACCGCGTACATCGTGCAGGTGGCGCTCGGGGATCTGCCCCACGGCAGCATCGCCTACCAGACGATCTTCGCGGCGGGTCTCACGCTCGCCCTCGTGACGCTGTTCTTCAACGTGATCGGGCACATGCTGCGCAAGCGCTTCCGGCAGGCTTACTGATGGACGAAGCGCATCTCAACGAGTTGAGAGCGATGATCGCCGCGCGCAAGCGCTGGAACGTCATTTTCAGCGCGCTCGGCGTGCTGGCGTTGATGATCGGCATCCTCACCTTCACCACGCTCTTCGTGGACATGCTGATCGACGGGCTGCCGCGGCTCTCGTGGGATTTCTTCATGTCCTTTCCCTCGCGCCGTCCCGGTGAAGCCGGCATCCTGTCCGCGTGGGTCGGGTCGACGCTCGTCATGATCGTGACTGCGGCGGTCGCAGTGCCGCTCGGGGTGGCGGCGGGCGTCTATCTGGAGGAGTACGCGCCCCGCAACTGGGTGACGGATCTGATAGAGATCAACGTCGCGAATCTCGCCGGCGTGCCGTCGATCATCTACGGGCTGCTCGCGCTCGGGCTTTTCGTCTATCAGTTCGGGCTGGGGCAGAGCATCCTCGCAGCGGGCCTGACGCTCGGGCTGCTCGTGCTGCCGGTCGTGATCGTCGCCACGCGCGAAGCGATCCGCTCGATTCCGGGCGCGATCCGCGAAGGCGCGTACGCGCTCGGTGCAACCGCGTGGCAGACCACGGCGCACCACATCCTGCCGTACTCGATGGCCGGGATACTGACCGGCGTCATCATCGGCATGGCGCGCGCGATCGGCGAAACCGCACCCCTCATCACGATCGGGGCGCTCACCTTCATCGCCTTTCTGCCGCCCGCACCCGTGACATCCGAACCGCCGTTCCTGTCGTTCGAGTGGTTGATGTCGCCATTCACCGTAATGCCGATCCAGATGTTCAACTGGACTTCGCGTCCGGAAGCGGCTTTCCATCACAACGCCGCGGCGGCCGGGCTCGTGCTCGTCGTCATGACGCTTTCGATGAACGGGCTCGCCATATACCTGCGTTATCTTCTGAGGAGGCGGATCCGGTGGTAAGCGTGCCGCGACCCGAACGCATGACGTCCGCGCACGCGAGGGCAGCCGAGCCCGCGCGCAAGGCAGCCGTGCGCAATCTCGACTTCTACTACGGGCATTACCACGCGCTCAGGAACATCACGATGCCGATCTACGAGCGGCACGTGACGGCGCTGATCGGGCCCTCGGGCTGCGGCAAGTCCACGCTGCTGCGCTGCTTCAATCGCATGCACGATCTCTATCCCGGCAACCGCTACCAGGGCGAGATCGTCTTCTACCCGGATGACACGAACCTGCTCAGCCCCGAGGTCGATCCGATCGAAGTCCGCATGCGGGTGAGCATGGTGTTCCAGAAGCCGAATCCCTTTCCCAAGTCGATCTACGAGAATGTCGCGTACGGCCTCAAGGTGCGCGGCGTGAAGCGCCGCGCGACGCTCGACGAGAAGGTGGAGGAGGCGCTGCGCGGCGCCGCGCTGTGGGAGGAAGTGAAGGAACGGCTCCACGATCCCGCATTCAATCTTTCGGGGGGTCAGCAGCAGCGGCTCTGTATCGCGCGCGCGCTCGCGACCGACCCCGAGATGCTGCTGTTCGACGAGCCGACCTCCGCTCTCGATCCGATCGCGACGGCGAGCATCGAGGAGCTGATCGCGCGGCTCAAGCAGCGCATCACGATCTTCATCGTGACGCATAACATGCAGCAGGCAGCACGCGTTTCGGATTACACTGCCTACATGTACCTGGGCGAGCTGATCGAGTTCGGCGTGACCGACGATATCTTCCTCAACCCCAGCAACAAGCAGACCGAAGACTACATCACCGGACGATTCGGGTAACGACAGATGACACTGCACAGCGACCGCGAATACGAAGCGGAACTGCGAAGGCTGCACGAGCAGCTCCTCCTCATGGGCGCGCGCGTGGAGGACATGATCGCGGCCAGCATGCGGGCGCTGACGCAGCGCGACAGCGAGCTCGCACGACGCACGATCGACCACGATCACCAGGTGAATCGGCTGGAGGTGGAGATCGACGAGCTGTGCCTGCGCATCCTCGCCAAGCGCCAGCCGGTCGCCTCCGATCTGCGCTTCATCACGATCGCGCTCAAGCTGGTGACCGATCTCGAACGCATCGGCGACCTCGTGGTCAACATCTGCGAGCGCGTGATCGAGCTGAATCTAGAGCCCACGCTCAAGCCCTACGTCGATCTGCCGAAGATGGCGGAAACCGTGCGCGCCATGGTGCGCGATGCGCTCGATGCCTTCGTCGCCGCGGACGCCGCGCGGGCCCGCGAGGTGATCGACCGCGACCGCACGATCGACGCCTACTACGCGCAGATCTTCCGCGAGCTGCTCACTTACATGATGGAGGATCCGCGCAACATCTACCGCGCGATCCGCGCGCAGTCGATCGCGAAGTATCTCGAGCGCATCGGCGACCACGCGACCAACCTCGCGGAGATGGTGGTGTTCATGGTCGGCGGAAAGGACATCCGGCATCTCGGCAGCCAGGAGCCGACGGGACTGCGCACGCCGCGCGGCATCCTCTTCCTGTGCGTGGCGAATTCGGCGCGCAGCCAGATGGCGGAAGGCTGGGCGCGCAAGCTCGTACCGCCGGGGGTGCGCATCTGGAGCGCCGGCTCGCAACCCGCTTCAGAGGTCAACCCTTATGCGGTGCGCGTCATGCGCGAGGCCGGCATCGACATTTCCACGCAGCGGCCGAAGCAGGTCTCGGAGGTGCCGCTCGGCGACGTCGACACCGTCATTACGCTGTGTGCGGAGGAAGTATGCGTGCTGCCACCGCAGGGTCTCGCGCGTCTCGACTGGGCGCTGCCCGATCCGGCGGCCGTGCGCGGCAGCGAGCGCGAGATCGAGGCGGCGTTTCGCAAGGTCCGGGACGAGCTTCGCGACCGCATCCAGGCGCTCGTCGCGCCGGTGTCTGCGGGGGAGGTCGCGCCGGGGAGCTTGCGGTAGAATGCGGGCGCGGACATCGGGGTGTAGCTCAGCCTGGTAGAGTGCTTGCTTTGGGAGCAAGATGTCGGAGGTTCGAATCCTCTCACCCCGACCAGCGGTGCGTCCGCGCGCGCGCAGGATGAGCCGGCGCGCAAGCCCGATGAACGCCGCGGCCCACGCGGCGAGCGCCACGTAGAGAAGCACCGGCGCGACGAAATCCAGGAACGGCAGGCCCATCGCGCGCACCATCTCGTGCGTGCCCGCAGAGTACATGCCGAGCGGAAACACCGCGCCCCAGTAGAGCGGGTCGTACCTGAGCGGAAAGCGCGTAGCCGTAGCGCCAGATGGCGAGCACGACGAGCATCGGTATCCACCACGTGCCGGTCGCCCAGTAGAGCACTGTGAAGCCCTTGATGAAGGGTAGAAGCGGCGCATCCGGCGCGTTCACGATGAGCAGCGAGCCCGCGAGCGTCGAAATTGCCATCGCCCCCATGTTGATCCAGTGCGGCGGCGCGAGATCGAGACCGCCCGCCGCAGCGAGCGGCGCCGGCTCTGCATCCGTCAGCGGCGCGTTCGTGACCCGGTCCATGCGCGGAAATTCACTTCCCTTCTCGGCGCGCGAGCCAGGGCAACCATTCCCTGAAGAACTCGAGCGCGGCGGGGTCCTGGCGCAGGTTCGAGAGGATGCTCTCACCGACCGCGAGCCCGCCGTAGGCCATGGTGCCGACGGCCACGCCACCCACCGCGGTGACGCCGATCGCGAGTCCGCCGACGGCGAGACCCCCCACCGCGAGCCCGCCTGCGGCAAACGCCCCGAATGCTACGCCGGCCACCCCTACCGCGCCTACTGCGCAACCGCCCAACGCGATGCCGCCGAAAGTGACACCGCCGATCGCCAGAAAGCCCCGCGCCAGCGCACCGACCGCGATCCATCCGGTCGCGGCGTTGCCGATCGCGATGATGCCCCGGGCGTGGCCCCATTTCTCGCGCTTCACGTAATCCGGGCCGAATGCGACCGCCACGAGCGGGCGGCCGAAGAGGGTGCGCGTGGAGCGATAACGGATGGTCTGTGCGAGCATGGTGAAACCTCCTTCGCCGCGATCGTAAACCGGCGGTGCGCCTGCGGCGATTGCGCCCCCATGCGCGGATCGGGCTACGGTCCCCGAATAGCGCCAGCCGCCAAAAACGGGATGTCGGCTATCATTACCGCCATTTCCGGGGATCGTCGCGCACCGCCGGCGATCCCGCATTTTTCCCCTCCTCCGATGAGGAGGGGGCGCGCCACAGACGATGGGGTGGTCATGCTTTTTGCCGCATTCGTAGGATTCGTGCTGGGTGCCAGCAAGGTGGCTACGCCGTTCGCGCTCCTCATCCTTGCCTGCGCGCTGGGCGCAAAAATCGTCGTGGACCTGCGGTGGGACCGCGCGCCGCTCGCCGGAACGCGCTCGCCGTATCTCAAGTATTGCGAGAACCTCAAGCGCGCCGGCGAGTCCATCGAACAGGCGTGGCTGAGCTACGCCATGCAGCTTTTCTTCTTCGGCGGCCTCCTCGGGGCCGGCGCCTTTGCGTTGATGCGCGCGATCACCTGATACAACGATGCCGGTCAGGCAGGTCATTACGGAAGGACGCGTTCCGGTCAAGGTCTACACCGCCGAGATCGAAGCCGGCGCGCGCCAGCAGCTCCTCAACGTCTCGCAGCTTCCGATCGTGTTTCATCACGTCGCGGCGATGCCGGATGTCCACGCGGGCATCGGCGCGACGGTAGGCTCGGTCATCGCCACCGACCGCGCCATCATCCCGGCGGCGGTCGGCGTCGATATCGGCTGCGGCATGATCGCCTCGCGCACCTCGCTTACCGCCGAAGCGCTCGATGAAAAGACGCTGAAGCGCGTGTTCGACCAGATTTCGCGCGATGTGCCGGTCGGATATGCCCAGCACAAGGAAGGGCGCGAGCTCGCCGCGGCCGCGCGCCCGCTCGAGCGCGGGTTGAAGCGGATACTCGCGAAGCATCCGGAAATCGAAAAGCGCTATCCGCGCGCGCAGAACTGGGTGCAGCAGATGGGCACGCTGGGCGGGGGCAACCACTTCATCGAGGTGTGTCTCGACGAAGCACGGCACGTCTGGGTGATGCTCCATTCGGGGAGCCGCGGCATCGGCAACGCCATCGGCACGTATTTCATCGAGCTCGCGCGCCGCGACATGGAGCGGCAGCAGCTGAGCCTCCCCGACCGCGATCTCGCCTATCTCCGGGAAGGCGCCCGGCACTTCGACGACTACGTCGAGGCGGTGCACTGGGCGCAGGACTACGCCGCGCGCAACCGGCAGGCGATGATGGACCTCGTGCTGGCGGCGATGGGGCGCCATTTGCCGCCGTTCGAAGTGACGGGCGAAGTCGTGAACTGCCATCACAACTACGTCGATCGCGAGCGCCACTACGGACACGAGGTGTGGGTTACGCGCAAAGGCGCGATCCGCGCGCGCGCCGGCGACCTCGGCATCATCCCGGGCAGCATGGGTGCGCGCTCCTACATCGTGCGCGGCAAGGGGTCGGAGGAAAGCTTCCAGTCGTGCGCGCACGGCGCGGGCCGGCGCATGAGCCGCACCGCCGCCAACAAGGCGTTCACGCCGCAGGATGTCGCGGCGCAGACCGCCGGTGTCGTGTGCCGCAAGGACAAGGGCGTGATCGACGAAATTCCGGCGGCCTACAAGGACATCGACGAAGTCATGGCGAACCAGAGCGATCTCGTCGAGGTGGTGCACACGCTGAAGCAGGTGATCTGCGTCAAGGGCTAGGCCTGGATTCCGGCCGGCGCCGGAATGACGATCATTTCAGACCTTCAGCGTGAAGGGATTGAAGTTCGTGTTGCGGTCGTAATAGTCCTCGTGTTCCGCGCGTTTGAGCGCGCCCACGATCTTGTAGGTGATCGGCGTGAAGGCGACTTCGACCGCGACCTTGGCCACGAACTGCGCGAGCATGACGACGGGCAGCTTCTCGTCGGGAATGATGCCGGTGCCGTAAAAGGCGAGCGGATAGAACAGCGCCGAATCCACCGCCTCGCCGACGATGGTCGAGCCGATGGTGCGCGACCAGAGCCAGCGGCCCTGCGTCAGGATCTTCATCTTCGCGAGCGTGAAGGAATTCACGAACTCACCGCAGAAGTACGCCAGCATCGACGCTGCGACGATGCGCGGCGCGTTTCCGAATGCGATCTCGTACGCCTCCTGGTGCTGCCAGAACGGCGCCGGCGGGAGCGCGACCACCACGGCGGCCATGAAGGACGCGAAGGCGAGCCCGCCGAAGCCCGCCCAGATCACCTTGCGGGCCCGGGCGTAGCCGTAGACTTCGGTGAGGATGTCGCCGAAGACGTAGGAAATCGGGAAGAACAGCACGCCCGCCCCGAAGGTGAGCGTGCCGAAGACGGGAACCTCGACCTGCGCGATCTTCGCCGGCCCGATCAGGTTCGAGCAGATCAGCACCGTGACGAACGCCGCCATCACGAAGTCGTAATAGCGGTAGCCCGCGCGCGCGTTCATTGGCCGTGACGAGTCCGTTGTAAAGAGTTCGTCACACCGGCGAAGGCCGGTGTCCACAGAACATGAGTCAACCGGATCGATGCCTCGCTGGGTGCCGGCTTTCGCCGGCACGACGATATCGTGACTGCCAGGGATATTTTCAACAAGCGGCTGACGGTGCGAGGGAGCTCGGCCGGACGCGCGTCAGGTGAGCGGCGCGGCACAGTGCATCTTGAACGCGGGCCGTTTGCTGATGCGCTCGAACCACGACTCGAGATGCCGGAGCGGGGGGCGCTCGATCGGCAGGTTGAACCAGCGAAACGCCGCGACCCCCATCGGAATGTCGCCCATCGTGAACTCGTCGCCACCGAAGTAGCGGTGTTTCGCGAGGTGGGCGTTGGCGATCTCGAGGTTGGCCGCGAGGCGCTTCACGCTCTCGTTCACGAGACCCATGTCGCGCTTCTCCGGCGGCACGCGGACGAGGTTCCAGAACACCGGCCGCAGGTTCGACCACAGCGTCGTGTTGTACCACTCCATCCAGCGGTCCGCTTCGGCGAAGGCGCGCGGCGTACCGGGCCACAGCGTTCCGAGTCCGTGAATCCCGCACAGATAGCGCACGATCGCGTGCGACTCCCACAGAATGAATCCGTCGTAACTGATCGTCGGCACGAGGCCGTTTGGATTCATGGCGCGGTATTCGGGCGTATTGTTGACGCCGAACTCCATGCCGGCATCGATGCGCTCGAACTCGAGATCGAGCTCGCCGCAGCACCACAGGACCTTCTGGACATTGATCGAATTCTTGCGGCCCCAGATCTTGAGCATCGGCGTTCCTCCCCCGGTTGTTTGCAAGCGAGCCGCATTATAACTGCGCGCCCGCCGGGTGCTGCGCGGCGCTATTCGGGTTTGGCGCCGGACACCTTGATCACCTTGCCGAGCGTCACGATCTCGGTGCGGAGCTGCTTTTCGAACTCTTCGGTCGTCCCGCCTTCCGGATCGATGCCCTGCCGGGCGAACTGCTCCTTCACTTCCGGCAGCGCGACCACCTTGTTCACCGAACCGTTCAGTCGCACGATCAGCTCGCGGGGAAGCCTGCCGGGGCCGAACAGCCCGTACCACGTCTCGAAGTCGAAGCCCTTCACGCCGGCTTCGATCATGGTCGGGATCTCCTTCATGGCGGTGGCGCGCTTCGCACTCGTCACGCCGAGCGCGCGCAGCCTTCCCGCCTTGATGTGCGGGACCGCCGCCGGCAGCGCGCCGACCATCGCCTGCGTTTCACCGGAGAGGATGGAAGTCAGTGCGGGCGCGGTGCCCTTGTACGGCACGTGCAGCATCCTGATCTCCGCCAGCATCTTGAAAAGCTCCGCGGCCAGGAAGGCCGTGCTGCCCGAGCCGGCGGACGCGTAGGCGATCGAGTCGGGTTTCTTTTTGGCGAGCGCGATGAATTCGCCGGCGGTCTTCGCGGGAACCGAGGGGTGCACCACGAGCACGTTCGGCGTCGAGCCGGCCTTCACGATCGGCGCGATGTCCTTGAGGGTGTCATAGGGCAGCTTCGGATAGAGCGTGTGATTGACGGCAAGCGAGTTGTTGGTGACGAGCAGGGTGTAGCCGTCGGGCGCGGACTTCGCCACCGCGTCGACACCGATGATCGTGCCGGCGCCCGGGCGATTCTCCACGATGAACTGCTGCCTGTGGAGATCGGTGAGGTGCTTCGCAAGGATGCGCGCGACGATGTCATTCCCGCCGCCGGGCGTGAAGCCGACGATGATGCGCACGGTCTTGGTGGGATAGTCCTGGGCGTAGGCGGGCGGCAGCCAGGCGGCGACGCACACCAGCAGCACGGTGATCACGCGTGGGGTCATGAGAGGGCTCCTCAAATCAGGGTTGCGGGATTTGCGTACCCGTACCGCTCACGCGCGCATTGAAGGCGGTGAAGAACTGCTCGGCGGTTCTGCGGGCCACGCCATCGATGAGACGCGATCCGACCTGCGCGAGTTTCCCGCCGACCATGGCTTTCGCCGCGTAACGCAGGCGGGTCGCCGCATCCTCCGGCGTGAGCTGAACTTCCGCCTGCCCCTTGGCGAAACCGGCGACCCCGCCCTGGCCCTCGAATACGAGCCGGTAGGAATGCGGCGCATTGATGTCGGCGAGAGTCATCTTGCCCCTGAACTTCGCACTGACCGGGCCGACCTTCGCGGTCATGGTGAGCTGATACTCGGTGTCCGACACTTTTTCCATGCTCTCGCATCCGGGGATGCATTCCTTGAGGATGGCGGTGTCGTTGAGCGCGCGCCACGTCTCCTCCTGCGGCAGCGGCACGAGCTGCTCTCCGGTCATTTCCATGCGCTTGTCTCGGTTGCGGGGAAACCGCGAGTTTAACACCGCAGCGCATGCGCTTGACCCCCGAGCGAGGCATGCTCTACCCTAGCCTGACAAAGGAGACCAGCCGTGGACAGCGTCGATCTGCAGGTTCTGAAAAGCGCGCGGGAATGGGTGAACGCAGGGCATCGCGTGGTGCTCGCGACGGTGGTGAGCACATGGGGCTCCGCGCCGCGTCCGGTCGGTGCGCTCACCGCGATCCGGGATGACGGCATGGTGGCGGGATCGGTGTCGGGCGGCTGCATCGAGGACGACATGATCGCGCTCGCGAAGGCGGGAGAGCTCGCGAAGGACAAGCCCGCAACGACGAAGTACGGGGTCAGCGCCGAGGAAGCGAAACGCTTCGGGCTGCCGTGCGGCGGCACCATCGAGCTGGTCGTCGAGCCGCTCGACGCAGCGAGCGGTCTCGACGAAATGCTCGCACGCATCGAACGCCACGAGCTCGTCAAGCGCACGCTCGACATGGCGAGCGGACGCACGACCATCGGACCGGCGACATGGCAGGATCAGTTGAGCTTCGACGGCGCGACGCTCGTCAGCGTCTACGGGCCGCGCTGGCGGCTGCTCATCATCGGCGCGGGGCAGCTTTCGAAATACCTCGCGGAGATGGCGCAGGCGCTCGACTACCAGGTGGTCGTCTGCGATCCGCGGGTGGAATACGCCGACATGTGGAATGTCGCGGGCGTGGAACTCAGGCGCGCGATGCCGGACGACGTGGTGACCGAAATGAATCCCGACGGCCACAGCGCGATCATCGCGGTGACGCACGATCCGAAGCTCGACGATCTCGCGCTGCTGGAGGCGCTGAAGTCGCCCGCGTTCTACGTCGGCGCGATCGGCTCGCGCAGGAACAACGATGCACGCCGGCGACGTCTCGCCGAGTTCGACCTGTCAAACGAGGAGATCGCACGCCTGCACGGTCCGGTCGGGCTCAGGATCGGCGCCAAGACCCCGCCCGAGATCGCCGTGGCGATCCTCGCCGAGATGACGGCCGTCCGGAACGGCGTCGCGATCGCGGAATTCGCCGAGCCCGGCAAAGCAACCGTCGCAGGCTAATCGCCGGATGCGCGTCGCGCTGATCGGCGGCGGCACCATCGCGCGTCTCGTTCTCGAGCACGTGAAGCGCGGCGATCTCGGAGAGACGGAGGTCGTCGCCATCCTTGGACGGAGTGCCGCAGCGCGCGCGCGAGGACTCGCCGCGGAGTATCACGTTTCGTTTTTCACGATCCTGGATGAACTTCTTGCCGAGCGGCCGGATGTCGTCGTGGAGGCCGCTTCGCACGATGCGGTGCGGGCGTACGCCGCACGCATCCTCGAGCGCGGGATTGCGCTGATCGTCATGTCCGGCGGCGCGCTGTGCGACGATGCGCTGCGGGAAACGCTCGAGGAGACCGCCGGCGCGAGCGGTGCCCTGCTCTACGTACCCTCGGGCGGCATCGGTGGTCTCGACGCGCTCCAGGCGGCGTGTGTAGCGGGCGTTGATTCGGTGACGATCGCGGTCACCAAGCCGCCCGCCGCGTGGAAGGGCATACCGTATGTCGAGCGCCTGGGGGTGAATCTCGATGCGCTCACCGAACCGCGCGTGCTTTTCGACGGGACCGCGCGCGAGGGTGTCCCGCACTTTCCGGCGAACGTGAACATCGCGGCGGTGCTCGCGCTCGCCGGCATCGGCTTCGACCGCACGCGCCTCAGGGTCGTCGCCGACCCGACGCTCAAATACAATACGCACTACATCGAGGTGCGCGGCGCGAGCGGCCACGTGAGCGTGAAACTCGAGAACGTGCCGGCGCCCGACAATCCGAAGACCGCGTGGCTCGCCTGTTACAGCGCGCTTGCGGCGCTCAAGGCGGCAAAGCGCCCGGTGCGCTACGGAACCTGACGTCCTCGAAGGAGCCCATGCACAACCTGCTCGAGCCCGGCAGCAGCGAAGGCGAAGCGATCCGCCAGCGCTTTCTCAAGGTCGATGCCGCGACGGTGGCGGACGTGCTCGACACGCTCGGCTACTTCCATCAGGGGCTCGCGCCGGCATTCGCGCCATACCCGTCCGATGCGGGAAAGCTCGCCGGCTGGGCCTACACGATCTGCGGCGAGATGCGTCCGTATTCCGGCAGCGGCGATCCCGACAAGATGAAAGCGGTCGATGGCCTGAAGTCCGGCTGTGTCAGCGTGTGGAGCGGCTCGGGGGAGGGCGTGTGCTTTTTCGGCGAGCTGATCGCGCTCGGCATGAAACTGCGCGGGGCGACCGGCGCGCTGATCGACGGCGGCATACGCGACATCGAGTGGATCGCGAAACAGAAGTTCCCGGTGTATGCGCGCTATCGTACGCCGGTGCAGTCGATCGGGCGGTGGAAGGTGACGGCGTGGCAGGTGCCGGCCTATCTTCCCGGCGCGACGAAGCAGCACGTCATCGTCAACCCCGGCGATTTCGTGCTTGGTGACACCGATGGCGTGGTGATCGTGCCCTACGATGTCGTGGAGAAAGTCCTCAATGAAGCCGAGCGGCTCACGGCGACCGAAGTGCGCATTCGCGCCGAGCTCGATGCCGGTGCGACGCTCGAGCAGGCGCTCGCCAAGTACGGCCACGTCTGACGATTGCCGTGCAAGGCGCTGCTCTGGCTGCCGTCAGAGGAGGAAATCCGCAAGCGGGGCAAGGTGGCGCGCGAGGCGGGTGTCAAGCCGGAATGAACGGCGCAATGCGCAGCAGGAGACGATGAAGCCAACCAATCTTCTCATCATCATGTCCGACGAGCATAACCCGAAGATCATGGGATGCTCCGGCCATGCCGTCGTCCGCACTGCCCACATCGACGCGCTGGCTCGAGCCGGCACGATGTTCACGAGCGCCTATACGACGTCGCCGGTGTGCGTTCCCGCACGGGCTGCGTTCGCAGTCGGGAAATACGTGCACCAGATCGGTTACTGGGACAACGCCGACGCGTACGACGGCGCGATCCCGAGCTGGCACCATCGGTTGCGCGACCGCGGTCACTACGTCGCGTCCATCGGCAAGCTGCACTTCCGCGGCTGGGACGGCGACGATTACGGCTTCAATGAGATGCAGATTCCGATGCAGATCATCGAGGGCAAGGGCGACCTCATGGGACTCGTGCGCACGGATCTGCCGGAGCGCGGCTTGTCGTGGAAAATCGCAAAGCTCGCCGGTCCCGGGGAGACCCCATATACGGCGTATGACCGTGACATCTGCACGCGCGCACAGGTCTGGCTGCGCGAGGAAGCGTCGAAACACCGCGACAAGCCGTGGGTGCTCTTCGTCTCCTTCGTGTGCCCGCATTTTCCGCTGGTGGCGCCGGCGGAGTTCTACTATCGTTACTCTCCGGAGCAGGTGAAGCTGCCGAAGCAGTATCGTTCCGAGGAGCGGCCGCAGCACCCGTACCTGCGCGATTACGCGTCGAGCTTCGTCTACGATCGCTATTTCGATCCGGAGAAGCTCTCGAAGGCGATCCGCGCCTACTACGGGCTGGTGAGCTTCGTGGACGACAATATCGGAAAGATCCTGCGCGTGCTGGGCGAGACGGGGCTCGCGGCCACCACGCGGGTGATGTACACGAGCGACCACGGCGACAACCTCGGCGCACGCGGTCTGTGGGGCAAGTCCACCATGTACGAAGAAGTGGCGGGAGTGCCGCTCATCGTCAAGGGGCCCGGCGTGCCGGCTACGTGCCGGGTCGCGACCCCGACGAGCCACGTCGATACCTATCCCTTCATCATGCAGTGCGTGGGGGCGGATGCGCCGACGATGTACGACGACCACCCGGGCCATTCCCTGATGGCGCTCGCTGAAGGCGCGCGACCCGACCGTAACGTGCTGTCCGAGTATCACGGCATGGGATCCACCACGGCCGCGTTCATGATCCGGCACGATCGCTACAAGTACGTGCACTACGTCGCGTACGACCCGCAGCTCTTCGATCTCGAAAACGACCCCGAGGAGCTGCGGGATCTCGCGGGTGATCCCGGGTATTCGGCGGTGCTCGCCGAGTGCCGCGAGCGCCTCTACCGCATCTGCGATCCGACGGAGGTTGACGCGCGCGCGAAGCGGCGTCAGGCGGAGCTGCTGGAACTGCATGGCGGACGGGATGCGGTGATCAGGCGCGGCGATCTCGGTTTCTCGCCGCCACCCGGCTATCCGATCGTGCTCGGATAGCGCTGGGCCGCCCGCCGGCAATCAACAAGGAGGGGCATCATGAAAGCGCTGTGGTTCGCCGCCGTCACCGGCTCGATCCTGATGCTTGCGCCCGGCGCGGAGCACCTCCTCGCGGCACCCAAAGGCAAGGATGCCTCCGAGCGGTTCCCCGAGCGGCCGATACGCTTTCTCGTGCCGTTCGCCCCCGGCGGGAACACCGACATTCTCGCCCGGGCGGTGGGCGCGCGCATGTCGGAAAACTGGGGCCGGCCCGTCGTGATCGATAATCGCCCCGGCGGCGCCGGTGTTCTGGCGACCGAGATCGTGGTGCGAGGGACACCGGACGGCCATACCGTGCTGGTGGGATCGACCGGAGAGCTGGCCATCAATCCGAGCCTGTTCAAGGGGCGGCTCCCGTACAGCGTCGACAAGGATCTCGCTCCGGTGTCGCTCGGCACCATTTCCGCCTTGCTGCTCGTCGCACATCCCGCGTTCCCGGTGAAGGACGTGAAACAGCTCATTGCCCTCGGCAGGTCGAAGCCCGACGTGCACGCCTATGCTTCCGTCGGCATCGGCAGCCCGATGCATCTCTCGGGAGAGCTTTTCAAGATGCTCACCGGAACCCGGTTCATCCACGTCCCGTACAAGGGCGGCGCACCGGCCACCACCGCGCTGCTCGGCGGACAGGAGGCGCAGTTCGGATTCATCGGCATGGGTCCGGTGCTGCCGCATGTGCAGGCGGGCAGATTGCGTTCGCTCGCGATCTCGACTTCCAGGCGGGCGACCCTGCTGCCGAACGTCCCGACGCTGCAGGAGGCGGGTGTTGCGGATTTCGATACCAGCATCTGGTTCGCGTTCCTCGCGCCGGCGAAAACACCGCGCGCCGTGATCGCGAAACTCAACGCCGAAATCAACCGCATCCTCGAGCTGCCCGACGTGCGCGGCTACCTCGTCAGGACGGGCGTCGAAGTGGCGCCTTCGACGCCGGAGGAGCTTGCGCGCTTCATCGGCAGTGAAACCGTCAAGTACAGCAGAATCGTCGAAGTGTCGGGCACCAGAGCGGACTGATCCGTTATCAGAGGAGCGCGAGATGAAGAGCACCCCTGCGGCATTTTCAGCATGGACAGCGTGCATCCTGGCGGGCTTTGTCCCCGCGGCGTGGGCCCAGGGCTATCCCGTCAAGCCCATACGCGTCGTTGTTCCGTACGCGCCGGGCGGCGCCACCGATCTCACCGCGCGGCTCGTGGGACAGAAAATGCAGGCGGCACTCAAGCAGAACGTGATCGTGGACAATCGTCCCGGCGCTGGCGGCGTGATCGGCGCCGACATCGTGGCGAAGTCCCCGCCGGACGGCTACACGGTGCTGATCGGCGTGCCGGCGGAAATGGCGATCCTGCCGCACCTGCAGAAGCTCCCCTACAGCGTTGCGCGCGACTTCGCGCCCGTATCGCTCGCCGCCGTGACGCCGCTCATCCTCGTCGTACATCCGTCGCTGCCGGTGAGAACGGTGAAGGAGCTGGTGGCGTTCGTGCGGGCGCGGCCGGGGCAGTTGAGCTACGCGTCGGCGGGGACCGGGGGTGTCCAGCATCTCGCCGCGGAGCTCCTCAAGATCACTGCCAAGATCGACATGACGCACGTTCCGTACAAGGGCGCGGGACCGGTGATGCCGGATCTCATCGGTGGCCACATCCCGCTGTTCTTCTCCGGCATGCCGCCCGCGATGCCGCATGTGAAAGCAGGGAAGCTGCGGCCTCTCGCGGTCACGACCCTCAAGCGTTCGCCCGCGGCGCCGGACGTGCCGACCATGGTGGAGGCCGGGGTGCCCGGCTTCGACATCAGCAACTGGTTCGCGTATTTCGTGCCGGCGGGGACGCCGGCGGAGATCGTCACGCGGCTCAATACCGAGATCGTTCGCGGGCTCGGCTTTCCTGACGTGAAGGAGAAGCTCGCGAGCGTCGGCGCGGAGACGGTCGGCACGACACCCGAGGAGCTTGCGACGTTCGTGCGATCGGAAACCGACAAGTTCGCGAAGCTCATCAAGGCATCCGGCGCAAAAGGCACCGACTGATGAAGCTTACCCGCGAAGAGCATGCCATGCTGCGCGGCGCGCGCGGCGAGCCGGTGCGGCGCGCACTTGAGTTCCAGCTCGAAGTCGGCCGATTCTATGACGCGGAATGCTTCGTGCCGGTCACGAACGCGCACATGATGGGCGACATCGAAGTGATGGGCGACAGCGGGCTCGACTACCTGCGCCGTCTCGCGCGGGAGCGCGCGCGCTCGCAGGTGCCCACCACGACCAACGCCCGCTGTTTCGATTTCGCGCACGTCGATCGGCTGGGCCAGGATGCCGGCGAAGCGGCGAAGGAGCGGGAGCTGATCGAGTGCCTGCGGCGCATGAACATCATGACGACCGATACCTGCATCAATTACCAGACGCTCTATCAGCCGCATTTGGGCGAGCATCTCGCCTGGGGCGATACCGGCACGGTCATCTGGGCGAACTCGGTGTGCGGTGCCCGTTCCAATTTCGAGGCCGGACCTGCCGCGATGGCGGCGGCCATGACGGGCCGAACGCCGGCATACGGCTTTCATCTCGACCGGCAGCGCAAAGGCAGCTTCATCGTCAAGGTCGCGACGGAACTCGACGATGTCGCGGAGTGGGGCGCGCTGGGTAAACTGGTCGGGGAGCCGCGCCAGAGCTACTACGAGGTGCCGGTGTTTACCGGCATCCGGCGCACGCCGACGGCCGACGAGCTGAAGCATCTTGGCGCCTCACTCGCGAGCTACGGTTCGATGGCGATGTTCCATATGGTCGGCGTGACGCCGGAGGCGCCCACGCTTTCCGCGGCTCTCGGGGGCAGGAAGCCCAAAGTCACCGTGCGAGTCACACGCGCCGCCATCGAGCGCGTCTTTGCCGGCTATCGCAATCCTGATGGAACCTGCAATTTCGTCGTGTTTTCCGGGCCCCAGCAATCGTTGTTGGAGTTGAAGACGCTGGCGGAACTGTTCGAAGGACGCCGGGTTCATCCCGGCACGACGGTGTTCGTCACTACGGCCAACGGTGTTCTTTCAGCAGCGCGCGCGCTCGGCTACGTCCAGAAGCTGGAAGCCGCGGGCGTGACGCTGCTCGAGGGCGTGTGTGTCTATATTCTGCAGGATCTGACGCGCATGCGCGTCCGGAACGGCTGGACGAACATGATTTCGAATTCCGCCAAGATCGTAAACACCATCACCGCACACCGCTTCAACACGATCCTGCGGCGCACCGCTGACTGCGTGGAGATCGCGTGTACGGGTGTCTTCCGATGAGCGCCGCGCGAACCATCATCCGCGTGACACGGGCCTACGGAAGGGCGGTCGAAGGCGAAGCGGTCGTATCCGGCGAGGGATTCAGCCCGCGCTACGATCTCGACCGCTGGAGCGGTATCATCACCAAGCCGGGGCACGAACTGGAGGGGCTCAATATCCGCGACAAGGTGCTGTTCTTTCCGACCGCCAAGGGCGGTGTTGCGGCCGGCTGGGCCTTCCATGACATCCTCTCGAAGGGTTTCGCGCCGAAGGCATTGATCTTCGGGGTGACGAATCCGGTCATGGTGCAGGGTGCCGTGTTCGCCGGCGTGACCATAACCGAAGGCTGGTCGCGCGATCCGCGGAGCTGCCTGCGCACCGGCGACCTCGTCCACGTGGATCCCGCGGCCAGAACGATCGTCGTATTGCGCCGTGCGGGGCCGGCCGGTAGATGAAAGCGCTCGTGCCGCTGCCGGCGGCGACCGTCACGCTTGTGCGCGACACCACACTGGGGCTGGAAGTGCTCATGCTGCAGCGCAATTTCCAGTCGGGGTTCATGCCGGGCATGTACATGTTTCCCGGCGGCGCGCTCGATCCCGGGGATCAGGTTCCGGAGGCGTATGCGATCTGCGGCGGGCTCGATGATGCGACGGCGAGCCGTGTGCTCGGCATCGCGCATGGCGGGCTCGCCTATTGGATCGCTGCGATCCGCGAAGCGTTCGAGGAGGCCGGAATCCTCCTCGCATGCGACGCGCACGGCAAAGTGCTTGCGCTCGATGACCCGCAGGCGAAGGAACGCTTTCGCGCGCACCGCCATGCGCTCAACGCGGGCGAGTGCGATTTTCTGGAGATCGCGCGAACCGAACGCCTGCGGCTCGCGGTGGACGCGCTGGTGTATTTCAGCCACTGGATCACGCCGGTCGGCGCGCCGCGGCGCTACGACACGCGCTTCTTCGTCGCGCGCACACCGGCCGGTCAGGAGCCGCTGCACGACAACGTCGAGGCGATCAATCACGCGTGGGTGCGGCCGGAAGCCGCGCTCGCCGCACACGCGCGAGGCGAATTCAGCATGAGAACGCCGACGGCCAAGACGCTGGAGACCTTCGCACGCTACGCGCAGGTCGATGATCTCCTCGCGGCCATGCGCGCGCTGCACGACATTCCGCCGATCCTGCCGCGCGTCACGAAGGACGGCCGGCGCGTGCTTCCCGGCGAGCCGGGGTACGAGGAGGCAGTCGATGCCGGGAGCATGGGGCGATGGGAAATATAGTTCCCGGCGAGGCGGTGCGCCTGAACGAGGCGGTGGTGCGCATCACGGCCCCCAATCCCGGCGCCATGACCGGTCCGGGCACCAACAGCTACATCGTCGGCGGTGAGGAGCTCGCGCTGATCGATCCCGGTCCCGAAAGCGATGCGCATCGCGAAGCGCTGCTGCGCGCGGTCGGTAACCGTCTCAAGTGGATACTCTGCACGCATACCCACCTCGATCACTCACCCGGCACGCGCGCGATCCGGACGGCGACCGGCGCGCGGACGGCCGGCTACGCGACGGTGCCGCGCGACGGCAGGCAGGACACGGCGTTCGCGCCGGATCGCCCGCTGCGGGAAGGCGATACCATCGAAGTGGGCGGCCTGCACCTTCGCGCCATTCACACGCCGGGGCATGCGAGCAATCATCTCTGCTACCTGCTCGAGGAGCAGCGTCTGCTCTTCACCGGCGATCACGTGATGCAGGGCTCGACCGTCGTGATTTCCCCGCCCGACGGCGACATGCAGGCGTATCTCGCTTCCCTCGAGCGTTTGCTCGCGCTCGACATCGCCGCGTTCGCTCCGGGGCACGGCCAGCTCATCGATACGCCGCACGACGAGGCGCGGCGGCTCATCGCACATCGCCTGAAGCGCGAGCAGAAGGTGATCGACGCTTTTTCGGAGAGGAATCCGGCGACGCTCGACGAGCTGCTGCCGGTTGTCTATTCCGACACGTCACCGCGCCTGCATCCGGTCGCACGCCGCTCGCTCGAAGCGCATCTCATCAAGCTCGCGCGGGAAGGACGGGCGACGCAAAAAGAGGACGGCGCGTGGCGCTTGCTCGCTACGGCGTGATTGTGCGCGAGGGAACGCGCCTCAGGCGGCGTTACTTCCGGGGGGTCGGGGTCGCGAGACCGAGGCTGCCGGGGCGCTGCAGGAAGGCATCGAACATCGCGTAGAGGCTGGGCAGCTCCTCGTGGGTGAGCTCCACCAGTACTGCGCTCCCGCCGTTCTCGCGCACGCGCAGTCGTAAGAACCACGCCGAGAACAGCACGTCGGCGAACGCGACATCCTGGAACTTTCCCCACTCGTCCTCGCCTTCGTGGATGTTGCGCTCGCGCATGATGCGCTCGACCGACCACATCGAGACCATGCGCGGATCGTGCTGGTAGTCCGGCATGCCGTTGGCGGCAGCATAGAACGAGCGGATTTCCTCGGGAAGCTCGATGCCGACGAGGCGTTCGAGCGATTCGATCTGCATCGCGGAAGCCCCCTCGTTGAGCGCGACGCCCTCGGCGCGCCATTGCGCCAGCATTTTCTCGATCGAATTCATGCGCCTCCCCGTGCAGTGCCGTTATGCCACGATTTTTATGTACGCGGCGGCCGCGTACGGCGTGGCAGTATAAGGCGGCGCCGCACAGGCGGTATGTAGGACAAAAGCGGACACGCGCAGGGCGGTGGAACAGGCGCCGCGGAGCGATCAGCTTCCGACCTTGACCTTCGCGTCCCGGATCACCTTCGACCACTTCGCGATTTCGGCCTTGAGATGCGCGCGAAACTGATCCGGCGTGCTGCCGACCGCTTCGAGTCCTTCGGCCGCGAGGCGCGCCTTCATGTCGGCGGACTGCAGTATCCTGACGAGCTCGGCGTGCCAGCGCGCGATAACCTCTCTCGGCAACCCTTTGGGGCCCCACACGCCGTACCACAGCGTCACCTCGTATCCCGGCACGCCGGACTCGGCGACGGTCGGAAGCTCGGGGGCGGCGTCGGTGCGCCTGGGCCCGGTCACCGCGAGACCGCGCAGCTTGCCGCTCTTCACGTGCGGAAGCGTCGCGAGAATGGCGCCGAAGATCATCTGCACCTGGCCGCCGATCACGTCGGTCAGCGCGGGACCCGTGCCCTTGTACGGAATGTGCACGATCTGGATGCCCGACATGAGCCGGAAGAGCTCCGTCGTCATGTGCGTGATGCCGCCGGTGCCGGTGGAGGCGTAGTTGAGCGTGCCGGGCTTCGCCTTGGCGAGCGCGATCAGATCCTTCACGCTCTTCGCCGGCACCGAAGGGTTGACGGCCAGGATGAACGGCGTCGTGCCGACGAGCGAGACGGTGTCGATGCCGTTCAGCGGATCGTACGGCAGCTTGTAGAGCCCGGCGTTCACCGCGTAGCTGCCTGACACCATGATCATGGTGTAGCCGTCGGGCGCAGCCTTCGCGGCGATCTCCGCGCCGATCGTTCCGCCCGCTCCGCCGCGGTTGTCCACGATCACCGATTGCCCGAACGACTCGGAAAGCTTCTGCGCCATGGTGCGCGCGATGATGTCGGTCCCGCCGCCCGGCGCGAACGGCACGACGAAGCGGATCGGCTTGTCCGGGTAGCGGCTTTTCTGCGCGTGCGCGCCACCCGGGTTGAGAGCGAGCGCGATCATCGCGAGCGCGGCGAAGGCGAGCATCCTCATGGTCCTTTCTCCGATCACTGCGCCAGCAGTTTCAATAGATCGCGCACCGGGTGGCGCTCGATAGCGAGCGCGAGCGCCGCAATGCGGTCGGTCGGGAGATGCGTGTTGATGCCGTGGAACTTTTCCGTGATCGCCCGCGCATCGAGCGGTGCGGCCGGCGAGCCCGAAGGATCGAGAATGTCGACGCGCACCCAGTCGCCGTTCGCTTCCGCGGCGATCCAGCCGGCGAAGTGGGCGGGGTAGAGGCCGTCGAGACGCGGGTCGGGAACGAGATCGAAGCTCGCCGCGAGCTTCGTGAGCCCTGGATCCGCGATGCGCTCGTCGGAAAACTGCGGCGGCAGCACCTGCCCGTCGGTGAGCGCCACCGCGACGATGTAGCGCAGGCTCATCTGCGCGTTGAGCGCGGTGCTCGGCGCATACGGAAAGCCGCACTGCACGCCCACCACCTTGCTCAAGCCGATCTTCACGCGCCGCTTCGGATCCCAGGGGTTGCCGATCCTGCGCCGCAGCTCCAGCGCTGCATCGACGTAGGCATGCGTGCTGCCGCAGCAGGAATACGGCTTGATCGAGGTCGTGTCGAGATGGAAATGGGTGCCGAGGCCCTTCGTGAGCGGCGCGGGATCGGACTCATCGGAAAAGGCCTTGAGCACGCCGCCGTCGTGATATTCGTAGATCTGCGTCGGCCCGGTGAAGCCGAGCGCGGCAAGCTCCGCGGCAAGCACACCCGAATGCGCGGCCTTCCCGGCGTGGAGGCGCTTGCTCATCGCGCCGTCGGCGTTGAACGCCCAGAGTCCTGCGCCCTGCGTGCCCGCAAGCCCGAGTGCCCAGGCGGTGCGCTCCTCATCGAGCCCCATGAGCGAGGCGCACGCTGCGGCCGCGCCGAACGGGCCGCACACGCCGGTGAGGTGCCAGCCGCGCAGCCGCGCCGCAGACGGATTGAGCGCGAGGCTCGAGCGGATCATGACTTCGTAACCTGCGGCGATCGCGGTGACGAGCCGCTCGCCGCTGGCGTTCAGTTTTTCCGCCATCGCCAGCGCCGCGGGCACCACGACGGCCCCGGGATGGAGCTTGGCGTTATGGTAATCGTCGAGCTCGAAAGCGTGCGAGGCAGTGCCGTTGACGAGCGCCGCATCGGCTGCGCGGAGCGAAGGCACGGCTTCGCCCCATACGGTGCATTCCCCGCGAGCCTTGCCCGTACGTGCCCACTGGAGCAGCGTGCTCACCCACGGCGTCCTGAAGCCGTAGACGCCGCATCCCAGCGTGTCGAGCAGCGCGCAGCGCACCACTTCACGCGTGCGCGGCGGGAGATCGCTGTAGCGAAGACCCGAGACCCAGGCGGCGACTTCGCGGGTCGGGGCGGAAACGGCGCGGCGGTCGAAATTCATGACGGTCTCCGATCAGTGCAGTTCGTGAAATCGAAGCTCGAGTCCGATTGTAGATTCAAGGCGACGCTCTGTCATTTAAAGCGCGCTGTCTTGACACGCTTTCGCGGCGGATCGCATACTCGGGACATCCGTCGCCGATCGCCTGGAAGTCCACCATCCGGTCGCATCCCGCAAAGATCACGGCCTACGAAATAACAGAGGGAGTTTCGCATTATGGATTACGATGTCATCATTGCCGGCGCCGGCAACGCCGCGTTCAGCGCCGCGGTATCGGCGAGGGAAAATGGCGCGCAGCGGGTGCTGGTCCTCGAAAAGGCGCCGAAGGAGAAGCGTGGCGGCAACACGCACTTCAGCGGCGCGGTGTTCCGTTTCATCTACGATGACGTCTCGGAGCTCGACCGCTTCGTGCCCAATGCCGAGCGCGATTACCCCGGCTTTCACAAGGGCGTGCAGCCGTATCCGGTGGACGCGTTCCGCGCCGACCTCATGCGCGTCACGCAGGACCGCACCGATCCTGAGCTCTCGACGATCCTCATCGAAAACTCCTACGACACCATGTGCTGGCTGCAGGACACGGGCAGGATGAAATTCGAGCTCGCGCTCTCGGTCATGGGCGTGCGCGTGGGCAATGAGGTGAAGTGGCCGCGTGGCGCGATGATCCGCACCGAGCACGAAGGGGTGGGGCTCTCGAAGACGTGGTTCGAGACCGCGGAGAAGATGGGCATCGAAATCCGCTACGAGAGCGGCGCGCACGCGCTCACGCAGGCCGAAAGCGGGCGCGTGAACGGCGTCGTGGTGCGCGGGCCGCACGGCATCGAGACGGTCCACGGCAAGGCGGTGGTGCTCGGCTGCGGCGGCTTCGAGACCAACCCGGCGTGGCGCCGGCTCTATCTGGGCGAGCCGTGGGATCACGCCAAGGTGCGTGGCTCCAACTTCAACTATGGCGACGGGCTCAGAATGGCGCTCGACATCGGCGCGATGCCTTGGGGCCACTGGGGCGGCTGTCACGCGACGCCGATCAATGCGGAAGCGCCGGACTACGGCGTGCAGCACTTGACCGACAAGACCAATCGCCTGTCGTACTTCCTCGGCGTGATGATCAACATCGAGGGCAGGCGCTGGATCGACGAAGGCGCCGACATCAACTCCTTCACCTACGCGAAGTACGGCGGTCTCATCCTCAAGCAGCCGCGGAGCCTCGTCTACCAGATCTTCGACAGCAAGGTGCTGAGTCTCCTCGAGCCGCGCTACTCGACGAGCGAACCGTTCAGGTCCGACACGCTCGAAGGGCTCGTGAAGCAGCTCAAGGTGGATCACAGGCAGGCGATGAAGACGCTTCAGGAATACAACGCCGCGTGCGGGCGTGGCGGCCCCTTCAACCCGGCGGTGCTCGACGGCCTGCACACCGAGGGCATCGATCCGCCGAAGACCAACTGGGCGCAGAAGCTCGACACGCCGCCTTTCGTCGCGTATCCCGTGACCGGCGGCATTACCTTCACTTTCGGCGGCATCAAGGTGAACAAGGACGCGCAGGTGGTGGCGACCGACTGGAAACCGATTCCAGGGCTCTACGCATGCGGCGAAATGGTCGGCGGGCTCTTCCACTACAACTACCCGCTCGGCACGGGACTCATGTCGGGCGCGGTATTCGGCCGCATCGCGGGCCGCAGCGCCGCGCGCGCCTGATGCGGCCGCCTGGTTCGTGCTTCGACGCAGCTCAGCACGAACGGCTTTCCAGCTACTTGCGGGAGAGGTAGCTCACGAAGGCGAGGTTGAGCGCGTTCAGCCAGAACACCGGCGCGGCGCCCACCGCTGCGCCGATCGCGCCGGAAAGCAGCGGGATCGCCACGCGCGCCACGTTGTTCGCGGTGAGGCGCAAGCCTGTCACCTCGCCGGTTCTGCCGGGCGGGGATTTCTCGTAGGACACCGCCATCAGCACCGGCTGCGCCACACCGGTGCCGACGCCGATCACGAACGCGGCGAGCATGAGCGGATAGACGTTGCGCAGGAGCGGAAACACCGCGAAGGCGAGTGCCGCGACCAGCATCGATGCGAACATGATCTGCTCGGAGCGGTATTTCCTGAGTAGCCCGGGCAGCATGAAGCGGCTCACGAACACCGCCGCGGCGTAGGCGCCGAGGATGATGCCGATGGTGGACGCCGACAATCCGATCGAGTGCGCAAACACCGGCACGTAGAACGCGAAAAGCTCGGCGGACGCCACGCACAACCCGCTGATGAAGATCAGTCGGCGCAACGGCTGGATGCCGAGGAGCTCGAGCGCGCTGCGCTTTCCCTCCTCGGCGTGCTTCGCAGTCATTCGCGCGAAAGCGGGCTTGAACGCAAGTATGCCGAGCGGGATCAGCGTGAAGCCCGCGAAGAATAGAAACGCGAGGCCGTGCCCGGCGTGATCGATGGAGAAGCCCGCGAACATCGGCCCGATGAACGCCGAGACCGAATAGCCGATCGAAAGCCAGGCGAAATTGCGCGCCCGCTGCTCGGCTTCCCCATAGGCGCCGGTCAGGTTCTGGATGGAGACGTTGAAGAACACGAATCCCGCGCCGACAAGGATCGAGACGGCGACGAGGCCGAGCAGCGACTGCCACAGGAATCCCGTCAGCATCGCGAGCCCCGTGCACGCAGCACCGATCGCGAGCGGCAGCCGCATGCCGCGCGTGTCGGCGAGCCGCCCGGAATAGATGCCGAGCGCGAGCGGCATCAGCGCGTAGAGCGCGGCGAGCACGCCGACGGTGAACTGATTTGCGCCCAGCTCGAGCGCGAAGAGCGAGAGCACCACTTTGCTGCCGAGATAGCAGCTGTGGATGGCGATGCTGAAGAAGATGATGAGCGGCATCCGTCAGTCCGCAGGAAAAGACCGCCTGCCTGCCGGGAGCGGCATGCGGGGGACAGCGATCAGCGCGAGGTGGATTGAGAGCACAAAGAAAGACGAGCGCACCGGCAAAAAGAGGCCGGCGCCGCGATTTTCAAATTCTGGACTTGCTTCCGGTGAAACCGAGAGGCAACCTGCACGGCCGCCGGTTACGGCGCCGCGAGCACTGCACTAGAATACCGCAAACATCCTGTAAACCGAAATTCTCCTTCGCCACGGTCCATGAAGTGAACTACAGGGACGCGCTCAACATCGAGGACCTGCGCCTGATCGCGCAGCGGCGCCTGCCGCGCGTCGCCTGGGATTTTCTCGAGCGCGGCGCGGAAGACGAGACGACGCTCTGCGCCAATCGCGCCGCTTTCGAGCGCCTGCGCTTCAGGCCCCGTACGCTGGTGGACGTCTCGCGCCGCACGCAGGAAGTGACGCTGTTCGGTACGACGTATGCCGCGCCGTTCGGCATCGCGCCCACCGGAGCCGCAGGGCTTTATTCGTTCGAAGCGGACATCGCGCTCGCCCGCGCGGCGGCCGCGGCGCGCATTCCATTCATCCTCTCCACTGCGTCCTTTGTGGCGCTGGAGCGCGTGGCGAGCGCAGCCGCCGGCGCGAAGTGGTTTCAGCTCTACATGTCGAAGGACCGCGATGCGGCGCGCCGGCTTGTGGAGCGTGCGCGCGATGCGGGGTTCGAAGCGCTCGTCGTCACGACCGACGTCCCGGTGGGCGGCAATCGCGAATACAACCGGCGCAACGGCTTCGAAGTCCCGTTCCGCCTGAGCGTGCGCAACGCCATCGACGGCATGATGCATCCGCGCTGGCTCGCGAATGTCTTCCTGCGTACGCTGGTTACGTCGGGTGTGCCGCGTTTCCGCAATACCGATGTCGGCGGTCGCATCGTCGCGCGCAATCTCGCCGAGTTTCGCGCCCGCCGGGAAGCGCTCGACTGGAGCGACTTCAACTGGCTGCGCGAGTTGTGGCCGCGCAAGCTGCTCGTCAAAGGCATCCTTACCGTGGAGGATGCACTCGAGGCGGCGCGGCACGGCGCGGACGGAATCTTCGTCTCCAACCACGGCGGCCGCCAGCTCGACGGCGCGCCGGCGCCGATGGAAGTGCTGCCGGAGATCGTCGGCGCGGTGGCTGGCAAGCTCAGGATTATGCTCGACAGCGGCGTGCGGCGCGGCTCGGACATCGTGAAGGCGCTGGCGCTGGGCGCCGACATGGTATTCGTCGGCCGCGCAACGCTCTACGGCGCATCCGCGGGCGGCGAAGCCGGTGTGCTGCACGCAATCGACATCCTCAAGAAAGAAGTCGATCGCGTCATGGCGCTCATCGGCTGCCCGAGCGTGGAAACGCTCGATCCGGGGTGCCTCGCGCTCGATGAGTCCGTGCCCCAGGAGCGACTCGCAGTGCAGCGCGCGGCATCGTGATGCTCACGCAGGCGCTTTGCGAAATCATCACGGCGACGCGCTTCGAGTCGCTGGGCGCGGAGTGCGTCAAGCGGGTGAAGCAGGCGATCAAGGACGGCGTCGCGGTGGCGATGGCCGGAAGCCGCGAGCGGCCGATCGGAATCCTCGCCGCGCACGTGAAGAGCCTCGGCGGCAAGCGCGCAGCGACCGTCTGGGGCGCGGGCTACCGCACCTCGCCCGTACACGCCGCCTACGTGAACGGCGCGGCCACGCACGTGCTCGATTTCGAGCCGATGTGGCTGCCGCCGACGCACGCGGTGTCACCGGTGGTGCCTGCCGCGTTCGCGCTGGCCGAGGCGCGCGGCATCGACGGCCGCGAAGTGGTGACCGCTGTCGCGAAGGGGCTGGAGATGCAGGGTCGCGTGCAGTACGCCGCGAACCAGTTCAAGCCCGAGAAGCTGCGCTTTCATCCGCCCGGCATCGCGGGCGTGCTCGGCGCGGCGGTGACGGCCGCGCATCTGCTGGAGCTCGACCGCGACGGGCTCGCGCACGCGCTGGGGCTTGCCGCCTCGCGCGCCGGATCGCTCCTTGCCAATATCGGCTCGATGACCAAGAGCACGCATTGCGGCTACGCCGGGGCGTCGGGCGTCGATGCGGCGCTCCTCGCGAGCCGCGGCTTCACGGCGCATCCTGCGGTGTTCGAGGCGCCGCGCGGGTTCATCGCCACCTTCTACCCCGACGACTTCGACCGCGACCGCCTGCTCGCGTACGGGAAGCCCTTTCGCGTGGTCGATCCGGGGCTCGCGATCAAGTGCTTTCCCTCGCAGTTCGCGACGCACTGGGCGATCACCGCGGGGCTCGAGCTCCATCCGCAAATCGTGGATCCTGATGCGATCGCGCGGGTCGAGATCCGCACGCCGGTGATGCAGTACTGCGACCGGCCAGCGCCGCGCGACGGTCACGAAGGCAAGTTCAGTTTCCAGTACGCGGCCGCCGCGGCGCTGCTCGACGGCCGCGTCACCATCGCGACCTTCAGCGATGCGCGGCGCTTTCGCTGCGACATGGAGGCGCTGCTGCCGAAGATCGAGCTCGTGCAGGACCCGGCGATTCCCGGCGAGTGGGTCGGCATGGAAGTGACGATCTCGATCGGGATGCGCGACGGCTCGCGACTCGAGGCGAGCTGCCGGGGACCGCGCGGCGCGTGGGGGCAGCCGGCGCTTGCGGACGGCGAGCACGAGGTCAAGCTGCGCGACTGTCTCGGCCGCGCGCTCGAGGCGCGGCGCATCGCGGGCGTGCTCAAGCGTCTCGACGCGCTCGAAACACAGAGCGCGCGTGAGGTGGCGGCGCTGATGGCCGCGCTCGGGGGAGGCACTTCCCGCAGGGGCGCGGCGGAGTAAACGCGATGAGGGTTAGAATAAAGCGATCCGTTCCGAAGCGGGCCGCCCGATGAGTGAACGGCGGGCGCACTCCGGTCGGAGCGACACAGGAGACAGGCGATGAAGCAGCTCAGGATACCGGCGGTATTCATGCGCGGCGGCACAAGCAACGCGGTGGTGTTCCACGCGCGCGATTTGCCGCGCGAGCGCGCGCTGTGGGATGAAATCTTTCTCGCGGCGATCGGCAGCCCCGACCCCTACGGCCGGCAGTTGGACGGCATGGGCGGCGGCATTTCGTCGCTTTCCAAGGTCTGTGTGGTGGGCCCCTCGACGCGCGCGGATGCCGACATCGATTACACCTTCGCGCAGGTGCAGGTGAAGGACGCGAAAGTCGACTACAGCGGCAACTGCGGCAACATGTCCTCGGCGATGGGACCGTTCGCGGTGGACGAGGGGCTCGTCAAAGTCTCCGGCAGGGAAGCGCTGGTACGCATCCACAACACCAACACCAAGAAGATCATCTGGTCGCGCTTTCCGCTCGACGACGGGCTTTCCGCGGTCGACGGCGATCTCGCGATTCCCGGCGTAGCGGGTACCGGCGCGCCGGTGCGCCTCGAATTTCGTGAGCCCGGTGGCGCGACGACCGGAAAGCTCCTGCCGACCGGCAACGCCATCGATACGCTGGAAGTGCCTGGCTATGGCAAGTTCAAGGCCTCGCTGGTGGATGCGGCGAACGCCACCTGCTTTCTCGATGCGGCGGATCTGGGCCTCAAGGGCACGGAAATGCCGGAAGAGCTCGATCGCAACGCCGAGCTGCTGAAGAAACTCGCCGCGATCCGCATCGCCGCGTCGATCGTCATGGGCATCGGCCGCACGCCGGAAGAGGCCGCCGAGAAACGCACGGTGCCGTTCATCGGCTTCGTGAGCGGCCCGCAGGACGCGACGACGCTTTCAGGAGAGAAGATCTCCGCGAGCGGCGTCGATCTCACGGCGCGCATGCTGTCGAACGGCCAGCCGCATCGCGCGCTGCCGCTGACCGTCACGCTCTGCACGGCGGTTGCAGCGCGCATCGAAGGGACGCTGGTGCACGCGCTCACGCGCGGCAGCGACGACCCGGAAGACGAGATCCGCATCGCCATGCCCTCCGGCGTGCTGACCGTCGCGGCGACCGTGAAAAAGAAGGACGCGGAATGGCATGCGGAGCAGGGGGCGTTCTACCGCACGCAGCGGCGCATGTTCGAGGGCCACGTGCTGGTGCGCGCCTCGCGCGCGCCGGGCTTGGTTGCCGCGACCGGCGGCAAACTCAAAGCCGCGTAGATCGTTCGTCATTCCGGAAGTGACAGCTGAATCCAGCCGGTTTTCTGGATCCCGGCTTTCGCCGGGATGACGAAGCGCGCAGGCTTTCGCCGGGATGACGAAGCGCGCAGGCTTTCGCCGGGATGACGACGATGAATGAACGCGTGGTGATTCAGATACTGACGGGTTTCGAGACGCCAATGGCGGGCCTGAGCGCGAGGCAGAGCGGAAGCGTGAGCAGCACTGCGATGCCGATCGTCGCGATCGCATTTTCGACGCCCGCGATATCGCCGAGAAAGCCGTAGCCGAGCGGGGCGGCGATCCCGCACAGCGATCCCAGCGTGTAGAACAGGCCGAACGCGCGCGGCAGGCGCTCCTTGTCCACGAGATCGCCGATGGTGGCATAGAGCACCGATGAGGTGCCGTTCAGCGCGACGCCGATCAAAGGCAGCAGGAAGAACGAGCCCGCCGCCGGCAGTGCAAGCGTGAGTAGGATGCCGAGTCCGGTCGCGAGTTCCGTGATCACGATCGTGCGCACGATGCCGAGGCGCTCGGCGAGAAATCCGCACGCGAGCTTCCCCGCCATGCCGCCGACCAGGATGAGCGGCACCGCGAGCACCGCCCAGCCCTCCGGCAGTCCCTTCGCGATCAGCAGGAACGCGATGAACGTGAGGAATCCGGTGCGCGTGCTGCTGTCGAGTATCTCGATCATGCAGAGCGCCGTGAAACCCTGCGGGCTGCGGATGCCCCAACCCTTCGCCTTCGCCGCGTGTGGCGCGGCATGCGCCGCAGCCGCGTCGTTCGTGTTCACGATCGTCGCCAGAATCAGCATCGCGGTGAGAATGCCGACGATGCCGAAGCCGATCACCGGCGCCTGCCACGAGATGCCGAGAAGGAGCGCGAGGCTCACCAGCCCGCCGAACGCAAACTTGCCGACGTCGCCGAAGAAGTTGTAGGTGCCGAGCGCGGCGCGGCGCCCCTCGTCGGGATAAGCGTGCGAAATGATCGTGGAGCAGAGCGGATGCTGGACGGCGGAGCCCAGTCCGGCGAAGAAGAGCGCGATCAGGATCATCCAGAATCCGCTCGCATATCCCAGCATGAGAAACGCCGCGCCGGCGATTGCTGTGCCGAGTGCGAGAAGGTTGCGTTCGCCGAAGCGCTCGGCGAAGAGACCCGCGGGAATCTGGAACGCCGCCATCGCCACCCGGTGCGCCGAGCGGATCAGGCCGACCTGCGCGAGCGTGAGGCCGAAGGTCTGCGCGAGCAGCGGCAGCAGCACGTAGGTGACGTCCGAAAATCCGTCGTGCAGCGTGTGCGCGGTGCAGCAGGTCGTGAGCGTGCGTTTGGCGTGGCGCTGGCGCAAGGGTGCGTCCGTTGTTGTTCGCTTTCGCGGCAATCATAGCAGGGGCCGGCGCGGGCCGGGCGCCACTTCGAGCGCTCGTCTTAGTAGAATGCGCCATCGCGCGCATCGCGGACTCAGCAGAATTCCGGCATGGACATCGTCGTCTACATCTTCTCGGGTCTCTTCATCGTGCTGACGCTGGCGCTGCTCTTCGCCTGGTGGCGCACGCGTCAGCCCCAGCTCATCCTGCTCGCGACGACCTACGGTTCGGGTGCGGCGCTGGCGCTCCTGTACATGGAGTGGTGGCCGCTGCTCGCGGCCTTCGCGCTCGCCTGGGTGCTGCGTCTCATGGGACTCGATCCCGTTCCGCCGCGGAAGGACGAGCGCGCGCGGTGAGCGCAGTCTTCGTCGGGCGCAGGCAGGCGGCGGGAATGCTGCGCGTCGTCCGCAGTATTCTTTCCGGGAAAGTGGCGCAGGGCGGTGAAAGAAGGCAATATCAGCATCGGCAAACGACGCGTAGAGGGTGACATGAGCCTTGCGGGCGAGCTTGCGGCACGCGTGACGGCGAAGCGCTACGAGGATCTGCCGACGGAAGTCGTTCACTGGTGCAAGGTCGCCGTGCTCGACACGCTGGGCGTTACGCTCGCCGGCAGCGTCGAGGACACGCCGCGCATCGTGGAGGACGTGCTCGGGCTGCACCCGGGCGAGGGACCTTCCCTCGTATTCGGATCCGACCGACGGGTGCGTCCGCTCGACGCCGCGCTCGTCAACGGCACGGCGGCGCATGCGCTCGATTTCGACAATACCGCGAAGAGCTTCGGCGGCCACGTGTCGGCCGTGATGATTCCGGCGCTCTTCGCCGCCGGTGAAGCGTTCGGCGCGAACGGTCGCGACGTGCTGCTCGCGCATGCGATGGGCTACGAGCTCGGCGCGCGGCTCGGCCGCTGCGTGAATCCGTATCACACCGAAAAGGGCTGGCATCCCACGGCGACGCTGGGGGTTTTCGCGGTCGCCGGTGCGTGTGCGCGGCTCCTCGGACTCACGGTTGAGCAGACCAGGACCGCGCTCGCCCTCTCAGCGTCGCTCGCGGCCGGCATCAAGGCGAACTTTGGCACCATGGCGAAGCCGCTGCACGCGGGCCAATGCGCGCGCGGCGGACTGCTCGCGGCGCTGCTCGCCCGAAAAGGCTACACCGCGAACGCGGAAGCGTTGGAGCACGAGCAGGGCTTCTTCTCCGTCTTCAACGGCGCCGGCCATTTCGATGCGGCGCGCGCGCTGGAAGACTGGGACGAGTGGGAGATCGTGCGTCCGGGCGCGAGCTACAAGCTCTATCCCTGTTGCTACAGCACGCACGCCGCGGTGGAGGCGGCATTGAACCTCGCGCGGCGTCACGGCCCGTTCGACGCTCGTGCGATCGCGCGCGTGGACTCGTGGACGCCCGCGCGCGGGCTCGCGCATACCGACCGCCCCGATCCGGAGAGCGACTTGGCCGCCAAGTTCAGCGTGCAGTACTGTGTCGCGAGGGCGCTCCTGCACGGGAAAGTGGTGTTGGAGCACTTCGAGGACGACGCATGGCGCGATCCCGCCGTGCAGGCGCTTCTGCCCCGCGTGCGCGCGGAACCCTACACCGGCAAGCTTTTCGACGAGGATGACCCGTTCGACGCGGAAGTGAAGGTGACGTTGAGCGATGGCCGCACCTACACCGAGAAGGTGGACCGCCCCCTCGGCAGAACGACGGACAACCCGATCGCGCCCGAGCATCTCGTCGCCAAGTTCGAGGATTGCGCCTCGCGCGTGCTCGCGCCGCGACAGGTGGCGGCCGCGCGCGCGGCGATCGCATCCTTCGAGCGCGTGGAATCGGTGCGCGATTTCACGGCGCTCTTCCAGTTATCGACCGTGAGTGAGGACAAAAAGCGTGCAACAGTTTGATGTCGTGGTAGTGGGCAAGGGCAACGCGGCGCTCTGCGCGGCGCTGTCGGCGCGGGATGCGGGCGTTACGGTCGCGATGCTGGAAGCGGCGACGGTGGAGGAATCGGGAGGCAACAGCCGCTTCGCCGGCGGCGTGATGCGCTTCGCCTACAGCAGCGTGGAGGAGCTGCAGCAGCTCACCGACATTCCGGAAGACGAGGCGCGCAACACCGACTGGGACAGCAACACGATCGACGAGTTTTACGAGGATCTCTATCGGGTGACGAGCTATCGCACCGATCCCGATCTGAGCGAGACGCTGATCACCAAGAGCTTCGAGGGCATGGTGTGGTTGAGAAGCCAGGGCGTGAAGTTCATTCCGAACTACGGGGCGCAGTCCGCGATCGTCAACGGCAAGCGCAAGTTCTTCGGCCGCTTTCCCATCACCGTGAACGGCGGGGGCGCGGCGCTCGTCGAGGATCTGACGAAAACCGCGGTGAAGAAGGGCATCGAGATCTTCTACGAGACGCGCGCGACCTCGCTCGTCTACGACGGCGTACGCGTCCTCGGCGTTCGCGCGAAGAGCCGCGGCGAGCCGGTCGAATTCCGCGCGCGGGCGGTGGTGCTCGCCTGCGGCGGCTTCGAAGCCAATCCCGAGTGGCGCACGCGCTACCTCGGCCCCGGCTGGGAGCTTGCGAAAGTGCGCGGGACCCGCCACAACCTGGGCGAGGGGCTGCGCATGGCGCTCGAGATCGGCGCGTGCCCGTACGGCAACTGGTCGGGCCGCCACGCGGTCTCGTGGGAGCGGCATGCGCCGGAGTTCGGCGTGGTCGAGCGCTCGCACGATCCGTATCGCCACAGCTATCCGCTCTCCGTCATGATCAACGCGGAGGGCAAGCGCTTCGTCGACGAGGGCGCGGACTTCTACAACTACACCTACGCCAAGTACGGCGCGGAGGTGCTGAAGCAGACCGGGCAGTACGCCTATCAGGTGTTCGACGCCAAGGTGAAGCCGCTGCTCAAGAAGGAATACAGCGGGCGCAACGTCACGCGCTTCACCGCCGACACGCTGGAAGAGCTCGCCGCGAAGATGGAAGGGGTCGATGCCCAGCAGTTTCTGAAGACCATCCGCGAGTACAACGCGGCCGTGCGCACCGATGTGCCGTTCAATCACGCGATCCGCGACGGCCGCTGCACGGTCGGGATCGATCCACCGAAGTCGAACTGGGCGAATACCCTCGACACGCCGCCGTTCGAAGCCTACGGCGTCACCTGCGGTATCACTTTCACCTTCGGGGGGTTGCGGATCGATCACGAGACCGGGCAGGTGCTCGATCTCGGCTACGCGCCGATCCCGGGCCTCTACGCCGCGGGCGAGATGGTCGGCGGCATCTTCTACTTCAACTACCCGGCGGGCACCGGGCTCGTGTCGGGGCTCGTCTTCGGGCGCATCGCGGGCAAAGGCGCAGCCGCTGCCGTGAAGGCGCAATGAGCGGGGCGGCCCCGGCCGGAGAGCCGCCCGGCGGCGCGGTGGTGATCGACACGCACGCGCACTGGTATCCGAAGGAATTCATCGCGCTCCTCGAGCGCAAGGCGGCGCAGCACGGCGCGCGCATGGAGCGCAACGCGCGCGGCGTGCCGGTGTTCTCGCTGCCGGGCGTGGAACCGAAATCCGCGATGCCGCCGCTCATGGTGGAGCCCGAGCTGATCGTGACGGAGATGGAGCGCCGCGGCATCGCGACCTTCGTGCTCTCGCTCACGAACCCGATGGTGTACTGGGCGCCACCCGCGTTCGGTCTCGAGCTCGCGCAGACCTGGAACGACGCGAGCACCGCGGTGCATCAGGCACATCCCGCGCGGTTCATCGGCACCCTCCAGTTGCCGATGCAGGCGCCCGAGCTCGCGGTCGAAGAGCTCGAGCGCGCGGCGAAGCTGCCGGGCATGCGCGCGGTCTATCTCGCCACCCACATCAACGGCAGGAATCTCGACGACGAGGCGTTCTGGCCGGTGTACGAGCGCTGCGAAGCGCTGGGGCTCCCCGTTTTCCTGCATCCGCTCTACCCCTGCGGGGGCGAGCGCATCGCGACCCACTTCATGCGCAATCTCTGCGGCAACCCCTACGAGAACGGGCTCGCGGCGGCGTCGCTCGTGTTCGGCGGCGTCATGGATGCGTTTCCGCGTCTGACCGTGATGCTGCCGCAGGCGGGCGGCACGTTTCCATGGCTGATCGGGCGCTTCGATCGCGGTGTCGCGGTGCGCAAGGAGCTCGCGCACATGAAGCGGCCGGCGAGCGCGTATCTGCGGCGCTTCTATTACGACACCGTGAGCCACCATCCGCGCATCATGCGATTCCTGATCGAGATGGTGGGCGCCGACCGCATCGTGCTGGGCAGCGACTACAACCAGGACATGAGCTGCGAGCGTCCGGTGGACTTCGTGGGCGAGATGCCGGATCTTTCGGATGCTGAGAGAGGAATGATTCTCGGCGGGAACGCGCGACGGTTGCTCGGACTTTCAGGATAGCGGGCCATGCCGATCTTCGATCTGCACGCGCACTGGTTTCCGCAGCCCTGGATCGATCTCCTCGAGCGCGAAGCGCATATGAACGGCGCGCGCTTTACTCGCAACAGCAAAGGCCATCCGACGATCGACATCGACGGCGTGCCGTTGAAATCGGTGTTCCGCCCCGACATGGTCGAGCCCGGCATCATGCTGGCGAACATGAACGCCGCGAAGGTGGACGTGCGTGCGATGTCGCTCACCAACCCCATGGTGTACTGGGCGCCGCCCGCGTTCGGCCTCAAGCTCTCGCAGGCGTACAACGACGCGTGCGCGGCGCTGCACGCGGGGCATCCCGACCGCTTCATCGGCACCATCATGCTGCCGTTGCAGGCACCGGATCTCGCGGTGCAGGAACTCGAGCGCGCCGCGAAGCTTCCGGGCATGCGCGCCGTCTACATGGCGATGCACGTCGGCGGAAAGAACGTGGACGATCATGCGCTCTGGCCGGTCTACGCGCGTTGCGAGGCGCTCGGCCTTCCCATCATGATGCACCCGGTGAATCCGCTGGGCATCGAGCGCATGCGCCAATTTCATCTCCGCAACCTCTGCGGCAATCCGTACGAGGCGGGCATCGCGGCCGCTTCCCTCATTTTCGGCGGGGTGCTCGACGCGTTCCCCAGGCTCGACTTCATGCTGCCGCACGCGGGCGGGACGTTTCCGTGGCTGATCGGCCGCTTCGATCGCGGTGTCGCGGTGCGCAAGGAGCTCTCGCACATGAAGCAGCCGGCGAGCGCGTATCTGCGGCGCTTCTACTACGACACCGTGAGCCACGAGCCGCGACTGATCCGCTTTCTGATCGATCTCGTCGGCGCCGATCGCGTCGTCGTCGGCAGCGACTACAACTTCGACATGGGCTACGACCGGCCGGTCGATTTCGTCGATCGGGTGCCGGGCCTGAGCGAGCGCGAGCGCAAGCTCATCCTGAGCGACAACGCCGCGCGCCTGCTCCGGCTCTAAGCCTTGCCGTAGCCGCCGCCGCCCGGCGTTTCGATCACGAAGACGTCTTCCGGCTGCATCTCGGCGCGATCGCAGCCCTCGAGTTCGATCGTTTCGCCGTTTGCGCGCTCCACGCGGTTGCGGCCGATCGCGCCGGGCTCGCCGCCCGCCATGCCGTACGGCGGAATGCGCCGGTGGCCGGAGAGGATCGCGGCGGTCATCGCCTCGAGGAATCGCACGCGGCGCACCGCGCCGTCACCGCCGCGCCAGCGTCCGCGCCCGCCGCTGCCGCGCCGGATCGAAAACGCGTCGAGCAGCACCGGAAAGCGCCACTCCAGCACTTCCGGATCGGTGAGCCGCGAGTTGGTCATGTGCGTCTGCACGCAGTCGGTCCCGTCGAACCCGGTCTCCGTGCCGTCGGCCCGACGCAGCACGCCCGCGCCCGAGCCGCCGGCGATCGTCTCGTAGTACTGGTAGCGCGCGTTGCCGAAGGTGAAGTTGTTCATCGTCCCCTGGGAGGCGCCCATGACGCCGAGCGCGCCGTAGAGCGCATCGGTCACGCATTGCGAGGTCTCGACGTTTCCCGCGACCACCGCCGCCGGATGGACGGGATTGAGGAGCGAGCCTTCGGGGATGACGACCCTGAGCGGCTTCAAACATCCGGCGTTGAGCGGAATGTCGTCGTCCACCAGCGTGCGGAAGACATACAGCACCGCGGCCATGGTGACCGCGGACGGCGCGTTGAAGTTCGAGGGGCGCTGGGATGAGGTGCCGGTGAAGTCGATCACCGCGCTGCGCGCTGCACGGTCGATGCGGATCGACACGCGGATGACGGCGCCGTCGTCCATTTCATAGGCGAATTCACCGTCGCGCAGCACGTCGATCACGCGCCGCACCGATTCCTCCGCGTTGTCCTGCACGTGCCGCATGTAGGCGTGCACCGTGGCGAGCCCGAAGTGCTCCACCATGCGCTTCAATTCCTGTACGCCCTTCTGGTTGGCGGCGACCATGGCGCGGAGATCGGCGACGTTCTGGTCGATATTGCGCGCCGGATACCGCGCCGAGGCGAGGAGCGCGCGCACTTCTTCTTCGCGAAAGCGTCCGCCTTCCACCAGCCGGAAATTGCGGATGAGCACGCCTTCCTCGTCGAGGTGCGTGCTGTGCGGCGGCATCGAGCCCGGCGTGATGCCGCCGATGTCGGCGTGATGTCCGCGCGCGCCGACGTAAAAGACGATGCGCGTGGCGGCCTCATCGTAAACCGGCGTGATCACCGTGATGTCGGGAAGGTGCGTGCCACCACGGTAGGGATCGTTCAGCATGAAGACGTCGCCCGGCTTCATCGCGCCGGCGTTGTCGCGGATCACGGCCTTCACGCTTTCGCCCATCGAGCCGAGATGCACCGGCATGTGCGGCGCATTCGCGACCAGATTGCCGCCCGCATCGAACAGCGCGCACGAGAAATCGAGCCGCTCCTTGATGTTGACGGAGTAGGCGGTATTGGCGAGCGTGACGCCCATCTGCTCGGCGATCGCCATATAGAGATTGTTGAAAACTTCGAGCAGGATCGGATCCGCCCGCGTGCCGACCGCAACGCGGCGTGTGCGGGCAACGGCGCGCGCGAGCACGAGATCGCCGCGCGTCGTCACTTCGGCCTGCCACTCCGGCTCGACGACGGTAGTGGCGTTCACTTCGGCGATGATCGCCGGCCCCGCGATGCGCGCGCCATGCGGGAGTGCCTCGCGCCGATGGACCGGCGCCTCGTGAAATGCCCCGCCGCTGTAGACACGCACCGTCGCAGCCGGCGGCGGCATCGAAGAGGGACCCGTATCCATGAATACGTCTGCGGTGCCGGCAGCGGATTCGCCTTCCCCGACCGCTTCCACCGAGAGTGCCTCGACGACCAGAGCGCGCTCGGGCATGAGAAAGCTGTAGTGCTGGAGGTATGCCTGCTCGAACGACGATTTCATTTCTTCCGCGCTGCTGAACGGCACGACGAGCGCGGTATCGGTGCCCGCGTAACGCAGATGCGCGCGCCGGTGCGTCGTGATGCGCGCGGCCGGCACGCCCTGCGCAAGCACTTCCTGCTCCGCTGCGGCGGCGAGCTCGCCGAGCGCGGCCATGAGACCCGGGATGGCGGTGTCGGCGAGCGGCGTTTCCACCGTGCGCTCGCGCAGCGCGCGGAGCTCCGCGAGTCCCATGCCGTACGCTGAGAGCACGCCGGCGTAAGGGTGGATCAGCACCCGCGGCATGGCGAGCGCATCCGCCACCATGCACGCGTGCTGTCCGGCCGCGCCGCCGAAGCAGGCCAGGGTGTACTGCGTGACATCGTGGCCGCGCTGCACCGAGATCTTCTTGATCGCGTTCGCCATGTTCTCGACCGCGATGCGCACGTAGCCGTCGGCGAGCGCTTCCGGCGTGAGGTGGCGTCCGGTCGCGAGCGCCACCTCGCTCGCCAGCGCTTCGAACTTGCGCGCGACGACGTCCGTGTCGAGCGGCTCGTCTCCCCGCGGGCCGAATACCGGCGGAAAGAACGCGGGCTGGATTTTCCCGAGGAGCACGTTGCAGTCGGTGACGGTGAGCGGGCCGCCCTTGCGGTAACACGCCGGGCCGGGCTGCGCGCCGGCGGAGTCCGGGCCGACCCGCAGCCGCGCGCCGTCGAAGTGCAGGATCGAGCCGCCGCCGGCCGCCACCGTGTGGATCTCCATCATCGGTGCGCGCACTCTCACTCCGGCGACCTGCGACTCGAACGTGCGCTCGAACGCGCCCGCGTAATGCGAGACATCGGTGGACGTGCCGCCCATGTCGAAGCCGATGATGCGGTCGAACCCTGCGGCCGCGGCGGTGCGCACGGCGCCGACGACGCCCCCCGCCGGACCCGAGAGGATGCTGTCCTTGCCCTGGAAGCGGCGGGCATCGGTCAAGCCGCCGTTCGACTGCATGAAGTAGAGAGCGGTGTCGGGCAGCGCGCGGGCGATGCGATCGACATAGCGCCTGAGCACCGGGGAAAGATAGGCGTCCACGACCGTCGTATCGCCGCGCCCGACGAGCTTCATGAGCGGGCTCACCTGGTGCGAGACCGAAACCTGCTCGAAGCCCGCTTCCCGCGCGAGTTCCGCGACGCGCTGCTCGTGCGCCGGATAGCGGTATCCGTGCATCAGCACGATCGCGACCGCGCGATAGCCGCGCGTGTAGGCTGAACGCAGGTCGTGCAGTGCGCGCGCCTCGTCGAGCGCGAGACGCACTTCGCCGCGCGCGGTCACGCGCTCCGCGACTTCGTAGACCTCGTCATGGAGCAGCGCGGGCAGCACGATGCGGCGATCGAAGATGCGCGGGCGGTTCTGGTATGCGATGCGCAGCGCGTCGCGAAATCCGCGCGTCACGAAGAGCGCCGTCGGCTCGCCCTTGCGCTCGAGCAGCGCATTGGTCGCCACCGTCGTGCCCATTTTCACCGCGGCGATCGCGCGCGCCGGGAGCGGTGCCTCCGCCGCGACGCCGAGCACTGCGCGTATCCCCGCGAGCGCCGCATCGTCGTAGCGCCCGGGATTCTCGGAAAGCAGCTTGTGCGTCACGAGCGTCCCGTCGGGCCGCCGCGCGACGATGTCGGTGAAAGTGCCGCCGCGGTCGATCCAGAACTGCCATCGGTCCGCGGGGTCGCCGTTGCGCTTCACATGAGAAATTCCACGATGGTTCGAATTCATACTAGCGGATTCGCGTGCGCGACGCGATAAGCGGCATTGACGCTTGCGAAACGGATGGGGTTAAATCGGACGGTTTCTGCGCGAGTCCCGAGGAGCCTCACAGGTGGAGCAGATCGCAGTCGGCCGGCCGGCGGGCGCGGTGAGCCGCATTGGAAAATACGAGATCGTTCGCAAGCTCGGCGAGGGCGCGACGAGTTCCGTCCATCTCGGGCACGATCCGTTCGGCAATCGCGACGTCGCGATCAAGCTCATCGCGCGCGAGGCGATGGCGGATGCGCCGGCGGGACATGTCGTGCATCGCCTCTTCCTCAACGAGGCCTCGCTCGCGGGCAAGCTCGTGCATCCGCACATCGTGGAAATCTACGATGCCGTGGTGGACGAGAATCAGGCCTACATCGTCATGGAGTACGTGGAAGGCGGCACGCTCCAGCGCTTCACCCGCCCGGATAATCTCCTCGAACTGGGAGACGTGATCGAGATCGCCTACAAGTGCGCGCGCGCGCTCGATTTCGCTTCGCAGCTCGGCGTCATCCACCGCGACATCAAGCCGGCGAACATCCTCATCACCGCGGCGAACGACATCAAGATCACCGATTTCGGCTCCGCGGCGCTGCTGCGCACCGAGCGTACCATCGTGGACGGCATCGGCACGCCGGCCTACATGTCGCCGGAGCAGCATCTCAACAAGGCGCTCACGCACCAGACCGACATCTATGCGCTCGGTGTGGTCATGTTCCAGCTCCTGACCGGGCGCCTGCCGTTCCAGGCCGGGAACATCGCCGCGCTGGTGCATCAGATCCTCAACGCCGATCCGCCGCTCCCGTCCGAGTTCCGGGCCGACATTCCGGGGGAAATCGATGTCGTCGTGCGCCGTGCGATCGAGCGCGACGCGGCGGTGCGCTATCTCACGTGGGAGCAGTTCGCATCCGACCTCGCGGACATTGCGTCCGGGGCCCCGCTCACCAGGCGCGGCGTGCTGGAGACCGAGAAATTCAACGCGCTGCGCGGGCTCGCGTTCTTCCGCTCGTTCAGCGATGTCGAGCTGTGGGAGGTGCTGCGCCTGGGCGAGTGGCTCGAAGTCGCGAAGGGCGAGGCCATCATGAAGGAGGGCATGCCGGGGGATTTCTTCTGCGTGCTCGTGGACGGCGAGGCGCGCGTCACGCGCAAGCTCCGGCTGCTCTACACGCTCAAGCCCGGCGAGTGCTTCGGCGAGATGGCGTACCTCGGCGAAGGCGCCAGGCTGCGCACCGCCGACGTCATCGCAGCCTCCGACGCGCGCATGCTGAAGATCCCGGTCTCGGCGCTCGAGCGTGTGAGCGAGCTGTGCCGGCTCAATTTCGACCGCGCTTTCCTGCGCGTGCTGGTCGAGCGGCTGACGCTCGCGAACTCGAAGTTGACGGGCGTGTGACGCGGTTCGGGAACACGGCATGAGCGGGGATATCGTTCGCCCCACCCGGAGGGGCCGTGCCCTGCTCGCGTTGGCAATACTCGCCGGCGCGGCCACCTGGCAGGGCAAGCCGGGAGTCGCGGCCGAAGCCGAACCCACCCTGGAACACCGCGTCAAGGCGGCTTTCCTCTACCGCTTCGCCGATTACACCCAGTGGCCCGCGGGCGCTTTTGCGCAGCCCGGCGCGCCGTTCGCGATCGGCGTGGCCGGTGCCGAGCCGCTCACCGAAGAGCTTGCCCGCATCGTGATGGGGCGCACCGCCCACAAGCGGCCCGTGGTGGTGAGGCGCGTCAGGCCCGGAGACGCCGCCGAAGGCATACACATACTTTTCGTGGGGCGCGAGCACCGCGACCGCTTCCGCGAATGGATGGCCCGCATGCGCGAGCGGCCGGTGCTGGTGGTCACCGAGTGGGACGGCGCGCTCGCGCAGGGCAGCATGGTGAACTTCGTCATCCTCGAAGAGCGGGTGCGCTTCGAGATCGCGATCGATGCGGCGCGCGCCGCGGGGCTCGCCCTCGACTCGCGGCTGCTGACGGTCGCGTATCAGGTGCAGACGAGGAATCCGTAGATGCTGCGCCGGATCGCGAGCTCGATCCGCTACAAGATCGTGATGGTGGTGCTCGCCACCACCACCGCAGCGCTGCTCGTCGCGGGCACCGCGATGGTGATCTACGACCTGAGGACCTACCAGCAGTCGCGCGAGACCGACTTGAGCACCCAGGCCGAAATTCTCGCGCGCGCGAGCGCGCCGGCGCTCGCCTTCAACGATCCGAAATCGGCACACGAGTACCTCGCCCTTCTCAAGGTGCGTCCGGAGATCGCCGCCGCCGCCATCTACAATGCCAGCGGCAAGGTGTTTGCAGCCTATCAGCGCGCCGGCGAGCCGTCCGGTAACCTGCCGGCGCTGCCCGAATTCGAAGGCGCGCGCGTAGCCGGCAATACCATCGCGTTCTACAAGCGCATCATCGGGAACAACGAAATCCTCGGCACGGTCTATCTGCGCGGCGACTATCGCCTGCTCGGGCGCCTCACCGATTACCTGGGCATCCTCGGCGCGGTGCTGGCGCTGAGCCTGGGCGTCGCGCTGCTCATCCTCGCATGGTTGCAGACCACCATCACGAAGCCGATCCTCGGCATCTCGCAGCTCGCGCGCGAAGTGATGGAAAAGCGCGACTTCTCCCTGCGCGCGCGCAAGACGACGCAGGACGAGATCGGATACCTGGTCGATGCCATCAACGACATGCTGGCGGAGGTCGGGCGCCGCCAGGAGGCGCTCGAAGCGTCCAACGTGAGCCTCGGGCGCGAGATGACTGAGCGCGCGCGGGTCGAAGAGCAGTTGCGCCAGCTCAACGTCGAGCTGGAGCAGCGCGTGGACGCGCGCACCGCGCAGCTCGAGGCGGCCAACCAGGAGCTGGAAAGCTTCAGCTACTCGGTGTCGCATGACCTGCGCGCCCCGGTGCGCGCGATCATCGGCTTCTCCCGCATGCTCGCCGAGGAGCATGATCTCCAGCTCGACGCCGAGGCGCAGCGCCTGCTCGGCATCGTGCAGAGCGAGGCGCATCGCATGGGCGCGCTGATCGACGATCTCCTCGCGTTCTCGCGCCTGGGCCGCCAGGCGATGCAGATCACGGACATCGACATGACGCAGCTCGCGCGCTCGAGCTACGAGAGCCTGGCTCAACATCAGCCGGGCAACAATGTCGACTTCCGCCTGGGCGCGTTGCCGCGTGCGCGCGGCGACCGTACGCTGATCGGGCAGGTGTGGCTCAATCTGCTGTCGAACGCGCTCAAGTTCAGCGCAACGCGCGAGAAGCCGTGCATCGAGGTGAGCGGGATCAGCGACGAGGCGGAGCACGTCTACTTCGTCCGCGACAACGGCGTGGGCTTCGACCCGCGCTACCAGTCGAAGCTCTACGGTGTCTTCCAGCGGCTGCACGACTCGAGCGAGTTCCCGGGCACCGGCGTCGGGCTCGCGCTCGTGCAGCGGATCGTGACGCGGCACGGTGGACGCGTATGGGCCGACAGCAAGCTGAACGAAGGCGCGACGTTCTATTTCACGCTGCCGAAGAGCGCCTGAAAACCGGGAAAAAAGGAGCCTGCCATGGAACCGTTCGAGCAAGTCGAAATTCTGCTGGTCGAGGACAATCCCCTGGACGCGGAGCTGACGGTCCGCGCGCTCAAGAAGGGCGGGCTCGCGAACCGGCTCCTGTGGCTCAAGGACGGGGAGCAGGCGCTCGACTACCTCTTCCGGCGCGGCGCCTATGCCGAGCGCGACGACGTGCCGCCCCGGCTCGTGCTGCTCGATCTCAAGATGCCGCGCGTGGACGGCATCGAGGTGCTGAAAACGATCAAGCAGGACGAGCGCACCCGCCGCATCCCGGTCGTCATCATGACTTCCTCCCAGGAGGAGCGCGATGTCGCGCAGAGCTACGACATGGGCGCCAACAGCTACGTCGTGAAGCCGGTGGACTTCGGCGCCTTCGCCGATCTCGCGCGCCAGGCGGGGTTCTACTGGCTCGCGATAAACCGCTCCCCGACGGGTTGAAGGCGGGCACCCCTCTTGATACCCGACCGCACGACCCCACATTCGCGGTGAGGGCGGCGCAAGCTGCCCGGGAAATGTCTTCAGGATCAAGGAGAGTGGTGTTTATGGCCAACCTGATGCCCATTACGAATCAACTCGACGAGTTGCTCAGGGGCTTTTTCGTCCGGCCCATGAGCCTGGATGTACCGGGGGACCGGACGCCCGTCCAGTTCAGGACCGACGTCTGGGAAACGGAGAACGCATACCGCGTGCTCGCGGAACTGCCGGGGGTGCGCAAGGAGGACATCAATGTCACCATTGACGGCGCCCAGGTGGCGATTTCCGCGGAAGTGAAGCCGGCACAGAGCACCAACGAAAACGAGCGGCTGCTGCTGACCGAGCGCTTTGCCGGGAAGTATTACCGGTCGTTTACGCTCGGCCACGAAATCGACGAGGCGAACGCCCAGGCCCGCTACGTTGACGGCGTGCTCGAGCTGACGCTTCCGAAATCCCCGGATTCCATGCCGCGCAAGATCGCGGTACACTGACTCGGGATGACGTATCCGCAGCGGCCCCGCACGGGCCGCTTTTTTTTATTGGCGACGGCGCCGCACGGGCGAGGGAACGACATGACGATAGACTGGGCGCATTTCACGCCGGGCGCATCCTTCGCGGGCGGCGTGCTGATCGGGCTGGCGGCCGCGATGCTGGTGCTGCTCAACGGCCGCATCGCCGGCATCAGCGGCATCGTGGGGGGGCTCATGCGTCCGCGGCGTGGTGAGATCCTGTGGCGCCTCGCATTTCTCGCCGGGCTGTTCGCGGCACCGCCGCTCATGGTGCTGCTTCTGGGTCATCCGCTTCCCGCGCCGCGCATCGAGGCGGCATTCGGCACGCTGATTGCAGCGGGTCTCCTGGTGGGAATCGGGACGAGCTACGGCTCCGGCTGCACGAGCGGACACGGGGTGTGCGGGATCTCGCGGCTCTCCCCGCGCTCGGTCGTCGCGACGGCCGCGTTCATGCTCGCCGGAATCGCCACGGTATTCCTCGTAAGGCATGTCGTATGAATCTGGCCGCCGCTTTCGCATCCGGGCTTGTCTTCGGGCTCGGGCTCATCATCTCCGGCATGACCGATCCGGGGAAGGTCATCGGATTTCTCGACGTCGCCGGCTACTGGGACCCGTCGCTCGCGCTGGTCATGGCGGGGGCGATACTCATCGGCTTTTTCGCGTTTCAGCTCGCGGCAAAGCGTGAGCGCAGCTTTCTGCGCGGCGCGATGCATCTGCCGCGGCGTGGCGACATCGACAAGCGACTTGTCCTGGGGAGTCTGCTCTTCGGCGTGGGCTGGGGCCTCGCGGGGTTCTGTCCCGGCCCCGCGCTCGTGTCGTTCGCCTCCGGTGTCGAGGCGGCCGCCACCTTCGTGCTCGCGATGCTGGGCGGCATGGTGATCCATGCGGCCATGGAACGCCTGATCCACGCGCCGCGCGGGCACTGACGGGCCGCGATCCCTGCCATTCGGCGCTTGCGCGGGCGGCAGGCGGCGGGAATAATAGCGCGGCGCTGCTCGCTTCGGCGCCGTCCGCTCCGAATTCAGGGATGCCCACCGCCAGAAATCAAGCTGTTCCATCGATGTCCGGCGCACGCGGCTCGCACGGCGATGTCCTCACCCGTCTGAACGAGCTCAGTTCACGACTGTGGCGCGCCCGGAGCCTCAACGAGGGACTGCAGGAAATTCTCGCTGCATCCATGGAACTCCTGGGCGCCGACAAAGGGCACGTGAGGCTCATGGATGCCGCGCGCGGCGTGCTGGTCATCGCCGCGCAGCACGGGTTCGACCGCGACTACCTCGATCGCGCCTGGGAAATTTCTCCGGAGGGCGTATCCGCGGCGGCGCGTGCGCTGCGCACCCGTGAGCGCGTGGTGATCGAGGATATCGACTGCGACGCGCAGTACGAGCCGCTGCGCGGCAACGCGCGCGCGGCCGGATTCCGGGCGGTGCAGTCCACGCCGCTCCTGGGGCACGACGGCGAGCCGCTGGGCATGGTCTCGACCCACTTCCGCGCGCCGCACCGGCCGCCGGAGGAGGCGCTGCGCAGGCTCGACCTCTATGTGCGGCTCGCCGGCGACTTCATCGAGCGCTGCCGGGTCGAGGCGGCGCTGCGCGCGAGCGAAGAGCGCTATCGCGCGGTGGTGGAGAATCAGTCGGAAATGGTGTGCCGCTTCCGGCTCGACGGGACCATCCTCTTCGTGAACAGCGCCTACGCGCAGACGCTCGGCACGACGCCCGAAGTGCTGACGGGCGGCAACTTCTGGGAGTATGTCGCAGCCGAGGACCGCGAGCGCGTGCGCGCGCTGCTGGACGCGCTCACCCCGGACAATCCGACGGTACGCATCGAGAACCGCTTCACCACTGCTGCGGGCGAACGCTGGACGCTCTGGACCAACCGGGCGCTCGCTTTTGACCCGGCGGGGCGGGTCCTGGAAGCGCAGTCGACGGGCATCGATATCTCCGAGCGCAAGAGTTTCGAGAAGGCGCTTGCCACGGGCGCCCGCCGCATGGGCGCGCTCTACGAGTTGACGGACCGGCTGCAGCGCGCCTCGTCCGTCGAAGAAGTGTACGAAACGGCGATGGACGCCATGGTCAAAGCGCTCGATTGCGATCGCGCATCCATCCTGCTGTTCGATGAGGCCGGGGTGATGCGCTTCGTCGCCTCGCGCGGCCTGTCGGCGGCGTATCGCAAGGCCGTGGAAGGCCACTCGCCCTGGCGCGCCGATGAAAAAGATCCGCGGCCGTTCGGCATCGCGGACATCGAGCGCGCCGAAATCGGTGAAGAACTCGCGCAGGCGATCCGCAGCGAGAGCATCGCGGCGCTCGCCTTCATCCCGCTCGTGAGCGAGGGCCGGCTCATCGGCAAGTTCATGGTCTATTCCGCGACGCCGCGCGATTTCTCCGACGACGATTTCGAGGTTGCCCTCACCATCGCCCATCAGATCGTGTTCGGGCTGCAGCGCAGCCGCGCCGAGCACGAGAGGCGCCGTGCCGAAGAGGCGCTGCGTATTCGCGCGCGCCAGCAGCACGTCGTTGCCAGGCTGGGCGAACTCGCGCTGCACGAGCGCGATCTGCAGCGCGTGCTCGATGAGGCGACCGCGCTCGTCGCGAAGACGCTGGAAGTGGAGTATGCGAAAGTGCTCGAGCTGCTGCCGGGCGGACACGAACTGCTGTTGCGCACCGGCTATGGCTGGAAGAGCGCGGAGGTCGGCAGGTCACACGTGCCGGCGGGCCGCGATTCGCAGGCCGGGTACACCTTGATGTCCGACGCACCGGTCGTCGTCACGGATCTGCGGCAGGAGCAGCGTTTCAGCGGTCCTGCGCTTCTGCGCGACCACGGTGTCGTGAGCGGAATGAGCTGCATCATCCGCGGGCCCGGCGCGGCCGTGTGGGGCGTCCTCGGCGCCCATGCCACGCGCCGCGTCGCTTTCACGCCGGACGATGTGACCTTTCTGGTCGCGGTATCGAACATCCTCGGCGAGGCGCTGCAACGGCACCGCGCCGAGGAGGCGCTGCGCGAGACCGACCGGCGCAAGGACGAGTTCCTGGCCACCCTGTCGCATGAGCTGCGCAATCCGCTCGCGCCGCTGCGCAATGCGCTGTATCTCATGCGCAAGGGAGCGGGCGACAGCGGCGCGATCCACGAAATGATGGAGCGGCAGTTGAACCACCTCGTGCGGCTCGTGGACGATCTGCTCGAGATGTCGCGTATCAGCCGCGGCGCATTCGATCTGCGCCGCGAGCGCGTCGACGTGGCGACGGTCGTCAGGAATGCGGTGGAAACGAGCAAACCGCTCATCCAGCACGGGCGCCACCAGCTCGACATCGAGCTGCCCGGCGATCCGCTCTACGTGGATGGAGATCCCGTGCGCCTCGCGCAGATCCTGTCGAACCTCCTCAACAATGCGGCCAAGTACACCGAGGAGGGCGGCAACATCCGGCTGGCGGTGCGCGAGGACGGGGGCAGCGTCGTACTGTCGGTGCGGGACAACGGCATCGGGATGGAGCGCGAGCTGCTGCCCCGGGTGTTCGAGATGTTCAGCCGCGGCGGTCGTCCGCGGGTTCAGCGTGGGGAGGCGAGTCTCGGCATCGGCCTGGCGCTCTCGCGCCGGCTCGCCGAGATGCACGGCGGCACCGTCGAAGCTGACAGCGCCGGACCGGGACAGGGCAGCGAGTTCACCGTGCGGCTGCCGCTCGCCTCGGGGCCCGATCACGAGCGCGCTGTCCGGGCGGACCCGAAAGCGGCGGCACAGCTTCCCCGCAAGCGGATACTGGTCGTGGACGACAATCGCGACGCGGCGGACAGCCTCGGCATGCTGCTGCGGGTGCTGGGCGCCGAAGTGCGCATCGCGCGGGACGGGACCGAGGCGCTGCAGGAATACAGTACGTACGATCCTTCCGTCGTACTGCTCGATATCGGGATGCCCGGCATGGACGGCTACGAGGTCGCACGCCGCATCCGGAGCACCTTCCCGGAGCGGCGCCCCGCGATCATCGCGCTTACCGGCTGGGGGCAGGAAGAAGACCGTCGCCGCGCCCGGGAGGCGGGCTTCGACCATCACCTGATCAAGCCGGCCGACGTCGAGGCGCTGCAGGGCCTGCTCTCTTCGCTTTAAACGCGCGCGTGGCGCAGCCGCGCCGCGCCATGATCCAGCCGGGCTACGAAACCCGGGGCGATCCCCTGATGCCGCATGCTGGCCTGTCCTTGAAGCTTACGCTTCAAAGACGGACCGTTACGCGAGATGCGCTTGATTCACCAACTCCTCCATCGGATCGCCGGTGATCCCGTCAAGTACGCGCTGCGCATCGTGTTCATCGTGGGTGTGGTGATCCTGCTTGCGCTTGCATTCTCTCCCAAGGCTGGAGCGGAGCCGCTGTTCGTCGCCGAGTTCGAGACTGGCAGGGTGACGCTGACGAGCGAGCCGTGTGCGCTCAAGGCGGTGACCAACGCCCCCAAGCGCGTCACGTGGCTCGATCCGAACGGAAAAGTGGTCGAAGGCTGCTACGGGCTCTACAAGCTTAAGCTCGCGACCGGTTACGTCAACATCATCATCGGCTATTTCGCCGACCTCACGCTGCAGGTGATCCCGCTTTCGGCGTTCCGGATGGTGCGCGCGATCTGACCGCGCCGTTCGCGGACGCCCTGCGCCCGTTCGCGGACGCCCTACGCTGTAAGTAGCGCCACCACGCCGACCGAAAACAGCGCGATCAGTGCCGCTACGACGTACACCAGAATGCGTCCGGTGGAAATGGCGAAATCCTCCTCGTCTTCAGTCATCCACGGACGTCGCCGCCTGCCGCTGTCGTAGTTCCACTACGCGAACGTAATGTTTCGGCGACACAACGCCCATGAATGCAGCATGACGCGAAGAATGCCACTGCTTTTTTCAGGAATTGCATGGAGAGTGCGCAGCGCGCGTGGTCCGGGTGGAAGTAAACTCTGCGCATGCCCGCGTGCGCGCGGTTGCGACGCGGCGGCAGACGGTCTAGACTGCTGCGCGGCGCATCCTGCGAAGCGACAGGACAGTGCGCCGAGGGAAGGGGAGGCCGGCAAGGAAGTGAGTAACCATGGTGCTCGAACTGGATCTCTATCGCCTGACGCTGCAGCAGATCAGTGAGTTTGTCCGCAACAAGTGCTCGAGTTACGGCACGGTGCTGAGCGTATCGCTGAAGCTATTCCCCGCTTTCCTCCGACAAGGGCCACTCGTTCGCCGTGATCGAAATGGCCTCGCCCGAGCAGAACACGCGGCTGCGGGAATCGATCGGAGACGGCTATACCGATCGTGGCGTGGTCGTGCACCTCATCCACAATCCCAAGGGCGGTGCGGCCTGATGCGTTGAGCGCCCGTGCGCGCTCACGCCGGCTACGACTGCTCGATCCGGATCACCACCGCATCATCGACTCGGGAGTCGCCGAGTCGGCGCAGCACATCGTTCGCTTCTTCCGGCGAAGACATTTCAACGGATGCGAGCGCGAAGTTGTAGCGCGCGCTGTCCTGAACGATCACGACGCTCAGCACGGTGCCATACTGCGAGCAGCGCTCGGTGATGACCCGCTCCAGCTCTTCACGGGTGAGGCGCGCCAGATCCAGCTTGATCACGAACGTCCCTCTCGTGCGCGTATTTTGTATTGTTCTTTGCGCATGCCTTCTTCTTGGTTGTTGCGCGCATGATAGCCACGAGGGCGCGCCGCCGACAAGCCGTGTCGTTCGCGAATGACAACGGACTTGTCATTCGGAACCAATCGAGCGCGGGTCGGGACAAACCATTCAAGTCAATCCACGGTCCGCCGCGAGCAGTCGAGAAGATCTGCGAAAACTCGTGTAGTCCTATGCCCTACAGAAAAGCAGAAGCAATAACGCGCACCATTCGCGAGTGCTGCTCGCAGCTCGATGCGCTGGAAGAGTCCCTGCGTCACGACATCGGCATCACCTCGGCGATGCGTGCCGTGTTGGAGCTGTTACGCGAGCGCGGCGCGCAGACCGTGCCACACATCGCGCGCGCGCGGAAGGTGACGCGTCAGCACATCCAGGTGATCGCGGACCGGCTGCTCGCGGTAGGGCTGGTCAGGATCAAAGAAAACCCGCGCGACCGGCGCTCGCCGCTCCTCGAGCTCACGGAGCAGGGCGGGAAGATCTGCGCCGAATTGCGCGCTCGGGAGCTCACGCTTTTGAACGAGCTGGGTCGCACGCTGGACGACCGCGACGTCGAGGTGACGCTCAGCACGTTGAGTGCTTTCTGCGCCCATCTCGGCCGGAAGCGCGCGACCGTATCACGCCCGCATTCCGGCGAGGCCGCTTCCCAGTAGCGGTTGCCATTGCCGTGTCACAAAAAAACCCCGCCGGGCGGGCGGGGCGTGCACTGAAAGAGAGAATGGAGAGCAAGTAAAGGTGGACACCGGGTGATACCGCTTGTTCGCCGCGTGCCCGAGCCATTCCATTCAGATGGCATAAGTTGAGACCGTGCGATCGCGCGTCGAGTTCCGCGCGAGCGCTTTCCAGTGTCATAGGAAAACCGTCCAAGCGGCCTATGCAGGAAAGCGCATCAGCCGACAATGAAATCGGCTATCGTCGCTGCGCTCCCATGGAGGCGGTTTCTATGTTGACCATCCTGCTCGTCGCCGCAGTCGTCTGCTTCTTCCTTGCGGCACTCGGCGTTCCCTCTTCGAAAGTCAACCTGGTGGGGCTCGGGCTCGCGCTCTGGGCGCTCGCCGTCACGATCGAGAAAATCGTGGTCTAGCTGGGCGGGCTCCCGGGGCCGGGCGTGGCCGGAACCGGCGCGAGCGTGCCGCGTCCAACCGGGCATGAAGTGTCCTGTCCGTCTGGAACCGGGGTGAGCTCGACAGGTTGATCGAGCGTGCCGCGCCGGCGGAGGCGACCCCCGCGTCGTCTTCCCCGCCTCAGGATCCCTATCGGCGTGGGCGCAAGCGCGGCTTACTCAGCGAAATCTTCGGCTTCAACTGATGGTCGCGGCCGGCTCAGGAGAGGAGGTACGATTAAAAAGTGTGTAAATGAGGAAGGCGGCGTAGCCTTTCGGTTGGAACTTTGATTTCAACCAACGCCCGGTTGACGCCGGGGTGAAAGGAGACGCCACCCATGAAAGAGAAGATCACG
>Ga0209172_10000241_pt1 | contig 160206 bp, 149 predicted proteins | sample LarsenN4metaG_FD_184113 | JGI IMG/M metagenome (GOLD analysis project Ga0209172, IMG submission 184113) | Hot spring sediment bacterial and archeal communities from British Columbia, Canada, to study Microbial Dark Matter (Phase II) - Larsen... ...
GAGGACCTCGTGAAGGCGGGCGTCATCGACCCGACCAAGGTCGTGCGCACCGCGCTCCAGAACGCGGCCTCCGTCGCCTCGCTGCTCCTCACCACCGAGTGCATGGTGGCCGAGAAGCCGAAGAAGGCGGCCGCCGGCGGCGGCGGCGGCGGCGGCATGCCGGGCGGCATGCCGGACATGGACGACATGTGATCGGCTGACGGTTCACGCGTCCGCACACACGACGGGCGGCCTCTTCGGAGGCCGCCCGTTCTGCACGAGGAGCTCGCCGCGCCCGCGTGGCACGCATGCGCGGTCGGGCCGGCGCGGGCGTCGGCGGCGCCGCTCAGCCGGCCCGGGCGAGCTTGCGGCGGCGCCGGCGCAAGGCCATCAGCGGCGCCAGCACGAGCGGCAGCTCGACCCCGAGGCCGCAGGCGGGCTCCTGCCAGTCGAGCGGCCACACGTGGAGGTGACGGCGGCTTCCGGGCGCGTGCAGCCCGTCGGGCACCGGGAAGTCCTCCTGGTCCCACGCGTGGTACACGAGCGTCGTGGGCTCGAGCGTGCGGCCGAACCGGTCGCGCACGAGCTCCTGTCCGCCCGGGCCGCGGTAGGGACCGTAGCTCCGGAGCCAAGGCGCCGCGGCGGTCTGCCGCCCGCAGGGGCCGAGGGGCGTCTCGCACAGGGCCCAGCCGATCGCGTACGAGGCGAAGTCCCAGCGGTTCGCCGAGTAGAAGAGGTGATAGCGGCTGCCACGCCGCACCATCGCGGGCCCCTCGATGAGGGGGGGCTCCCAGGGATAGGCCGTCGCGTCGGCGGGGGCCGTGAAGCGCAGCAGCGGGCTCGGGCTCCCGACGAGCTGCGCCGTGTCGCTCAGCTCCTGGGCCCACAGCGTGACGCTGCAGCCGACGCCGAGGCAGTCGTTCTTCCAGAGCAGGTAGCGCCGGCCGTTCTCGTCGACGAAGGGGCTCGCGTCGATCGCCCCGCCGTCGGTGTGCGGCGCGGGGACCTCGTTGCAGAGGAGCGGGTTCGGCGCCAGCGTGTAGGGCCCTTCGGGGTCGGCGGCCGACGCGACGCCGATGCACTGGCGCCCCGTCGCGATGCGCCGGCCCGTGAAGAAGAGCTGGTACACGTCCGCGAGCGGGGTCTGGGTCAGCAGGACCGCGGGCGCCCAGGTGAAGGACGAGAACGCGCCCGCCTGCCAGCCCGAGCCGGGATCGTCGATCGTGGGCAGGGCGTCGTGCAGATACGTCCACTCGACCAGGTCGGACGACGTGAAGACGGGAACGTTCGCGAAGGCCGAGCCGCCGCGCGGGAGGTCGACGCGCGTGTTCGTGCCGAAGGCGTAGTAGCGCCCGTCGACCTCCATGACGAAGGGGTCGGGGACGTCCTGCTCGGTCCGCTTGGTGGCGTCGCCCGCGACCGGAGGCACCGGCCGCTCGCGCGAGGGATCGGGCGCCTTCCAGCTCCCGCCGAGCACCGTGAGCGACTGGCCGGCCGAGACGGCCGCCTCGGCAGCCGTGAAGCCCGGGATCCGCTTGAGCCAGAGAGGATCCTCGCTGAACTGCTCGAACGTGACGGAGCCGTCGTCCTCGACCTCCGGCGTCCACGCCGCGCCGCTCCAGACGGTCCCGTCCCTCTTCACGACCAGCGTGGTCTGGACCCCCGCGATCTGCGCCGCTCGGGCATCGTGCCCGCCGCCCAGCCGCCAGGGGGTCATCGGCTCGGGCGCGTTGTAATAGGTGGACGCGCCCCAGGTCCACACGTCGCCCGCGGCGTCGATCGCGATCGTGCTGTAGCCGTTCGCCTCGATGTCGACGACGCCGGCCAACCCCTCGGCCTGGACCGGCGGAAACTCCGGAGAGCCGCCGTAGCCGATCCCGAGCTGCGCGGTGTTGTTGGCCCCCCACCCCCACACCGTGCCGTCGCTCCGGAGCACCGAGGCGAAGAACACGCCCGCGCCGAGGTCGACCACGTCGTCGAAGTCGGTCGCGCGGACCGGCGTCGTGCTGTCGGTCGTGGTGCCGTCGCCGAGCTGGCGATACTGGTTGCGGCCCCAGGCCCATACGCTGCCGTCCGCGCGCAGCGCGAGATTGAACTCGCCGCCCGCCGCGACCTTCGTGACGTTCGCCAGCCCGGGGATCGGCGCCGCATACGGGTCGAAGTCGCCCGGCGTCCCGCGACCGAGCTTCCCGAACTCGTTGTCCCCCCAGGACCAGACGGTCCCGTCGGCGCGCAGCGCGAGCGCGTGGTAGCCGCCGTTGTTCGAGCGCCCCTGGCTCGCGCTGATCTGCACCACCTGATCGAGACCGGCGACCTTGCCCGGCGTCGAGGCGTGGAGCAGGACGAACCCCCCGCGGCCGAGGGAGCCGCGCTCGTGGACGCCCCAGGACCACACCTCGCCGTTCACGTCGAGCGCCAGCACGAAGTCGTCGCCGGCGGCGATCTGGACGATCGCGACCGGCATGGTCACGAGCTTGGGGACCAGGCTGGGCTGGTACGTGCCGTCGCCGAGGACGCCGAACTCGTTGTCGCCCCAGGACCAGATCGACGTGCTGGCGGCGATCGCTCGCACGGGAGCCAGGAGGCAGCCGGCGACCAGGAGGAGACCGATCACGCCATGCCCGCGGCGAGCTGCGACACGCTCCACGAACGACTCCTTGTGTGTCCTGCCCGCGCGCACGCGCGACACGGGGGGCGTCGTAGACACGGGCGCTCGGCTCGACGCCATGGAGCCAGGCCCCGAGCGGGGAGCTTCAGCGCGCTGGCGACCTCGCCGACGACCTGCCGCGCCACCGCTTCGCGAGGTAGAGCGGCAGGAGGAGCAGGGCGACCTCGCCGCCGAGGCCGCAGGCGCCGAATTGACCGTCGCCGCCGGTGGCGTACAGGACGCCGCTCTGGTGGATCGCTCCGCCCGCGCTCGCGTTCGGGCAGAGGCCCGCGGACCAGTTGCCGCTCGTGGTGGGCGGGTTCGTGCCCGGTCCGTTGACGCTGGGCGAGAGTCCGGCGAAGTAGACCTTGGGGACCTGGTTGCAGGTGTCGACTCCGCCCAGGAAGTCGGCGCTCACCAGCGTCAGATTGCCGAGGTGGTTCCACTCGCTCGGAAACTGCATCCAGGCGATGACCGTCTCCTCCCCGGTCTCCGGATCGATGATCCAGGCTGCCAGGCCTTCCCTTTCCGGGGGAGCCCCGCAGCAGATCCACACGCGGAGCTTGTACGCCTTGCCCGGCTGCCAGGCGAACGGCTTCCGACACAGCTTTCGGTCGCCGAGCGTCAGGCAGGTGGCGCCGGGGCCGGGGAACGCCTCCAGGCCTTCGCCGTAGATCGAGAAGACGGCGGTGCGCCCCTGCGAGACGAACGGCACCAGGCCCGCGTTCTCGAGACCGATGTACCCGTCTCCCCCGTGAACGAACGCGAAGTGGTGGAGCCAGCGGTACTCCGCTCCCGGAGGCGGGCTCGGATTGACGGCCATCTGCACGTCGAAGTTGTAGTGGCCGAGGCCCGTGATCGGCGGCCAGGCGATCAGCGTCCGCGCCATGGGCCCGGGCGCGATCTGGGCCGTCGGAGGAGACGCCACGAGGTTCAGGCGCTGGAGGTGCATCCCGCGCTTGTTCGACGGGTACCCGGGCGCGCCGGGACCCCAGGCGTGGTAGACCAGCCAGGGGTCCCCCCACGGGTCGATGAAGGCGCTCGCGCCCGCGGTGCCCTGCGCCGTCGCGTCGCCGGACAGCCAAGGTCCGGCCGTGCTCACCCGGGTGCAGGGACCCATCGGGGTGTCGCAGTCGGCGTATCCGACGGCGTAGCTGGCGGTGGTCCAGTCGTCGCCCGAGTAGAAGAGCAGGAACCGGCTCCCGTCCCGCACCATGAACGGGTTCTCGATGTAGGGTCCCGTGCCGAAGTCTTCCCAGCCTCCGGCCCAGGTCGCGTCCGGCGTGAGGACCACCTGCCCGGGCCCGACGGTGGAGAGACCGTCCGGGGCGAGCTCCTTCACCTCGATCTCCGCCGGGGAGGCGGGCGGCTCGCCCGGGTTTGCCGGCGGGACGTTCGTCTCGTTCTTCCACAGGAGGTAGGCCTTCGTGCCCGACGTGATCACCTCCGGGTCGATGGCGCCCTTCTTGTCGACTCCGTACGGCGGAATCGGGCAGACGATGGGCGCCGGCCGCGCCTCGAAGTCGCCGTCGAGAGAGTCCGCCGTCGCCACGCCGATGCAGTTTCGGAAGCGGTTCTCCTCCAGCGCGGCGAAGTAGAGGACCCACGTGGAGCCGAACCGGTGGAGCGCGGGCGCCCACAGGTTCCGCGGCTCGCCGGGAGCGGTCGACACCCAGCCCGGGAGGCCGTCGTCGGGCTCGTTCCCGTCGGGATCCAGCGGGTTCTCGACCGCTCCCCAGTCGTAGAGGTCGTCGGAGCACCGGCGCTGGAACTTCTTGATCGGGTCGAAGAAACTCTCCGTCCCGAACGCGCAGTAGATCCCCTTCTGCGGGTCGTAGGCGACGGCCGGATCGGCGAAATCGCTCGGGATCACCGGCTTCGTGTGTACGTTGTTGGCCGCGCCTGCCGGCAGCGCGACGGACGACCCGCACCCGATCGCCAAGAACCATCCCATCCAGCGACTGCTCCGCATCGGGCCCCTCCTCGGCTCCTCGACTCGACCGCGCTCCGATCGGCGCGTCGCATTCTATCTGCGCGCGCAGCGGGACCGCGGCACCAAATCGCGACGGGGCGATTTTTTCGTCGATGTGCGCGAGCCCCCGCACAGCGTCCGCGTTCCGGTCCCTCAGAGTCCGGATCGCGTCTCGGACAGCGCGCGCCGTCCCGAAGGAGGGAAGCGGGACGGCCGCTGCAGCGAGCAGGCGGCGGGGCTGAACGTCATTCAGCGCGCGCTCCCGCAGCCGCTGCGTCGCAGCGCGGAGGACGCGGGCGGGTGGGTGCGCCTCGAGTGGCCCGCGACGGAGCCGAGCCGCGACGAGGCCGGCCGGGCGATTCGACCGCGGGCGTGCCGCGGCCTACCTCCCCGCGATCCACGCCTCCAGCGCCGCGCGCGCGTCGCTGTCGCGCATCTGCTCGGGCGGGTGCTTCATCGTGAAGGCCGAGATCGCCTTCAGCGGGCCCGCGAGGCCTCGGTCGAGCCCGAGCTTCGCGCAGCGGATCGCGTCGATCGCGACGCCGGCGCTGTTCGGGGAGTCCTCGACGGAAAGGCGCAGCTCGAGGTTCATCGGGACGCCGCCGAAGCCCTCCCACTCCATGCGGATGAAGCAGACCTTGTTGTCGCGCTGCCAGGCGACGTAGTCGGAGGGGCCGACGTGGATGTCCGTGTCGCGGAGGCGGACGTCGAGCTGCGACTGGACGGCCTCGGTCTTGGAGAGCTTCTTCGAGGCGAGGCGGCTGCGCTCCAGCATGTTGAGGAAGTCGGTGTTGCCGCCGGTGTTGAGCTGATAGGTGCGGGCGAGGTGGACGCCGCGGTCGCCGAGGAGCCGGGTGAGGACGCGGTGCACGATGGTCGCGCCGACCTGGCTCTTGATGTCGTCGCCGACCAGCGGGAGGCCGCGCGCCTCGAAGCGCGCCGCCCATTCCGGGTCGGAGGCGATGAAGACGGGGACGCAGTTCACGAGCGCGACGCCGGCCTCGAGGCACGCCTCCGCGTAGTGGCGGATGGCCTGCTCGGAGCCGACCGGGAGGTAGCAGACGAGGACGTCGGCGCGGCTCTCGCGCAGGACCGCCGCGACGTCGCACGGCGCGGCGTCCGCGACGCGGAAGGCGCGCTCGGCGGGCGCCTCGCGCATGTGCGCCGCGACGCCGTCGTGCACCGGGCCCATCTGCACGGTGACGCCCCAGGCGGGGAGCTTCTCCTGGAAGACCGTCGTGCAGTTCGGAGCCGCGAAGGCGGCGTCCTCGAGCGGGCGTCCGACCTTGCGCAGGTCGACGTCGAACGCCGCGACGGGGAGGATGTCGTCGAGCCGGTAGCCGCCGATCTCGGGATGCAGGACGCCCGCGCTCACCGCCGGGTCGTGCGTCCGGTAGTACTCGAGCCCCTGCAGCAGGGCGCTCGCGCAGTTGCCGACCCCCGCGATCGCGAGCCGGATCGTGCCCATCCACTTCCTCCTGTCCGCTCGTCCAGCACTCCGAAACCGCTCGGAGTACCGTAGCGGAAGCCCCACAGTTCGCTCGGTACACGGACCCCTGGCCGCGCGCTCCCTTGACGTAATGCATGGCGCCCGAATGTTCAACGGCGGCCGGGGCGGGAATCGGGACACCCCGCGGCGCGCCGCGCGACGCCGCGGCGCGCGCCGCCCGGATCGCGAGCGGCTGGGATATCCTCGCGGTTTCTCGCCCGCCGCGCCGCCACGAGGTGCGAGGGAGCGCGCCATGCCGGACTTCGCGCCGAGCGCCGCCGCCGCGCAGGCCCTCCCCGCCGACGCGCCGCACGGAGGCCAGCTTCTCGCGCGCGCGCTGCGCGAGGCGGGCGTCGACACACTGTTCACGCTCTGCGGAGGGCACATCCTCCCGCTCCTCGACGCGTGTCCCGCGCACGGGATCCGCGTCGTCGACCACCGCCACGAGGGGGCCGCGGCGCTCGCGGCCGAGGGCTACGCGCTCGCGACGGCGCGCACGGGCGTCGCGGCCGTGACCGCGGGCGCGGGCTTCGCGAACGCGCTGGTCGGGCTCGCGGACGCGGGCATGTGGAGCGTCCCGCTCGTCGTCTGCGGCGGGCACGCGCCGCTCGCGCAGGCGGGCCGCGGCGCGGTGCAGGACGCGCCCCAGCTCGCAATCGCCTCGGCGGTGGCGAAGCGCGCGATCGCCGTGCTGGAGACGGCGAAGATCCCGCGCTTCGCCGCGGAGGCGCTCTATCGCGCGCGCGCCGGCCGTCCCGGCCCGGTGTACCTCGAGCTGCCGCAGGACGTCCTCGCCGGGCGGGCGGCCTGGCCCGCGCCCGAGATCCCGTTCGGCTTCCCGGCGGAGCTCCCGACGCCCGCCGGCGCGCCCGAGGACCTCGACGCGCTCCTCGCGGCGCTCGAGCGCGCGGAGCGCCCGGTGCTGCTGGTCGGCTCCGGCGCCTTCTGGTCGGGCGCGGGGGAGGCGATCGCCGACTTCGCCGAGCGCGCGCAGGTGCCCGTCACGACGACGAGCGCGGCGCGCGGCGTCGTGCCCGACTCGCACCCGCAGTGCCTCGGCACGCTCGTGCACGCGGGCGGCGCGCTCCTCTCGGCCGACCTCGTCGTCGTGCTGGGGAGCGCCTTCAACGCGAACGCCTGCTTCGGCCAGCCGCCGCTCTTCCGCGCCGGGCAGCAGGTGATCCAGGTGGACCTCGAGGCCGACGCCCTCGGTGGCGACCGCCGGCCGGACCGCGTCGTCGTCGGGGACGTGCGGCGCGTCGTGACGGACCTCGCGCGCGGCCTGCGCAAGGCGCCCGCCGGGCGCGACGCCTGGCTCGAGCAGGCGCGCCAGGTGACGCGCTTCCTGCGCGCCACCTGGGACCAGCAGATCGAGAAGCACGCGGGCGGCGGACGCATCCACGCCGGCGCCGCGGTGCGCGAGCTCGTCGCGTTCGCGCGCGAGGCGTGCGGGGACGCGGTCACGTTCGTCGCCGACGGCGGCGACGCGCTGGCGTGGAGCCTCGCCTACGCCTACGCGGAGCGCCCGGGGCGGCTCCTCTCGACGACGACGGCGCTCGGGACGCTCGGCGTCGGGCTCCCGTTCGCGCTCGGCGCGCGCGCCGCGCGGCCCGACGAGCCGGTCTTCCTCTTCGTCGGCGACGGCGCGTTCGGGTTCTCGGCGATGGAGCTCGAGTCGGCGGTGCGGCAGGACCTCCCGGTCGTGTGCGTCGTCTCCAACAACCACGGCTGGCGCGACGTGAGCCACGAGCAGGACATGTGGTACGGGGAGGGGCGGCACGTCGCGACCGAGCTCTCGGACGCGCGCTACGACCGCCTGGCCGACGCCTTCGGCGGCCACGGCGAGCACGTGACGCGCCTCGACGAGCTGCGCCCCGCCCTCGCCCGCGCGCTCGAGAGCGGCAAGGCCGCCGTCGTGAACGTGCAGACCGACCCCACCGTCCTCTCCGACCTCCTCCGCAACCTCGGCAGCATGGGAATCAACTGAGCGCCACTTCGGGCCACTTCGGGGACGTTCCACTTGCCTCACGAGAGGGACACTCCGCGCCTGCGCCCTTCCGTCCGCCCCGTGGAACGACATCCGCCCGTGGAAATCCGACGCGGTCCGGGAGGAGTGTCCCCGTCGTGAGGTAAGTGGAACGTCCCCCACGTGTCCCCCACGTGGCCCCACGTGGTCCTGGCCGGAGGGGTGTCCCTCTCGTCAGCTTTGTGGAACGTCCCCGAAGTGGGCCGCGGGGCGGGGGCCTTGGCCGAGGTAGGCGGCGCGGACGCGGGGGTCCTCGGCCAGCGCCTGCGCCGGGCCTTCGAGCGCGATCGTCCCGCTCTCGAGCACGTAGGCGCGGCTCGCGACGCGGAGGGCCTGGCGCGCGTTCTGCTCGACGAGCACCACCGTCGTCCCCTGCTCGTGGATCGCGCGGACGATGTCGAAGATCTGCCGCACGAGGATGGGCGCGAGGCCGAGCGAGGGCTCGTCGAGGAGGAGGAGCTTCGGCTCCGCCATGAGCGCGCGCCCGATGGCGAGCATCTGCTGCTCGCCCCCCGAGAGGGTCCCGGCCGACTGCGCGAGGCGCTCGCGCAGCCGCGGAAAGAGCCCGAAGACGCGCTCGAGGCCCTCGGGCTCCGTCTCCGGCCGCAGGTACGCGCCGAGCTGGAGGTTCTCGCGGACCGTGAGGTTCGCGAAGATGCGGCGGCCCTCGGGCACGTGCGAGATCCCGAGCGCCACGAGGATCTCGGGCCGGTGCGCGGTCACGTCGGCGCCCTGGAAGAAGATCCGCCCCGCCGCGGGCCGCACGAGGCCGGAGAGCGCGCGCAGGAGCGTCGACTTGCCCGCCCCGTTGGAGCCGATCAGCGTCACGATCTCCGCCGCGTGCACCTCGAAGCGCACGTCGCGCAGCGCGCGGATCGCGCCGTACTGCACGTCGAGCCCTTCCACGCGGAGCAGCGCCTCGGGGCTCATGCCGCGCCCTCCGCCTCGGAGCCGAGGTACGCCTCCACGACGCGCGGGTCGCGCCGCACCTCCTCGGGACGGCCCTCCGCGATCTTCTCGCCGTGGTCGAGCACGGCCACGCGGTCGCAGAGGTTCATCACGAACGAGACGTCGTGGTCGATGAGGACGATCGTGAGGCCGAGCTCCGCGCGCAGCCTCCCGACGAGCGCGGCGAGCGCCTCCTTCTCCGCGGGGTTCATGCCCGCCGCGGGCTCGTCGAGGAGGAGGAGGCGCGGGTGGGTCGCGAGAGCGCGGGCGATCTCGAGGCGGCGCTGCTCGCCGTAGGGCAGCGCATCCGCGGGAGCGTCCGCAAAGCGCTCGAGGCCGAGGCGCTCGAGGAGCGCGTGCGCCTCGTCCGCAAGGGCCGCCTCGCGCCCTCGCCAGCCGGGCGCGCGCAGGACGTCGCGCACGCCGGAGCGCCGCGCGCCGACGAGCGCGGTCGCCACGTTCTCGAGCGCGGTGAGCGAGCGGAAGAGCCGGATGTTCTGGAAGGTGCGGGCGATCCCGCGCGCGCAGATCCGGTGCGGCGGCTCGCCGCCGATCTCGCGTCCGTCGAAGCGCACGGCGCCCGCGCTCGGCGCGTAGACCCCCGTCACGACGTTGAACGCGGTCGTCTTCCCGGCCCCGTTGGGCCCGATCAGCGCGACGAGCGCGCGCTCCTCCACGGAGAGGTCGAGCGCCGAGACCGCCGTCAGGCCGCCGAAGCGCACGGTGAGGCGCGCGACCTCAAGGAGCGGCACGCGCGCCTCCCGCGCGGGCGCCGAGCCGCACCGGTACGAGCTCGCGCCGGCCGAGCAGCCCCTCGGGCCGCAGCAGCATCGTCGCCACGAGGAGGACGGAGTAGAGGATCATGCGCCACTCGCCGAGGCCGCGCAGGACCTCGGGCGCCGCGGTGAGGACCGCCGCCGCGAGCGCGGCGCCGGTGATCGAGCCGAGCCCGCCGAGGACGACGAACACCACGATCTCGAACGAGCGCAGGAAGGAGAAGCTGTTCGTGTGGACGTAGCCCTCGCTGTGCGCGAAGAGCGCGCCCGCGACGCCGGCGAAGAAGCTCGAGACGACGAACGCCTCCACCTTGACGCGCGTCGTGGGCACTCCGACGGACTCGGCCGCCGTCTCGTCCTCGCGAACCGCGCGGAACGCGAGCCCGCCCGTCGCGTAGACGAGCCGCGCCACGACGGCCACCGCGACGAGGACCACCGCGTAGCTGATCCCGAAGCCCTCGTAGCGCAGGTCCAAGCCCGGGTGGGCCGGCGAGGCGAGCGAGAAGCCGCGCGCGCCGCCCACGGCGTCGACGTTCAGGATCGCGATCCGGATGATCTCGCCGAATCCGAGCGTCGCGATCGCGAGGTAGTCGCCGCGCAGGCGCAGCGCCGGGATCCCGACCACGAGGCCCGCGAGCGCGGCGGCCAGCCCGCCCGCCACGAGCGGGACCGGGAAGTAGAGGCCGCGCGCGAGCGGGAGCGGGAGCGCGCTCGCGAGGCCGGCGAGCCAGCCCGCGCCCGCGTACACGCTGAGCGCGGCCGCGACGTAGGCGCCCACCGCCATGAAGCCCGCGTGCCCGATCGAGAACTGGCCGGTGAAGCCGTTCACGAGCTGGAGGCTCACGGCGGCGATCACCGCGACGCCGATCCGCGTCAGGATCGTGAGATAGTAGGGGTTCAGGAGCTGCGGCAGCAGCGCGTCGAGGCCCGCGAGAACGGCCACGCAGAGGGCGGCGGCGACGGCGGTCCTCACACCTTCTCCGCCTGCGGGCTGCCGAAGAGGCCGGTCGGGCGGTAGAGCAGGATCGCGATCAGGACCACGAACGCGATCGCGTCGCGATAGGTGCTCGAGAGGTAGCCGGAGACGAGCGTCTCCACGACCCCGAGCAGGAGGCCGCCCGCCATGGCGCCCGGGACGTGCCCGATCCCGCCGAGCACGGCGGCGACGAACGCCTTGATGCCCGGCATGATCCCCATGAGCGGGTCGATCTTCGGGTTCGAGAGCCCGACCAGGATGCCCGCCGCCGCCGCGAGCGCGGAGCCGAGGACGAAGGTCCCCATCACGACGCGGTCGACCGGTACGCCCATCAGGGCGGCCGCGGGCCCGTCGTAGGCGACCGCGCGCATGGCGCGCCCGAAGCGCGTCCGCATCACGACGAACTCGAGGCCCGCCATGAGAAGGAGCGCGGTCGCGAGCACCGCGGCCTGGATGTTCGAGATCGCGACGCCGCCCACGCGCACGAGCTCGCGCGACTCGAGGAGCGCCGGAAAGAATTTCGGGTCGGCCCCGAAGACGAGCTGGCCCGCGTTCTCGAGGAGGAGCGAGACGCCGATCGCGGTGATGAGGGGCGCGAGCCGGCCGGCCCCGCGCCGGCGCAGCGGCCGGTACGCCACGCGCTCGATCAGCGCCCCGAGCGCCGCGCAGACCGCCATCGCGGCGAGCAGCGTCACCGCGAAGCCGACCAGCGAGGGGTCCGACGCGAAGCCGAGCGCGTGGGCCGCGTAGAAGCCCGTCATGGCGCCCACCATGTAGACGTCGCCGTGGGCGAAGTTGATGAGCTTCAGCACCCCGTACACCATCGTGTAGCCGAGGGCGATGAGGGCGTAGATCCCGCCCCAGGTGATCCCGTTCAGGAGCTGCTGGAGGAAGTTCTCCAAAGGGACCGGTCAGGAGGCGGGCACGGAGCGGTAGAAGCGGAAGCGGCCGCCCTCGATCTTCAGCACGACGGCGTCCTTGCGGGCGTTGCGGTCGGCGCCGATGGAGATGCGGCCCGTCACGCCGTCGTAGTCCTTCGTCGCCGCGATCGCGTCGCGCAGCTTCTCGCCCGCCGTGTCGCCGGCGCGGGCGATGGCGTCGGCGAGGATGCCCGCCGCGTCGTAGCCGAGCGCGGCCATCGCGTCGGGGACCTCGCCGTGCAGCTCGCGGTAGCGCGCGACGAAGGCCCTTACCTTCGGGCTGTCGGAGTCGGCCGCGTAGTGGTTGGAGAAGTAGTAGCCCTCCACCGCGGGGCCGCCGATCTCGAGGGTCTTCGCGGAGTCCCAGCCGTCGCCGCCGAGGAGGGGGGCGTCGAGGCCGAGCTCGCGCGCCTGCTTCGCGATGAGGCCGAGCTCCGTGTAGTAGCCGGGCACGAAGACGGCGTCGGGTCGCGCCGCGCGGATCGTCGTGAGCTGGGCGCGGAACTCGATGTCGCCGCTCGTGTAGCGCTCGTCGGCGACGATCTCGCCTCCGAGCTCGCGGAAGGTCTTGCGGAAGAAGTCGGCGAGACCGACCGAGTAGTCCTGCTTGAAGTCGAAGAGGATCGCGACGCGCCGGGCCTTCAGGTCCTCGTGCGCGAAGCGCGCCATGACCGCGCCCTGGAAGGGGTCGATGAAGCAGGTGCGGAAGACGAAGTCGCCCACCTCGGTCACCTTCGGGTTGGTCGAGGCGGGCGAGATCATCGGGATGCGCGCGCGCTGCGCTTCGGGCGCCGCGGCCAGGGAGCGCGACGAGGCCACCTCCCCGAGGAGCGCCACGACGCGGTCGCGCTGGATCAGCTTCTGCGCCGCCGTGCGGGCCTCCTCGGTGATGGAGCGGTCGTCCTCCGAGATCACCTCGATCGGGCGCCCGAGGACCCCGCCGCGCCCGTTGATCTCCTCCACCGCCATCCGGATGCCGCGGTCGGTGCTCTGACCGAAGGTGGCGGTGTCGCCCGTGAGCGACGCGAAGTGCCCGACCCGGATCGGCTCCTTCCCGCCCTCCCCCGCGGCGCCGTCGTCCGTGCCCGGGCCGCAGCCGAGCGCGATCCCGAGCAGCGCGGCCGCGAGCGCGCGCGCCGTGCGGCGGCCGGCCCCGCGGCCCCGCGCGAAGGCCCCCGTCTCCCCGCTCGCCATCGCGTTCCCCCCTCGGGCGCTAAGTATCACCGGGGGGGAGGAGCGGGCAACCCGCCCCAGCGGCGACCCCGCAGGGCCGCTCAGGCGGCGACCTGCGGCCGCCTGCGCGCGCGCAGCCACTCGATCGCGATCGGGGCGACCGAGATCAGGACGATCGCGACGATCACGACGTGGAAGTTGCGCTTCACGGTGGGGATCTGGCCGAACCAGTAGCCGGCGAGGAGGAACGAGAGCACCCAGACGAGGCCGCCCACGACGTTCCAGCTCGCGAAGTAGGCGTAGGGCATCTTTCCGATGCCCGCGACGAAGGGCGCGAAGGTGCGGACGATCGGCACGAAGCGCGCGAGGAAGATGGTCTTCCCGCCGTGCCGGGCGTAGAAGCGCTGCGTGCGGATCAGGTGCTCGCGGTTCAGGAAGCGCGAGTGCTCGCTCGTGAAGACCGCCGGCCCGACGTAGCTCCCGATCCAGTAGTTCACGGCGTCCCCGCTCACGGCCGCGACGACGAGGAGGACGGCGAGCAGGGGCAGCTCGATCGGGGAGCCTTCGATCGCGCACAGCGCGCCCGCCGCGAAGAGCAGCGAGTCCCCGGGGAGGAACGGGGTCACCACGAGCCCCGTCTCGCAGAAGACGATCACGAAGAGGAGCGCGTAGAGCCACGGGCCGAGCACCCCGGCCCAGTCCGCGAGGTGGGCGTCGAGGTGGAGGAAGACCTCGAGCAGCTGTGCGACGGCGTCCATGCCCCCCTCGGAAGCCGGCAAGGCGTACCCCATCCCCGGCGCCCCCACAACCGGCGCGAGGCGCGCGGCCGCCCGCGTGGTCCCCCCGCGGCCCCGGGCCTACCCTCGCGCCCGTGTCGCGCGGCCTCTCGCTCCGCATGCTCCTCGGGCTCGCGCTCGGGGCCGCGCTCGGCTCGCTCGCCCACGCCGCGCTCGACGAGGCCGTGCGCGAGTCGCTGGTCGCGAACGTGACGGAGCCGATCGGCGCCGTCTTCCTGCGGCTCCTCTTCATGATGGTGCTGCCCCTCGTCGTGTCGGCGCTCCCACTCGGCGTCGCGGGCCTGGGCGACCTGCGCGCGCTCGGGCGCGTGGGGCTGCGGACGCTGCTCTACACGGTGGCGGTCTCGGCGACGGCGGTGCTCCTCGGCGTCACCCTCGTGAACCTGCTCCAGCCGGGCGCCGCCGTGGATCCGGCGGTCGCGGAGCGCCTGCGCGCCGCGGCCGGCCCGGCGCCGCCGCCCCCGCCCGCCGCGGGCACGGCGCTCCTCGTGCGGCTCGTCCCCTCGAACCCGGTCCAGGCGATGGCCGAAGGCGACTTCCTCGCGGTGATGGTGTTCGCCGTCTTCCTCGGCGTCGGCCTCGCCGCCGTGCGCACGCCCGCCGCGCGCCGGCTCGAGGAGGCGCTCCAGGGCTTGTACGACGTCGTCATGTGGCTGCTCGGCGCCGTGATCCGGATCGCGCCGCTCGGGATCGCGTGCCTCGTCTTCACGCTCACCGCGCGGCTCGGGCTCGACGTCCTGCGCCAGCTCGCGGCCTACGTGGCGGTCGTCGTGGGCGCGCTCGCCGTGCACCAGTTCGGGGTCTACTCGCTCGCCGTGCGCTGGCTGGGCGGCATGAGCCCGCGGCGCTTCTTCCGCGCGGTGCGGCCGGCCATGCTGACCGCGTTCTCCACGGCCTCGAGCAACGCGACGCTCCCCACCGCGCTCGCCGTCGCGGAGAACGAGCTGGCCCTGCCTCCCCACGTGAGCCGCTTCGTCCTCACGCTCGGGTCGACCGCGAACCAGAACGGGACGGCGCTGTTCGAGGGGGTCACCGTCCTCTTCCTGGCCCAGTTCTACGGCGTCGAGCTCGGCTTCGCCCAGCAGCTCACTGTGGTCGCGATCTGCATCCTCGGCGGGATCGGGACGGCCGGCGTCCCGGCGGGCTCGATCCCCGTCGTGGTCATGATCCTCGGGCTCGTGGGCATCCCCGCCGAGGCGATCGGGATCGTCCTCGGCGTCGACCGCTTCCTCGACATGTGCCGCACCGCGGTGAACGTGACGGGCGACCTCGCGGCGGCGGTGGTCGTGGCCCGCGGCGAGCCCGGGGTCACGCTCTGAGCCCGGCCGGCCCGACCCTCGCCAGCGCCTTGCCGCCCACCTACACTCGCGGAGCCGCGCGCCTTCGGCAGGTCTTGCGTTGATCGATCTCCGGGACGTTTCGCGCATCTATCGCCGCGGCGCCGACGAGGTGCACGCGCTCGAAGGGGTCACGCTCCACATCCCGGCGGGCCGCTTCGTCGCGCTGATGGGGCCCTCCGGCTCGGGCAAGTCGACCCTCCTGAACCTCCTCGCGGGGCTCGACCGCCCCACGAGCGGCGAGGTGATCGTCGCCGGCGAGCGGCTGAACGAGCTCTCCGAGGACGAGCTCGCGGCCTTCCGCGCGCGCCACGTGGGCTTCGTGTTCCAGTTCTTCAACCTGATCCCCGTCCTCTCGGCGCTCGAGAACGTCGAGCTGCCGCTGCTGCTCACCGACCTCTCGAAGGCGGAGCGGCGCACGCGGGCGGCGACGGCGCTGCGCGTCGTCGGCCTCGCCGAGCGGGCCGACCACGTCCCGCGCCAGCTCTCGGGCGGCGAGCAGCAGCGCGTCGCGATCGCGCGCGCCCTCGTGAGCGACCCGGAGATCGTCGTCGCGGACGAGCCGACCGGCGACCTCGACGCGAAGAACGCCGAGGACACCCTCGCCCTGCTGCGCATGCTGAAGCAGGAGTTCGGGAAGACGGTGGTCATGGTGACCCACGACCCGCGGGCGGAGAAGTACGTCGACGAGGTCCACCACCTCGACAAGGGCGTCTGGCTCGAGGCGCGCCCCGGCGGCGCCCGGACGGCGGGGGAGGTCCGGCACGGGTGATCCGTTTCCTCCCGCTCGTCTGGCGCAACCTCGGGCGCAACAAGACGCGCAGCGCCCTCACGGGCAGCGCCATCGCGCTCGCCATCGCGCTCGTGTGCCTGCTGCGCACGATGCCGGCCGGCCTCGACGCCTTCCTCGACGAGATCGCGAAGAACAACCGCATCTCCGTCCACAACAAGGCCGGCATCGTCTACCCGCTCCCCTACGCGTACCTCCAGAAGGTGCGCGCGGTGCCCGGCGTCGTGGACGCGATGAGCTGGACCTGGTTCGGCGGCGCCTTCGAGGTCGAGAAGGGCGTCACCTTCCCGAACTTCGCCGTCGACCCCGAGCCCCTCGGCGTCGTCTACGAGGACATGGGCATCGAGCCCGCCGCCCTCGCCGACTTCGAGCGCTACCGCGACGCCGCGCTCGTCGGCCGCCAGACGCTCCGGACGTACGGCTGGAAGGTGGGCGACCGCATCGCCCTTCTCAGCACCGTGTTCCCCGTGGAGCTCGAGTTCCGGATCGTCGGGGCGATCGGCCAGGACCGGGACCCGCGCTTCTGGTTCCAGCGCGAGTACCTGACGCAGGCCCTGGCCGCGCAGGGCGTGGAGTTCGACCAGCTCGGGACGATCTGGGCCCGGGTCGACGACCCGGCGCGCGTCCAGCCCGTCATGAGCGAGATCGACCGGCTGTTCCGCAACAGCGAGGCCGAGACGGCCACCGAGACCGAGAAGAGCTTCTTCGGGAACTTCTTCGGAAGCCTGCAGGGCTTCGTGACGATCATCCTGATCGTGACGGGACTCGTCGCGCTCTGCATCGTCTTCATCGCCGCCAACACGGCGAGCATGTCGGTGCGCGAGCGGATCGGGGAGCTCGCGGTGATGAAGGCGCTCGGCTTCCGCTGGCGGATGCTGTTCGGAACGCTCGTCCTCGAGGCCGCGCTCCTCGCGACGCTCGCCGGGACGGCGGGCGTGCTGCTCACGTGGGCGGTGACCAGCACGCTGGGGCGGCTCGCGGGATGGAGCCCCCAGCTCGGTCCGCTCGGCTCCTTCATCGCGACGAACGCGATCCTCGTGGAGGGCCTCTTCCTCGCGCTCTTCATCGGGATCGTGTCGGGGGTGGTGCCCTCGTGGGGCGCCTCCCGGCGCAGCGTCGCGGCGACGCTGCGGGAGGTCTTCTAGGTGCGGCTCCCGCTCTCGTACAGCCTGCGCAGCCTGTTCGCGCGGCGGCTGCGGACGGCGCTCACGGTGGCGGTGATCGCCCTCGTCGTCGTGGCGACGACGCTCTTCCTGGGCCTCATCTCGAGCCTGAAGCGCACGCTCGTCACCACAGGCGACGCGCGCAACCTGATCGTCATGCGGAAGGGCTCGTCCAACGACGGCTCGAGCCAGCTCACGCTCCAGGCGCTCCAGGACATCCGCTACTTCGACGGCATCGCGCGCGACCCGAAGGGCGAGCCGATCGTCTCGCCGGAGCTCGTGGTGCAGCCCTTCTTCTGGCGCCTGGACGGCGGCCGCGAGAACGTCCTGGTCCGCGGGGTCGAGCCGGCCGCGGCGCTCGCGGTCCACGAGGAGGTCCGCGTCGTGGAAGGCCGCATGGTCCGGCCCTCGGCGGGGGAGGCCGTGGTCGGGCTCGGCGTCGCGGGCCGCTACCGCGGCGCGCGACTCGGCGACGAGCTCGAGTTCGGCCGCGGGCGCTGGAAGGTGGTCGGCGTCCTCGCGGCGGGCGGCTCGTCCTTCGAGAGCGAGGTGTGGGTCGACGCGCGCGAGCTCGCGAACGACGCGAAGCGCCCCCTTCCCTACTCGAGCTTCCGGCTGCGCGTCGCGCCGGGGACCGACGCCGACGCGCTCGTGCGCCGGATCGAGGGCGACCCGCGCCACGCGCTCGAGGCCCAGGCGGAGACGGCCTACTACGCGAAGCAGGCGGAGTCGGCGAACACGCTCTATGCGCTGGTCGTGGGCCTCGCGGTCCTCTCCGGGATCGGCGCCGCCTTCGGCGCCACGAACACGCTCTTCGCCGCGGTGCAGGCGCGCACGGCGGAGATCGGGACGCTGCGCGCGATCGGCTTCTCGCGCGGCTCCATCATGCTCTCGTTCCTCGTGGAGTCGCTCGCGACGGCGCTGCTCGCGTTCGCGATCGGGGGCGCCGTCGCGGTCCTCCTCGGCGCCGGGGTGTCCCGCGCCCTCGGCGGCATCGGCTTCGGCGCCGCCACGTTCACGACGAACGTCGTCCAGCTCCGGGTCGGCGCCGGGGACCTCCTGGCGGCCCTCGCCTTCGCGTCGGCGGTGGGCCTCCTCGGCGGGCTCGCCCCCGCGCGACGGGCCGCGCGCCTGCGCCCGGTCGAGGCGCTCCGGAAGGCGTGATGGCGGAGGCACCCCGCGAGCTGCGCGAGGAGCTCGCCTCGCTGCGCATCGACCGCAGCCGGGGCCGCCCCCCGCGCCGCGGCGGCCGCCGCGCGGCGCTCCTCGCCGCGCTCGGGGTCGCGCTCCTCGTCCTCGGCGCCGCGGCGCTCGCGTGGCGCGCCTTCGGCGGCCCGGTGGAGGTGCAGGTCGACTACGCGGTGCGCTCCGAGCCGGGCACCGCGGCGGCGGCCGGCCCGCTCCTGTCCGGCTCGGGCTACGTGGTGACGGGCGACAAGTACATCTCGATCGGCGTGCGGGTGGCGGGCCGGATCGACGAGTACCTCGTCGACGAGTCCGATCGCGTGGTGAAGGGCCAGCCGCTCGTGCGCCTCGACGACCGCGACTACCGCGCGGTGCTCCGGCGCGCGCGCGCCGGGCTGCGGCGCGCCGAGGCCAACATCGCGCTGCGCCGGAAGGAGATCGAGCGCATCCGCACGCTGCGCCGCCAGGACGTCGCCTCGCAGGCGGAGCTCGACGTGAAGGAGAACGAGCTGCGCGTCGCGGAAGCGGAGGCCGAGGAGCTGCGCGCGGAGATCGCGCAGGCGGAGGTGAACCTCGACTACACCGTCCTGCGCGCGCCGACGGACGGCGTCGTCCTCGCGAAGCTCAAGGAGGTGGGCGAGATCGCGGTCCCCGGGGGCTTCGCGGGCTCGGGCGAGCTCATCCGCATGGCCAACCTCGACGACCTGCGCGCCGAGGTGGACGTGAACGAGACCGACCTCTCGCGCGTCCGCCTCGCGCAGCCCGCCGAGATCGTGCCGGACGCCTTCCCCGACCGCCGCTACGCGGCGAAGGTCGTGAAGCTCTACCCGCAGGTGAACCGGCAGAAGGGGACGCTGAAGGTGGAGGCGCAGATCCTGCAGCCCGACGACGTCCTGCGCCCCGACATGAGCGTGCGCGTCCACTTCCTCGCCGAGCCGAAGCCCGCGCAGGCGGGCGAGGCGCTCGTGCTGGCTCCGCGCGCGGCGGTGCGGCAGGAGAACGGGACGTCCTTCGTCTGGGTCGCGAGCGGCGGCCGGGCGCGCCGCCAGCCCGTGCGGACGGGCGCCGAGATGGGCGACCGCGTGGTCGTGGAGGACGGTCTCCTCGGAGGCGAGGCCCTCGTGCTCGGCGACGCGGCAGAGCTCGCCGAGGGCCGCGCGGTCGAGGTCGCCGGAGACGCTCAGCGGTAGAAGAGCAGCGTCACCACCACGAAGACCGGGATCAGCACGCCCCCCGAGTACAGCAGGTAGCCGAAGAAGCTCGGCATGCGGACGCCCGCCTGCTCGGCGATGGCCTTCACCATGAAGTTCGGCCCGTTGCCGATGTAGGTGTTGGCCCCCATGAAGACGGCGCCGCACGAGATCGCCTCGAGCGTGCGCGCGGCCTCCGGCCCGGTCGCGAGGTAGGTCGCCAGGTAGCGGCCCTCGAGCGGGACCTCCGCGAGCCCGGAGGCCGCCGCCGCGAAGGTGAGGTACGTCGGCGCGTTGTCGAGAAGGGACGAGAGGCTGCCGGTGGCCCAGAAGAACTGCCACGGCTCGCGCACGCCGAGGCTCTCGGCGTGCGCGTTCAGCAGGAGGAGCGCGGGCGCCATCGTCGCGAAGATCCCCGCGAAGAGGACCGCGACCTCGACGATGGGCCCGAACGAGAAGCCGTTCGCCCGGCGCAGCGACGCGGCCGTGCTCGCGTAGGCGGCGCACGCGATCGCCGCCATGAGACCCTCCTGCACGCCGAACGGCCACGACGCTCCCGCGTTTCCGAGCCCGCGCCCGGCGGCGTAGATCACGCCCACGATCCCCAGCAGGAACGCGACGTTGTGAGCGCCCTCCACGCGCAGCGGCTCGTGCTCCATCACCGCCTCGAGCTGGGAGCCGGGCCGCTCGGCCTCCTCGCGCGCGAGGACGCGCTGGTCCCAGACGTTGAAGACGACGAGGAGGATCCCGTTCACGACGATCCACTCGCGCCAGAGCCGGAAGGTCCACTCGAACGGGACGCCCTTCAGGAAGCCGAGGAAGAGAGGCGGGTCGCCGAGCGGCGTGAGGAGGCCGCCGCAGTTCGACACCACGAAGATGAAGAAGACGACGATGTGCGCCTTCGCGACGCGCGCGGCGTTGGCGCGCAGGAGCGGTCGCACGAGGAGCACCGAGGCCCCGGTCGTCCCGATGAGCGACGCGAGCACGCCGCCGAGCGCGATGACGCCGGTGTTCACGAGGGGCGTCCCGGCGAGCGAGCCGCGCACGTAGATGCCGCCGGTCACCACGAAGAGCGAGCCGAGGAGCGCGATGAAGGAGGCGAACTCCTTCGCCTTCTCGACCAGCTCGTGGACGCCGAACGCGCCGTGCGCGGCGACCAGGTACGCGGCCACGGGCACGCCGAAGAGCGCCGAGACGAGCGCCTTGTTGCGGTCGCTCTCCCAGAAATGGGGCGCGGCGAGCGGCAGGACGGCGATGGAGAGGAGGAGCCCCGCGAAGGGTGCGACCGTCCAGAACGGAAGCTCCACCCCGCCGTGCACCCGGTCCCCCTCGCCGCGCCGCGCGGCGCGAGGCTACCCCGGCCGCGCGGGCGCGCCACGCAGTCCCGCCCGGCGCGCCCGCGCGGCCTCGATCAGCGCCTGCCGCCCGGGCGGCCGGCGCGCGGCGCGGCCGAGGCGTGCGCGGCCGCGGCGTGCGCGGCCCTGGCGTGCGCGGCCCCGGGCTCGCGCACGCGCAGCCGGTACACGCCCGTGCGGGCCGTCCAGTACAGCGTGCGCCCGTCGCGGCCGCCGAACGCGAAGTTCGCCGGCGTCTCGGGCCCCCGCACGACGCCGAGGAGGCGGCCGTCGGGCGCGGCGACGTAGAGGCCGCCCGGCCCGGAGACGAACAGGCGCCCCGCGCGGTCCACGTCGACGCCGTCGAGCGCCTCGGGACCGGGCGCGGCGCCCAGGTCCAGGAACACCTCGCCCGCGCCGAGCGCGCCGTCCGCCGCAACCGGGTATCGCATCACGATCTTCCGCGCGGGGTCCCAGTTCGCGACGTAGAGGAAGCGCTCGTCGGGAGAGAGCGCGACGCCGTTGGGCCCGCGCAGGTCGCGGGCCTCGAGGCGGAGGACCCCGTCCCGCAGCCGGTAGACGCCGTACCAGTCCAGCTCCCGTGCGGGGTCGTCGTACGTCGCCGGCAGCCCGAAGGGCGGGTCCGTGAAGTAGAGGGTGCCGTCGGCGCGGTAGACGAGGTCGTTCGGGCTGTGGAGCCGACGCCCCTCGTACGCCGCCGCGAGCACCGTGACCGAGCCGTCGGGCTCGACGCGCGTGACGCGGCGGTTCCCGTGCTCGGCGACCGTGAGGCGGCCCTGCGGGTCGAGGGCGAGGCCGTTGGAGCCCGGCTGCGCGTAGCGCGCGACGTCGGCGCCCGCGTAGCCGCTGCGGTCCCGGAAGAGGGAGAGCCCGCCCCCGCGCGCGAGGCGCCAGATGCGGTTGGCGTTGGGGTCGCTGAAGAGGAGCGCTCCGTCGGGCAGCCAGACCGGCCCTTCGGTGAACTCGAAGCCCGACGCCACGCGCTCGAGCGCGGCATCCGGCGCGAGGACGGCGTCGAGCTCGGGGTGCAGCCGCTCGACGCGCGTCTCGACCGCCACCGGGCGCAGCGCGCGAGGCTCGCGGTAGAACGCGAGGCTCGCCGAGCGCACCCACACGAAGTTCTCCGGCGCGAGCGAGATCGGCCCGTTCATGCCGAAGATCGCGAGCTGGATGCGCTGGCCCGGCCGCGCGGGCCGCGCCACGACCACCCGGTTCGGCGCGTTCATTCCCGCGACGACCGTGCCGCCCCGCTGTCCGAGCTCCCAGGGGAGGACGCCGTCGACCCAGACCTCGGCGTAGTCGTCGACGACCACCTCGAACACGGCGGTGGCGCCCGCGGTCTCGAACCCGTCGACGCGCTCCGGGATCGTGAGGCCGATCCGGTACCACTGGAAGGAGACGCGGCCGCTGCCGCGCCGCGCGTCGAGGCCGTCCGGCGCGACGCGCTCCCAGGCGGCGTCGTCGAAGTCGCGCGCGCCGGCGGCGGGCGCGACGTCGAGCGTGCGGTTGGGCGGACCGGAGGGCTTGCGATCCGGTCCCGCGCTTCGGAACGGGACCTCCACGAGGCGCGCCTCCGCGGTGCGCCACTCGCCTCGCACGAGGGCGACGCCCTCGGGCGTCGCGAGGTCGACGCGCGCGTCGGGCGCGCCCTCGGGAACCGGAGGCGCTTCGCCGGAAGCGGCCGGCGCCGCGAGCGCCAGCCCGGCGACGAGGGCCCAGCGCGCGCGCAGCGCCCGGCGCGCGGAGCGCGCATCCAAGGGCGTCGGTGTCCGGGCCCTCATCGGCCGGGCTCCGAGGGAGCGGTCACCTTCACCACGTAGTACAGCAGCGGCCCGTCCACCTCGCGGAACCAATGCGGCGTCCCGTGCGGCACGACGACGACGTCCCCGGGCGCGAGCGCCCGGGCGTCGCCGCCCTCGATCGAGGCGCCCCGCAGCTCGCCGGGCGCGACGTCGCGGCCGCCGACCAGCGTCCCGCCCGTCACCAGCGTCGCGGAGCCCTCCAGCACGTAGATCAGGTCGGTGTCGCGCACGTGGATCTCCGCCTCGCCGGGCGCGGTGCGGCGGCTCGCGTGCACCTTGTAGGCGGCCGTCTCGAGGAGCGGCGCGCCTCGCGTGAAGGCGGCGCGGACCTCGCCGCCCGGGATCCAGGTGGCGTCCGCGCTCGCCGGCGCGGCCGCGAGCGCGGACGCGAAGAGAGCCAGCATGGCGCGCATGGCTACTTCACCGGGGCCGCGAAGGCGGCCTCGCCGAGGAGCGTCTCCGCGAACGCGCACCAGATCTGCACCTTGGCGACGTCCTCGACGTACGCCGGGATCTCGATCGAGCGGTGGACGCCGCCGCCCTTGATCTCGAGGCGCTGCAGGAGGTGGGCGACGCCCTTCGAGTCCACGAGCTGCCAGTGCGGATCGGGCGCCTCGGGCACGCGGAAGTCGTCCGAGAGGGTCAGCGTGCGCCGGCCTCCCTCGCTCGAGAACGACGCGGTTCCCGTGTGGGCCTTCGGGCCTTCGAAGCGGCCGGTGGTCTCTGCGGCGGCGAGCTGCGCCCAGGCCGCGAGGGCGCCGAGCGCGACGACGATGGAGCGAGCGAGGCACATGAGGTCATCTCCCTTGCGTTCCGGGCCGCGTGCGCGGCCCGCTGGCGCCCTTCGATTCCGCGCCCGCGGCGGCGTCACGTCGCGCCGCGCGGCGCCCGCCGCTCAGCGCGCGGCGGCGGCGGCCGGCTCCCGCGTCGCCGCGAGCCCCACGAGGGCCAGCGACGCCGCGAAGAGCACGAGGTCCTTCAGCAGGAACTCGCCCGCGAGCGAGAGGTTCGGGAAGCCGGCCTCGCCGAAGCTCACGGCCGGCGCGATCGCGAAGATGGTGAGCGTCCCGGCGAAGAGGCCCATGCAGAGCAGCCCGACGAGGGGCTGCGCGACGCCCGCGAGGAGCAGGAGCCCCGCGACGACCTCCGCGACTCCGAGCACGTAGACGAACGCCGGGAACGCGAACACGCGCAGCGACGCGTCGAGGAGGCCCACGACCGGCGCGGGATCCACGAACTTGAGCGCGCCGATCCAGAGGAGGACCACCGCGAGGCTCAGGCGGAGGGCGGGCGTCGCGAAGCGGCCCGCGAGGCGAAGCAGAGATTCCATGACGGCTCCCTTTCGTGTGGGCGCGGCGCGCGGCGCGCGCCGGCGTCCCTCCGATGCGCGCGCCGGCGCGGGCGTCACGCCGGCGACGCCGGCGGCGTTCCCTAGCCTTCCGGCGGACGCCAGCCGCGCACGCCGGCACGCAGCGCGACGTCGCAGAGGGCGTTCGTGAAGCCGATGTAGGCCTCGTACGGGGAGCCGTGCGGGCTGAAGTAGCGGTGCACGTCGCCGTCGGCGAAGCGCTTCGTGCACATGTAGTAGACGTGGTCGCTGGTGGAGAGGCGGCGCCAGTCCTCGAGCAGCGCCGCGTCGCCCGCGGCGCGCACCGGGCCGAGTAGCTCGTACAGCCCGCGCTGCGCCGAGCGCTGCATCGCGTTCCCGAGCCAGGCGGAGAGATCGCGCGCCTCGTCCGCCCAGGAGACGGCCTCGGGCAGCGCGACGGTCCCCGCGCGGGGAAGGCGCCCGAGCGCCTCCGAGGGCGTGACGAAGCCGCCCTCGGCGGCGGCGAGGATCGCGGCCGGGAGGCGCCGGACGAGCTCGAAGATCCCGCTCTCCGCGGGCTGGTGCTCGCCGAGGGTCTCGTAGTCCATGAAGAGCCCCACGACGTCGCCGCGCACGGCGTGCACCCAGCCGGCGAGCTTCTCCGCCGTGAGCGGGCGCTCGGGCCAGGCGGGGTCGGCGAAGCGGAACGCGACGTCGTCGGAGAGCCGGCGGCTGCGCAAGAGGAGCCCGAGCCCAGGCGCCGCGGCGGATGCGTACGCGAAGTGCGGCGAGCGCCAGCCGAGCGCGCGCTCCGGGCCCTCGGTGAGGAGGCCCGCGTAGCCGCGCGCCGCCACGTGGGCCGCGATCGCGTCGCTCGCGATGAGCTCGGTGTTGCGGAAGACGCGCGGCGCCGCCCCGAGCTCGGCGGCGACCCGCGCCGCGTGCGCGGCGACCTGGGCGTCGAGCTCCGCGGCGTCCTCGAGGGCGACGAGGCTGTGGTGGGAGGTCTCCGCCAGGACCTCCACGCACCCGGTCGCCGCGAGCGCGCGGAACGCCTCCAGCGCCTCCGGGCACCAGCGCGCGAGCTGCTCGAGCGCGGTTCCCGTGATCGAGAGCGCGAGCCGGAAGCGCCCGTCGTGCCGCTCGACCAGATCGCGCAGGAGGGCGCTCGCGGGCAGGTAGCAACGGGCCGCCACCTTGCGCAGGATCGCCTCGTTCGCGGCGTCGTCGAAGTAGTCGCTTCGGCGCCCCACGTCGAACAGGCCGTAGCGCCGCAGCCGATACGGCTGGTGCACCTGGAAGTAGAGGCACACGTCAGGCATCCGCCATCTCCTCGTAGAGCGCCTCGAAGCGCCGCGCGACGCCGTCCCACGTGATCCGGCCGACCTCCTGCCGGCCGCGCTCGCGCAGCTCGCTCGCGAGGCTCGGGTAGCGAAGCGCCGCGACGATCTTCCCGGCGAGGTCGTCCACGTCCCAGAAGTCCACCTTGAGCGCGTGGCGCAGCAGCTCGCCGACGCCCGACTGGCGCGAGACGATCGTCGGGACGCCGCGGTCCATCGCCTCGAGGGGGACGATGCCGAAGGGCTCGCTCACGCTCGGCATCACGAAGACGTCGGCGCTCTCGTACAGCGCGGCGGCGCGCTCGCGGTCGACGAACCCCGGGAAGAGCATGCGCGCGCCGAGCCCGAGCTCCGCGGCGCGCTCGATCATGCGAGGCAGGAGGTCGCCGTTTCCCGCCAGCACGAACGTGACGCGCGGCTCGAGGTCGAGCACCTTGCGCGCCGCCTCGACGAAGTACTGCGGCCCCTTCTGGAGCGTCACGCGGCCGAGGAAGAGGACGACGGGCTCTCCGAGCGGAAGCGGGTCCGCGGCGCGGGCGTCCCGGTCGACCGCGTTGTAGACGACGCGCACGCGCCGCGGGTCGGCGCCGTAGCTCTCGATGCAGCGCTCGGCGACGCGCCGACTCACCGCGACGACGCGGTCCGCGCCCCGCATGCCCTCCTGCTCCACGGCGAAGACGCGCGGATCGGCGTACGCGCCGCCGCTCTTGTCGAACTCCGTGATGTGGACGTGCGCGAGGAGCGGGCGACCCGTGGCGCGCTTCAGCGCGAGGCCCGCGCGGAACGTGGTCCAATCGTGCGCGTGGATCACGTCGAAGTCGGCGCCGCGGGCCCGCACGAGCTCCACGCAGCGCGCCGCGAAGCGCTCGATCTCCTCGAGGAGGTCGGGGCCGTAGAGCGGCCTCGCCGCGCGCGGGCGGCGCTCGCCCGGCACGTCGACGTGCGGGTCGCCGGGCCGGCCGCTCGCGTAGGAGGCTAGGGCGCTCGGCACCTCGAGGAGCCGCACCGCGCCCGCCCGTTCGCCGGCTTCGCGCGGCTGCGGGCCGTCGGCCACCGGGCCCGCGGCGGTGGCCGCGGCACCCGGCGCGATCTCCGCGGCGCCGTCGTGCGGCATCCAGTAGGTGACGTCCAGCGCCCGCCGCGCGAGCGCCCGCGTGAGCGCCTCGCACACGACGCCCACGCCCCCGGCGAACCGGGGCGGGAGCTCCCAACCGAGCATCAGCACCTTCACGCGGGTCCCCTGCGTGGGCCGGCGCTTCGATGCCGGCGCGCCGCCCGCGTGACCCGAGCTGCGCGCCGCCTGCGCGCAGGCCCCCGCTTCCTCGGTCGCCGCTGCGCCGACGCGCCGCCGCGGGGGACGCCGCGCGGCAGGCGTCACGCGCACCGGGGCGCGGCATCGGAGGCTCGAGCCCGCGCCGGCGCGGGCCGCGCGAGAGAGGAGGCGCCATGCGATCGATCGCCGTGTTTCCGAAGGCGCGCGCGCTGCGCCTGATCGAGGAGCCCGAGCCGCGCCTCGAGCGGCCCACCGACGTCCGCGTGCGGATGCTCGAGGTCGGCGTCTGCGGCACGGACCGCGAGATCTGCGCGTTCGAGTACGGGACGCCGCCGCCCGGAAGCGAGCACCTCGTCCTCGGCCACGAGTCGCTCGGGGAGGTGGCGGAGGTCGCAGCCGGCGTCTCGCGCGTCCGGCCCGGCGACCTGGTCGTCCCGATGGTGCGGCGCCCCTGCCCGCACGACCACTGCGCGGCCTGCCGCGCCGGGCGCCAGGACTTCTGCTTCACGGGCGACTACCGCGAGCGCGGCATCAAGGAGCTGCCGGGCTTCATGTCGGACGTGGTCGTGGACGACGAGCGCTGGCTGGTGCCGGTGCCCCGCGCGCTGCGCGCCGTCGCCGTCCTCGTCGAGCCGCTCACCATCGCCGAGAAGGCGCTGCTCCAGCTCTGGCACCTGCAGGAGCGGCTGCCGTGGGGCTGCCCCCACCGGCCCGGCCGGCGCCACGGGCATTGCCGCCGCGCCGTCGTGCTCGGGGCGGGCCCGGTCGGCCTCCTCGGCGCGATCGCGCTCCGTCTCCACGACTTCGACACGATCGTCTACTCCCGCGAGCCCGCGCCGAACGCGAAGGCCGCGTTCGCGGAGTCGATCGGCGCCGCGTACGTCTCGTCGCAGGCGGTGCCGCCCGTGGCTCTCGCCGCGCACGTCGGCCCCATCGACGTCGTGTACGAGGCCGCCGGCGCCTCGAAGGTCGCGTTCGAGACGATGCAGGCGCTCGGGCCGAACAGCGTGTTCGTCTTCACCGGCGTGCCCGGCCGCAAGGCCCCCGTCGAGCTCGACGTCGACGGCTGGATGCGGAACCTCGTGCTGCGCAACCAGCTCGTCCTCGGCACGGTGAACGCCGGGCGCGACGCCTTCGAGGCGGCGGTCCGCGACCTCGAGGCCGCGCTCGCACGCTGGCCCGCGGCGGTGGCCGGTCTCGTGAGCGGACGCCACCCGCTCGAGCGCCACGCGGAGCTCCTCCTCGGGCGCAGCGCCGGGATCAAGCAGGTGCTCTGCTTCGCGCCGTGACGCTCGAGCGCGCCGCCCTCGTCGCCGCCGCGCTCGCGGCGGGCGCCGCCGCCCACTACGGCGTCGCGCGGGCGGCGCGCCGCGCGGCGCGCCGCCTCGCGCGCCGGCGCGGCGCGTCGCCCGCGGCGCCCGGCGCGATGCCCGCGGCGCTCGCGCTCGGCGCGTTCGCGCTCCAGCTCGCGATCTGGAGCGCGGCGGCCTGGCTCGCGCTGGAGCCGTTCCCCGGCCTGCGCGCGCTGCGCGCCGACGCCGTCGCGCTCCTCGCGCAGAGCCTGCGGGCGCCCCTCGTCGCCTGGAGCGGGCGCTCGTTCTCCGCGCTCGACGTCCTCCTCCTGCCCGTGCTCGCGGCGGCCGTCTGGACCGGCGCGCACGCGGGGAGCGCCCTCGTGCGCGCCCACGTGCTCGCCGCGTCCGCGCTCGACCGGGGCGCACAGGACGCGATCGCGATGCTGCTGCGCGCCGCGCTGGCCTTCCTGGGAGCCGTGGTCCTGCTCCAGGCAGCCGGCGTCGACCTGCGGAGCGTCGCCATCGGCGCGAGCGTCCTCGGCGTCGGCATCGGGTTCGGGCTCCAGAACATCGCCAACAACTTCGTGAGCGGAGTCCTCCTGAACCTGCAGCGCCCGGTGCGGCCGGGCGACTTCGTCCACGTGGGCGAGTACGTCGGCACGGTGCTCCGGATCGGCGCGCGCAGCACGGAGATCGTGACGCTCGACCGCGTCACGATCCTCGTCCCGAACTCCCGCTTCCTCGAGAACGAGGTCGTCAACTGGACGCACGGCGACCCCGTGTCGCGGATCCGCGTCCCGGTCTCCGTGGCCGCCGGCGCGGATCCGGGCCTCGTCCGTCACGCGCTCCTCGAGGCCGCGCAGGGGCACCCCGGCGTGCTGCGCGACCCGCGCCCGGACGTCGCGCTCCAGGGCTTCGGCGACGGCTCCCTCGACTTCGCCCTGCTGGTCTGGACGCTCGACCCGCGCCGCCAGTTCGCGCTGGCGAGCGACCTGCGGATCCGCATCGAGGCCAGCCTGCGCCGCCACGCGATCGCCTTCCCCGAGCGCGAGGTGCGCGTGCGCGCCCCCGAGCTCGCGCGCGCGCTCGCGGCGTGGGCGCTGCGCGAGGGGACGGGGGCGCCGCCCCCGGAGGCGGCGGCCGTCGCGGACGCCGCGGAGGGCGGCCCGCGCGCGGCCCACCCCTGCGAGGCCTCCTCCGGCCTCGGCGAGCGCGGCCCCGAGGACTGGAGCGCCGAGGAGCTCGAGACGTGCCTCGCGCGGATGCGCGGCGAAGGCGGCGTGCCGGTCTCCGATCGCCGCCACCTCTTCGCCACGTATCGCGGCTGCTTCGTGGGATCCGAGGCGGTGGACTGGCTCGTCGCGCACGAGGGCCTCAGCCGGCGCGAGGCGGTCGTCGTCGGCGAGCGGCTCGTCGCGCTCGGCCGCATCCGTCACGTGCTCGACGAGCACGGGTTCCGCGACGGGCGCTTCTTCTTCCGCTTCGCCGAGGCGCGCGCCGCAGCGTGACGCGCCGGCCCACGCGGCATCCGAGGCGCAGAGGAGGCCACCTTGGGAAGCGCGCTGCGGAGGAACTGGCCGGAATACCTGATCGAGGCGGGCCTCCTCGCCGCGTTCATGCTCTCGGCCCTCTCCTTCGCGACGCTGCTCGAGCACCCCGACTCGCCCGTGCGCGCCGCGCTCCCCGACGCGCTCGTCCGCCGCGCGTGGATGGGGCTCGCGATGGGCGCGACCGCCGTGGCGCTCGTCTACTCGCCCTTCGGCCAGCGCTCCGGCGCGCACTTCAACCCGGCCTTCACGCTCACCTACCTGCGGCTCGGCAAGGTCCGCCGCGCCGACGCCGCGGGCTACGTGGCCGCCCACTTCGCCGGCGCGATCGCCGGCGTCGCGCTGGCCGCGCTCCTCCTCGGCCCGCGCGTCGCCCACCCGGCCGTGCGCTTCGCGGCGACGGTGCCCGGCCCGGCCGGCCCGCTCGCCGCCTTCGCCGCGGAGGCCGCCATCTCGTTCGGGCTGATGTCGCTCGTGCTCCGCAGCACCGCGCACCCGCGGCTTGCGCCGTGTACGGGCCTCCTGGCCGGGGCGCTCGTCGCGACCTGGATCACGCTCGAAGCGCCGCTGTCCGGCACCAGCATGAACCCGGCGCGCAGCCTCGGATCCGCGCTCGCGAGCGGCGTGTTCGAGGCGCTCTGGATCTACTTCGCCGCGCCGCTCCTCGGGATGCTCGCAGCCGCCGAGCTGTACGTGCGCCGCCGGGGCCCCGCGGCCGTCGCGTGCGCCAAGCTGCACCACGCCGCGCGGCGCCGCTGCATCCACTGCGGACTCCCCGCCGCCGCTGCCTGAAGGGAGGTCGCGATGGACCGCTACGACGTGATCGTGATCGGGACCGGCGCCGGGGGCGGTACGCTCGCATGGAAGCTCGCCCCGACGGGACGGCGCATCCTCCTCCTCGAGCGCGGCGACTTCGTCCCGCGCGAGCGCGAGAACTGGGAGGCGCAGGCCGCGGTGTCCGACGCGCGGTATCACGCGCCGGAGACGTGGTACGACCGCGACGGCCGCGCGTTCCGGCCCGGGACGCACTACAACGTCGGCGGCAACACCAAGTTCTACGGCGCGGCGCTCTTCCGCCTGCGCGAGGCCGACTTCGGCGAGCTGAAGCACGCGGGCGGCGCCTCCCCCGCCTGGCCGCTCCCCTACGCGGACTTCGAGCCGTTCTACACCGAGGCGGAGCGGCTCTACCGGGTGCACGGCGCGCGCGGCGAGGACCCGACCGAGCCGTGGGCGAGCGCGCCCTACCCGCACCCGGCCGTCTCCCACGAGCCGCGCCTCCAGCGCCTGCACGACGATCTCGTCCGCGCCGGGCGCCGGCCCTTCCACGTCCCGGTCGGCGTCCTCCTCGACGAGGCGGACCCGCTCGCGAGCCGCTGCATCCGGTGCGGGACCTGCGACGCGTTCCCCTGCCTCGTGGAGGCGAAGAGCGACGCGGACGTCCTGTGCGTGCGGCCGGCGCTCCGCCACCCGAACGTCTCGCTCCGCACGCGCACTGCGGTGACGCGGCTCCTCACCGACGCCGCGGGGCGCCGCGTGACGGAGGTGGTCGCCGAGCGCGACGGGGTCGAGGAGCGCTTCCGCGCGGACGTCGTCGTCGTCGCGTGCGGCGCGATCAACTCCGCGGCGCTCCTCCTGCGCTCCGCGTCGGACCGCCACCCGGACGGGCTCGCGAACGGCTCGGGCGTCGTGGGACGTCACTACATGTGCCACACGAACACGATGCTCGTCGCGCTCGCGCGCGAGCCGAACCCGACGCGCTTCCACAAGACCTTCGCGCTCACGGACTTCTACTTCGGGGACGAGGCGTTCCCGTGGCCGATGGGCTCGGTGCAGATGATGGGGAAGCTCCACGCCGAGATCCTCGCCGAGGGCGCCCCGCCCGGGACGCCGAAGCGGCTGCTGGCCGCCATGGCCCGCCGCGGGCTTCCGTTCTGGCTCACGTCCGAGGACCTTCCCGACCCGGACAACCGCGTGCGGCTGGGCGCGGGAGGCCGCGTGGAGCTGCACTACCGCCCGAACAACCTGGAGGGCCACGAGCAGCTGAAGGCGCGCGTGAAGGCGCTGCTCGCGTCCGCGCCCGGCGCCGTGCGCCGCGTCCTGCCCTCGCACCTCTACGTCGGCGGCCGCATCCCGCTCGCCGGCGTCGCGCACCAGTGCGGCACGGTGCGCTTCGGACGCGACCCGCGCACGTCCGCGCTCGACCCCGACTGCCGCGCCCACGAGGTCGACAACCTCTACGTCGTCGACGGGAGCTTCTTCCCCTCGAGCGCGGCCGTGAACCCGGCGCTCACGATCGCGGCCAACGCGCTGCGCGTCGGGGCGCACCTCGCGGAGCGGCTGCGGTGAAGACGCGCCGGCGGAACGCGCGCGACGCCGGCGCACAGGCGGCGGGCACGGCGCACGCGCCGGGCGCCGGGCCGCCGCGCGGCGGCGCGACGCCCCGCGGCGCGGCGGGTGCGCGGGGCGCGCTCCTCGGCGCGCTCCTCCTCGCCGCCGTGGCGGGCGCGCTCGCGCCGGCCCGGGCGGCCGCGGCCGCCGACGGCGCGCCCGCGCTGGGCGCGATCGGCCTCACCGTCTCGGACGCCGAGCGCGCGGCGACGTTCTTCACCGAGGTGCTCGGCTTCGAGCGTCTCTCGGCGCACGAGGTCGCGGGCGAGGCGATCGAGCGGCTCCACGCCGTCTTCCCCGCGCGCGTGCGCGTCGTCCGGCTCGGACTCGGGGACGAGCGGCTCGAGCTGAGCGAGTACGTGACCCCGCGCGGGCGGCCGATGCCCGTCGACTCGCGCGGAAACGACCTCTGGTTCCAGCACGTCGCGATCGTCGTGAGCGACATGGCGGCCGCCTACGCGCGCCTGCGCGCGCACGGCGTCGCGCACGCATCGCCGGAGCCGCAACGGCTCCCGGACTGGAATCCCGCGGCGGGCGGCATCGAGGCCTTCTACTTCCGGGACCCGGACGGCCACTTCCTGGAGCTCATCCGCTTTCCCGAGGGCAAGGGCGACCCGCGCTGGCAGGCGCGCGACGGGCGCCTCTTCCTCGGCATCGACCACACGGCGGTCGTCGTGCGCGACACGGACGCGAGCCTGCGCTTCTGGCGCGACGCTCTCGGGCTGCGCGTCGTCGGCGCGAGCGAGAACTGGGGCCCCGAGCAGGAGCGGCTCAACGCGGTCTTCGGGGCGCGCCTGCGGATCACGACGCTGCGCGGCGCCGCCGGGCCCGGCGTCGAGCTGCTCGAGTACCGCGCGCCGGGGCCCGGCCGCCCGCGGCCGCGCGACGCGCGGGCCAACGACGTCCTGCACTGGCAGACGGACGTGCGCGTCGCGGACGTGCAGGGGCTCGCGCGGCGCCTCCTCGCGGCGGACGTCGCGTTCGACTCGCCGGGGGACGTCGCGTTGCGCGACGCCGGGCTCGGCTTCCGCGAGGCGGCGCTCGTGTCCGACCCGGACGGCCACCGCGTGCGCTGCATCGAAGACGGGAAGGAGGACTGACATGGCGGGAGAGCGAAGCGGATCGCGCGCGCGCGCGGGGCGGAGCGCCGCGGCGCTGGCCGCCGCGGAGCGCGCCCGGCTCGACGAGGACGCGCGGCGCGAGCGGCACTGGAAGCGCTTCGGGCCCTATCTCGCCGAGCGGCAGTGGGGCACGGTGCGGGAGGACTACTCCGAGAGCGGCGACAGCTGGAGCCACCTCACGCACGACCAGGCGCGCAGCCGCGCGTACCGCTGGGGCGAGGACGGCCTCCTCGGGTTCTGCGACCACCGCGCGCGCCTCTGCTTCGCCGTCGCGCTCTGGAACGAGCGCGACCCGATCCTGAAGGAGCGCCTCTTCGGCCTCACGGGCCCGGAGGGAAACCACGGCGAGGACGTGAAGGAGCACTACTTCTACCTCGACTCCACACCCACGCACTCGTGGGTGAAGCTGCTCTACAAGTACCCGCAGGCGGAGTACCCGTACGCGCGGCTGGTGGAGGAGAACCGCCGGCGCGGCCGTCACGAGCGCGAGCTCGAGATCGACGACACCGGCGTCTTCGACGACGGCCGCTACTTCGACGTGTTCGCCGAGTACGCGAAGGCCTCGCCGAACGACGTCCTGATCCGCATCACGGTCGCGAACCGCGGGCCCGAGGCCGCGCGGCTGCACGTCCTCCCGACGCTCTGGTTCCGCAACACCTGGGCCTGGGGCCGGGCGGGCGAGAGCTACCCGCCGCGGCCCTCGCTGCGCGCCGCCGAAGACGGCGTCGCGGCCGAGCACGACCCGCTCGGGCGCTTCCGGCTCGAGGTCGGGCCCGCGCCCGACGGGACGCGCCCGACGCTCCTCTTCACCGAGAACGAGACGAACGCCGCGCGCCTCTTCGGCGCGCCGAACGGGGCTCCGTTCGTGAAGGACGCCTTCCACGAGCGCGTCGTGCACGGCCGCCTCGACGCCGTGAACGCGGCGGCGAGCGGGACGAAGGCCGCGGCGTGGTACGCGCTCGACGTCCCGGCCGGCGCCGAGGTCGCGCTGCGCCTGCGGCTCGTGGCCGAGGACGAGCGCCGCGGCGCGCCCCTCGGAGCGGCCTTCGACGAGGTGGTCGAGGCGCGGCGCGCCGAGGCGGACGCGTTCTACGCCTCGCTCCTCCCGGAGGGCCTTTCCGCCGACGACGCGCGCGTCGCGCGGCAGGCCTACGCCGGCCTCCTGTGCTCGCGCCAGTTCTACCACTTCGTCGCGAAGGACTGGCTCGAGGGGGACCCCGCGCAGCCGGCGCCGCCGCCGGCGCGCCGGAGCGGCCGGAACGCCGACTGGGGCCACTTCCACGCCCGCGACGTGATCTCCGTGTGCGACAAGTGGGAGTACCCCTGGTTCGCCGCGTGGGACCTCGCGTTCCACATGCTGCCCATGGCGAAGGTAGACCCCGCCTTCGCGAAGTCCCAGCTCGAGCTCTTCCTGCGCGAGTGGTACCAGCACCCGAACGGTCAGCTGCCGGCGTACGAGTTCGCGTTCTCCGACGTGAACCCGCCGGTCCACGCGTGGGCCGCGTGGCGCGTGTACGAGATCGCGGACCCGCCGGGAAAGCGCGACCGCGCGTTCCTGCGCCGGGTGTTCCACAAGCTGCTGCTCGACTTCACCTGGTGGGTGAACCGCAAGGACGCCGAGGGCCGCAACCTCTTCGCCGGCGGCTTCCTCGGGATGGACAACATCGGGGTCTTCGACCGCTCGCGCCCGCTTCCGACGGGCGGCCACCTCGAGCAGGCGGACGGCACCGCCTGGATGGGGTTCTACTGCGTGACGATGCTGGCGATGGCGCTCGAGCTGGCCAAGGAGGACCCGGCCTACGAGGATCTCGCCTCGAAGTTCTTCGAGCACTTCGTCGCGATCGTGGACGCCGTGAACGCGCTCGGCGGGACGGGGCTCTGGGACGAGGAGGACGGCTTCTACTACGACCGGCTCCACGTCGACGGGCGCGAGATCCCGCTGCGCGTGCGGTCGATGGTGGGCCTCGTGCCGCTCCTCGCCGTGGAGGTGCTCGAGGACGAGCTGCTCGAGGCCCTGCCCGGCTTCCGAAAGCGCGTACAGTGGTTCCTCGAGAACCGCGCCGATCTCTCCCGGCACACGTCCTACCTGACCCAGGGGGCGCACGGCCATCGCCTCCTCGCGATGCCCTCGCGCGAGCGGCTCGTGCGCGTGCTCGAGCGCCTCCTCGACGCGGACGAGTTCCTCGCGCCGCACGGGGTGCGCTCCGTCTCGCGGGCGCACGCCGCGCGCCCGTTCGCGTTCCGCGCGGGCGCGGAGGAGCACCGCGTGGAGTACGTGCCGGGCGAGTCCACGAGCGGCCTCTTCGGGGGGAACTCGAACTGGCGCGGACCGATCTGGATGCCGCTCAACTACCTGCTCGTGGAGGCGCTGGAGCGTTACCACCACTTCTACGGGGACGACCTGCGCGTCGAGTGCCCGCGCGGCTCGGGCCGCACGGCGAACCTCCACGAGGTCGCGCGCGAGCTCTCGCGCCGCCTGCTCGCGCTGTTCCGCGCCGACGCGAGCGGGCGTCGCCCCTGGCAGGGCGGCCTGCGGCGCTTCGCCGAGGACCCGCACTGGCGCGATCTCGCGCTCTACCACGAGTACTTCCACGGCGACGACGGCCGCGGACTCGGCGCGAGCCACCAGGGCTGGACGTATCTCGTGGCGCGGCTGCTGGAGCGGGATGCCTCCCCCACGCGGTGAACGCGCGCGTCGCGGAGCGCGGCGACCGCGGGATGACTCTGTTTGGTGTCGGCCCGTCGCCACGCGGGCGGCCGGGCGTCGCGCGTCGCGCACCAGGGGCGGGAGCGCGCGGGACGGCGGGCGCCGGCCGGGCCCGCCGGGCTCCTACCGCCGCCGCGCCGCGAGGATCGCTTCGATCAGCGCCTCCGGAACGTCCTCGGGCACCGGCCCGTCGAGCGAGTACGCGAGCGCGCCGAGGCGTCGCGTCTCGCGGTAGCTCTCGAGGTACGCGACGCAGTCCGGGCACAGCGCCAGGTGGGCCTCGAACTCCTGCCGCCGCGCGGGAGGCAGATCGCCGTCGAGGTACGCCGCCAGGAAGGCGACCACGTCGCGGCACGTCGTCTCGTGGCCGGGGTCCGTCAACGGGGATCGCCGCCGCCTCCTCGATCCGCGATAGGATGCCGCGCGCGCCGCGCGCGTGACATCCGAGGCGGCCGGAGGGGGCGCCCCGTCGCCGGGCCGCGCCGTTCCCGAGGGGCGTGGTGCGTCCCCCGCGCCGGGTCGGTGGCGCGGGCCGGGGGCCTTGGCCTTGCCCGGACGCGGCCGGGAGCGCGAGGGCTGTCCCTCTCGTCAGGTTTGTGGAGCGTCCCCGAAGTGTGACCCCGGGCGGAGGGCGGCATCGAGGGGGGAGGAGGACGCGGGTGGCGGGCTACGACTTCGATCTCTTCACGATCGGCGCCGGGTCGGGCGGCGTGCGGGCCAGCCGGCTCGCGGCGGGGTACGGGGCGCGCGTCGCGATCGCGGAGGCGCGCCGGCTCGGCGGGACCTGCGTGAACCTGGGCTGCATCCCGAAGAAGCTGCTCGTCTACGCCTCGCACTACGCCGCCGACTTCGAGGACGCCCCCGCGTTCGGCTGGCGCGGCGCGGCGCCCCGCTTCGACTGGCCGTCGCTCGTCGCGGCGAAGGACCGCGAGATCGCGCGCCTGAACGAGGTGTACGCGCGCATTCTGGACGAGTCCGGTGTCGCGCGCATCGAAGGACGCGCCACCTTGCTCGATCCGCACACCGTCGAGGTCGCCGGGCGGCGCTACAGCGCCGCACACGTCCTCGTCGCGACCGGCTCGCGGCCGACCCTGCCGACCCTCCCCGGGATCGAGCACGCGATCACCTCGGACGAGGCGTTCCACCTGCCGGCCCTCCCCGAGCGGGTCGCGATCGTGGGCGGCGGCTACATCGCGGTCGAGTTCGCCGGCATCCTGCACGGGCTCGGCGCGTCGGTGTCGCTGCTGCACCGCGGCCAGCTCTTCCTGCGCGGCTTCGACGACGACCTGCGCGCGCACCTCGCCCGCGAGATGCGGACCCGCGGCGTGGACCTCCGCTTCGGCGCGCGCGTCGAGGCCATCCGGCGCGGCCCGCGCGGGCTCGCGCTCGCCCTCGCGGGAGGCGCCCCGCTCGAGGTCGACGCCGTGCTCTACGCGACGGGGCGCGTCCCGAGCACGGCGGGCCTCGGGCTCGAGGCGGCGGGCGTCGAGCTCCGGCCCGACGGCGCCGTGGCCGTCGACGACTTCTCGCGCACGAGCGCGCCGAGCGTCTGGGCCGTGGGCGACGTGACCGACCGGATCAACCTCACGCCGGTCGCCCTCCACGAGGGCGCGTGCTTCGCGCGCACCGTCTTCGGGGGCGTCCCGACGAAGCCGGACCACGAGAACGTCCCGACCGCGGTGTTCAGCGAGCCGCAGCTCGCCACGGTGGGCCTCTCCGAGGCGGAGGCCCGCCGGCGCTTCGGCGCCGTCGCGGTCTACCGCACGCGCTTCCGCCCGCTGCGCCACACCCTCACGGGGCGCGACACCGAGGTCCTCGTGAAGCTGGTCGCCGACCCGCGCACGGACCGCGTGCTCGGGTGTCACATGGCGGGACCCGAGGCGGGCGAGATCGTCCAGGGGCTCGCCGTCGCGCTTCGCTGCGGCGTCACCAAGGCCCAGCTCGACGCCACGCTCGGCATCCACCCGACCGTCGCCGAGGAGTTCGTGACGCTGCGCGAGCCGGTCGCGCCCGGAGGCGCGGGGCGCTCTCCCTCGCCCTCCGGCGCGCGGCAGCGGACGACGTAGTACACGTGCTCGCTCTCGATGCCGTCGAAGCGCGCGAGCGGCTCGAAGCGCGCGGGATCCTCCAGCAGCGCGAGGGCGTCCGGGAAGCGCTTGCGGTTGAGCCCGCGGTGGCCGTAGAGCACCAGGCCGGGGCGCCCGCCCCGGCGCGCGCGCTCGCAGAACGCCTCCACGTCGGCGGCGCTCGGCTGCTCGAGGGGCTCGAGCCAGGGATCGTAGACACGCGGCACGTCGCCCCCGAGGCCGGCGCCGGCGCGCAGCGCCGCGCCGCCGGGCGCGGAGAAGGCCGAGACGAACGCCGCCGCCTCGCGCGCCGGGGCCTGGGGATTTCGCAGCAGCACGCCGAGGAGCGGCGCGAGCGCGAGCGCGAAGAGCGCGACGGCCGCGAGCGCAGCGGGCAGCACGAGGCGCGGGCGCGCGCGCAGCACGCGCCCGAGGAGCCCTTCCACCGCGATCGCGAGGAAGGCCGTCGCCGGGATGACCGCGTAGATCGCGAAGCGCGGGTACGCAAAGAACCCATCCACCGCGCGGTGTAGGATCAGCAGCACGGGCGCGGCGACGAGCGCGAGCGAGGCCGCGCGGGCCGGCGCGTCGCCGCGGCGCACCGTGCGCGCGGCGCCGAGCGCGAGGAGCGCCGGCAGCACGGCCCAGACGAGCCACGCGAAGCCGGGCCGGTGCGCGGCGAGGGTGAGCACGGTCGGGAACTCGACGTCCGGGAGCGGCGGCATCCGGATGTGCAGCCCCGTCGTCGCGAACACGAGGAGCTGGCGCGCGAAGGCCCAGTCGAGCGCCGCCGCCTCGCCGAGAAGGCGCTCGAAGCCCCGGGCCTGGGCGAGGTTGGGCGCCATGACCTGCAGGAACGCCATCGCGGCGAGCGCGTTCGCCACGACGAGGTGGGCGAGCCGGCGTGCGCGCAGCGCGCCGGGCTCGCGCCCACAGGCGATCGCGGCGGCGCCCGCGCCGGCCAGCGCGAGCGGCACGTACGCCGTGATCGGGATCGTCCAGAGCAGCAGGGCCTGGCTCGCCGCGTACGCGAGCCAGTGGCGCCAGCGGTCGTCCCGCAGCGCGCGCAGGAGGAGCAGCGCCCCCCCCGTGGCGAGGAGGACGGCGAAGCTGTAGCCGCGCCCGTCCACGCCGTAGCGGACGTGCCAGGGGTGCACGGCGAGGAGAAACGCCGCGACCGGCGCCGCGCCCGGAAAGCCGAGCGCGTGCACGAGCACGCCGACGAGGGCGACGCTCGCCACGGCGGCGAGCCAGGCGGGAAGGCGCAGCGCGAGCTCGTCGAAGGCCGACCGCTCCGCGCCCGTCGCCGTGCGCCACGCCGCGAGCGAAGCGCGCGCGGCGACGCTGTACGGCGACGTGGTTGGTCGGCTGCCGGTAGTTCCAGAGCGTGTCCAGCCAGCCCGCCGGCCGGAAGCGAAGCTCGCCGCCCTGCTCCGCGGGCTCGAGCCGCCCGACCAGCACGTGGCGCACGCTCCACGCCTCGTCCCACCACAGGCTTCCGCGCGCGAGCGGGAGCCGCAGCAACCCCGCTCCCGCCGCGGCGACGAAGAGCAGCAGCGCCGTCCCGCGCGCGAGCGGGACGCGCGGCCGCGCCGGCGGCCGCGGACCGGCGCCGCGCGTCCACCATCCCGCCGTCGCGAGCAGCACGAGCGCGAGGAGCGCGTTCGCGAGCGCCGCCCACCAGGTGGCGACGAGGACCGTGTGGATGCGGCTCTGGCCGCGCGGCGCGTCGAGCGAGACTTCGGCGGGGAGCGCCCACGGGGCGCCCGGCCCGACCAGCACGGCCGCGCACGCGGCGAGCGCCGCGGCGAGGCCGAGCCGCGCGCGGCGCAGCGTCGATCCGGGCGGCCCGAGCAGGCACGCGACCGCGCCCTTCGCGCCGGCGCCGCCGCCTTCGCGACCGCCCGCCTTCACTGGGGCAGCGGCTGTCCGGTGTAGCGGAAGACGCGGATCAGGAACTCCGCCTCGATCGCCGGCAGCACCGCGACCTCCTGGAACAGGCGGGGGTCGTCGAGGTAGACCATCGCGTCCGGCGACTTCACGCGGTTGGCGTCGTTGTAGCCGTAGAACACGTAGAGCGGGCGACCCTCGCTGCGCGAGCGCTCGGCGAGCGCGGCGATCTCGCCCGCGCGGTGCACGTGGAGGACGTACGGGTCGTACACGTCCGGGGTGTTGCCCCCGAGCCCGAGGCCCGCGCGCAGCACGCCGCCCGGAGTGCCTTCGCCGGCCCGCGCGACGAGCTCCGCGACCTCGCGCGCCGCGGTCGGCGGATAGGTCCGCAGCACCCGCGTCTGCGGCAGGACGAACAGCTGATAGGCGGTGAGCCCGAAGGCGAGCCCGACGGGCACCCCGACGCGCCGCGCGCGCGCGGGGAGAACGGCCGCCAGCACGCCGTCGAGACCGATCGCCAGCAACGCGACGACCGCCACCATGCCGTAGATCGCGAAGCGCTCGATGAGGAGGAGCGGCTGCAGCCAGCGGTGCAGGAGCGCGAGCGGCACCGCGAGCGCGAGGCCGAGCAGGACCGCGCGCGCCGGGCCCGGGCGGCGCACCCCGCGCGCGAGGCCGACGGCGACGAGGGCGGGGAGCACGCCGTAGGCGACGGCCCGCGTGAGGACGCCCCCGCCCCAGAGGTTGCGGATGCTCGGGTACACGAGCTCCGGCACGAAGGGCTGGCGGCGCGGAAGCCCCGTCGCGAGGTAGAGCCAGAGCTGGTGCGCGAGGTGGCCCACGACGTCGGCCGGCTGCTTCCACTCGAACTTCAGCATCACGCTCTGCGCCAGGTTGGGGGCCATGAGCGGGAGGTACGCCATCGCGGCGAGCGCGTTCGCCACCGCGAAGCGCGCCAGACGGTGCGCGCGCTCGGAGGCCGTGCCGGGCCCGAGCGCGAGCGCGAGGGCGCCGGCCCCGCCGAGCGCCAGCGGGAAGTAGATGGCGAGCGGGTGCACCCACAGCATCGCGAGCTGCGACGCGCCGTACCCGAGCCAGGCCAGCCAGCCGCCGCGGCGCAGGCCGCGCAGGAGGAAGCCCGCGGCCGCGATCGCGAAGAGCACCATGAACGCGTAGCCCCGGCCGTCGGCGCCGTAGCGGATGTGCCAGGGATGGATCGCGAGCAGGAACGCCGCGGCGAGGCCCGCGCGCGCGAACCCGAGGCTGCGGACGAGGAGGCCGATCCCGACCACGCCGAGCAGCCCCGCCGCGTAGGCCGGAAAGCGGAGGGCGAAGGCGTCCCACGCCGAAGGCGGGGCGCCCGTCGCCGCGCGCCACGCCCCGAGGCTCACGCGCGCCGCGATGCTGTAGAGCACGTGGTTCGTGGGCTTCCTGTAGTAGTAGAAGGTGTCGATCCACGGCACGGGCTCGAACACGAGGCGCGAGCCGTCGTCCTCCGCGGGCTCCACCGTCCCCACGAGCGTGTGCCGCACGCTCCAGGCCTCGTCCCACCAGACGCTCTGCCGGGCCAGCGGCCAGCGCAGCGCGCCGGCGAGCGCCGCGGCGGCGAGAAGGAGCGCCACGTAGCCGAAGCCCGCGCGTCCCGGCGCGCGCGACGCCGCCGGGAGCCCGCGCTCGGGCCGCGCCCAGAAGCCCGACGTCGCGAGCAGCCCCGCGGCGAGCGCGGCGTCGACCCCGGCCGCCCACCAGAGTGCGACGAGGATGGTGTGGATGCGGCTCTGCCCCTCCTGCGGGACGAGCGTCGGGTCGCCTGGCAGGCGGAACGCGGCGTACGGCCCGACCAGCCACGCGAGGCAGCCGAGGAGCGCGAGCAGGAGGAGGACGCGCCATCGCCGCAGCGACGAGCCCGGCGGTCCGAGGAGGGACGCAAGGCGTCCCGCAGGCTTCATGCGCGCCTTCCCTCCCCGCGAGGCGCCCGGATGCTGCCAGCTCCGCCCTCGCGCGCAAGGGAGCGCGCGGGCGCCGGCTAGAGCATCGCGAGGGCGCCGGGCGCGCGCGCGGCCGCAGCGAGCCCGAGCCGCGCGAGGAAGCCGTCGTCCGCCGGCGGGCGCAGCACGGGCAGCGGATCCGGGACGCGCGTGATGACGCCGCGGTCGACGAGCTGCTCCGCGAGCTTTCGCATGTTCCCGTTGAGGTAGGGCAGGAGCGGCGACTCCGCGACGGGTCGCGTGCCGAAGCGGTCGAGCTCCTGGTAGACCTCGCCGGCGGGGCGGCCCTCGACGAGCAGTTGGTAGAGCGAGACGACGGCGGCGCTCCGGCGCGACCCGGCGGCGCAGTGGACGAGCACCGGCTCGCCCGCGAGACGCGACTCGTGCACCTCGGCGATCGCGTCGGCGTAGCGCGAGAGCTTGCCCGTGCCGTCGCCCCGCATGGGGAAGTGCAGCCGCTCGATTCCGAGCGCCTGCGTCGCCTGTGCCTCGGCGCGGTGGCTCGTGCGCTCGGGGTCGTAGTGCACCATCCAGACCACCTTGCGGATGCCGAGCTCCTCGAGCACGGGGCGCACGAGGCGCGGCGAGATCTGGCCGCTGCGGTAGAGCCAGCCCGGCTCCACGGCGACGAGCCGCTTGGGCATCACGTCGTGGCGGTCCACCAGCCCGAGCGCGGCGCCCGCGATGAGGAGCACGGCCCCGGCGAGGACGAGCGGCCCGCGGGGACGCGAGCGGCGCGTGGGGCGGCGCAGAAGCAAGGCCAGCCTCCTGTGACGCGGGACACCATCGCAAGGCTGGATGAGGCAGGGATGAAGGCGTACGGTGCGGCGCGTGCACGAGCCGCCCTCCGCCCCCTCGGCCGGCGTACGAGCCCCCGACCGCCGCCGCAGCGTCTCGTTCCACGGCCTGCGGCTCGCCGTCTACGAGTGGGGCCCCGCGGACGGGCCGCCCCTCCTCCTCGCGCACGGGGGGTTCGACTTCGCGCGCACCTTCGACGTCTTCGCGCCGCTCCTCGCGGACGCCGGCTGGCGCGTCGTGAGCTGGGACCAGCGCGGGCACGGCGACTCCGACCACGCCGCGCTCTACAGCTGGGACGCCGACGCGCGCGACGCGCTCGCCGTGCTCGACGCCACGACCCGAGAGCCGGTGCCGTTCGTCGGCCACTCGAAGGGCGGCGCGATCCTGATCCACCTCGCGCAGGCGTGCCCGCACCGGGTGACGAGGCTCGTCTCCATCGACGGGCTGCCCTCGCGCCGGCCCGCGCCCGACATCGCCGATCACGAGCGGACGCGGCTCCTGGCCGACGAGCTGAGCGGCTGGCTCGCGCACCGCCGACGCGCCGCGGGCCACGTGCGCAAGCCCGGCACGCCCGAGGAGCTCGCCGCGCGGCGCGGCCGCATGAACCCGCGGCTCTCGCGCGAGTGGCTGCGCTACCTCGTCTCCGTCGGCGCGCGCGAGGACCGCGACGGCTGGCGCTGGAAGATCGACCCCGCGCTCCGCCCCGGCGGGTTCGGCCCCTGGAGGCCGGAGTGGACCCTGGCGCGGCTGCCCGGGCTGTCGGTCCCGCTCCTGGGCCTCCTCGCCTCCGTGAGCGAGCCGATGGGCTGGGACACGACCGAGGAGATCCTGCAGCCGTTCCTGCCCCCCGAGACGCGCATCGTCACCTTCCCCGAGACGGGCCACTTCATCCACATCGAGCGGCCCCGGGAGGTCGCGGCGCTCGTGCTGGAGTTCCTCGCGTGTTGACGAAGCGCCTGCGACACTGTCGCGTGGAGCTCGCGCTGCACCGGCTGCGCGAGGGAGGCGGGAGGGCGCTCCTCCTCCTCCACGGCCTCGGCGAGCGCGCCCCCGCGCGGCCGCCCGCGCAGGTCGAGGCCTGGCCGGGGCCGATCTGGGCGCTCGACTTCACGGGGCACGGCGGCTCCACCCTGCCCCGAGGCGGCGGCTACACCTGCGAGGCCCTGATGGGAGACGCCGACGCGGCGCTCGCCGAGCTGGGCGAGGCGACCCTCGTGGGGCGCGGGCTCGGAGCCTGGATCGCGCTCCTCGCGGCCGGCGCGCGGCCGCGCGCGGTGCGCGGCGCGATCCTGGCCGACGGCCCGGGCCTCGCGGGCGGCGGGCCGCGGCCCACGAGCCCGATGATCCCGTTCGTCGAGGCCGACGCCGCGACGCCGCCCGATCCCTTCGCGCTCGCCGAGCTCTCGCGGGACGTGCGCCCGCCCGAGTACGCGTGCGCCTTCGTGCGGCTCGCGAACGAGCGCTCCGGTCTCGCGCGCCCGTTCACCGTGTGCGCGGTCGAGCGGCCCGAGTGGCTGCGGGCGATCCTCGACGAGCCGGGCGTCGAGGGCGCCGCGCTCCCCGCGGCGCTCGCTGCGTACGCGGCGGCGAGCTGACGCCACGCGCCCGGCGCGCGCCGCGCGCGCGCCGGGGCGAGGCCCGCGCGCGCCTGCGGCTACGCGCGCCCGCGCGCGCGGCGGTCGCGGCCGAGGAGCGCGAGGCCGCCGAGGCCGGCGCACAGGAGCGCAGCCGTCTCGGGCTCCGGCACCAGCACGGCGCTCACGAGCATGCCGTCGGAGGCGAGCGCGCGCCCGCCGACGCCCGGGTAGTCGTCCGCGGTGAACGAGCTCAGCCCGCTCGCGAGCCCCATACGGAGCGCGGCCTCGTCGCCCGCCGGGCCGCCGCCCTGGCTGTCGATCGTCTGCGCGCTCGCGTTGAACGTGAAGGTGAGCGTGACCACCTGCGCGGCGCCCGTCCCGACGCCGGACACGACGGCGCTCGTCGTCTGCGCGAACGGGACGTTGGGCGACGTGGCCGGCGCGCCGACGTTGCTCGCGGCCACGGCGCCGAGCCCGAGGCTGCCCGACGTGAGCGAGCCGGCGCCGCCCACGCTGCCGCTCATCGCGCCGAGGGAGGCTGTCGCCGCGCCGCTTCCGTCGTCCACCAGCGTCAGCGCGCCGCTGCGGCCGAGGTCGAACTGGAGGTCCCAGGCCTCGCCGGCCGCGGCGAGGAGCGTGATGGTGATGGTGAAGTTCGCCGTGAAGTTCTGGGTGAAGGTCTGCGCGCCGCCGCCGCCCGTGTCCGCGCCCACGACGGCGGCGTAGCGGGTCGAGAAGGTCGTCGCGTCGCTGGAGAGGACGCTCGCGCTGCTCTGGGCGACGCTGCCGACTGCGCCGACGTCGTCGAAGAAGTTCGGCGTGTTGCCCGGGTTCGTCGCGATCGAGACGTTGGTAAGGGTCGCGGCCCGGCGTCCGAGGCCGCGAGAGCGAGGGCCGCCGCGAGGACGGCGAGCCGTCGCAGGGGTCGGGTCGTGGGTCGCTCCATGGGGGGCTCCTGGCTGGGCGGCCCGTCCGGTCGGTCGCCGTGGGAGGGTTTCGGCCCGGGATCGCCAGGACTGAAGGGAAAACCCTGCGCCGATCACGAGCTTCGCGGTTCACCGGGCGCCTGCCGCCGGGCTGCCGCCGAGCTGCCCTTGGGCTGCCGCCGGGCTGCCGCTGGGCGCCGGCCGACGGGCGCCTCCCCCCGCCTGCGGAAGGCGGCCCGGTTGCCGGGGCGACGCCGCGCGCGCGCGGTGACCCCGCGCACGGCGGCCACCCGGCAGCCCGCGCGCAGGTGCGCTACCTCGAAGGGTGTCCCCCGGTGTCCTCGGCTCGGCGTCGCCCGCCGAGCCTCTGGAGCGCCCCGTGGCGGCCACCCCCTCGCTCCCTTCTTCGTCCGCGCCGGTCGCGCGGCCACGCGCGACCCTCTTCCAGGCCGGCGCCCGCCTCCTTCTCCTCCGCGCGCTGCGGCGGCTGCGCGCCGGGGAGATCGAGCTGTGCGAGGGCGGCGAGCTGCACCGCTTCGGACCGCGCCCGGCGGCGGGCGTGCTGCGCTGCCGCGTGGAGGTGCGCGACCCGGCGTTCTACGGCCGCCTCGTGCGCGGCGGAACGCTCGGCGCCGCCGAGAGCTGGATGCGGGGCGAGTGGAGCGCCAGCGACCTCACCGCGCTCCTCCGCATGATGGCGCGCGACGCCGACGTCCTCGCGGGCTTCGACGCGGGCCTCGCGGCGGGGGTCGATCCGGCGCGGCGTCTCGGGCACTGGCTGCGCGGGAACACCCGCCGCGGCGCCCGGCGCAACATCGCCGCGCACTACGACCTCGGGAACGAGTTCTTCGCGCTCTTCCTCGATCCGACGCTCACCTACTCGTGCGGCGTCTTCGAGCGCGCCGACGCGACCATGGAGGAGGCCTCGCTCGCGAAGTACGACCGGCTCTGCCGCAAGCTCGAGCTCCGCGCCGAGGACCACGTGCTCGAGATCGGGACGGGCTGGGGCGGCTTCTGCCTGCACGCCGCCTCGCGCTACGGCTGCCGGGTCACGAGCACGACGATCTCCGCCGAGCAGCGCGCGCTCGCGCTCGAGCGCGTCGCGCGGGCGGGGCTCGCGGACCGCGTCGCGATCCTCGGCCGCGACTACCGCGACCTCGACGGCCGCTACGACAAGCTGGTCTCGATCGAGATGATCGAGGCCGTGGGCGCCGAGCACCTGCCCGCCTACTTCCGCGCGTGCGGGGAGCGGCTCGCGCCTCACGGTCGCGCGGCGCTCCAGGCGATCGTGGTCCCCGACCAGCGCTACCGCCGCACGCTGCGCACCGTCGACTTCGTGAAGCGCTACGTCTTCCCGGGCGGCTTCCTGCCCTCGGTCGGAGCGCTCGTCGGCGCCGCGTCCCGCGCCAGCGATCTCCGCCTCGTCCATCTCGAGGAGCTGACGCCACACTACGCCGAGACGCTGCGGCGCTGGCGCGCGCGCTTCGCCGCCAACCGCGACCGCATCCGCGCGCTCGGCTACGCGGAACGGCTGCTGCGGATGTGGGAGTACTACCTGCGCTACTGCGAGGCGGGCTTCGAGGAGCGCACGATCGCCCTCGTGCAGCTCGTCTTCGAGCGCCCGGGCTGCCGCGCCCGCCCCGTCGGCGAGGCGCTCGCCAGGTAAGCCGCCCGGCGCGCGCCGGCCCCGCGCCCCGGCTCGACCCCGCCGGGGGAGCTCCCCGACCAGCGGCGACCCTGTTCGGCCGAGGGTCTGGCCCTTCTCGAGAGCCTCTCCCGGCCGGGCGTCTCGGCGGGGGGCGGGCTCCGTGCCCGACGCGCTGGGCGCCGACGGAGGAAGCGCGCCGCGCGGGCTCGGCGTGCTCCGCGCGGCACCCCCCTTTGCCGGACGGGCGGCCGCGGTACGCTGGGCGCCGACGTCCCGAGGCGACGCGCGCGGCGCGCGGCGCGCTCCGGCCGGCGGAGGCACCGTGCGCGTCCTGCTCGTCAACCCTTCGTATCCGTTCGAAGAGTTCCCTCGGCTCCTGGTCACGCTCCCCTACGTCGCGTCGGCGCTGCGCGCGGAGGGGCACGAGGTCGAGATCCTCGACCTCCTGCTCTCGCGCACGACGCCCGAGAAGATCGCGCGGCGCATGGCGCAGGTGCGGCCGCAGGTCGTCGGGATCACGTCCGTCACGCTGAACCACCACATCGCCGAGGACATCGCCCGCGCGGTGCGCGCCGTGGACCCGGACGTCCCGATCGTGATGGGCGGGCCGCACGTCTCGTTCGAGATCGAAGGCTCCTTCGCCGCGCTCGGCGACGCGCTCGACTACATCGCGATCGGCGAGGGCGAGCACACGATGGTCGAGCTCGTCCGGGCGCTCGGGGGGCGCGGCGACGCGCGCGACGTGCGCGGGCTCGCCGCGCGCGACCGCGCGACGGGGAAGATCGCGCGCAACGCGCCGCGCGCGCTCGAGGACGATCTCGACACCCTGCCGGAGCCCGCGCGCGACCTCGTCCCGCTCTCGCGCTACCTCGCCTTCGACAGCCACGCGAGCGTCGTGACGAGCCGCGGCTGCCCCTACGAGTGCATCTTCTGCTCCGCGCCCGCGTGGACCGGGCGCCGCGTCCGCTACCGCGACCCGTCGCTGTGCGTGGACGAGATCGAGCGGCTCGCCGCGCTCGGGTTCACCGAGATCACGATCGAGGACGATCTCTTCACGCTGTACCGGAAGCACTTCCTCGCGGTGTGCGGCGAGCTCATCCGCCGCAAGACGGGGATCCGCTGGAACGCGTTCTCCAGGGTCGACACGATCACGCCCGAGATCGTGGCCACGATGGCGGAGGCGGGCTGCCAGGCGATCTGCTTCGGCGTCGAGAGCGGGAACCAGGAGGTCCTCGACCTCGTGAAGAAGAGCTCGAACCTGAAGAAGGTGCGCGACGCCATGCGCATGACCCAGGCCGCGGGGATCAGCGCGCTCGCCTCCTTCATCATCGGGCTTCCCGGCGAGACCGTGGAGACGCTGCGGAAGACCGTCGAGTTCGCCAACTCGCTGCGCGACGAGTTCGGCTCGCTCTACGGCTTCCACATCCTGGCGCCCTTCCCCGGCACGGAGGTGCGCGACCGCGCCGCCGACTACGGGCTCGAGATCCTCACCTCGGACTGGCGGACGTACGACGCCAACCACGTCGTGAGCCGGACGCCGGGGGCGGACCCCGCCGCGATCCAGGCGGTCGCGGACGAGTACGAGGACGCGATCGAGCGCTACCGCGCGTTCCAGGACCGCCTCTACGCCGAGGGCCGGCTCTCCGGGTACGAGGAGAAGATGTACGTGCGACGCCGCCGCCAGGCGCTCCTCTGGAAGCTCCTGCTCGAGGAGGTCGTGGAGGAGCTGCCCGCGCTCCCGGACGACGGCGCCGACGTCCTGGCCAGCCACGTCGCGACCGCGACCGGCGTCGACCTGCGGCTGGCGCGCGACGAGATGCGCCGCGTGCTCGACCTCGGCGCGCTCGTCTCCGAGCGGGCCCCCGACGGCGTGCGCTGGCGCTGGGCGGAGAGCTGAGCGCGGCCGCGTCGCAGCCGGAGACGCCTCCCTCGCGCCTTCGCGTGGCGGGGCGCGCGTCAGGGCACCGGGGCGTCGGGCGGCGCGGCCGTCACCGCGGTCGCCTGCAATCCCTCGTCGCCGGCCTCGAACTGGAGGCCCACGCGCTGGCCTTCCTCCAGCTCCTGGAAGCGCAGACCGTTGCGCACCGCGTTGCGGTGGAAGTACACGCGCTCGCCGGCGTCGGTGAGAATGAAGCCGTAGCCCTCCGCCGCGAAGACGCGGTCCACGACGCCGAGCTCGGGCGGCTCGGGCGGGCGCTCGTAGCGGGCGTCCATCCGCTTCTCGCGCAAGCGGCGCATCTCGCGCTCGAACGCGTCCATCGCCTCGTCCAGCGCGAGCCCGAGGTCCGCCCGCGTGCGCGCGGCGACCACCTGCGCCGTGCCGCGCACCTGCGCGGCGATGCGCACCTCCTGCCCGCCGTGCACGTGGTGCTGCGTCGGCTTCCCGGCGAGCCGGACGTCGATGAGGTCGCGGTGGGCCGCGGCGAGCGCCTCCAGGCGCTCCTGGACCCGCACCCGCAGTCCGGGCGGCAGGCCTTCGAGCCCCTTCCAGTGGATCTCCATGCGCCGTACCTCCGGTGGGGTTCCGCTGCATCCCGCGTGCCAGCGCCCCCGTCCGCGCGTGCGACCTCCGCCGCGCGCGCTGACGCGGGCGCCGGCGCTGCGTAGAATCGGGCGCCGCCCCCACCGGGCGGCCGGGGACAGCGATGCGACGTGGGTCCGCGCCGATCGCCGCGCTCGCCCTCGCGCTCGCGGCAGCGGCCCGCGCGGCGCCCGACGACGCCGGCTCGATCCTCCGCGCGCAGCCGCGCGCGCTCGTGGACGCGCTGTACGAGCGGCGCGTGGTCGTCCTGCCCGCGGACGGAACGGACGCCGTCGCGCGCGCCCTCGTCCTCTTCGACCGGCCGATCGAGCGCGTCTTCTCGCTGCTCGCGCAGACGCCGCGCCAGCGCGAGTACCGCCCCGAGCTGACGCACGTCGCGTGCGGTGGAGTGGCTTCCCGACGGGCACGTCGACGAGCACCGCATGCGGATCCTCTTCCTCGACATCCGCTACCGGCTCCGCCATCGTGTGGACCGCGAGAGCCGCCGTCTCAGCTGGGAGCTCGCGCCGGGGTTCGAGCACGACGTCGAACGGATCGAGGGCTCGTGGCAGCTGCATCCCCTCGGCACGGAGCGCACGCTGGGCGTCTTCCGCACGCGCGTCGAGGTGGGCGCCGCCATGCCGGCCGGTCTCCAGGAGTACGCGACGCGACGGAACCTGCCGCGCACGCTCGCGCGCTGCCGGCGATGGGTGGATGGCGATGGCCGCATCGACGAGTGAGCAGACCCCGCTGCGCGCCTCCGCGGCGGCCGCGGGTCTCGCGCGGCGCATGTGGCGCGCCGCGCGGCTCGAAGGCGCTCTCTACGAGGAGGTCGAGGCGGACCCGGCCGCGACGCGCCAGGCGCTCGCGGTGGTGCTGCTCTCCGCGCTCGCGACGGGCGTCGGCGCCATCGGGAACAGCGGGCTGCGCGGCGTCGCGCTCCACGTGGGCGCCGACGTCGCGCTCTGGGTCGCGTGGGCGGCGCTCACGCTATGGATCGGGACGCGCCTCCTCCCGACGCCGCACACGCGCGCGGACCTCGGGCAGCTCCTGCGGACCCTCGGGTTCGCCACGGCGCCCGGGGCTCTGCGCATCCTCGCCATCGTTCCGCCGCTCGGCGCGGCGGCGTTCACGGTCGCCGGGCTCTGGACGCTGGCGGCGACGGTCGTGGCGCTGCGCCAGGCGCTCGACTACCGGAGCACCGCGCGCGCCGCGGCGGTCTGCGCGATCGGCCTTCCGGTCTACGCGCTCGGCCAGATCGTCTCGCTGCTCCTCCTCGGTCCCTGGCCGCTGTGAGCGCGCGCCCGGCGGACCGTCTCTCCCGAGCGTTCGCCTGGGTCGTCGCCCACCGCGTCCTCGTGGCGGTGTTCTACGCGCTGCTCCTCCCGCCGGCGGCGTGGCTCGCGGCGCAGGTCGAGCAGGACAACTCGACCGACCGGCTGATCCTCCCGAGCGACCCGGACTACCTGGCGCTGCGCGCGTTCGAGGCGACGTTCGGGGGCGGCGAGTTCGCGCTGCTCTTCGTCGACGCGGAGGATCCCTTCGCGCCCGGCGTGCTGGAGCGCGTGGACCGGATCGAGCGCGCGCTGGCGGGCGTGCCCGGCATCGAGGTGAACTCGCCCCTGTCGATCTACCGGCGCGCGCGCGCGGGCTTCGAGCCGACCGAGGAGGCGGCCGAGGCGCTGCGCGGCTTCGCGACCGGCACCGAGCTGCTGCGCCGCCAGGGGCTCGTGGGCGACGGCCACCTCGCGCTCGCGCTCACGCTGGACGTGGACGGCTCGGACGCGCGCCACGCGCTGCTCGCCGCCGTCGACCGCGCGCTCGCGCCCGTGGAGGCGGACCTCGGGCCGATCCGCGCGATCCACCGCCTCGGGCAGCCCTGGGTCAACGCCTGGCTCGACGGAAGCGTCTCGCGCGACATCCGCTACTTCGGGCTCTTCGCCGCGTTCGTGGTCGCTCTCGTCCTCTTTCTCTACCGCTCGCTGCGCACGCTCGTCGCGTTCGTGGCGACGCTCGGCACCTGCCTCGCGCTCGCGCTCGGCTGGATCGTCGCGACGGGCGGCACGCTGACCATCGTCTCGCCCATGGTGCCGATGACGATCCTCGTCACGGCGACGGCGAGCCTCGTGTACCTGCACTCGCGCTTCGTCGAGCGCCCGCCCGGAGTGCCCGTCGAAGAGCACCGCATCTTCGCGCTCCGCAACAAGTTCGTCGCGGTCACGGCCTCGATGTTCGCGACTGCCGTGGGCTTCGCGGCGCTCGTCGTCTCCGAGATCCGGCCCATCCGCGAGATGGGCGTCTGGGTAGCGGCCGGGCTCGCGATCGCGTGGGTCGTCGTGTTCACGCTCTTCCCCGCGCTCCAGAAGCTCCTCGAGGCGCCGACCCGAACGCCGCGCGAGCAGCACGGCGGCTTCGAGCGGCTCGCGGAGGTGCTGCCCGCGTGGAGCCACCGCTTCCGCTGGCCGCTCGTCGGGGGCGCCGTCGCGCTCTCGCTGGCCGGCGCCGCCGCGCTCTTCGGGATTCCCGGCTGGGTCGCCCCGATGCCGGTGCACACCGACCCGGTCGAGTACGTGGACCCCGACTCGTCGCTCTACCGCGACATGCGCGGCCTGGCCCCGCGCATTCCCGGCCTGTCGGTCACGAACGTGTGGCTGCGCGGCCCGGTGGGGGCGGTGTCCGAGCCCGAGGTCCTCGCGGGACTCCACGCCTTCCAGCAAGCGCTCGAGCGGGACCCGCTCGTCGGCGCCGCCGTGGGTCCCACCTCGATCCTGCGCCTCGTGCGCTACCTCGGCGGCCAGGGCGACGCGTGGCCGGCGGACCCGGCGGAGGTCGAGGTCCTCGCCGCCGACCTGGAGGCGCTCCTCCCGATGGAGCCGATGCTCGCCCGCTTCGTACAGGCCCCCGCGCTCGGCGAGGCGCAGGTCACGGTGGTCTCGCGGGCCGGCGAGCACGAGGCGTTCGAGGCCGTCGAGGCCGCCATCCGCCGCCACTGGGACGAGGCCGTCGCCGACCACCCCGCGCTCGCGCAGCTCTCGGCGCGCACCGTCGGCCTCGCCCCGCTCTCCGCGCGCGTCGCGCAGGCGCTCGTTCCGACGCTGGTCGAGAGCTTCGTCCTCACCGCCGGGATCATCTTCGCCGCGTTCCTGCTCGTCTTCCGCAACGGGACCGCGCGGCTCATGGCGATGATCCCCTCGATCTTCGCGATCCTCGTCATGTTCCTGGTCATGCGCCTCGCGGGGATGAAGCTCAACGTCGCCACGATCCTGATCGCCTCCACCGTGCTCGGCACCTCGGAGAACGACCAGATCCACTTCTTCTGGCACTTCCTGGAGCGACGCCGCGGAGGCTCGGTGGACGCGTCGCTGCGCCACGCGCTGCGCGTCGCCGGGCGCGCGATCTTCTACGCGACCCTCATCAACGCGGGCGGCTTCCTCGCCTTCGCGGCGAGCGACCTCCCGCCGGTGCGCGAGTTCGGGACGCTGACCGCACTCGCCTTCGCGCTCTCGATGGTCGCCGACTTCACGGCGCTCCCCGCCGCGCTCTGGCTCCTCCTCGGCGAGCGCCCCGAGCGCGCCGCCCGACCCGCCGACCACACCGCCGACGCCGCCTGAGCGTTAAGAAAGGGGTCAGACCCCTTCGTTTAGAAGAATCCCCGCGGGTGGGGGGGCCGCCGGGGCGGCGGGTCAGCGGAGCGGGGCGGGCGGCGTCGCGACGTCGACGTAGGCGCACGAGAGCGGCCCGCTCTGCTCGAGCAGGCTCTCGAGCAGCTCGCGATCGTCGCGCCCGAGCCGCTCGCGCGAGCCCGCGCAGCGGCAGAGCGGCTCCTTCGCGGGGCCCGGGTCGCCGAGCGCGACGTACGCTTCCGCGAGCCGCAGCTGGTTCTCGAGCGCATCCGGCCGCTCGGCGGCCAGCTCCTCGAGCAGCGCGAGGCCGCGCTCCGAGTCGCCCTGCTGGAGCAGGCTCGCGGGCGCCGCGACGTACAGCGTCCCGAGCAGCCGCGTCGCCGCGCCGGCCCGGAAGGTGGGATCGAGCTCGCGGCTGCGCCAGGCGTAGCGCTCGATCTCGCGCACGAGGTGCGCGGCGCGCAGGCCGCGCTGCTGGACGAGACGCCCGGTGATCGCCGCACGCGCGTAGGTGTCCGCGGCGCTGCGCTCGTCGATGCGGCGCACCGCGTCGTATGCGAAGGCGCGGTCGCCGGGCGTGTCCTGGCGCGCCTCGATCAGCGCCTCGAGGGCGTCGTACACGACGAGGGGCTCGCCCGTCCCGGCCGCCGCCTCGAGCGCGGGATTCACGCGCGCGACGAACGTGACGCAGCCCGCGACGGCGACGCCGAGCGCGAGCGCGACGGCCGCGGCGAGCGCTCGCAGCACGCGACGTTCACGAGCCATAGGCGTCCACCACCGCGGCGTAGTCCGCCGCCGTCGCGGGTGCGAGCGACACGATGCCCACCTCCTCGCAGATCTTCTTGCCCTCCTCGTCGCAGAGCGGGACGAGGTTCGACTGGAACGTCGCGCGCTCCTCGGCCGAGGCGGCCGGGAACGCCGCGACGACCATGGGCGGGAGCTCCGCGCTGCTCCACACCGCACGCACGCCGTCGGCGCCCGGGATCGCGGGGAGATCCGCCATCTGCGCGTCGTCCACCAGCGCGCACGCCGCCTTCCCGTCGAGCACCGCGCGGACGGTCTGGAGCGGACGGCGCGTCGGCTGCACCGTGAAGTCCGCGAGCGCGAACGCGCCGCGCGCGACCACGCGCTCCACGAAGCGGGGGTCGCCGAGGTGATCGGACGCCAGGGTCTTCCCCCGGCAGCCGGCGAGATCGGCGGCGTCGCGGGACACGAGGTGATAGCGGCGGCCGCCCGGCAGCGAGAGCGTGACCTGGCCCACCACCTCGAGCCGGTAGCGCGCGCGCAGCGCGAGGAAGGCCGGCAGCGAGAGAATGGCGTAGTGCGGATCCTGGCCCTGCGCGTACTCCTCGGCCGCCGCCCGGCTCGCGAGGTAGACGCCCTGGCCGCCGCGGCGCCAGCCGTTCTTCGCCGCCGCGAGCGCCACGAACTTGTCGAGATACGGCTGCGCGACGGTCGCGCTGGAGACGCCGTGCTCGCGCAGCACGAAGACGCGCACGGGGCCCTCGCCCGCCGCGGCGGTCGGAGCCGGCGCCGCGGCGAGCACGGCCGCAGGCCATGCGAGCGCGAGGAATCGCTTCACCCACCCCCCCTCAGGGTGCGCTGGACGATAGCGACCCCGCATGAAGCTGGATGAAGGGCGGCCTGCGGGGCGGCCGCGGGGCCCTTGCCGGCCCGGGCCTCTCCGCCTACGGCGCGGCGCGGCTACGCATCGGGCGGCTGGGGCCGGCCCACCAGCCCGGCGGCCCAGACCGCCGCCGCGAGGAGGTCCACGAGCGGGATCCACGGCAGGTCGCGAGCGCGCAGACCCAGGCGCAGGCGCTCCCGCCAGAGGAGCGCGCCGACGCCCCCCCACCACGCGAGCGGAAGCGCGAGGAACGGCCCCATCGCCGCCGCGTCGAGCGCGGCCAGCGCGAGGACGGGAAGCGCGCCCTGCACCGAGATCTGGCCCGCATATCCGCGCGGGCGCACGCTGCGCGCCGCGCGCGCCCAGCGGACGTGCCGGCGCAGCGCGGCGCGCCAGCCCTCGTCCTCGAGGCGGTGGTCGACGAGGAGCGGCACCCACGCGAGCCGGTAGCCCGCGCGCTCGACCCGCTGGGCGAGGGCGTAGTCGTCCGCGGGGAGGTCGAGCAGCGCCTCGAACCCGCCCGCGCGCTCGAGCGCCTCGCCGCGCACCGCGATGTTCGCGCCGAGCGCGAAATGGACGCCCTCGAAGCGCGACGCCACGCAGACGCTCGGCAGGAAGTGCGCGTTGGTGAGGAGCGCGTCGAGCCGGCTCGCGAGGCTGCGGCCGGGGACGCTCCGGTAGGGGCCGGTCGCGAGTCCGACGTCGGGCGCCGCGAACGGCGCGGTCGCGTGCGCGACGTAGTCCGGCGGGACGCGCACGTCGCCGTCCGTGAGGAGCCAGACGTCCGCCTTCCGGCCCGCCGCCATCTGGACGAGGTTCGCGACCTTCCGGTTCGCGCCGGCCGGCCCGCGCCCGATGCGCGCCTCGCAGCGCCCGCCGGGCCGCGCGGCGCACGCTTCGCGCGCGAGCGCGGCGGCGGGATCGGCCGGATCCTCGACGCCCACGACGACCCGCGCGCCGCCCGCCTCGGCCGCGAGCAGCAGGCTCTCCAGACACTCGGCGGTGGCGGCGCCCGCGCCGCGCAAGGGCCGCAGCGCCACGAGGGCCGCGCGCGGCGGCGCGCCGGGGTGCGCGGGCACGCACTGCCGCGCGAGCGAGCGCAGCGCGACGACGCGGTACGCGAGCGCGACGGCGACCCAGAGGGCGAGCCCGAGCTCGAGCGCGCTCATCGCGCGGGCGGCGCCCCGCGCAGCGCGTAGCCGGCCTCGCGCACCGCGCGGCGGAGGGCGTCCGAGCGCAGCGCGGCCTCCTCGGCGCGTCCCGCGGCGCTCGCCCGGCTCGGGTGCAGGTAGATCTCCGCGCTCGGCGCGCGCAGCCCCCGGACGAGACGCAGCAGCGCGGCCTCGTCGAGCTTCCCGCTCGCGCGCAGCCCGTAGACGCGCGCGTCGCTCGCGATCCCCCGCGCCGCCGCGCGCGGCCGATGCCGCCGCGCGAGCGCCGCGAAGACGCCCGCCACCAGCTCCGCTCCGACTCTCTGGACGAAGGCGGCCGGACGCTCGGCCGAGAGACCTCGCGGCGGGGTGTGCGCGGCGCGGCCGAGCCCGTCCTCGTGCACGATGCGCACGCGCGGGATGCGGTGCTCGGCCAGGAGCGGGAGCAGGAGGTCGAACACGACCGGATGCATGTGCAGGTGGTGGTGACCGTCGACGTGGTGGAGCGCGAGCCCGGCCGCGAGCGCGCGCTCGAGCTGCGCGCGCAGCTCGCGCTCGAGCTGGCCGCGCAGCGCCCGCCGCCGGTGCCAGTAGAGGAGGCCGGCCCGCGCGGGGCCTTCCCGAAAGCGCCCCGAGGCGTCGACGAGATCGGGCACGTCGGCCGGACGGCTCGCGGCGCGGCCGTCGCAGAGCACGAGGTGGAGCCCCGTCGCCAGCGCGGGGAGCGCCTTCGCGCGCGCGACCGCGTCCTCGAACGCGTCGCCCGCCGCCATCGCGCTCGCCGCGGTGAGGACACCGTCGCGGTGGGCCGCCTCGATCGCCTCGTTCACCGCGCGACTGGCCCCGAAGTCGTCGCCGGTGATGCGCAGCTCACCCGGCATGCGGCCGCGCGGACGAGCCGCCCCGGCGCTGCGCCATGAACGCGAGGAACTCGCGCCCCTCGCGCAGGCGGCGGCGCAGGACGTCGCGGTCGCGCAGCATGTCGCGCACGATGCGCAGGATCGGGCGCGGGCGGAAGTAGAACGCGCGGTAGAAGCGCTCGAGCGCGGCGTGCATGGCCTCGGCGTCGAGCCCGTCGTAGGAGAGGACCGCGTCCTGGAAGCCGTGCGCCTCCACGAGGCCCGCGCCGCTCTCCGCCGTGCGGCGAAGCCAGCCGCGCGCCCGCGCCTCTTCGTAGAGCGCCGTTCCCGGGTACGGCGCCGCGAGCGAGACCTGGAGGCTGTAGGGATCGAGCGCCTTCGCGAATGCGATCGTGCGCTCGATCGTCTCCGGTGTCTCGCCGGGGAGCCCGACGATGAAGGTCCCGTGGATCAGGATCCCGAGGCGGTGGCAGTCCTCGGCGAAGCGCAGCGCGCGGTCGACGCGCGTCCCCTTGCGGATCCGATTCAGGATCTCCTGGCTCCCCGTCTCGAAGCCCACGAGGAGAAGGCGAAGACCGCCGTCGCGCAGCGCCTTCAGCGTCTCGAGCGGGACGTTCGCCTTCGCGTTGCAGGACCACGTGAGGCCGAGCCGTCCCATGCCGCGCGCGATGGCCTCCGCGCGCGGCCGGTCGTCGGTGAAGGTGTCGTCGTCGAAGAAGAACTCGCGCACCTGGGGGAACAGCGCGCGCGCTCCCTGCATCTCGCGCAGGACGTGCTCCACGCTGCGGGTGCGGTAGCGGTGGCCGGCGAGCGTCTGCGGCCACAGGCAGAAGGTGCAGCGGCTGCGGCATCCGCGCCCGGTGTAGAGCGACACGTAGGGGTGCTGGAGGTATCCGATCGCGTAGCGCTCCACCTCGAGGTGCCGCGCGTAGACCTCGGTCACGAAGGGGAGCCGGTCCAGATCCTCGATCGGAAGCCGCGGCGGCGTCCGCCGCACGGCCCCGTCGGGAGCGCGGTACGCGAGGCCCGCGACGGCCTCGACCGGGCGCCCCGACGCGAGCTCCGCGACGGCTTCGTCGAACTCGCCCGTCGTCGCGAAGTCGGCGGCCGGCGCGCCGGCGAGGCTGGCCTCCGGAAGCGCCATCGGGTGGGCGCCGACGAGCCCGACGCACGCCCGGGGATGGGCCGCCTTGAGCGCCGCCGCGGTCTCCGCGTCGGCCGCGAACGACGGCGTCGAGGTGTGCATCACGACGAGGTCGAAGCCCTCCGCGCGGGTCACGACGTCCGCGCGCGTGAGGCCGAGCGGCGGCGCGTCGACGAGCACCGAGTCGGGGACGAGCGCCGCGGCCTGCGCGAGCCAGGTCGGGTACCAGAACGAGCGGATCTCGCGGCGCGCCTGGTAGCGCGAGCCGGCGCCGCCGTCGAAGCCGTCGTACGACGGCGGGTTGAGGAAGAGGGTCCTCACGCCGCGCCCGCCGCGCGCCGCAGCGCGCGCCCCGCGCGCGCGTAGAGGGCGATTCCGAGCCCCGCCCAGGCGAGCTGCTCCACCCGCAGGACGAGCGCGAAGAGGAGCCCGCGCGCCGGCTCGAGCCCGCCGACCGCGAACGCGACCATGCGGGCGGCCTCGTGGGCACCCAGCCGCGCGGGCACGAAGAAGGCGAGAAGGTCGAGCGCCGTCGCCGCGGCGAACATCGCGGCGACGCCGGCGGCGCTCCACGGCGCGCCGAGCCACGCGAGGAAGATCGCGAGCTGGAGCGCCCCGACCGACGTCCCGAGCGCGTGCAGCGCCACCGCGGCCGCGAAGTCGCGCGGGCGCTCGGCGTGGAGCGCCGCGAGACGGCCGTCGAGCTCGCGGGTGCCGCTCGCGAGGCGCGCGGCGCGGTCGGCGCCGAGCAGCCGCCGCGCGGCGCGCCCGCGGCCGAGCACCGAGGCGAGGCGGCCGCGCCGCTGAAGCGAGAAGAAGGCGCCGATTCCGGTCACGAGCGCCAGCGCGCCGGCGCCGGACGCGGCCAGCGCGGCGCCCTCGAGGACGCCCGAGCGGAGGAGCACGGCGAAGCCCACGAGGCCGATCGCGACGTCGGCGAGGGCGTGCGAGAGCCGGTCGGCGGTGAGCGCGGCCACCCGCTCGCCCGTCGAGGCGCCGCCCCAGGCGAGGCCGCCGCGCACCACCTCGCCGCCGAGCGTCGCCGTCGGGGTGGCGAGGTTCACCGCGTGCGCGGCGATCTGCGCGCCGAGGAGCTCGCGCAGCGGCGGGCGTCGGCGCGGCGCGAAGCAGCGGCCCCACGCGAGCGCGTGCAGCAAGTGCTCGAGCGCCGCGGCGGCGACGACGAACGCCGCGCCCGCGCCGAGGGCGGCCGCGTCGCGCGCGAGGCGCGCGGGGCCGCTGCGCAACACGAGCAGCGCGAGACCGATCGCCCCCAGCCACATCAGCCCGCGATGGAGCCAGCGCACCCGACCTCCGCGACGACGATCCCGCTCGCCGTAGCCTAGCCCACGCGCGAGTGTATCGTCTCCGGTGGAGCGTTCGGCGATGGCGCGGCGAACGATGCTGACGTGGCTGCTGCTCCTCCTCGTCGGCTGCGCGGAGCTCGGCTACGCGAGCGCCCGCTTCGAGCGGCCGTTCGACTTCGAGCGCGACACCTTTGCGTTCGAGAACGAGCTGGTCTGGTCCTACGACTTCGACGGCTCGGGCGCCTGGCGCGCCACGGCGCGCGAGCCCGCTCCCGACTACACCCACCGCTGCTTCGTGCTCGCGCGCACTGCGCGCCAGTTCTTCCAGCACGCGCGCTTCGAGCCGGCGCTCCCGGCCCCGGACGACGAGAGCCTGCGCCGGCTCGTGCGAGAGGTCGCGTCGGCGAGCCCGCGCACCGTGCGTGCCGACGCGCAGCGGATCGTGATCCCCGGGTACCCGAGCCTGCGCGCGCTGAGCGAGGCGCGGGCCGACGTCCTGCGCGAGGAGATCGGCGGCGCGGTCTGGAGCTACGTCGAGCGCGGCAACTGGCGCATGGTGATCCCATTCTCGCGCGGCCACCAGGCGCGCACGGCGCGCGCGCTGGTCGAGGCGGCCGACGCGCGGCGCCCCTCGCTGCTCCACCTCGTGCGCTTCCCCCGCATCGCGATCAACCACGCCGTGCTCGTCTACGGGTACGTCGAGACGCCGGAGCGGATCCGCTTCGTGATCTACGACCCGAACGCGCCCGCCGCGCCCGCCGCGCTCCTCTACGACCGCGCGAAGCGGACCTTCTTCCTCCCGCGCAACGCCTACTTCCGCGGCGGCCGCGTCGACGCCTACGAGATCTACCACCGCCCCTGGTACTGAGCGGCTCGGGGCGGGTCGCCCGCGCCGGGCGCTCGCGGAGACGGGACGTCCTCCGGCGAAACCACTCGCTGCGCGCGCGGAGTTGACTGAATGAATCATTCATTTATTATCGGGGCATGGCGAGACGGCGGCCCGAAGCCCGCTTCGAGGCGCTCCTCCGCGCGGCGGCGCAAGTGTTCTCCGAGCAGGGCTTCCGGCGCACGCAGATGGCCGACGTCGCGCGCCGGCTCGGCGTCTCGCCCGGCACGCTGTACGCGTACGTCGCGAGCAAGGACGCGCTGTTCGACCTCGCGCTGCGCCACGCGTTCGGCGAGCACGTGACGCCGGCCGCCCTCCCCGCCCCCACCCCCGCGTCCGCGGAGCTCGTCGAGCACGTGCGCGCCGGCATGCGCCGCCGCCTGCGCACGCCGGCCTCGTGGAAGCCGGCGCGCGGCCCGCGCCGCCGGACGTGGCGGGCGAGCTCGCCGGGCTCGTGCGCGAGCTCTACGACGCCCTCGCGCAGAACGCCGACGCGATCCGGCTCATCGAGCGCTCGGCGCCGGAGCGCCCCGACCTCGCGGAGCTCTACTATGCGCGCGGGCGCGGCGGCCTCGTCGAGCGCTGGCGCCGCTATCTCGAGCGGCGCATCGGCGAAGGCCGTTTGCGCCCCGTTCCCGACGCCGCCATCGCGGCGCGCCTCGTGATTGAGACGGTCGCGTGGTTCGCCTGGCACCGCCGCGGCGATCCCGCGCCGCAGGCGATGGATCCCGCGCTCGCGCGCGACACGGTCGTCGCCGTGCTCGCGCACGGCCTCCTCCCGGCGCGCGCCGGCTGACGGACCGCGCGCCTTCTCTTGCGCCCAGGAGACCCGCCCCGATGCCCATCCGCCCGCTCGCCCTCTCCGTCGCCGCGGCGCTCGCGCTCGCGTCGGCCTGCTCTCCCGGCTTCACCGATCGCGGCGCGGTCGGGCCGGCCGCGCCGCGCACCGCGAGCGAGTGGCCCTCCTACGGCAACGACGCGGGCGGCACGCGCTACGCGCCGCTCGCGCGGATCACGCCTCGGAACGTCGCGCGGCTCGACGTGGCGTGGACGCATCGCACCGGCGATGCCTCCGACGGACGCGGCGGCGTGCCTTCGACCAGCGCGTTCGAAGCGACCCCGATCCTCGTCGACGGCACGCTGGTCGTCTGCTCCCCCTTCAACCGGGTCGTCGCGCTCGATCCCGTGACGGGCGCGGTGCGCTGGCGCTTCGATCCCCGGATCCCGCTCGACGGGCGCTACGCCAACCAGCTCGTGTGCCGCGGCGTGTCGACCTGGCTCGACGCGGCCGCGCCCGCCGGCGCCGCGTGCCGGCGGCGCATCCTGACCGCCACGAACGACGCGCGCCTCTTCGCGCTCGACGCCGCGACGGGCGCGCCCTGCGCGGACTTCGGGCGCGGCGGCGAGGTCGATCTCAACCCCGCCGCCGGAGAGCAGCGCTGGCGCGGCGAGTACCAGGTCACCTCCCCTCCCGCCGTGGTGGGCGACCTCGTCGTGGTCGGCTCGGCGGTCGGCGACAACCAGCGCTGGGACGCGCCGAGCGGCGTCGTGCGCGCGTTCGACGCGCGCACCGGCGCCGAGCGCTGGGCGTTCGACCTCGCGCCGCCCGGCTTCCGGCGCACGCCCGAGAACACGAGCGCGGCCGGGCACGCGCTCGGCACGCCGAACGCGTGGGCGCCCTTCGCGGTGGACGAAGCGCGCGGCCTCGTGTTCGTCCCGACCGGCAACCCCATGCTCGACTACTACCGCGGCGACAACCCCGAGATGGACTACTACGGGAGCAGCGTCCTCGCGCTGCGCGGCGCGACCGGCGAGGTGGTCTGGCGCTTCCAGACGGTGCACCACGACGTCTGGGACTACGACGTGCCGGCGCAGCCCACGCTCGTCACGCTGATGCGCGAGGGCGCCCCGGTGCCCGCCGTCGTGCAGGCGACGAAGATGGGGCTCCTCTTCGTGCTGCATCGCGAGACCGGCGAGCCGCTCTTCCCGGTGGAGGAGCGTCCCGTCCCGACCGACGGCGTGCCCGGCGAACGCCTCTCCCCGACGCAGCCGTTTCCCGTGCGGCCGCCGCCGCTCTCCCTGCACCACCTGCGTCCCGACGACGCCTGGGGCGTCGTGCTGCTCGACCGCCTGGCGTGCCGCCGGCGCATCGAGTCGATGCGGCACGGCTCGATCTACGAGCCGCCGAGCCTGCAGGGCACGCTCGTCCTGCCCGGCAACGCGGGCGGCTCGAACTGGGGCGGCGTCGCCGTCCACCCCGAGCGGCGCATCGCGTACGCGAACGTGATGAACCTCGCGTTCGTGGTGCGGCTGCTCCCGCGCGACGAGTTCGAACGCACCGAGCGCCCGAACTCGCGCGTCGAGCTCTCGCCGCAGAAGGGCACGCCGTACGGCCTGTACCGCGAGCCGTTCCTCTCGCCCCTCCTCCTGCCCTGCACGAAGCCGCCGTGGGGGAAGCTCGCCGCCGTGGACCTCGACCGCGGCGAGATCCTCTGGGAGCGGCCCATCGGCACGGTCGACGACCTCGTGCCGATCCCGCTGCCCTGGGAGCTCGGGACGCCGACGCTCGGCGGCCCGCTCGTGACGGCATCGGGCCTCGTCTTCCTCGGCGCGACGATGGACCACTGGCTGCGCGCGTTCGACGCCGACACGGGCGAAGAGCTCTGGCGCGGCCGCCTCCCCGCCCCGGGCAATGCGACGCCGATGACGTACGAGGCCGACGGCCGCCAGTACGTCGTGATCGCGGCGGGAGGCCACGGCCGCTCGGGGTCGAGAGTCGACGACGTGCTCGTCGCGTTCGCCCTGCCGGAGGAGCGGTAGGCGGTCGTTCCCGCGAAGCCCGGCTGCCGGCTACAGGTCCTGCTGCGGCCTCCGCAGCCCGAGGTTCACGATCTTCTGCAGCAGCGCCGGGTACGACACGCCCGCGTGCAGCGCGGCCTGGGCGAACTCCTCGCGCTCGGCGATCTCCGGGTTGGGGTTGGCCTCGAGGAAGTAGAGCTCGCCGCTCGGGGTGAGGCGGAAGTCGATGCGGGCGTAGCCGTCGAGCTCGAGCAGGCGGTAGATGCGGCGGCAGAGCGCCGCGGTGCGGCGCTGCAGGTCGCTCGGCAGGTCGGCGGGCTGGTGGCGGATGCCGCGGCGCTCGGCGTAGTCCGGGTCGTGCTTCACGCGCGCCGTCGCGATGAGCGGGGCGTTGGGGGGCATGTTGTCGAAGCAGAGCTCCCACGTGGGGAGCACCTGGACGCGCTCGTTGCCGATCACGCCGACGTAGATCTCCCGGCCTTCGACGAACTGCTCGGCGATGGCGTCGGTGCCGATCCGCTCGTGCACGAACGCGACGCGCTCCGCGAGGCGCTCGTCGTCGTCCACCACCGAGGCGAGCGCGATGCCCAGCGAGGCGTGCTCCACGAGGCTCTTCACGATGAGCGGGAAGCGCAGCTTCTCCGGCCGCCGTACGGCGCGCCCGCGCGGGAACACGGCGAAGGCGGGCACGCGGATGCGGTGGTACGCGAGGAGCTTCTTGGATAGCGCCTTCCCGCGCGCGATCATGAGCCCGCGGGCGTTGCAGCCCGTGTAGCGCAGGCGCAGGAGCTCCAGGTAGCTCACCACGCCGTGGTCGAGGAGCGCCTGACCGTGGAACTCCTCGAGCAGGTTGAAGACGACGTCCGGCCGGAACGCCGCCGCCGCCTCGCGGATCGGGTTCACGTCGTACTGCACGCCGAGGACGTGGACGTCGTGCCCGACCGCGCGCAGCGTCGTCACGACGTCGTACTCGGTCTTCCACCAGTCGATCTCGGCGGGCGTGAGCCCGTCGAGCTTGTCCGGCGGGACGAAGTCGGGATGCATCAGCGCGAGGACGCGGAGCTTCTTCACAGCGCGATCCAGTCGCGTCGACCCTGGCTGTAGAGGAAGTGCATGGTCTTCACCGTGAGGAGCACCGCGAAGTCCATCTTCAGCTGACGTTCGGAGCCTACGGCGCGGAGCTTCAGCTCGCGACAGCGGCCGATCATGTCGCCGAGCACGACGTCGAGCGTGAACTGGTACTCGCCGGTCCAGCGGGCCACCATGCGCCGGATCTCGCCGCGGTTGCGGCGCAGGAACGAGGACGCGGCCTCGCGGCCGCGGTGCTCGGGCTCGCCGGAGAAGAGCCGCTTGAGATCGCGGTCGTAGATGTTCGGAAAGCCCATCGTGTAGCGCGCGCGCCGCTCGGTGTAGTGCTCGCGAAGCGTCCTGGAGATGCGGTGCGCCGGGTCGGGGCGCGCGCGGCTGGAGGCCGCGGGCCTCTGGTCGGCGATCTCCGCCATGAGCTCGTCCACGTACTCGAGCTTTCGCAGCGCCGGCCAGCCCGCGTAGCGGCGGCGCCAGTCGGAGCGCGGCCGCAGCCACACGGCGAACGTCTCCGCGAAGTCCTCCGCGGGATGGCTCTGCGCGTACCAGAGGCCGAGATGCTGCACGTACCGCCGGCTCGCCGGGTTGGGCCGATAGTACTCGGGATAGCGCTGCGACGAGCGCCCGAACAGCCGCTGCCAGCGGCGGCGGCGCTGGAGCTGGTACGCGTGCTGGATGGCGTGGCCGGCCTCGTGGCGCAAGATCCGCATGCACTCGCTGCGCGTCCCGCCCTCGACGTCGAGCAGCATCTGGCGCTCGAGGCGCATGAGCCGCGGATGCGCGAGGTAGAACGGAATCGCGATGCCCGGCACGCCGTCGGGCGAGAACCACTCGTCCGAGAGCCAGACGTGGGGCCGGAACCGAAGGCCGCGCGCCTCGAGCTCGTCGTACAGCTGCGCCACGCAGTCCGCGAGCCAGGTGCGCTCGATGCGGACGTGGAGGTCCCGGATGCGCAGGTCGAGCAGGCGCTCGGTGGGCCAGCGGCGCCACGGCAGCCCCGGCCGCGCCGGCGCGCGGCCCCGCCCTGCGCGTCGCGCCCGACGCGCGGAGCTGTCGCCTCGCTTCCCCCTGCGCCCGAGCCGTGTCCGCGCCAGACGCCCGCCCCGCGCCCCCGCGCGCCCGGAGGCGCAGCGTACGGCGGCGCCTATGATAGCCGCCTGCGCCCCGCGCGGAGCCGCGAGCCCCGATGTCCAGCCACCCGCTCCACCGAAGGTCCGCGCCGGGCTCCGGCGGCGCGCCGCCCGCCGCGGCGAAGGAGCGCCGCTGACCGCGCCCGCGCGCCCCGTGGCGGTGCTCGCGATGGCTCCGCGTCTCACGCAGGGGCTGATCCGCCCCGTCCACCTGGAGCGCTTGCGCGCGCTCTGCGAGCTGCCCGACCCCGCGCCCCTCGCCCGCTTCGACGAGCCGCGCGCGGGACCCCTCCTCGCGCGCGCGGAGATCCTGCTCTCCGGATGGGGCTGCCCGCCGCTCGACGCCGGGCTCCTCGCGCGCGCGCCGGCGCTGCGCGCCGTGGTGCACGCAGCGGGCACGGTGAAGAACCACGTCACGCCGGCCTGCTTCGCGCGCGGCCTGCGGGTCTCGTCGGCGGCCGCGGCGAACGCGATTCCGGTGGCGGAGTACACGGTCGCCGCCGTCCTCTTCGCGGGAAAGCGCGTCTTCCGGCTCGCGCGCCGCTACCGCGAGCTGCGCGGCTTCCGGCTCTGGGGCGAGGAGGTGCCCGATCCGAGCAACTACCGGAAGGTCGTCGGCGTGGTGGGCGCGTCGCGCGTCGGGCGCCGAGTGGTCGAGCTGCTGCGCCCCTATGATCTCCAGGTGCTGCTCCACGACCCGACGCTCGACGACGCGGCGATCCGCGCGCTCGGCGCGGAGCCCGCGCCGCTCGACGACCTCCTCGCACGGGCCGACGTCGTGACGCTGCACGCGCCTGCCGTGCCCTCGACGCGCGGCGTCCTCGACGCGCGCCGGCTCTCGCTCCTCCGCGACGGCGCCGTCCTCGTGAACACGGCGCGCGGCTCGCTCGTGGACGCGGAGGCGCTCACGCGCGAGCTCGTCGCGGGCCGCATCGACGCCGTCCTCGACGTGACGGAACCCGAAGTGCTGCCGCCCGACTCGCCGCTCTACGACCTCCCGAACGTGTTCCTCACGCCCCACGTCGCGGGCGCGCTCGGCAGCGAGCGCGAGCGCCTCGTCGAGCTCGCGCTCGAAGAGATCGGCCGCCTCGTGCGCGGCGAGCCGCTGCGCCACGAGGTGCGCCGCGAGGACTGGGACCACATCGCGTAGGAGCCGCCGTGGAGCTCGCCTTCTGCTCGATCTCCGCGCTCGACCGCCCGCTCGCCGCGGCGGCCGCGCTCGCCGCCGGGGCCGGCCTCGACGGGCTCGAGGTGACGGCGCGCGCGCCGCACCTCGGGCCGGACGCCACGCTCGACGCCGCGCGCGCCGCGGGCGACGCCGTGCGCTCGGCGGGGGTGCGCGTCGTGGCGTACGGCTCGTACCTGGGGCGCGAGGGCCCGCGCACGCCGGGACACGCCGCGCGAGAGGTCGCCGTCGCGCGCGCCCTCGGCGCGCCGCGGATCCGCGTGTGGGCCGAGCCCGAGCCCGGCCCGGCGGACGGCGGCTTCGCGGCCGCGGTCGCGCTCCTGCGCGCCGCCTGCGACGAGGCAGCGGCGCACGGGATCGACGTCGTGGTCGAGCGTCACGCCGGCTCGTTCGCCGATGCGCCCGAGCGCGTCGAGCGACTCCTGGCCGGCGTGGGCCGCGCGAACTTCGCGCTCAACTACCAGGTGCTCGACTTCCTCCCCGAGGCCGCCCTCGCCGCGCAGCCCGACGACGCCCGCCGCCTCGCGCCGCGCGCGCGCTACCTGCACCTCAAGAACTACCGGCCGCCGGCGCAGCCGGGCGGCCCCGTCCTCCCGGGCGGCTCGCTCGCGAAGGGCGTCGTCGACGTGCGCGCGCTCCTCGCGGCGGCGCTCGAGGCCGGCTACGCGGGCCCGCTCGCGATCGAGTTCCTCTCGTTCGAGCCGCGTCCGGTGGAGGACAAGCTGCGCGGCGACGCCGCCTTCGTGCGCGGCGTGCTCGCCGAGCTCGGGGCGGCGCGGCGGGTGGTCGCGTGAAGCCGGGACGCGCCGCGTTCGTCGGCTGGCTGCTGCGTTGGGCCTCGGGCCTGCGCTACCGCACGCTCACGTTGCTCGTGACCGCGCTCTTCGCGCTCGACCTCGTCGTGCCCGACGTGATCCCGTTCGCCGACGAGCTGCTGATGGGCCTCGCCGCGTTGGCGCTCGCGAGGATGCGGAAGTCCCGCGCGTAGCGCCTTTGCTTCGCGGGACTCCGGTCGCCTAGCCCGCCGCGCGCCCCGCGGCCGGCAGCTCCTTCCCGCGCAGGAATCGCGGACGCACGAGGAGCACGAGCGCCGGCAGGACGGTCAGCGTCGCGAGCGCCGACGCAGCCATCATGAGCGCCACGTAGCCGCCGAGCTGGCGCCAGAGCGCGAACCCCGAGACGAGCAGCGTCGCGTAGCCGGCCGCGATGGCGGAGGCTACGAAGAAGATCGCTCGGCCCGACGTCCGGAACGTCTCGCGCAGGGCGCCCTCGATCGGCTGGCTGCGCATCTCCTCGCGCAGGCGGAAGAGGAGGTAGATCGCGAAGTCGGCGCCGAGCGAGACCCCCATCGACGTGTACGTCGCCGTCGCGAAGCTCAGCCAGCTCCCGATCCAGCCCATGACGCCGAGGTTCACGAGGACCGCGCAGGCGAGCGGCGCCAGCACGAGCAGGCCGGCCGCGAGGGAGCGGAAGACGAGCGCGGAGAGGCCGAAGATCACGAGGCTCACCTGGAGCGTGTTCTCGAGCTTCTCGCGCACGACGGTCTCGTTGTTCGCCGACGCCTGCGCGAGCTCCCCTCCCGCGACCTCCACGCGGATCCCGTCGGGAAAGGCGCGCGCGCCCACCTCGCGCAGGCGCGCGAACACCTGGTCCACCCACGCGACGCTGTCCGAGCGGGCGAGCGCGTGGATCGCCGCGGCGCGGCCGTCGGCGCTCAGCACGCGCTCGAGGTCCTCGGGCGCGAAGAGGAGGAGGTACTGCGCGACCAGGGCCGGGTCGTCCGGCAGCGCGCCGGGCGCGACGCCGTCGCCGGCCATCGCCCGGTGCATCACCTTCATGTACGCGGCGACGGAAAGGGTCGCGGTGACGTCGCGCTCCTCGCTGAAGGCGCGCTCGAGCTCCGAGATGCCCCGCAGCGCGCGCGGCGAGACGACCCCCTGCTCCTCGTCCGCCTCGACCCGGACCCGGATCGTCGAGGTCCCGGTGAAGCGCTCCCGGATCGCGTGCTCGGCCACCATGACCGGCTCGTCGCGCCCGAACCACGAGCGGAACGAGGTATTCACCTCGAGCCGCGCGATGCCCAGCGCGACGACCGACACGAGCCCCGCGGCCCCCGCCACCACCGCGCCCGGACGCGAGACGACGCGCTCCGCGAGGGCGTCGAGACCCGGGCCGAGCAGGCGGTGCTCGCGCTCGCGCGCCGCCTCGGCCAGACGCGGCGGGGGAAGGAGCACGCGAACCGCCGGGATGAGGGTGAGCTCGATCACGAGCGCGCTCAGGATGCCGGCCGCCGCCATCAGCCCGAACTCGCGCACGGCCGGGACGCCGAAGCTCGCCAGCGAGGCGAAGCCCGCCGCCGCGACGGAGCCCGCGGCGATCATGACCGGCGCGATGCGAAGGAGCGACGCCCGCACCGCCGCGCGCGTCTCGCCGAGCTCGGCGTAGCACTCGTAGTAGCGCTTCAGGATCTGCACCGCGTGCCCCGCCGCGACGGAGAGCACGAGAATGGCGGTGAGCGCCGTCCACGGCGTGAGGCGCACCCCGAGGAGGCTCGTGAACCCCATGCTCCAGACGACGCTCGTGACCGCGGTCGCGAGGGGGAGCACCACCGCCTGTCCGGTGCGGAATGCCTCGTAGTGCACGAGCCCGATCACGACGAGTGCCACGGCGAGGAGCGGAAAGATGCGGCGGGTCGCCGCCTGCACCGCGGCGAGGGCCGCCGATTGCCCCCCGACGTGGACCTCGACCGTCCCGTCGCGCTCGCGCGCGGCGAGCGCCTCGAGCGCCCGCGTCGTGTCCTCGACGGGCGCGTCCTCCGCGAAGTCCGCGAGGACGAGGGCGCCGCGGTCGTCGCGCGTCACGATGGTGCCGAGGTACATCGGGTGCGCCGCGACGGCGGCGCGGAGTGCCGCGAGCGCCTCGGGCGTCTCGGGGAGCTCCTCGAGCAGCGGCGCGACGCGCACCGCGCCGTCCTCGGGGACGAGCGCCTTCACGTGCGGCGAGGTCAAGCTCATGAGGCTCCCGGGGAGGACGCCCGGGATCGCGGCCACCCCCTCGGTGAGGCGGGCGACCTTGCGCAACACCTCCGGCCGGTAGACGTCGCCTTCTCGGACGCCGACCGCGATCACCGCGGTGAGCCCGGCGCCGAACTCCTCGCGCAGGCGCTCGTCGATCTCCATGTAGGGATGTCCCCGCGGCATGAGATCGCGCAGGTCGACGCGCGGGCGCAGATCGCGCAGCTCGAAGGCGAGGAACGCCGTGACGGTCGCGACGCAGGCGATGACGAGGCGGGGGCGCGCGAGGACCAGGGCGACGAGCCGCTCCACCACCGCGGACGGGTGTATCCCGCGGCGGGTGCCGCTGTCAAACGAGATCCGCGCGGGGTGCCCGCCCCCCGCGACGGCCCGATTCGGTGATCCAGCGCACAGTCCGCCGCGGCGACCGCGTTCCAGACTGCGGCCCGGGGGTGCGCCCGCGCGCGGGTCGCGTGCGGGCGCGACGCGATGCCTCGTCCCGCCGTCTCGCGGCGCGCGCGCGTCCGGCGCATGCGCCCCGTGGAGCGCACGGGGAAGCCCGTGGGAGGCACGGGAGAAGGCGGGCGCGAGACGGGCCGCACGGGCGCGGCCCACGGAGGCCGGTCACGGGCGCCCCCCCGCGCGACGACGGAAAGCCGAGCAGCGGCGCGGGCGTCGCGCGCGCGGCTGCGCGTCCTCGGCGCGCGCGGCGTGCGGGCGGCCGGATGGGCCGGCTACCGTGCGCCCAGTTGCTGCGCCTGCTGCTCGCCGCGCTCACCGCTGCCGTCGTCGCGTCGCCGCATCCGGCCGCCGCCGTGTCGCTGGAGCGCGTCATCGCCTCGGGGCTCGACGCCCCGATCTTCGTCGCGGCGCCGGCCGGCGACCCCCGGCTCTTCGTGGTCGAGCGGGGCGGACGGATCCAGATCTTCGAGAACGGCGTCTTCCGCGCGACCTTCCTCGACCTCGGCGGGAGCGTGAGCACGGCCGGCGAGGGCGGGCTCCTCGGCCTCGCCTTCCCGCCCGACTACGCGAGCTCGCGCGCGTTCTACGTCTACTACACCGCGCCCGGGAGCGGGACGCCGCTCACGAGCCGGATCTCCCGCTTTCGAGCGAGCAGCGCCGACCCGAACGCCGCCGCGCCCGAGGAGAAGATCCTCCTCTCGCTCGCCCAGCCCTACGACAACCACAACGGCGGCACCGTCGCGTTCGGCCCGGACGGAATGCTCTACATGGCCTTCGGCGACGGCGGCTACGCCGGCGATCCGCTCGACGCCGGACAGCGCGGCGACACGCTGCTCGGGAAGATGATCCGCATCGACGTCTCGTTCTCGAGCTTCGAGGACGACTACCGGATTCCGGCCGACAACCCGTTCGTCGGGCCGGACGGGATCCTCGACGAGATCTGGGCGCTCGGCCTGCGCAACCCGTACCGCTTCTCGTTCGACCGGCTCACCGGGGACCTCTACATCGCGGACGTCGGGCAGACCGCGCGCGAGGAGGTCGACGTCGAGCCGGCGACGAGCGCCGGCGGGCGGAACTACGGCTGGGACGTGATGGAGGGGACGCTCTGCTACGACGACCCCGACGGCGACGACGCGGGCGAGCCGCCGTGCGCGGCGCCCGGGCTCACGGGCCCGATCCACGAGTACGGCCACACCGTCGGCTGCAGCATCACCGGCGGCTACGTCTACCGCGGCTCCCAGTCCGCCTACCGCGGGCACTACTTCTTCGCCGACTACTGCTCGAGCGGGATCTACAGCCTCCAGTGGAACGGCGCCGGAGGCGTCCTCGGCGAGGTCGTCGACCGCACGGCCGAGCTCGCGCCGAGCGCGGGCGAGGTCTCGAACCCCGTCGGGTTCGGCGAGGACGGCGCCGGCGAGCTCTACGTCGTCGACCCCTACGGGGAGATCTTCCGCATCCCGCCTGCGGCGGGGCGCTGCGGCGACGGCCGACGCGAAGGCAGCGAGCTGTGCGACGACGGCAACACGACCTCGGGCGACGGCTGCGACGCCAACTGCCGGCCGACGGGCTGCGGCAACGGGATCGCGACGTCCGGGGAGCAGTGCGACGACGGCAACGCGACCTCGGGCGACGGCTGCGACGCCAACTGCACCCAGACCCGCTGCGGCAACGGCGTCCGGGCCGGCAGCGAGCAGTGCGACGACGGCAACCAGAGCTCGGGCGACGGCTGCGACGCCAACTGCACGCAGACCGGATGCGGCAACGGGGTCCAGACCGCGGGCGAGCAGTGCGACGACGGGGATCTGCAGTCCGGCGACGGCTGCGACGCGAACTGCACGCCGACGGCCTGCGGCAACGGCGTCCGGACCGGAAGCGAGCAGTGCGACGACGGGAACCTGGTCTCCGGCGACGGCTGCGACGCCAACTGCAGGACGACGGCCTGCGGGAACGGCGTGAAGACGGGCAGCGAGCAGTGCGACGACGGCAACCTCGTCTCCGGCGACGGCTGCGACGCGAACTGCCGCCCCACGGCGTGCGGGAACGGCGCGGTGAGCGCCGGGGAGGCGTGCGACGACGGCAACCAGACCTCCGGCGACGGCTGCGACGCCAACTGCCGGCGGACCGCCTGCGGGAACGGCGTCGTCACGTCCGGCGAGCAGTGCGACGACGGGGACCTCGTCTCCGGCGACGGCTGCGACGCGAACTGCCGGCCCACGGCGTGCGGCAACGGCATCGTCACCGACGGCGAGCAGTGCGACGACGGCAACCAGACCTCGGGCGACGGCTGCGACCCGAACTGCGAGGCCACGGGCTGCGGAAACGGCGTTCCCACCCCGCCCGAGCAGTGCGACGACGGCAACCAGGTGTCCGGCGACGGCTGCGACCGCAACTGCCGCACGACGAGCTGCGGCAACGGCATCGCGACGGCCGGCGAGCTCTGCGACGACGGCAACCAGGCGTCCGGGGACGGCTGCGACGCGAACTGCACGCCCACCGGCTGCGGGAACGGCGTCGTCAGCGCCGGGGAAGCGTGCGACGACGGCAACCAGACCTCCGGCGACGGCTGCGACGCCGACTGCAGCGGCTCGTTCTGCGGCGACGGCGTCCCGTCGGAGGGCGAGCTCTGCGACGACGGCAACCACGGCTCGGGCGACGGCTGCGACGCGAACTGCACGCCCACCGGCTGCGGAAACGGCATCCAGACCGGCGGCGAAGCGTGCGACGACGGCAACCTGGACGACGGCGACGGCTGCAACGCCGCCTGCGAGCTCTCGGATCCGCCCCAGACGCGCGGCCAGCGCCGCTGCATTCTCGCGGTGAACGAGGGCGTCGCGCGCGTGGCGCGCGCGCAGAGCCGCAACCAGGCCCAGTGCCTCTCCGACGCCTCGAGCGGCCGCCTCGGCGCGGCGCCCACCGCGTTCGACGGCTGCCTCCACGCCGACCTCCGCGGTCGGGTGAGCGAGGCGGCGCGCGTGCTCGCCGAGGCCGAGGCCGCGGCGTGCTCGCCCGCGGAACCGCCCGAGCTGGCCCTCGGCGCGGATCGGCTCGCCGGGCTTCCGGCGGCGCGCGCGCTGCCGACGGCGCTGGTGCGCGACGTGTTCGGCGCGCCCGCCGCCGCGCTTCCGCGCGAGGCGCGCGCAGCGGCGCGCTGCCAGCGCGAGGTCCTCGCGCGCACGGCCGCGCTCTTCGACGACGTGCTCGGCGAGGCGCGCGCGGCGCAGGCGCACAAGCTCGAGGGCCGCGGGATGGCGCCGGCCCGGACCGACGCGGAGCTGGGCGCGTTCGTCGACGCGCAGCTCGCGCAGAGCGCGAAGATCGCGCGCGGCACGCAGAAGCTCCTCCGGCGGACGATCGCCGCGTGCGAGGACGCCGACCTCGCGTCCGTGTTCCCGGGCTGCGCGCCCTCGACGCCCCTCTTCCTGGCTTCGTGCGCGGTGCGCACGACCCGCTGCCGCGCCTGCGCGCTGTTCGCGGCGACGAACCCGCGCCTTCCGCTGGCGTGCGACGCGTTCGACGACGGGCGCGCGAACGGGAGCTGCGCCGCTCCCTGAGCGGCGAGCAGGCCGCCGGCCGGCGCACGCGCCGGGGCGGGCGCACCGCCCGGACGCCGCGAGCGGCGCGGTCGCGCCCGCCACGGCCGGGCGCGGGGCCGCCCGTGCCCCTGCGCAGCCCGGACCACCGGATTGCGTCGCGGCGAGGGAGTTCGCTAGACCTGCGGCGGTCCCGGGGGTCGCCGGCGCGTGCAGCCCGCCTCCTTCGTCGAGTTCGCTCCCTTCCGGCTCGACCTCGTCAACCAGGAGCTCTGGCGGGGGGCCGACCGCCTTCCGATCCGCGGAAAGCCCTTCGCCGTGCTCGCCTACCTGGCGACGCACCCGGCGCGCCTCGTCCCGCACGAGGAGCTCGTGCGGGCGGTCTGGCCCGACACGCACGTCGGCGAAGGGTTGCTGCGGGGATACGTGCGCGAGCTGCGCACGCTCCTCGGGGACGACGCCGCGGCGCCCCGCTTCATCGAGACCGTCGCCCGGCGCGGCTACCGCTTCGTGGCGGAGACGCGGGCCGGCGTCGGGGGCACGAGCGCCTGTGCGCCGCCGGTCGAGGGGCCGCCGCCGGACCTCCTCGGCCGCGACGCGGAGATGGAGGCCCTCGCGCGGCGCCTCGCCGCCGCAAAGGCGGGGACCCGACAGCTCGTGCTCGTGACGGGCGAGGCGGGCATCGGGAAGACGACGCTCGTCGACGCCTTCCTCGCGGCGCACGCGCGCGGCCTGCGCATCGCGCGCGGGCAGTGCGTCGAGCACTTCGGCCCGGGCGAGGCCTACCTGCCGCTCCTCGAAGCGGTCGGGCGCCTCGGCTGCCTGCCGGAGTGCCGGGACGTCGTCGCGATCCTGACGCGCCACGCGCCGACCTGGCTCGTCGAGCTGCCTGCGCTCGTCGGCGACGCGGACCTCGAGGCCGCCCGGCGCAGGGTGCACGGCACGACGCGCGACCGGATGCTGCGCGAGTTCGCGGAGGCGATCGAGGTGCTGACGGCCGCGCACCCCCTCCTCCTCGTGCTCGAGGACCTCCAGTGGAGCGACCACGCGACCTGCGACGTGCTCTCGGCCCTCGCGCGGCGCCGCGGGCCCGCGCGGCTCCTCGTGATCGGCACGTACCGGCCCGCCGACCTCGCGGCCGCGGGCCACCCGCTCGCCGCGATCGTGCGGGACCTGCGCGCGCGCGGGCAGTGCGAGGAGCTCGCGCTTCCACCGCTCGGCGCGGAGGACGTCGCGGCCTATCTCGCGGCGCGGCTTCCGGAGAAGCCGCTCGCGGACCTCGGACGCGCCGTGCACGAGGCGACGGAGGGGAACCCGCTCTTCGTCGTGAACCTCGTGGACTACTGGATGTCGCGCGGGCTCCTCTCCGAGCCCACGCCCGGGGGAGCGCGCCCGGCGGCCTTGGAGGCGGGCGTCCCCGACACGCTGCGCCAGCTGATCGAGCGGCAGCTCGACCGGCTCGACCCCGACGCGCGCCGCGCGCTGGACGCGGCGAGCGTCGTCGGAAGCGAGTTCTCGAGCGCAGCCGTCGCGGCGGCGCTCGAGGAGGCCGTCGAGCCGGTGGACGAGCGCTGCGAGGCGCTGGCCGAGCGCGGCCTGTTCCTGCGCGCGCGCGGCCTCGACGCGCCCGCGCCTGGGGCCGTGGCCGGCCGCTACGAGTTCCTGCACGCGCTGTACCGGCAGGTGCTCTACCGGCGTCTCTCCGCCACGCGCCGCGCCCGCCTGCACCAGCGCGTCGGCCTCTGGCTCGAGCGCGCGTACGGCGAGCTCGCGCACGAGCACGCCGCGGAGCTCGCGCTCCACTTCGAGGAGGGCTGCGACCCGCCGCGCGCGGTGCAGCACCTCTACGCCGCCGCGCGCAACGCGATGCGCCGGCACGCCTACCACGAGGCGACGGCGAGCGTGGAGCGCGCGCTCGCGCTCCTCGGCAAGGTCGGCGACGGGCCGGAGCGCCGGGAGCGCGAGCTCGCGCTGCGCATGGCGCTCGGCACGTGCCTGCTCACCACGCGCGGCTACGCCGCGCCCGACGTGCAGCGGGCGTACGCGCGCGCGCACGAGCTGAGCCGTCACATGGATGGCGGCCCGGAGCTCGCGTTCGCGCTCGCCGGGCTCTTCCGCTTCTTCTTCGTGCGGGCGGAGTTCAAGCTCGCGAGCGAGCTCGCGGAGCAGGTCGTGCGCATCGCGGACGCGTTCGCGGCGGCCGGGGAGCGCTCGCTGCTTCCCGTGGCGCACAGCATCTGCGGCCTTCCGCTCCTCGCGACGGCCGACCTCGCCGGCGCGCGCGCGTGCTTCGAGCGGGCGCTCGCGGTCTACGACTTCGAGGAGCACCGCGGGCTGGCGCTCCTCCACGGCGACGACCCGGCCCTCACCGCCCTCGCGTTCCACGCGGTCGGGCTCTGGATCGCGGGCTACCCCGCGCGGGCGCTCGCGCGAATCCGCGAGGCGCAGGCGCTCGCCGAGCGGCTGGCGGTCCCCTACAGCCTCGCGTTCGCGCAGGTCTTCGCGGCGTGGATCCACGTCCGCCGCGGCGAGGCCGCGCGCGCCGAAGCCTGCGCGGACGCGGTCGCGCCGCTCGCCGCGGAGCACGGCTTCCACTTCCTCCTCGCGGAGGCAGGCGTCTTCCGCGGGTGGGCGCTGGCCGCCCAGGGCCGCGTCGAGGCGGGCATCGCCCAGATCCGCGAAGCGCTCGCAGCGCATCGCGCGGGGGGCGTCGTGATGGGGAGGCCCTCGCACCTCGCGCTCCTCGCGGAGGCCTGCCTCTTCGCGCGCGAGCCCGAGGAAGGCCTCGCCGCGCTCCAGGAGGCGCTCGAGGCGGCGGCCGGGACCGGGGAGCGCTCGTACGAGGCGGAGCTCCATCGCCTGAAGGGCGAGCTCCTGTACCAGCTCGCCGAGCGCGGCGGGCGGAGGAGCGCGCTCGAGGTCGAGGCGCGCGCCTGCCTCGAGCAAGCGCTCGGCGTCGCGCGGCGCCAGGGCGCGCGTTCGCTCGAGCTGCGCGCGGCGCTCGGGCTCGCGCGCCACGCGGGTGCCACGCGCGGCGAAGCCCCGGCGGCCCGCCGCCTGCTCCGCGACGTCGTCGCATCGTTCGACGAGGGCTTCGACACCGCCGACCTGGTGGCGGCGCGGGCCCTGCTCGACGCGGCGCCGTCGCAGAGCGAGTGACGGGCGCCGGGGTCGCCGGCGCCTCGCGAGCTACTGCCAGCCCTTCACCTTGCCCTGCATCACGCAGCCGTTCACGTAGTCGTGGCCCACGAGCCAGCCGCGAAAGCGCCGTCCCTTGATCCATCCCGTGAGGATGTAGGGACCACCGGCGGGGTCGAAGTAGCTCGCGGAGAAGTAGCTCCAGTTCCCGTCGATGTGCCAGTCCACCCAGACGTCGATGGGGTTGTAGCCGACGTACGTGAGCTGACCCCACCCGCTCCCGGGCTCCATGATCAGGGTGAAGTCGTCGTAGTACGGGCTCCCGCCGACGCCCGGGCACACCGCCCACTCCTTCGCGGACCCGAGCCAGGTCACCGCGCTGCTCGCGGTCGGCAGCCCGACGAGGGCCGCCACGGCGACGGCGCGGGCCACTCGGGTCATCCAACGCTTCGCATTTCTCGCTCGCATGTCTTCTCTCCTTGGTGTTTGCGTGTGACGTGGAGACATCTGCCGTCCGGGGCGCGGGCGCACTGCTCTCGATCCTCTGTCACTCCAAGAGGTCGCCGGGCACCGGCACGCGGCGGTCGGGCGGCACCGGCGGCACGACCACCTCGCGGCGCTCGCCCTCCGGCCGCTCGGGCGTGAAGACTTCCATGTACGGGGCGATGGGCTCCCCGCGCAGGACGTGAACCTCGGCCGCGAGCGAGCCGTCCTCGCGCGGGACGAGCGCGAGCGGCGCCCCGCGCCGGTCGAGCCCGAGGCCCTTCGCCTGCGAGATCGCGGCGAGCGCGTGCGCGCGGGCGCGCGCCTGCGGCGAGAGACCGCGCTGGAGCCCCGCGACCTCGCCCTGCGGGAGCGGCGGGTGCCAGTCGGCGAGCGTCCCGTTCGCGCGGAAGACGAGGAGCCCGTGGTTCGCGAGCGGCGTCGCGCCCGCACCGCGCCCGAGCGTGAGCTGGACGCGCACGAGGGTGGGCTCCGGGCCGACCGCGGAGCGGACGCGGTCGATGCGGGTCACCGCCTGGAGCGCGAGCCCGAACTCGGGCCCGACGCCGAGGGCGTCGAGGTTCGCCTCGAGCCAGGCGCCGACGCCGGCGTCCGAGAGCGAGCGCGGGAGGCGCACGTCGGGCAGCGACGCCTCGTGCGCGCGCCACTCGGCCAGCGAGCCGGCGTCGAAGATCTCGCGCTCGGTGAACTCCTCCACGAGGAGCGCGTGGTAGCGGCCGTCGTAGAGCTCGGCGTCGACCTTGAGGTAGCCCTTCCCGACGTCCTCCAGCGACATGGTGTTCTCGGGGACGTAGTCCGCCGCGCGCACGAGGAACGTGCCGAGCACCCGTGCGGCCCTCGCCAGCGCCTCGGGCGCCGCGTGCTCGCGGCGCCAGCGCCCGTAGACGGCTACGAACACGTCGTAGGCGGCGCCGGTCAGCACCTCGGAGCGGTCGTGCTCCTGGGGCGCCGTGTCGGAGACCTTCTTGTCGTGGAAGGCGTCGCGGATCCCGGTGCCCTCGCCGACCAGGGCGGCGAACGCCTCGCCCATCGCGGTGAGGGAGCTCGACTGCGCGAGGTCGCCGCCGGTCTCCGCAGCGACCGCACGGGCTCGCTCCGGGTCGCGCAGCGAGGCCCACATCGCGAGCTGGTCGCCGAGCGACTCGGACCACGCCTTCGAGCCGAGGTGGACCAGATTGCGGTTCGGCTTCAGCGCCATGTGGAGCGCGTGACCCGCCTCGTGGGCGGCGAACTCCCACGACGACGCCGTCTCGAACATGTAGACCGGCTGGGTCGGACCCCCTAGGCGGTACGGCACCACCCCGAAGAAGAGGGCCCTCGCCGACGGGCTGAAGAAGGCGTTGAAGTCGATGAAGGCGTGCGCGTTGATCTCGAGCCGGCCCTGCTGGCCCCACGCGAGGTCGCGTCCCGACCAGCTCTCCGCCGCCTGGCGCGCGGCGTGCGCCGCCTCGAAGGTCGTGGTGAGCCCGCGGCGGAGGTCCTGCGGCAGCCAGAGCTGAAGGCCGTCGACGAGGACGATCTTTCCGCTCTCGTCGCGCGCCACCTTGTGGAGCGGGAAGCGGGGCTCGTCGGGGAAGGCGAAGTGGCCCTCCGCGTTCGACCGCCGCAGCTCCGGCGACCACGGGTTCCAGGCGAAGGCGTGGAAGAGCCCGGTGGCCGGGTCCTCGCGGTAGACGACGGTGTCGTCCTCGAAGTGGACGAACGGGCCCGCGAGGAGGTAGTCGCCGCCCTCCTCCCCGAACGTCCAGCGGCTGATTCGCTCGATCACGGCGTCCGCCGCGAACGGGTCGTCGTCGTACGCCGAGATCGGGACCAGCTGCGGAATGCCGGCCCCGAGGCTCGGCGCGGCCACGCCGTGCCCGAGCGCCATGCCGAGGATCGCGACTGCCAAGGCCGTGCGACGTGACATGGTGTGCCTCCGAGCGCGTGGTGGCAGCCTACGACGGGGCGGAGAGGAGCCGCCGTGGAAGACGCGTAGAGCGAGCGTGGAGTCCGCGTGGAGGGGGGAGCTCGCGCGCACCGTCCCCGCGCGCGCGTCGCGATCCCCGGCTCCCGGGCGGCCGGAACGGCGGCGTCGCCGCGCCGCCGCTCGGCGGGGGCCGCCGCCGAGCGGATCGGCGGGGCTCACGCGGCGCCACGCCGTGGGGTGCGCGATGCTCGGCGGATGGGCGACCGGGTCGAGGAGGTCCTGCGCGGGCTCGGCTACCCCGGCCTCGCGCTCCTCATGTTCCTCGAGAACGTGTTCCCGCCGATCCCCTCGGAGCTCGTCATGCCGCTCGCCGGGTACTTGAGCGGGCGCGGCGAGCTCTCCTTCGCCGGCGTGCTCGCGGCGGGAACCTTGGGCTCGCTGGCGGGGCAACTCCCGGCCTACGCGCTCGGCTCCTGGCTCGGCGGCCCGCGCCTGGAGCGCTTCGTCGACCGCCACGGGGCGTGGATCGCGCTCTCGCGCGACGACCTCGAGCGCGCCGAGGCCTGGTTCGGCCGCCACGGCTGGAAGGCGGTCCTCTTCGGCCGCTTCGTGCCCGGGCTGCGCAGCGCGGTGTCGCTGCCCGCGGGCCTGGCGCGCATGCCGATCGGGCGCTTCCTCCTGCTCTCGGGCCTCGGAGGCGGCCTCTGGAACGCCGCCCTCGCGGGCGGCGGCCTCGCGCTCGGCCGGCGCCACGGCGCGATCGAACGCTGGCTCTCCCCCGTCGCGACGCTCGTCCTCCTCGCCGCCGCGGGGCTCTACGCGATCCGCGTGGTGCGCCTGAAGCGCGCCGCGCGCTCGCGCCGAGCGTGAGGGCGTCGGCTCGCCGCCGCCCCCCTGCGCGCGCGGCGGGGCGCCCTCGTCACGCGAACGCGCCGCCGTTCACGGGCAGCACCTGGCCGGTCACCCAGCCGGCCTCGTCCGACGCGAGATACACGACCGCGGCGGCGACGTCGTCGGGCGTGCCCACCCGGCGGGCCGGAAGCTGCCGCGCCGCCGCCTCGCGCATCGCGGCGGGGACGTTGTCCATGAGGCCGAGCGAGAGCGCGTTCGCCGTGACGCCGTCGGGCCCGACTTCGAGCGCGAGGTGACGCAGGAACGCGACGCCCGCCGCCTTCGCCGCGCCGTAGAGCGAGACGCCGATCGGAAGGCCGAGGCGCCCCGCCTCGCTCGAGATCCCGACGATGCGCCCGAAGCGGCGCTCGCACATCCCGGGCAGGACCGCGTGCACGCAGTGGAGGAGGCCGTAGAGGTTGAGGTCCACGAGCCGCCGCCACTCCGCGCGCGGGAGCTCGCGGAAGGGGCGCAGCGCCATCCCCTCCGGCGGGATGCCGGCGTTCGCGACGAGAACGTCGACGGGGCCGAGCGCCGCGGCGCCCGCGCGGACGCCCGCTTCCACCGCGCCGGCGTCGGTGACGTCGAAGGCGAGCGGCGCGGCGCGTCCCCCCGCGGCGCGGATCGCTTCCGCGACCGCGCGCGCCCGCTCGGCGTCGACGTCGTTCACGAGCAGCGCGGCGCCCCGGCCGGCGAGCGCGCGCGCGATCCCGGCGCCGACGCCGCGCCCGGCGCCCGTCACGAGCGCGACGCGTCCGCTCAAGTCGAACACGGCGCACCGACGCGGCGCACCGGCGGCGCGCCAGGGGCTCGCTGCCGACCGCGCGCCGAACCGGGGCGAGGCACGAAGGCCGTCCCCCCGCTACGGGACCGGGACGCCGATCGGGTCGCCCGAGACCGGCGGGAACGCCTCGGCGGGGTCCTGCACGAGCGGCGCCTCGCCGTCGAGCGCGCGCCGCGCGCGGCGCAGGTTGCGCAGCACCGCGAGACGCTGCTCCGGACGACCGTCCGCGAGGAGCGCGCGCTCGTACACCTCGAGCGCGCCCGCGTAGTCCCCGTTCAAGTAGTGCACGTAGCCGAGGTTGTTGAGCGCGGCCTGCTCCGAGTCGGTGGCATCGCGGAACGCCTCGAGCGCGAGCCCGTAGCGGCGCAGGCGCCCGAGCGCGAGGCCGAGGTTGTTCGCGACGGCGGGGTCGCGCGGCTCGATCCGGGCGGCCGCCTCGAGCGCCTCGGCGGCCGCGGCGAACTCGCCGGTGCGGAGGTACGAGACGCCGAGGTTGTTGAGCGCCTCGTGGCTGCGCGGCTGGAGCGCCGCGGCGCGCCGGTAGCACGCGCGCGCGCCCTCGACGTCGCCCGCGCGCTCGAGCGCGACGCCGAGCGCGTCGTGCGCGACCGCGAGCGTCTCGTCCCGGGCGACCGCCTCGCGCAGCTCCGCGGCCGCCTCGCCCCACGCCTGCCGCGCGATCAGGGCGAGCCCGAGCCCCGTGCGCGCCGCCGCCGAGCCCTCCGTGGACGCCACGAGCTCGCGGAACGTCTCCTCCGCCCGCTTCGGGTCCACCTGGAGGCGCACCGCGCCGATGCGCGCGCGCGGGCGCGGATCCTCGGGCGCCATGGCCTGCGCGCGCAGGTACGCCCACACCGCGCGCGGGAGGTCGCCGGAGCGGCGCAGCCGGTCGCCCTCGCGCAGGAGGTCCTCGGCCTTCGGCGCCTCCGGCTCGCCGCGGCTCGCGCTGCGGCGCTCGGCCTGCGCCTCGCGCATGCGGTCGAGCAGCTCGGCGCTCTCGTCGCGCTTCTCGTCCCCGAAGAGCGCGCAGCCCGAGAGCGCGAGCGGCGCGGCGGACGCGAGCGGGACGGCGAGCGCAGCAGTCAGCGGCGCGGCCCGGACCAGCGCCCGGGCGCGGGACACGACGCGCCTCATGGACCCCCTCCCCCCAGGTGGGCGGGCCCAGCCTACTCCTAGTCCGGGAACGCCGCCATGAACCGGTAGAGCGACGGCGCGAGAAAGATGAGGAGCAGCGCGGCGAAGATGAGCGTCGAAGGGAAGATCAGCTTGAGCGGGGCCTTCTGGGCCCGCTCCTCGGCGCGCAGCATCCGGCGCACGCGCATCGCCTCCGCGTGGACGCGCAGCGCGTTCGCGACGCTCGTGCCGAAGCGCTCCGTCTGCACCAGCAGCGCGACGAGCGAGCTGACGTCGTCGACGCCCGTGCGCTCCGAGAGGCCGCGCAACGCCGCCTCGAGGCTCTTCCCGGCCTGCGTCTCGGCGACCGCCAGGCCGAGCTCGGTGGAGAGCACCGGGCTGCGCGCCGCGAACTCCTCCGTGACGCGCGCGAGGCTCTGGTTGATCCCGTAGCCGGCCTCGACGCACACCACCATCAGGTCGAGCGCGTCGGGCAGCGTGCGGCGGATCTCGCCCTGGCGCTGGTTCTTGCGCATGTCGAGCCACGTGCTCGGCGCGACGAGGCCCAGGCCCGCCAGCGCGCACAGCGCGATCACGAGCCAGAGCGGTGAAACGGTCCACAGGAGCGGCGTCGAGGCGGCGACGAACGGGAGCGCCACGGCGAGGCTGATGCGGGCCCCGTAGTACGTCGCCACCGCGGCGGGGTGTCTGTAGCCTGCGTGCACGAGCCGGCGGCGCAGCGTGCCGGAATCGACCTCGGATGCGCGCCGACCGAGCGCTTGGAGCGCGCGCATGACCGCGTTCGGCTCGTTCGAGACGAGCAGCGAGGGCTGCGCCTCCCGGGGGCCGGAAGTCGGCCCTCCGAGTCGAGAGAGGCGGTCCGCGGCGCCGCGCGGACGCGTGAGCGCGTTCACGGCAGCCACGAACGCCGCGGTCGCGGTGAATGCCAGAACCGGGAGCAGGACGTCCACGATCCTCCTAGGCCTCCACGTCCGCGATGCGGCGGGCGATCAGGAGCGCGGCCACGTCGGTGATGGCCGCCGTCGCCAGCACCGCGTGGCCCCATGCGTTCTCGAAGAGCGGCACCAGGTAGGTGGGAGACAACACGTGCACGACGACCGTGATGAACGGCAGCCAGAGCGCAAGGAACATCGCCGCGCCGCGCCCTTGCGCCGTGAGCGCCCGCACTCTCCCATGGAACTGCGCGCGCTGGCGCAGCAGCATGCCGAGCTTGTCGAGGAGCTCCGCGAGGTTGCCGCCCGTCTGGCGCTGGATCAGGACCGCGGTGGTGAAGTACGGAAGGTCGGGGTTTCCGACGCGGCGCTCGAGGTTCTCCAGCGCGTCCCGCAGGTCGAGCCCGAAGCGCACCTCGTCCGCGACGAGCCCGAACTCCGTGCCGATCGGGTCCTCGAGCTCTCCGCCCACGAGCTGAAAGCCCGAAGCGAGCCCGTGGCCCGCGCGCAGCGCGCGGGTGAGGAGGTCGAGCCCGTCGGGGAGCTGATCTTCGAAGCGTCGCATGCGGGTGCGCGCGGCGCGTCGCACGAGCAGCCAGGGCACGAGACCCGCGAGAAGCCCCGGGAGGCCCCGCATCACCGTGCCGGTGAGCGTCGCGGTCACTGCGAGGCCGAGCGCGGCGCTCAGGAGGGTGAAGAACAGCAGCTTCGCGGGCGTGGTCGGCATGCCGGCCCGGTAGAGCAGGAGCTCGATCGACGTTTCGCCCGGGAGGAGCCCCAGCAGCCTCGGGGCCAGCCCGCCCGACTGGCGCGCGCGCATGAGCGAGCCCGTGTCGGCCCCCGCGGTCCCGAGCGCGGGGGCGAGGGCACGGAGGCGGTCGCGGACGCGCGCCGGATCCGTGCGCCGCCCTTGCGCGCGGAGCTGCGCGATTCCCTCGATCGCGAGGACCACCGCCACGAAGCCGAGCACGTAGACCATGGCCGACAAGCCGGCTCCTCCTACCCGCGTCGCTCGAAGAGCGACGCGGGTAGTGGGATGCCCGCGACGCGCAGCCGCTCGCTGAAGTGCGGGCGTACGCCGGTGGCACGCAGCAGCCCGACGACGTTGCCATCCGCGTCGATGCCGCGGCGCTCGAACGTGAAGATCTCCTGCATGGTGACCACGTCCCCCTCCATGCCGGTGATCTCCTGCACGCTCACGAGCCGGCGCCGCCCGTCCGAGAGGCGCGCCACCTGCACGATCACGTTCACCGCGGAGGCGATCTGCTGGCGCACCGCCCGCTGGGGAACGTCGAGCCCCGACATCGCGACCATCGTCTCGATGCGCATGAGCGCGTCGCGCGGCGTGTTCGCGTGGATCGTTGTGAGCGAGCCGTCGTGGCCGGTGTTCATCGCCTGCAGCATGTCGAGCGCCTCGGGGCCGCGTACCTCGCCGACGATGATGCGGTCCGGCCGCATGCGGAGGCTGTTGATCACGAGGTCGCGCTGCGTGACGCGCCCGGTCCCCTCGAGGTTCGCGGGCCGCGTCTCCAGCCGCACGACGTGCTCCTGCTTGAGCTGCAGCTCGGCGGCGTCCTCGATCGTGACGATTCGCTCCGTGTTCGGGACGAAGCTCGAGAGCACGTTCAGGAGCGTCGTCTTCCCGGCGCCGGTGCCGCCCGAGATCACGACGTTGAGGCGCGCGCGCACGACGGCCTCCAGTAGCGCGCACATCTCCGCCGTCATCGTGCCGATCCGTATCAGGTCCTCGGCCCCGAACGAATCCACCGCAAAGCGCCGGATCGAGACGGTCGGCCCGTCGAGCGCGAGGGGCGGGATGATCACGTTGACCCGCGAGCCGTCCGGGAGGCGCGCGTCGACCATCGGGTTCGACTCGTCCACGCGCCGCCCGACCGCGGAGACGATCTTCTCGATGATCCGCATGAGGTGCGCGTCGTCCTTGAAGCGGGCGACCGTCGGCTCGAGCCGCCCGCGCCGCTCCACGTAGATCTGGCCGTGGCCGTTCACGAGGACGTCGCTCACGGTGGGGTCCTGGAGCAGCGGCTCGAGCGGCCCGAGCCCGAACACCTCGTCCTGAATCTCGTGGACGAGGCGCTCGCGCTCCTCGAGGCTGAGCAGGATGCGCTCCTGGTCGAGCACGAGGCGCGTCGCCTGGGCGACGTCCTCGGCAACGCGCTCCGGGGTTGCCTTCCCCGCCTTCGAGAGGTCCAGGTAGTCGAACAGCGCGTTGTGGACACGCGACTTGAGCTCCTGGTAGGCGGCGTCGCGGGTCGGCGGCGCCGCCACGTGGAGATCTCCGCCCGGGGCGGGCACCGCAGGGGACGCGGCTGCCGGCGCCGCGGGCTCCGTGCGTCGCAGGCGGTCAAGCAGCGCCACGGCGCCTCCTCGAGAGCAGGTGGCGCAGGCCGCGCCGCTTCTCGTTCCGACCCGGCTCCGGCAGCGGTACGCCACACCACTCGTGCGTCGCGTCCGCGACGCGCGCGAAGGCCGCGCAGAGCGGGCTCTTCGGGGCCGCCTCCCAGAGCGGGCGCCCCTCGTTCACGCAGATCGACGCCGTCGGGTAGTCGTTCGGGATCTGCATGTCGCACTTGCGGTGGAGGAACTCCTCGATCTGGCGCGCCTGCACCGGGGCCTTTGCATCCATGCGGTTCACCGCGACGCGGATCTTGTGCGGCGCGTGCCCCAGGCGCTTCAGGAGACCGAGCTGGAGGCGCGTGTGGTTGAGCGCCGGCACGTCGCACGTCGTCACGATCAGGATGTGGCTCGCGCGGTCGAGCACGTGGACGCTGCGGTCGTCGAAGTCGGGCGCGATGTCGACGACCACCCAGTCGTAGGCCTCGCGCAGGAGCGCGAGCGCCTTGTCGGTCTGGGCGACCGGGATCGCGTCCGCCTCTTCCGGCCGATCGGGCGCGCCGAGCACGTGCACGCCGCTCGAGGGATGGCGCGCGAGCACGGTGTCGAGAAAGGCCGCGTCGAGCCGGCCCTGCGCGGCGGCGAGGCTCGCCATCGTATACTGCGGCCGCAGGTCGAAGTAGAGCGCGACGTCGCCGAGCCGGAGGTTCATATCCGCGACCGCCACGCGGCTCCCGCGGTAGGCGAGCCCCGCTGCCAGCTGGCACGCCACGAACGTGGCGCCCACCCCGCCCTTCGCACCCATCACAGCCACCATCGGCGCGACCTCGGTGCCAGCGTCTCCGCGCTTGCGCTCCCGCACCAGGCGCTCCACCGCCGCGACGAGCTCGCCTTTCGCGTCCCCACCGTCGGTCAAGTACTCGCGCGCGCCGAGCTGCATCGCCCGGCGGATCAGCGTGCTGTCGTCCGGGCCGTAGAAGACGAGGAGCGGCCGCGGCGCGCGCAAGCGCTCGACGTAGGGCAGCACCTGCGCAGGATCGGCGCCGAGGTCCACGAGCAGCGCGTCGGGCCGGATCCGCTGGAGCGCCTCCGCAAGCAGCTCGATCTCGCCGACCGCCTCGCGGAGATCCGCTCCCTCGCTCTGCGCGAGCAGCTCGGCGATGTCGCCCTTCTCGCTCGCGACCACGAAGACCAGCCTGTCGCGCGCCCCGCCCGCTCGGGTCATCGGACGAGCACCGGCGCCTGAGCGTTGATGCCCGTGTTGACCCCACCGCCGCCTCCCAGACCGCCCGTGTCGCAGTTCGCGAAGCGCGGGTCGGTGGGGCAGAGGAACTCCCCCTTGATGATCTTGTCGGGGGTCACGATCACCTCCTGGAGATCGAAGCAGGCGACGCCCACGACCTGCGCGCGGTTGCCCGACGCGCAGTGGTCGCCCGGGTTCTGGCACTCGACGATGGGGAGCAGCACGGGCCACGAGTCGCTCACGCCGTCGCCGTCCGTGTCCGTGCCGGCGGGGCTGCCTTCGAAATCGCCCTCGCCGTAGAAGAGGTCGTGGATCAGGTCCACGACCGGCGTCTTGGTGCCGTTGTCGATGTAGATCGGGTGCGGACCGACTGGCGTCTGGTTCTGGTCCTCGATGATGTCCTCCATGCCGGGCACGTTGATCGACGGGGAGCGGGAGTCGAACTCCGTCCAGCAGGCGTTCTGCTCCGGCGTGGAGTGGAACTCGAGGCAAGTGACTGTCCTGGAAGGCTCGCGGCGCAGCGGGCAAGGGTTCGGCGGGTTCTGGATCGTCTGACAGTAGTCCTCCGAGCACTCCGACCCCGGCGTATTCCCCGCGATTGCGCAGCAATCGATGACGATCGGGAGCTCCGCGCGGCCCGGAGGCAGGATTCCCGCGAAGCCGAGGTAGCCGATCGCCTCCGCGTTGACCGGGATGCCGTCGACGCCCACGACGCGGCCGAGGACGGTCGCGAGCTCCCCATTCGCGGTCGCGTCGCGGCGCGCGACCACGCGCACCGCGCGCACGAGGGCGGGATCCGTGGAGCCGGGGATCGGCGTGAAGGTCCGGGTCGTCAGGTCGAAGCTTCCGGTCTCCACGTCGGCGGCGGCGATCTCCACGGGCGTGCCGGCGATTTCGTGCTGGGGCCCGTAGACCTGGGCAGCGGCTGTGGCCGCCGCGGGATCGGCCGCGACGCCCGGCGGCGGGAGGAGGCTTCCCGCTGCCGCGAGCGCCACGGCGTCCGCGGCGGCCTGTGCTTGCGTCTTCGCCGACCACGCGCGTCCGGTCTCGAGTGCGAGCGCGGTGAGCGCGAAGAACGCGAACGCCCCGATCGTGACGAAGATGAGGACGCTGCCGCCCTCGCGCCGCGAGCCGTGCGCCGGAGCGCCTCGTCGCATGTCGATCCGCTCCTTCTCCCCCACGGTTCCGCTACTCGACACCCTCGAGGACGCGCTCCGCCCCGTGGCGCGTCGGCTGCGTCACCTGATCCTTGTAGTACCGGTTCGCGATCTCCTCAGCGGTCAGCGCGCCGACGCCGCGAGGCCCTTCGGGGTCGCCCGCGCCGGACGGGTCGGCGACCTGCGCCTCTGTGTTCGCGGCCTGCGCCTCGCCCCACGCGTCGTCGACCGGCGACTGCAGGCAGGCGCTCGCGAGAAGTGCAGCGGCGAGCGCGAGACGCGACAGGATGCGGTGGCTCACGGCAGATCCTCCTGGACGAGGCCCGACAGGCGGTGACCCGCGGGGCCGATCAGCCCGGCGTCCTCGTCGTCGTCGACCGGCTCGGGGGAACTCTGCGACTCCAGCGCGCCGAGCAGGAAGAACTCGAAGTCGTTCGGCTCGGCGAACGAGTCGGTCGGGAGGCGGGCCTGGCCAGGCGCGAGCGGCTTCACGAGCCGCGGCGTCACCAGGATCACGAGCTCCGTCTCGTTGCGCTGAAAGCTCACGCTGCGGAACAGCGCGCCGAGGATCGGGATGTCGCCGAGGAGCGGATACTTCTCCACGAACTCGTTCACCTGATCGGAGAGCAAGCCGGCAATGGCGAAGGTCTGCCCGTCGCCCAGCTCGACGCTCGTCGACGAGCGGCGCGTGCGGAAGCCGGGGGTGAAGATCCCCTGGGACAGCGTGCCGATCGTGAAGTCCGGCTCGCTCACCTCGGGGCTGACCTCGAGGCTGATCCGGTCGGGCCCGAGAACCGTGGGGGCGAACTGCACCCCCACGCCGAAGGGCTTGTAGTCGATCGAGATGGAGCCGAAGGCGCCGCCCTGCGCGACGGGAATCGGGATCTCCCCACCGGCCAGGAAGCTCGCCACCTGCCCGCTGCGCGCCATGAGCGTCGGCCGCGCCAGCACCTTCGCGAGACCGCGGGACTGCGCCACGTCCAGGAAGACGTCGAGCAGGTAGTCGCCCTCGTTGACGAACGTGCCAGCCGCGTTCAAGTCGGGGCTGAACTCGAGCTCCTTCAGGATGCTGGCAGGGCTCAGCCCTGCCTGGAAGTCATCGAACGAGGCGAGCCCACCGAGCAGGAGATCGAACGAGTAGATCGTGCTCCCGGCCTGGATGATCGTGGACCAGTTCACGGTCATGTCGCGGCCGAGCGAGCGCTGCATCTCGGCCAGCACGACCTCGATCATGACCTGCTGGTTGCCGCCGACGTCGAGAGCGTTCACGACGCGCTTGTCACCGTCGTCCGGGAAGTAGGCCTGCGCGATCGCGACTGCGCGCTCCGCGTGCACCGGGCTCGGCACGGTGCCCTTCAGCACCACCGCCTCGCCCGCGCCCTCGACCACGACGCCGTCGATTCCGAGGGACGAGGCGATCCGTCGCTGGATCGGGCTGAACGAGGAGCCCACCTGCGCCTCGAGGACGAGCGCCGGCACGCCGCGCTCGTCCCAGAGGACCACGTTCGTCGCGCCCACCTTCGCGGGCACGAGCTGCACCTCGCGCGGGCTCAGGACGTTGACCTCGAGCACCGTCGGGTCGCCCACCGACACGCGCCTTACGTCGAAGTCGCTCTGCAGGAAGGTCGACTTTCCGAGCTCGAGATCGAGGGCGCGCACCTGCTCCCTTTCGCCCACCGCCCGCCCGACGCGCACGATCGACTCGTTCCCGACGGTTGCCGGGGCCGGCTGTGCGCCCGCGGCCGCGGCGGCCAAGAACGCGCCGAGCGCCGCGGTGAGCGCCCGGAGCGCGCGCCCTGCGGGAGCGCCCCGGCCGGGACGACGACTGCTTCGCTGCATGGTTCCCCCTCTCGCCGCTCCTCCGCCGTCCGGGGCCGCGAGACGGACCCGGGGGATGCGGACGCGAGCCACGATCAGAACGTCTTCGTATCGAGCTTCGCCCCGCGCAGGATCTGCACGCGGGTGCCCGCGACCAGCCGCTTCCGCGCGCTCGGCACGTCGCGCGGGCCGCCGAAGAGGTCCGCCACCTGGACGCCCTGCGTCTCCGCCGTCTCGGCGTCGCCCGGCGTGCGGAGCGCCAGCTGGAGCCGTCCCTCGTGCGCCGCGTAGATCAGCTGCTCGGCCTGCGAGGGCTGCACCTGGAGCGTCACGACGTTCACGAGCTCCGGCTTTCCGTCGCGGGCTTCCTCCAGCTTCTGGTCCACCGCGAGGACCGGCACGTCCTGGAGGATCAGCTTCGAGAAGGGGATCGCCTTCTCGAGGTCGACCCGGCGCACCGTCGCCAGGACGTCGACCCGGGACCCCGGCTTCACGAAGCCGGCGACGCCGATGACCGAGTCCACCTTCACGGAGATCGCGCGACGGCTCGGGTCGATCACCGCTCCGAGGCCGCCCGCGGCACCGCGCTCGAAGAGCGCGCTCTCGAGAACCGGCTCGCCGGCCGCGATGGGACGCCGGGCCACGCGGCCGGCCGCCGCGTCGACGGACGTGATTGCGCCGGGCGGCAGGTGCTCGCGGGGCCACTGCACCGTCATGAGGCCGGGGGCGTCGAGCGTCGCGGCCGTCGCGACGTCGATCCGCGCGATGACCACCGTCGCCATCGGCGGCGCGGCCGCCACGTCGACGGGGCGCGTGGCGCGGTGCGCGAGCCACGCCGCGCCGAGGCCGAGAATCACCGCCGCGACCAAGAACAGAATTCCGCGCTGCCGTTGCATGGGATCTCCCCCGTCACTCGTTGCGCATCACCGAGATGGCCGCGAGCGTGATGTCGGTTTCGAGCCCGGCCAGCCCGGGCAGGACGGTGAACTGGTACGGGACGCGCGCGTTCACCGTGAGCGGCGTTCCGGTGCCGCCGCACACGCCAGTCGGCGCCGGCGTCAGGGCCACGTCCGATGCATCGATGCCCGACGCAGCGACGTACCGCTCGACCGCCTGCTCGATCTCGGCGGTCACGGTGCCGGCGTTGCAGCCGGGCCCCCGGAACACGATGCCGACGCGGGCGCCCTCGCGCGCCGCGTTGGTGAGCGTCTGCCAGCGGGTGTAGGCGACGCCGAACTCGCCGATCGCAAAGGTCAGCATGAGGAGGAGCGGCAGCACGATCGCCATCTCGACGGTCGACGTGCCGGCGCGCCGCGCGCAGCGGTGCCGCGCCCTCATTGGAGGCTCTCCTGGCCAAAGACCACCGCCAGCGCGAGGCCGAGCGCCACGGCGAAGGGGACACCGCGGTCCGCCGCCGAGTCCGGGGCAGCGGCCAGAAAGACCCAGCGCCGCGTGGCGAACGAGGTCGCCGCGCTCACCCACCAGCGGCGCAACACCTCGCGCGCCTCGCCGCTCGCGGCGACGCGCGCGAGAGCGATCACGGCCCCGATTGCGATGGCGGTCGCGAGGAGCGCCGCCGTCGCCGGCGGGCCGAGCAGCGCGCCGAGCGCCATCGCGGCCTTCACGTCGCCCCCGCCCAGGGCGCCGACCGCGTAGGGGATGAGGACGATGGCGAGCGTCGTCGCCACGCCGAGCAGCGCCGTGGAGAGCCCCGCCCATCCGCCCACGAAGGCCGCGAGCCCGAGCGCGAGCCCGAGCGCGGGGAAGGTCACCGAGTTCGCGATGCGACGGCACCGCAAGTCGCTCTCCACCGTGAGGAAGACGAAGACCGCTGCCCATCCCAGGACGGGCAGCGGCCTGGACCCCGCGAAACCGCTCGCAACGACCGCGGCGCTTGCCGCGAGAGCGACCGCGCGCGCCTGAGCGCGCGCGCGCCGAGCGTGCGCCGGAGCGGCTGCGGGCCGCGCGGACACTTGGGTCTCCCGTCCTACCCCTACTACGGGGCGGGGGCGGTGCCGCCGCTGAGCGGGGCGGTCTCGGCCTGAAGCTTCTCGAGGCCCGCCTTCGCGTCGCCGCCGATCGTGGCGAAGATCGCCGCGCCGATCGCCACCACGAGGCCACCGACGATGGCCCACTCCACGGTCTCGAGACCGCTTTCGTCGCGCACGAAGCGCTTCATTGCGTTCAGCATTGGGGGGGTCTCCTGTGCTGCCACGGGGGCAGACTCGTACGGCTGGGTGCCGTCTCTCGCGTCCGCGGTGACGACGGAAGCTCGTCACCCCGGCCATCGTGGCCGGCAGCGCGAGAGGCCCATCCTACGCTCGGGGAAACCTCCGGGTAAAGACGGCGTTTGTCTCGGAAGGGGGAATCGGCGATCGCGTCGCGCCGCGCCGCGCCGGGAGGTCTGGCGACGCGGAACAGTGTTTTTCGATTCCGTGTCAGCAAGCTCCCTGTCTTGTTGCGTCTCCGGGCGTGCCGCGGGTGGGCTCGGAACGGCACATGTTGCTCGCGCCGACCTCGCGGGCTCGTGCGCTCGCGCCGGCCCCACCCTGGCTCCGAGCCCGCGACGGGCCGTGGGACGCGCAGCGGGCTGGACTCGGCGGGCTCCCCGCGCGCGCGGGGCGCGGAGCCGGAAGCGGCCTCGGCGCGGGGTCCGGGCTGCTGATACCCTGCCCGCCCCATGGACCGCCCCGCCGAGCTCGAGCGCCTCGCCGCCGCGCGCGGCCGCCTCGCGGCGGGGCTCACGCTGTTCGTGGTCGCGCTCTACTTCGGCTTCGTCCTCCTCATCGCGTTCGCGAAGCCGCTGCTCGCCCAGCGCGTCGCGCCCGGGCTCTCGCTCGGGATCCTGCTCGGGGCGCTCGTGATCGCGCTCTCCTGGCTCTCGACGCTCGTCTACGTGCGCTGGGCGAACCGGCGCTACGACGCCGCGCTCGACGCGCTGCGGCGCTGAGCCGCCCTTGGCGCTCGCCTTCTTCTTCGCCTTCGTCGCGATCACGCTCGGGATCACCTGGTGGGCCGCGCGCCGGACTCGCACCACCGAGCACTTCTACGCGGCCGGCCGCTCGATCAGCGCGGGCCAGAACGGCTTCGCATTGGCCGGGGACTACATGAGCGCCGCGAGCTTCCTCGGGATCGCCGGGCTCGTCTCGACGACCGGCTTCGACGGCCTCATCTACTCGACGGGCTGGCTGGTCGGCTGGCCGGTGGTCCTGTTCCTGATCGCGGAGCCGCTGCGCAACCTCGGCCGCTACACGTTCGCCGACGTCGTCGCGCTCCGCTTCCGCCCGGTGCCAGTGCGCGTCGCGGCCGCGCTCGGGACCCTGGCGACGGTGGTCTTCTACCTCATCGCGCAGATGGTCGGGGCCGGGAGCCTGATCCGGCTCCTCTTCGGCATCCCGTACGAGGCGGCCGTGGCGGTCACCGGCGCGGCGATGATCGTCTACGTCTTGTTCGGCGGGATGCTGGCGACGACGTGGGTGCAGATCGTGAAGGCGGGCCTCCTCCTCGGCGGCGCGACGCTGCTCGGCCTCCTCGTCCTCGCGCGCTTCGGAATGAATCCGCTCGCGCTCTTCGAGGCGGCGGCCGCGCGCTACGGCGACGCCGTGCTCGCGCCCGGGAAGCTCGTCTCGAGCCCGCTGGAGGCGATCTCGCTCGGGATGGCGCTCATGTTCGGGACGGCGGGGCTCCCGCACATCCTGATGCGGTTCTACACGGTCCCCGACGCGCGCGACGCGCGCACCAGCGTCTTCTACGCGACGGGCCTCATCGGGGCGTTCTACCTGATGACGTTCGTGCTCGGCTTCGGCGCGATGGTCCTCGTGGGCCCGGACGCGATCCGCGCCGCCGATCCCGGCGGCAACATGGCGGCCCCGCTCCTCGCCCAGCTCCTCGGCGGCGAGCCCTTCCTGGGATTCGTCTCCGCGGTCGCGTTCGCGACGATCCTCGCGGTCGTCGCCGGGCTCACGCTCTCGGGCGCCGCCGCGCTCTCGCACGACCTCTGGGTCCACGTCGTGCGCGCGGGCCGCCCGCGTGCCGACGAGGAGCTGCGCGTCGCGCGCCTCGCGACGATCGCGCTCGGCGTCGCGGCGATCGGCCTCGGGATCGCCTTCAAGGGGCAGAACGTCGCGTTCATGGTGGCGCTCGCCTTCGCGATCGCCGCGAGCGCGAACTTCCCGGCGCTCGTCCTCGCGATCTACTGGCCGGGCCTCACGACCGCCGGCGCGGTCGCGAGCATGGCGACGGGAGCGCTCGCGACGATCGTCCTCATCGCGCTCTCGCCGACGCTGCAAGTCGACGTCCTCGGCGGCGACGCGGCGTGGTTCCCGCTGCGCAACCCCGCCCTCGTCACGATCCCGTGGGCGTTCGCCGCGGGCTGGGTCGCGTCGCGCGCGTGGCCCGAGCCCGAGGGCGCCGAGCGGCACCGCGCGCTGGCGCGTCAGATGCACGTCGGCCCCGCGGCGGAGGGGCCGCGCACGGGGGTCGCAGGGGGCGCGCCGAGCTAGGCTCACGGGAACGTCGAGGCACGGAGGTCCCCATGACCGTCCTCCTCGCCTTCCTCGCCAGCGCGGCCGTCGGCGTCGCGCTCCTCTACCTGGGACGGGGGCTGGCCGCGTGGACCCTCGCCGCGGCGGCCTTCCTCGGCGTCCTCGCCGCGGCGGGAGCGCCGGCGACGCCGCTCCTCGCGGGGGCCGTCGCGCTCGCCGCGGCGGCGCTCGCGCTCGGCGTCCCCGCGCTGCGCCGGCGGCTCGTCACGGCGGCGCTCATGCCGCGCATCGCGCGGATCCTCCCGCGCATGGGCGAGACGGAGCGCATCGCGCTCGAGGCCGGCACGGTGGGCTTCGACGGCGAGCTCTTCTCCGGGCGCCCCGACTGGCGCGGACTCCTCGCCTTCCGGCCGCAGCGCCTCTCCGACGACGAGCGCCGCTTCCTCGACGGCCCCGTGGAGCGCCTGTGCGGGATGCTCGACGAGTGGGAGATCGAGCAGCAGGGCGACCTTCCGCAGGAGGTATGGGCCTTCCTGCGCGAGCAGCGCTTCTTCGGGATGATCATCCCGCCCGCGTACGGCGGGCTCGGCTTCTCCGCCGCCGCGCACTCCGCGGTGGTCACGAAGCTCGCGAGCCGCAGCATCACGGCGGCCGTCACCGTGATGGTGCCCAACTCGCTCGGGCCGGGGGAGCTCCTCCTGCACTACGGCACCGAGGCGCAGAAGCGCCGCTACCTCCCGCGCCTCGCGCGCGGAGAGGACATTCCCTGCTTCGCGCTCACCGGGCCGGAAGCGGGGAGCGACGCCGGCGCGACGCAGAGCGTGGGCGTCGTGTGCCGGGGCACGTGGGAGGGCCGCGAGGTGCTCGGCATGCGGCTCACCTGGAGGAAGCGCTACATCACGCTCGGCCCCGTCGCGACGCTCATCGGCCTCGCCTTCCGGCTGCGCGACCCCGACCGCCTGCTCGGCGCGCGCGAGGACCTCGGCATCACCTGCGCGCTCGTCCCGGCGTCTCTGCCCGGGATCCAGATCGGCGAGCGCCACGACCCGCTCGGCATCCCGTTCCAGAACGGACCCAACACGGGCCGCGACGTGTTCGTGCCGCTCGACGCCATCATCGGCGGGCGCGAGCGCGCGGGCGACGGCTGGCGGATGCTGATGGAGACGCTCGCGGTGGGCCGCTCGATCTCGCTGCCCGCCGTCTCCGTGGGCGGCGCCGAGCTCGCGGCGCGCGTGGTGAGCGCCTACGCCATGGTGCGCGAGCAGTTCGACACGCCGATCGGACGCTTCGAAGGCGTCGAGGAGCCGATCGCGCGCATCGGCGGGCGCACCTACCTCATGAACGCGGCGCGCGTCCTCGGCGCGGCGTGGGTGGACGCCGGCCAGCGCCCCGCGGTGCTCTCGGCCATCGCGAAGGCGTACCTCACCGAGGGCATGCGCGACGTCGTGAACGACGCGATGGACGTGCGCGCGGGCGCCGCGATCATGCGCGGGCCGCGCAACATCCTGGCGCGCGCGTACCAGTCCGTCCCGATCGGAATCACCGTCGAGGGCGCGAACATCCTCACGCGCTCGATGATCGTCTACGGGCAGGGCGCGATCCGCTGCCACCCGTACGCGCAGGCCGAGATGCGCGCCGTCGCCGCGAACGACCTCGCCGGGTTCGACCGCGCGCTCTTCGGCCACGTCGGGTTCGTGGCGAGCAACGCCGTGCGCGCGCTGCTCCTCGGCCTCGGCGAGGGCCGCCTCGCGCGGGCCCCGCTCCCCGGCGCGATCGGCCGCCGCTTCACGAGCCTCACGCGCTGGAGCGCGGCCTTCGCGCTCGTGTCGGACGCGGCGATGGGGACGCTCGGCGGCGCGCTGAAGCGCCGCGAGCGGATCACCGGCCGCCTCGCCGACGCGCTCGCCTGGATGTACCTCGCGTCGGCCGCGCTGAAGCGCTTCGCCGACGAGGGCTGCCCCGCGCGCGACCGGCCGTTCGCGCTCTGGGCCTGCGCGCACGCCGAGCTCGAGATCGAGCGCGCGCTGCGCGGCGTGCTCGACAACCTGCCGGCGCGCCCGGTCGCCTGGCTCCTGCGCCCGCTCGTCTTCCCGCTCGGCGCGCGCCGGCGCGGCCCGAGCGACGCGCTCGGGAGCGCGGTCGCGAGCCGCCTCCTCGACGACCCCGAGGCCCGCCTCGCGCTGACGCGCGACATCTACGTGCCGGCGCAGGACGAGCCGGGCCTCGGCCGGCTCGAGGCGGCGCTCGCGAAGGCGCGCGACGCGCTCGCGATCGAGGCGCGCATCCGCGCCGCCGTGCGCGAGGGCCGCCTCGACCACGCGCCGGGCGACGACCTCGCCGATCTCGCCCTCGAGGCCGGCGTCATCGACGCCGACGAGCGCAAGCGCCTGCACGCGGCGGACGAGGCGCGCGACGAGGTGATCCAGGTGGACGCGTTTCCGCCCGAGACGTTCCGCCGCCTGCGGGCGTGAGCGGCGCCCTCGTACGCGCGCTGGGGTGTCCCGCCCGGCAGCGGCGCGGGGCGTCGCCTTCGTCACTGCGGCGGGGCGGACTCGTCCCGCAGGGCGCCCGTCACGCCGCCGCAGGCCTCGAGCTGCGCGCGCAGCTCCGCGGCCCGGCGCCGCCGGCGCTCGCGCTTCCCATCCGTGTCGCAGAGCCGCTCGAGCACGGCGTCGGCCCACGCGAGGTGGCGCCGCGTGCGCCGCACGACGTCCTCGAGGATCTCCACCGTGGGCGCGTCCGCGATTGGGTCGGTCTCGCGCGCGGTGCGCTCGTAGACCGCGAGGAGGTGCGGCTTCAGCACGTCGAACATCCCCGCGAGCTTCTCGATCGTGAGGTCCGGCCGCTCCGGCTCGGCGACCGCCTGGACCAGCGCCGCGAACCCCTGGTTCGGCGACTCCGACGCGGAGACCGACGCGCGGCCGCAGCGCAGCTCGGGCAAGCGCTTCCCGAGCGCGTCGGCCGCCTGCGCCGACTCCCAGACGATCTTCCCGAGCCCGGTCTTCACCGGCACCTCGGGGATCGTCGCGAGCCAGCCGCCGAGGGTCAGCATGATCCACTCCTCGGCGTAGCGGAAGTTGCGGATGCGGCGCGCGGTCGCCTCGACGTCGAAGCGGCCGTGGAGCTGGCGCAGGTCCGCGGGGACCTCGAACGCCCCGTACGGCGTGAAGTGCGTGCGCTGGTCGGGGCCGGTGCCGGGATAGAGACGCGGCTCGCTCACTTCGCGGCCTCCGCGCGCGTGGCCCCGGCGCTCGCGGGCGCCGCTGCCGTCTCGGGGCGCGGGAGCGCGGAGCTCGCCGCCGCGCCGGCGGAGGCCTCCGCCGCGGCGCGCCGGCGCGCGTGGTGGCGCTCGCGCAGGATCCGCGCGGCCTCGAGGAGCGTCTGCTTCGACGGGCCGCCGCCCGAGATCTGCATCAGCTCGCGCAGCTCCTCGTCGCTGAAGCCGGCCTCCTTGCGGTCCTCCCACGCGATCGGGATCGCGGCGTCCTCGCGGTCGGAGCGCGCGCCGCCGAAGCTGAACTGCTTGTCGACCTGCTTGCGGAACTCCTGGGTGCGCTTGAACCGCTCCGGGTCGTCCTTCGTGAACTCCTTCACCCACTCGCTGCCGAAGCGGACGTGCGTGAGCTCGTCGGCGAGGACGTAGTCGATCGCCTGGCGCATCTTCTCGTCGCCGATCTGCTCGGCGTAGCGGATCATGTCGCGGAAGACGTCGCAGGCGAGCCCCTCGAGCCCGCGGTTCACGCCCGCGACGCGCATGGCCGGGTCGTCGGCGCAGGCGCACTCGAAGAGGAAGGTGCTCTCGGGGAACATGCCGGGCTGCCCGCCCACGTGCTCGAGCAGCTTCTCGTAGATCTGCACGTGGCGCGCCTCGTCCCAGCACTGGCGCGCCATGTTCATCTTGAACTCCCAGGGCGCGTCGGGGAAGTCCCAGAGCGAGCGGCCGGCGCCCTCGAGCGCCTGGAGCTCGCCCGCGTAGATGCCGTGCATGCGCAGCTTGAGGCGCGTCTCGGCGGCGGCGTCGCCGGGGCGGAGCGGCTCGTTGAGCGTCACCAGCGCGAAGCCCGGCCCGTAGGCCTCGAAGAGCGGCTGGGCCGCCGTGCCCTGCACCGAGCGCTCGATCATCGGGGCGAAGCGGTCGAACGCCTCCACCACCTTGTCCACGTCGTCCGGGAGCTGCGAGAGGACGGTCGCGAGGGCGTTGTCCTGGCGCACGAAGCGGCTGTCGCGCGCGAGCTCCGAGTGGTGGATGAAGCGGCGCATGGAACCTCCTTCCGGCGGCGTCGGGCGGGCGCGCGCGGGCGTCGGGGCGCCCGGGAGTCTACCGTCGAACGGGCGCGCCGGGAGCGCCGGGCGCTCCCCCGGTGTCGAATGCGCGGGGCGTCGAATGCGCGGCGCCCCCGCCGCGTCCGAGCCCGTAGCCCGCGGCGCGGCGCCCGCGCGCGAAGACCGCGCGCGCGGCGCGGGAAGGAGAGAGAGGATGGCTCGCCGGCTTCCGCGACGGCGCGCGCTCGGCGCCGCCCTGCTCCTCGCCCTTCTCGCCGCCCCCTTCGGGGCCGCGGCGCGCGCGCCCGAGTGGGAGGCCGGCGACGTCGAGGCCGCCGAGCGCTACCGGGCGCTCGAGCGCGAGCGCGCGCTGCGCTTCCGCGCGGAGGCCGAGCGGCGCGTCGCGGATCCGCGCGGCGGCGAGCGCGCGCATCGGCGCGAGCGGCGCGACCGCTTCGACGACCTCCTTCCCGAGCGCGACGACCGGCCGCGGCGCCTCGCGAGGCCCCCCGGCCGCTCCTCGGACGAGCCTGCGCGCGCCGCGCGCGAGCCCGGCCGTGAGGCGCCCGAGAGCGCCAGGCGCTGGGAGCCCGGCTGGCTCTTCGGCGACGAGCCCGTCTTCGAGCCCTGGGTGACGCGCCTCGCGCAGGCGTGGGCGCGCGCCGTCGCCGGCGCGCTCGAGCGCGCGGCCTCGGACGCGTGGTGGGCGCTGCGCGACGCCGTCGAGGCGTGGCTCGACGAGCTGCGGCCGCGCGAGCGCCCGACCTGGACGGAGTGGCGCGGGAGCGGCGGGCGCGACGCCGACTGGCGGCCGGAGTAGCGGTGCGCCGCCCGCTCCGCGCGGCCCTCGTCGTCGCGCCGCTCGCCGCGCTCGCGACGTGCGTCCTCGCCCCGCGCGCGCCGCTCCTCGAGCGCGTGCGGCCTGCCGAGATGCGCCTCCACGCCCGTCCGCTCGTCCTCGCGCCGGGCGTGCGGGCGACGCCGGCCGAGGTCGCCGACCACCTGAAGCGGGTGGGCTACCGCGAGGCGGCGGGCAGAGAGGTCGGCGAGGGCGAGTTCCGCGTCGCGGCGGGCCGGATCGAGGTGGGGCGGCGTCCCTTCCGCTGGCCGGACGGCGAGGAGCCCGGCGGCCTCGTGCGCGTGGCGTTCGGCCGCGCGGGCGAGGTGCGCGAGGTCACGGACGCCGACGGCGCGCCGCGGCCCGCCGTCTGGCTCGAGCCCGAGCGCCTCGGCGCGCGGACGCACGCGGAGCGCCCGGTGCCACTCGGCCGCATTCCGCAGGAGGTGATCGACGCCGTCCTCGTCCAGGAGGACCGCCGCTTCTTCTCGCACCCGGGCCTCGACCCCGTGCGCATCGCGGGCGCCGCGCTCGCGAACCTGCGCGAGGGCCGCGTCGCGGAGGGCGCGAGCACGATCACGCAGCAGCTCGCGCGCAGCCTCTATCTCACGCAGGAACGCTCGCTGCGGCGCAAGGTCCGCGAGGCGGCGCTCGCCGTCTGGCTCGAGTGCCGCCACACGAAGCGCGAGATCCTGGAGGCGTACCTGAACCGGGTCTACCTCGGCCACGGGCACGGGGCGCCGATCCACGGCGTGGCGCGCGCCGCGCGCTTCTACCTCGGCAAGGACGTCGCGCGGCTCGGCGCCTCCGAGGCGGCGCTCCTCGCGGGGATGATCCGCGCGCCGAACCACTTCTCGCCCTTCCGCCATCCCGAGCGGGCGCGCGCGCAGCGCGATCGCGTGCTCGACCTGCTCCTCGCCGAAGGCCGCCTCGACCCGGCGACGCACGCGCGCGCGCGCGCCGCCCCGCTCGCGCTGCGACGCGAGCCGGCGCCCTCCGCGAGCGCGCACCACTTCGCGGCCCTCGTGCGCGGCCGCGTCGCGGAGCGGCTCGGCGCCGAGGCCCACGGGCGCCGCGGCGGGCTCGACGTCTGGACCACGCTCGACGCCGGCCTGCAGCGCGCCGCGGAGGACGCGGTGCGCGGCGAGCTCGCGCGCCTCGAAGCGCGCGCGCCGCGGCTGCGCCGCCGCGGCGCCCCGCTCCAGGCGGCGCTCGTGGCGCTCGACCCGCGGACGGGCGACGTCCTCGCGCACGTCGGGGGCCGCGGCCCGGACGACGGCTCGTCGTTCGATCGCGCCGTCGCGGCGCGCCGCCAGGCCGGGAGCCTCTTCAAGCCGATCGTCGCGCTCGCCGCGCTCACGAGCGACGCCGAGCCGCCCTTCACCCTGGCGACGCTCCTCGAGGACGGGCCCTTTGCGCTCGAGGTCGAAGGGGAGACCTGGCGGCCCACCAACTACGACGGCCGCTACCGCGGCGCCGTCACGCTGCGGACCGCGCTCGAGCAGTCGCTGAACGTGCCGTTCGCGCGGCTCGGGCTCGAGACCGGGCTCGTGCGCGTCGCGGAGACCGCGCGCCGCCTCGGGGTCGAGAGCCCGCTCCGGCCCGTCCCGAGCCTCGCGCTCGGCGCGTTCGAGATGACGCCGTTCGAGGCGACGGCCCTCTACGCCGCGCTCGCCGCCGGCGGCGTGCGCGCGGCGCCGCGGACGACGCTGGCCGTGACGCGCGGCGACGGCCGCGCCCTCGGCGGCGAACGCGTGACGCGCGAGCGCGTCTTCCCGGAACGCGAGGTCTACCTCGTGACCTCGGCGCTCGAGGGCGCCGCGCTGCGCGGGACGGGCCGCGCGCTCGCCGCGCTCGGCGTGCGCGGCGTCGCGGGGAAGACGGGCACGAGCTCCGACGCGCGCGACGCGTGGTTTGTCGGCTACACGCCCGAGCTCGCCGTCGGCGTCTGGGTGGGCTTCGACAGCCACGGCCTCGTCGGCGCCACCGGCGCCGAGGCCGCGCTCCCGATCTTCGCGCGCTTCGTGCGCAGCGCGCTCGGACCCGAGGGGTCCGCCGGGTTCGAGCCGCCCGCCGGCCTCGAGCGCGCCGACGTCCACGCCGCCTCGGGGCTCCGCGCGGGTCCCGGGTGCGACGGCGCGCCGGAGCTCTTCGCGCGCGGCACGGCGCCCGCGCGCCGCTGCCGCAGCGACGTCTGGGCGCGCGGCTGGCGCTCGCTCGAGGCGCTCTTCGGGCGCTGACGCCTTGCGTCGCCCCGCCGGCCCGCCGGGCCTCCGCCGCGCACGCGACGCCGGGCGACCCGCTCAGTCCTCCGCCTCCGCGCCCGCGCGCGGCGGCCGCAGCAGGCCGACGATCGGGCACAGCCCCTCTTCGCCGACCAGCGCCAGCGTCGGCCGCCCGGTGTCGCGGTACTCCATGCTCGCGACGCCGGCCTCGATCGGCCGCCGGCAGGCGGGGCCCTTGGGAACGGCGGCGACCGTGTCGTAGCCGCCCGGCCAGCGCACGAGGTACGCGAGCGGGAAGTAACCGTGCAGCAGCGCGAGCGTCTCGTCCTCGTGGAGGACGGAGTAGCTGGCCTGGTCGCGCGGCACCGGATCGGAGCGCAGCGTCGTCGCGCGCGGCTGGCGCGCGCGCTCGAGCAGCGGATCGCCGATCCCCGCCGCGTCGCACGCGAGACCCTCGCGCTCGAAGCGGCCGCTGATGCCGCGCTCCGCGTACGCGACCGTCGCGCCCGGGACGAGCACGCCGCGGCACGCGTCGTCCGCCCGGGCGAAGGTTCGCATCGCGAACGGCCCTTCGAGCCGCGCGTCGAGGTAGGGGCCGCGCTCCACCACCTGCACGACCTCGAAGCGGGTGCCCGAGCCGAGCCCGAGCTGCCACGGGAACGCGGAGCCGCAGCCCGCTCCGAGGAGCGCGACGCAGGCGAGGGACGCGAGGCGCGCGCCGGGCGGCGGGGGATCGAGACGCGCGAGGCCGGCGAGGCGACGCACCGGGAGCGACCACGCGAGGCGCGCGTAGCGAGAGGCCATGGAGCCCTCCGGCGGGCGGACCGGCTTCTCGGAGTGTACGCCGCGAGCCGCCGGGCGGCAGGCGCCGCGGGGCGCCGCCGCGAGCCGCGCGACCGCGCCGCGCTGGCTCGCGCCGCGCGGCTCGACTAGCGTGAGCGTGCTGACCCGACGCATCCGGACATCCGCGGTCGCTCTGGCCCTCGCGCTCGCCGGCGCGAGCGCGGGCTGCGGCGGCCCGTTCGTCCTCTTCCCGGGCGGCGCGCTCGAAGGGCCGACGGTCCCGCTTCCCGAGAGCTGGGCGTTCACCGACGCCGTGGGCACGGTGCAGCTCGAGACGCGCCCGTCCGACCCGTACTCGGTGAACATCTGGCTGGTCGCCGTCGGCGACCACGTGTACGTGCACGCGGGCGCGAACCGGAGCGCGTGGGTGGAGCACCTCGAAGCCGACCCGAACGCGCGCCTGCGCGTCGAGGGCTCGATCTACGAGCTGCGCGCCGCGCGCGTCACCGCGCAGCCCGAGCTCGACGGCTTCGCCGACGCCTACGAACGCAAGTACGGGCGCCGGCCGCGCAACGAGAACGTCGCCGAGGTCTACCTCTTCCGGCTCGGCCCCCGCTGACCCGAGCGCTCCCCCCGGGGCCACCCGGCGAGCCGGCTCGCTCGGGGTGCCGGCTCAATGCGCGCTCCGCTTCCGCCGAAAACGCGACGGGGCCGGCTGCCCCAGGGCGGAGCTTCCGTGAAGACGATCCTCATCGCGGACGACGAAGCGCATCTGCGCCTGCTCGTGCGCAAGACGCTCACCGAGGACGGCCAGCGGCTGCTCGAGGCGGCCGACGGCCAGGAGGCGCTCGCGCGCGCGCGCAAGGAGCGGCCCGACCTCGTGATCCTGGACTGGATGATGCCGCGCATGACCGGTCTCGAGGTGCTCGAGGCGCTGCGCGCCGACCCCGACACGAAGCACGCGCGGGTCATCATGCTGACGGCGCGCTCGCAGCAGTTCGACCGCACGCTCGTCCACCGGCTCGGCGTGAGCGGCTATCTCGTGAAGCCCTTCAGCCCGCTGGAGCTGATCCAGCTCGTCGAGCGCGTGCTCGAGGGCGAGTCGTGAGCGACGACGACGCCGAGGATCGCTCGCGCCACCAGCGCCAGCTCGAGATCGCGGCGCGCGCGCTGCGCGAGGTCGTGGCGCGCGAGGCCGACGGCGCGCGCCAGCTCGCGCTGGCGCAGCGGCAGCTCGAGGCCTTCGCCGACGACTTCCGCAAGGTGCTCGCGATGGAGCGCGAGCGGCGCCGCCAGCTCGAGTGCGCGTACGAGGACACGCTGCACCGGCTGGCGCGAGCCGCCGCCTTCCGCGACGACGAGACCGCCTCCCACTGCGACCGCCTGCGCCACTACTGCGCGGCGCTCTGCCGCGAGCTGGGCATGCCGGAGGAGGAGGCGGAGCGCGTCGCGGCCGCGGCGCCGCTCCACGACCTCGGGAAGATCGGCGTCCCGGACGCCGTGCTGCTCAAGGCAGGGCCGCTCGACGAGGACGAGTGGCGACAGATGCGCCGGCACCCCGCGATCGGCGCGAGCCTCCTGCGCGGCTCGAGCTCGGAGCGCATCGAGACGGCGCGCCTCATCGCGCTGACCCACCACGAGAACTACGACGGGACGGGCTATCCGCAGGGCCTGCGCGGCGACGCGATCCCGATCGCCGGGCGCGTCGTGAAGCTCGCGGACACGTACGACGCTCTGCGCGCGAGGCGCCCGTACAAGCCCGCGCTCGACCACGACGCCGCCTGCCGCTGCATCCTCGAGGGCGACGGGCGCACCTCGCCGGCCCACTTCGACCCGCAGGTGCTCGCCGCGTTCCGCTCGATCGCCGAAGAGTTCGCGCGCATCGTCGAGCGCTACGGCGACGAGGACGCGTGACGCGGTGCGCGGCGTGCTCGCGCGACGGCTGGCGGTCTCCGTCGCCGCCGGCGCGGGCGGCTGGCTCGCGTTCCGGCTGATCCGCGCCTGGCCGCTGCCCGAGCGCTGGAGCGTCTCGCTCGAGCTCCTCGCGCGCTGGCTCGGCCCGCTGCGCCCGCTCGAGCTCGACGCGCGCGAGCTCGAGCTCGCGCGGCAGGTCGTGGCCGCTGCGGCGCTCGCAGGGGCCGTCGCGATCGTGTGGCTCGAGGCGCGCGCGTTCCGCCACGCCTCGCGGAGCGCCCTGCTGGCCGACCGGCTGCGCGGGACCGAGGCCTCGCTGGAGGCGGTGTCGGACGCGTTCCGCGACCTCGTGGAGCGCGCGCACGACGTGCACTGGCGCCACGATCTGAGCGGCCGCCTCGAGTGGATGAACGAGCGCGGGCTGCGCCTCCTCGGCTACGCGGCGTCCGATCTCGCGTCGCTCTCGATCGCCGACGTGCTCGACGTCGACGCGGCGGCGTCGCTGCGCGACGCCGCCGAGGTGGCGGCGTCGGCGGAGCGCGCGGTGCCGCGGCGCGAGGTGCTGGCGCGCACGCGCGACGGCCGCCCGCTCTGGCTCGAGGTGCACGAGCGGCTCGTGCGGCGCGGCGGCGTGCCCGTCGCGATCGAAGGCGTCGGCTTCGACGTCACCGCGCGCCGGCTGGCCGCGACGGAGGCGCAGCTCGAGGGCGAGCTCTCGCGCAGGCTCGCGGAGACCACGGGCCTCGACGGCTCGCTGCGCGCGGTCCTCCAGGCGCTCTGCCGGGCGCTCCACATGGAGTACGGCGAGCTCTGGTCGGTGGACGAGCAGTTCGACCTGATCCGCCTCGACGCGAGCTGGAGCGCGGCCGGGGACGCGGCGGGCGCGGAGGCCCGGCCGCGCAGCTTCGCGCGCGGGGTCGGGCTCCCGGGCCGCGTGTGGGGACAGGGGGAGACGCTCGTCGCGCCGGACCTCGCCGCCGATCCCGACCCGTGGTGCGCGCGGCTCGCCGCGTCGGCCCCGTACCGGCGGGCGGTCGGCATCCCCATCCGCCTCGCCCAGCGCGTGATCGGAGTCCTCCTCCTCGCGAGCGCGCGCGCGGGCGCGACGCACTGGGCGCCGCTCCCCGTCCTCGAGGCGCTCGGGCGCCAGATCGGCGCGCTCACGGACCGCCGGCGCGCCGAGGAGGCGCTCAAGGTGAGCGAGGCGCGCAAGCAGGCGGTGCTCGAGACCGCGCTCGACTGCGTGATCACGGCGGACCACGAGGGCCGCATCCTGGAGTGGAACCCCGCCGCGGAGCAGGCGTTCGGCGTGGCGCGCGAGGTCGCGCTCGGGCGGCCGCTCGCCGAGCTGATCGTCCCGCCCGACCTGCGCGAGCGCCACCTCACGGGATTCCGGGCCTGCCTCGAGAGCGGACGGGTCCCGCTCGGCGGCGCGCGCATCGAGATCGAGGCGCAGCGGGCCGACGGCTCGCGCTTTCCGGCCGAGCTCTCGATCGCGCGGATCGACGTGGGTCGCCACCCCGTCTTCACCGCGCACGTGCGCGACGTGACCGAGCGCAAGGCGCTCGACCGCCTGAAGGACGAGCTCGTCTCGACGGTGAGCCACGAGCTGCGCACGCCGCTCGCCAGCATCCGCGGATTCGTCGAGCTGCTCCTGATGCGCGACTACCCGCCCGAGGAGCGCCGCGAGTTCCTCGAGATCGTCGAGCAGGAGATCCACCGGCTCGGGAAGCTGATCGACGACTTCCTCGACCTCCAGCGCCTCGAGGCGCGCGGCGCGGTGAAGTACGACTTCCAGCCGCTCGACCTGCGCGAGCTGCTCGAGCACGCGCTCGCGCTCCTCGGCGCCGCGAGCGAGCGCCACACCCTCTCGGCGCAGCTCCCGAGCGAGCCGCTGCGCGTCCGCGCCGACCGCGACCGCCTCGCGCAGGCGGTCCTCAACCTGCTCTCGAACGCGGTGAAGTACTCGCCCGACGGCGGCGAGGTGCGCCTCTCGGCCGGGCGCGAGGGCGGGCGGGCCGTCGTGCGCGTGAGCGACCAGGGCATCGGGATGACGCCCGAGACCCTCGGGAAGCTCTTCACGAAGTTCTACCGCGCCGAGGGCCACGCCGCGCGCGGGATCGGCGGCACCGGCCTCGGGCTCGCGCTCGTGCGCGAGATCGCGACCGCGCACGGCGGCGACGTCTCGGCCCGGAGCGAGCTCGGCCGCGGCTCGGAGTTCACGCTCGCCCTCCCGTTGGCCGAAGAGCCGCCCGGGGAGGAGAAGCCGGCGTGACGAGGCTTCGGCCGCGACGGGCCAGAGGGGCGCGGGCCGCGCGCGCGGCCGCCGCGCTCGCGCTCGCGGCGCTCCTCGCCGCGCCGGGCGCGGGCTTCGCCGCCGAGGCCGCGACGAGCGGCGCGGAGCGCGCGGCGCCGGGCGCCGACGCGCTCGCGCTCGCGCGCGCGGGACGCTGCGAGGCCGCCCTGTCCGGCCTCGCCGCCCTGCGCGAGGCGTCGCCCGAAGGCCCGGCCGCGCTCCTCGAGGCGCAGTGCCTCCTGCGCCTGCGGCGCTACGCGGAGGCCGCGCCGCGGCTCGAGGCGATCGTCGCGCGCGAGGGCGCGCCCGCCGAGGCGTCGCTCCACCTCGCGATGGCGCGCTTCCATCTCGGCGACGTCGACGGCGCCGAGGCCGCGCTCGCGGGCGCCGCGCCGCTGGCCGAGCGCGCGGAGCACCGGCTGTACCGCGGCCTCGTGCGGCTCTCGCGCGGCGACGCCGCCGCCGCGGCGCCCCTTCTCGAAGGAGTCTCCGACGGGAGCGCCGCCCCGATCGCGAGCTACTGGGCGGGCGTCGCGTGGCTGCGCGCGGGCGACGCGGCGCGCGGACGCGCCGCGCTCCTGCGCGCCCGCGCGCTGGCGCCCGGGTCGGCGTGGGCGGAGCAGGCGGCGCGGGTCCTCGCCGACGCGGCGCCGGCGCGCGAGGCGCCCTGGTGGATCCGGCTCACGAGCGGCTACGAGTACGACGACAACGTCGTGCTGCGCGCGGGCGACGTCCCGCTCGCGCGCGAGATCTCGAGCCAGCGCGACACGCGCGCGATGTGGCGCGTCGAGGCGGGCGGCGAGTGGCTGCGGCGCGAGCCCTGGTCCGCGGGCGCGTGGCTCGACTACGCGGGCACGTCGCACGACGACCTGGACGCGCTCGACGTCCAGCTCCCGACCGCGGGCCTCTGGCTCGACCGCCGCCTCGACGAGCGTACGAGGCTGCGGCTCTCGTACGACTTCGGCTGGGCGTTCGTGGACGAGGCGTCGTTCCTGCAGAGCCACGGCGGCACGCTGAGCGCGATCCGCGGCTTCGGCGCCTGGGGCACGACGCAGCTCTTCGCGCGCCTCTACGCGTACGACTACCACGTGGACGACGCCGACGTCGCGGACGGGAGCGGCGGCGACCTCAGCGTGTGCCCTTCGCGCTTCGCGCTCGTGTGCGGCGTTCCGGGCGTCGACGAGGCGTCGAGCCGCGACCGCGACGGCTGGGGCGCCGCCGCCGGGTTCCTGCACCGCGTGGCGCTGGCGAAGCTCCGCAGCGAGCTCTCCCTCGGCTACACGTACTTCGACTACGACGCCGAGGGAGAGGAGCAGTCCTACCGCGCGCACGAGCTGCGCGCCGGGACCCGCACCCGGCTCCCGCTCGCGCTCGAGCTGCGCGCCGAGGGGGCCTGGGCGTACCGCCCGTACGACCGCGCGGCGAGCGTGCCCGAGCCGTTCGCGCTCTTCCTGAACCGCCAGTACCCGACGAGCGGCCGGCGCCGGCGCGACCGCGTGGCGCGCGTCGAGGTCGGGCTCGAGCGCCGGCTCGCGGACCGCGTCCGCATCGGGATCCTCTACAGCTACCTCGACAGCGACTCGACCCACGAGCTGTTCTCGTACGACCGCCACATCGTGGGGAGCTACGTCACGATCGGCTTCGGTCCGGGGAGGTGGGCGCGATGACCGCGGGGGCGAGGGCGCTCGGCGCAGCGCACGCCGGAATCCGGGTCAAAGCGGCGCTCGCGTGCGCGCTCGGCCTCCTGGGCGGCGCGCGCGCGGCCGGCGCGTTCGACGTGCTGGTGGACGCCGCGCCGGCCGACTACGCCGTCGCCGGGCTCCCGCTCGCCGAAGCCGGCGCGCGCGAGGGGCGGTCCGCTCCGCTCGACCCCGCGGCGTGGCTCCCCGCGCCGGCCCCGGCCGCCCGCTCCGAAGGCGGGACGACGCTCACCGAGCTCGGGAGCGGGGAGGCTGCGCTCGAGGGGACGCGCGAGGAGGACGCCCTGCGCGCGGTGCTCGCCGGCACCTCGCACGTGGACCTGCGCCTTCTCGCGAGCCCGGCGCTGCGCGAGGCGCTCGCGGATGCCGCCGGCGGCGACCACGCCGACCTCGGCGCGGTGCTCGACGGCCTCGACGATCTCGACGAGGGCGGGACACTCGACGACGTCCTCGGCGACGGCGGCCTCGTCGAGCTCGAGGACGGTCCCCTCATCGACGTGCTCGACGACCTGCCCGACGACGTCCTCGACGACCTGACCGACGGGCCGACGGACGGGCTCCTACCGGACGGACTCCTCGGCGGACGCGGCCGCCGCTGACGCGGCGCGCTCGGCGCCCGGCACGTGGCGGGCCGTGCCGAGCAGGGGCTCGATCGCGAGGACTTCCCGCGGGGGCAAGGCCGGCCGCCGTGACGCCGAACACGACGGCGGACTCGTGAGGCCGCGGAGGGCGGCGTCGCGCGGGAGGTTCCGCCCATGCCCGCAGACTCGTACCTCGGCCCCGCCGATCCCTCGCCCGGCGAGCGCGAGAGGCTCTCGCAGCGCCGCCGCCGCGTGGCTCGCGGAGCCACCGGCGTCGCCGTGGTCCTCCTCGTCGCGGCGTGGTGGACGCTGCGCGCCGAGCCCGTCGGCGCGCGCGGCGCGCTCGCGGCGTGGGCGGAGTCGTTCCGCGCGCGCGCCGTCGACCTCGCGCGCCGCCTGCACGCCGCCCCGGGCGGCGAGGCGTCCCGACACGCGGACGCGACGGCACCCGCGCCGGCGGTCCGGCGCCACGACGCGCGGCTCGCGCACGGGCCGACGCTCGCGGAGCCCTCGCCCGGGCTCGACGCCGCGGGCACCGGTGTGCCCGCGGTCGAGACGCCCGAGCCCACGTCCGTCGCCGTGCGGCGCGCCGCGCCCGGCACGGACGACTCCGCCGTGAGCGCGCCCTCCGCACCGGCGCCCGCCCCCGCGCCCGCGGCGCCCGGCGACGTCCCGGCCGCGCCGGGCGGCGGGCTCGCGGTCGACCTCCCCACGGAGCTCGACGACCGCGTCGACGACGTGCTCGCCGACCTCGCGCCCGACGACTTCGAGGGCGCGCTCGACGCCGGTGCCGCGCTTCCGGGCGGCGCCTCCGTCGACGTTCGCGGCGCGGTCGAGGTCGACGCGGGCGCGGCCGACGCGGGCGCGGGAGCCACCGTCGACGCCCGGCTCGCGGCCGCCGACGTGGGTGCGAGCCTCGGCCTCGGCGCGCCGGGCGGCGCGGCGACGGACCTCGGCACGCGCGTCGCCGCCGGGGACACGCGCGCGGGGCTCGGAACCCAGGCGGGCGCCGGCGCGGCCGGGGCCGACCTCCAGCTCACCGTCGGCGGGACGCCGATCGGCGCCGCCCTCGACGCCGGGGACGCGCGCGTCGAGCTCGAGACGTCGACCGGCGGGCTCGTCCCGCTCGCCGGCGGCACCGTCGACGCCGTGGGCGACGGCGTCGACGCAGTGCCGGTCGAGCTCCCGGTCGACCTCCGCCTGCGCTGACCCCTCCCGTCGCCCGCTGCATCCGAGGCCGGGCGTGGCACCGCCCGTCCGCCCGCTCCGCGGCGAGCGGTGCCACGCCGCGTCTACTGGCGGCACGCGTTCTCGGCCATGTCGCGCCACGGCCCGCCCGCGCCGGTGCACTGCGTGTCGTACACCATCAAGTGCGCCTCGTTCTGGCTCGGTCCCGCCGCGGTGTCGACGAAGAGGTCGGCGCCGTGGACCGACGTCACGTTGGGCGGGCTCGACCCGCCGGGCCACAGGAACGGAGCCTCGAACGTGGCGTTGCCGACGAGGCGCGTCGCCGTTCCCGTCCCGCCCGGCTTGACCACGAACGCCGTATCCACGGCGTGCACGTGGCCGCTCCCGCGGACGCCTCGGACGTGGACCTGGGTCGCCGAGCCGGACGCATCGACCGCGATGATGCCTCCGTGGATGTGGAACTTCGCTTGCTGACTGGGCGCCTGGGTGTCGACGCCCTCGAAGCCGTTGGAGAACGTCGCCGTGGTCGCCGCTCCCACCCGAGTCCGGATCGACGTTCCGAACGCCTCGAACACGCCCTTGCCCAGGCGGACCCCCGTGGCCCGCTTGTAGGCGGCGCTCGAGGCGGGCTCGGCCAGGATGTCGCCTCCGTAGAACCAGATCTCGCCGATGGACGCGGAGTCCACGGCGACCACCCAATCGATCCCGTTGTTCGGCACGACGCCGCGCGAGATGACGCGGCTGCCGAAGAAGTAGTGCTTCGCCGCGCCGCCGTCTCCGTCGATGTCGTACCAGGCGAGCGAGTTGCCGGTCGTGGCTTCGCACGCCGTCACCGCCCCGGGTCCCCCCGCCACGACGTCGACGTCGCTCCAGCTCGACGAGCCGCCCCCGATCCAGAAGACGCCCGTGTGGCTCCCGTAGGCCGTGAGGTCCTGGAAGTTGAGCTCCTTGCAGTTGTACGCGTTGATGCCGCCGTTGCAGTAGAAGGTCCCGCCGAAGCCCGACGCCCCGTCGTTGCTCTCGAGGCGCGTGAACTCGCGGCCCGCGCCGATCACGCTGACGTAGCCCTGCGTCGCAGCCGAGCCGTCGCAGTCGAAGCGCCCGAAGGTCCCCGGCCCGGCGAGGACCACGACGCGATCGGAGGACGACGGCGGGTTCGCGCGGCCGCCCGGCCCGCCTCCCCAGAGCCAGTCGGTGAGCGCGCTGGTCGACGTGAAGCAGTTCGAGACGCCCGTGCAGTCGCTCCGCAGCTCCACGACGCGCGCGTTGGCGTCCACGGCGCGGGCCGACACGGGGACCGTCGCGAGCGCGCTCACGAGCGCGAAGGCACAGGCTCGAAGCATGGTCATGGCTGGACCCTCCTCGGGTCGCATCCTACGCACACGCCGCATTCGAAAGGTCGAGGAAATGCGTCGTGCACGAGGCGCCCACGCCTTTGCGAGCTTTCCGGAAGGGGAAAGCTCGCGTCGGGACCGTGACACAGAGAGGTTTCCCGTGGCCGAGGCGAACGGGAGCGCTCTTCCGGGCTGCGATCCGACGGCGAGCGATCGGGAGCGAGAGAACGAGTGAACCCCGTTCTGCGCGCCGGCCGCGCACGCCGGGTGCGGCCGGCGGGACGGGGCGAACCCGAGCGAAGCGCCGCGGCCTCCTTGCCACACGCCGGGCCCCGCCACCACTCATCTCTCGACGGGGTTGAATCGGGCGGCGGCGGCGTCGCGCGGCGCGGCCGCCCCATCGACACGGAGGGTCGGGTCATGGCGAGGAAGACGACGAAGGCGCTGCTCGCATGCGCGATCGCGTGGGCGTTCGCGGCGCCCGCCGAGGCGGTCACCATCCTCTACACGGCGGCTCTCGGACCCGAGGCGCCCGGAGCGACCGGCACGGGCAGCACGACCCTCACGCTGGACACCGACGTCAACACGCTGCGCGTGGAGGCGGTTTGGTCGGGCCTCTCCGCCGGGACGACCGTCGCGCACCTCCACTGCTGCACCGCCGCGCCCGGGACGGGCCTCGCGGGCGTCGCCACCACGGTTCCCACGTTCCCCGGCTTCCCCACCGGCGTCACGTCGGGCAACTACGACATGACGTTCGACCTGCTCGCCGGCGCCACCTGGAACCCGGCGTTCATCGCGGCGAACGGAGGGACCGCCGCGGGCGCTGCGGCCGCGCTCATCGCCGGCCTGAACGCCGGCACGGCGTACCTGAACATCCACTCGTCCAGTTTCCCGGGCGGCGAGATCCGCGGCTTCCCCGTGATCCCCGAGCCCGCGACGGCCGCGCTCGTGCTGCTCGGCCTCGCCGCGCTCGGCGCGGCGCGCGGGCGCGCGCGCACGGGCTGAGCCGGCTCGCGCGCGGCCGCCGCCTTGGCGCCGGGCGCGCCCGCTCGAATCCCCGCCTCAGCGTCCCGCGCGCAGCTCCCGGATCACGTCCAGGAGCTCGTCTGCACTGCGGCGGAACAGGCGCAGCTCGGCGTGCCGCCACCACACCCGGCCGTCCTCGCCGACGAGCACGAGGACCCGCCGGGCCTTCCAGATCTCGCCCAGCGCCCCGTACGCGTGGCACACCGTACGCTCGGCGTCGGAGCACAGCGGGAAGCCGAGCTTCAGCTTCTCCGCGAACGCCTCGTGCGACGCGACGCTGTCGTGGTTCACGCCGGCCAGCGCGACGCCGAGATCCTCGAACTCGGAGACGTGATCGCGGTAGTTGCAGAGCTGCCGCGTGCACACCAGGGTGCCGTCCTTCGGGTAGAACACGAGCAGCACGGCGCCCTCGCGCAGCCGCTCGTGCAGGTGGAACGGTCCCTCGGTCGAGGGGAGCGTGAAATCCGGCGCGAGGTCGCCGACGTCCGGCCAGCGGGGCATGGCGGGGCCTCCGGAGCGCGGTCCCGGTCCCTATCGGTGTACGCGCGGGAGGGCTTGACGCTCCGCCCCGGCGTCGGTGCGCGGGGTCTCGCGGCCTCGGTCGCGAGGGCCGCCCCGGGGCTCGGCGGGGTGGCGACCCCCGCTGCGCGCGGCCCGCGCGCGCCGAGCGCGTACAATGGGGCCCATGACCATCCAGGTGAACGGCATCGCCCACGTGCAGCTCACGGTGCGCGACCCCGGGCGCTGCGTGCCCTTCTGGGAGCGGCTCTGCCACTTCCTCGGGATGAGCACGCTCATCCGGGGCGACGACATCGTCTACTGCATCGGGGGGCGAACGGGGATTCTCGTGCGCGGCGCGCCCGCCTCGAAGCGCGGCGAGCGCTTCGACCAGGATCGCGCCGGCCTGCACCACCTCTGCTTCCGCGCGCGCAGCCGCGAGGACGTCGACGCCGTGGCGGGCTTCCTCGCCGGGGAGCCCGCAGCGCGCGTCGTGCACCCGCCCGAGGAGGGCTCGCAGTTCGCGCCCGGCTACTACTCGATCCTGTTCGAGGATCCGGACGGCATCCGCGTGGAGGTCAACTTCGTGCCTGGCCAGGGACACTTCGGCCCGGGCGGCCGCCTCGGGGCGGGCGGCACGGGGCCGGCCGGCGAGCTCTGACGCGCGGGACCCCGCGCGGCGTGCCGCGGCCCCTCCGCCACGCGCCTCGGCCTGCGCGGCACGTCGACGCGCGCGCCGCGCGCGCGGGGACGTCCGCGGCGGAGCTACCGTTCGCCGGCGTCGAACGCGCCCGCGGGAGCCGAGCGCCCCGCCCGGACCGCCGAGCCGCCGAGAAGGAACCCCCATGCCCGACGCGCGACCGCCCGACGTGCTGACGCTCCACGCCGCCGCCCAGCCCGGGAAGACGGCCGTGATCGACGACCGGCCCGGCGGCGAGGTGCTGCGCTGGAGCTACGCCGAGCTCGAGGCGCGCGCGAACCGCCTGGCGCGGCGCATGGTCGGCCTCGGCATCCGGCCGGCGGAGCGCGTGATCTGGTGCGGCATGAACTCGCCCGGCGTCGTGGCGGTGACCCACGCCGCGCGCAAGATCGGCGCCACGGCCGTGCCGCTCAACTACCGGCTCTCCGCCGACGAGGCGGCCTACGTCGTCGACGACTCCGACGCGGTGCTCGCGTTCGTGGACGCCGACCACGCCGAGCTCTTCGCGCGGATCCGCCCGCGGATTCCGAAGCTGCGCGAGGTCGCGATCTACGGCGGCGCGCCGGCCGCGGGCCAGCTCGACGCCCGAGACTGGCTCGAGGAGGGCGACCCCTCGCCGCCCGACGCGCCCGAGGCGACCGAGGCGCGCACGATGATCTACACCTCGGGCACGACCGGCCATCCCAAGGGCGCCGTGCGGCGCGGCACCGGCGACCCGGAGCAGGTGCGCGCGCTCATCGCGCGCATCGGCTACCAGCCCGACGACGTCTACCTGACCACCGGCCCCCTCTACCACTCCGGGCCCGGCGGCTTCATGGGCGTCGCCTTCGCGCTCGGCAACACGGTCGTCCTCCAGCGCCGCTTCGACCCCGAGGACTGGCTGCGCCTGCTCGAGACGTATCGCGTCACGACCACGTTCTCGGCGCCGACCCCGATCCGCATGGTCTGCAACCTGCCGGCGGAGGTGAAGGCCCGCTACGACCGCCGCAGCATGCGGCGCATGATCGCGAACGCCGCGCCCTGGTCGTTCGCGCTGAAGAAGGCGTACCTCGCCGACTTCCCCGCCGACTCGCTCTACGAGGTGTACGGCTCCACCGAGCTCGGCGTGAACACGATCCTCGAGCCCGCGGACCAGCTGCGCAAGCCGGGCTCGTGCGGGCGGCCGGCCCCGGGCGTCGAGGTCCGGCTCCTCGACGACGAGGGCCGCGAGGTCACGAAGCCCCACCAGCCGGGCGAGCTCTTCGTGCGCAGCAAGAGCGTGTTCGCGACCTACCACAAGGCGCAGGAGAAGTACGAAGCGGACCGGCGCGGCGAGTTCCACACCGTCGGCGACGTCGCCTACTTCGACGAGGAAGGCTTCTTCTACATCTGCGACCGCAAGAAGGACATGATCATCTCGGGCGGCATGAACGTCTACCCCGCCGAGATCGAAGCGGTGATCGAGAGCCACCCGGACGTGTACGACGTCGCGGTGATCGGGATCCCGAGCGACGAGTGGGGCGAGAGCGTGCACGCGGTCGTGGTGCCCCGGCCGGGCGCGAGCCCCGCGCCGGAGGCGCTGATGGCCTACGCCCGCGAGCACCTGGCCGGCTACAAGGTGCCGCGCTCCGTCTCCTTCCTGGACGAGCTCCCGCGCACGGGCTCCGGCAAGATCCTCAAGCGCGTGCTGCGCGAGCCGTTCTGGGAGGGGCACGAGCGACGCGTGTAGGCTCCGCCGCGAACGCTGGGAGGAACCATGCGCCCGCACCGTCTCTGGATCGGCTTCGGCTTCGCCTTCGCCCTGCAGCTCGCCGCCCCCGCCGCCCACGCCGACGAGCTCGACCCCTCGATGCGCGCGCTCCTCGAGCAGAGCCAGCGGGAGAAGCGGGGCGTCACCGTCTACGTGCCCGGGCACGCCATCCCGATCGTGGTGACGGCGATCGGAAGCGAGGTGGTCGAGGGCCGCAGCCAGGAGCACCAGCGCGTCGTCATCGACGCCGACGAGATCCTGGCGGTGGCGCAGCCGTGAGACGCGCGGCGCACCGTCGCCGTCAGCGCGCCGCCAGCCGGCCGCGGGCGTCCGCGAGCGAGACCGCGTCGTCGCCGAAGGCGCCGCCCGCCGCGCCCGTGCCGCGGAGCGCCGCGAGCGGATCCCGGCCGTCGTCGACGTAGCCGAGCGCGTAGGCGCCGCGCGCGTAACCCATGAGGCGCAGCAGCGGGTCCGGCAGCGTGCGCGCCACCTCCGGGGGCACGGAGAGGAACTGGTTCTCCTCCTGGCGGAGCCAGGACCGCGAGTAGGTGACGTTGACGCCGTAGCGCGTCTCGGCGGAGCGGTTGGGGCCGCCGCCGTGATAGAGCGCTCCGGTGTAGAAGAGCACCGAGCCCTTCTCCATCTCGGCCGGGACGGTGTCCTCGAGCCGGAAGGCGAGGCGGTCCTCGAACCGGTGGCTGCGCGGCACGATGCGCGTGGCGCCGTTCTCGTCGCGGAAGTCGCTCATCGCCCAGATCGTGTTGCACTGCACCTCGTAGCCGCTCGGGAACGGGAAGAAGTCGAACGCCCACTGGTCGCGGTGGATGGCCTGTGCGGGCTCGCCCGGACCGATGGCGATCACCTGCGTCAGATGGAGCTGGAACGCCGTCGCGTGCGCGAGGACCTGCTTCACGGTGCCGAGCACGAGCGCGTGCTGCACGAGCTCGCGGCAGGTGGCGGAGCGCGCGACGAGCGCGCCGGTGCGCCGCGTGCGCCGGCCGGTGAACGCGTCGGCGCCCACCGGCGTCGCGTCGAGGTACGGCGCGAGCTCGGCGCGCGCGCGGTCCATCGTCGCGGGCGGCACGAGGCGGTCGACCACCGCGACGCCCTCGCGCGCGAGCGTCGCGGCCACGTCCTCGGGGCGGGCCGTCGGGGCAAGGTGGGGAAGGCTCATCGTCTCTCCTTGGCGCGGGCGCGCGGGGAGCGGGCGCGAGCGGAGCGCCGGCGGGCGCGCGGGCTCCGCGGGGAGCCGGCCCCGACGAGGGCGTCGACCACCGGCTCGAGGCGGCGGCGCAAGTCCTCCGGATCCGGCGCGGCGCCGAGCAGCGCGTCCAGCTCGAAGCCGCGCACGAGCGCGACGAGCGTGCGCGCGGAGGCGAGCGGCGCCGTGGCGCCGAGCTTCTCGAGCGTCTCGGCCAGGTGCGTCGCCATGGCGCGGTCGTACTCGCGGAACGCGGCGGCGAGCGCGGGGTCGCGCGCGGCGCGCACCAGGAGCTCGTACTCGACGAAGAGCGAGTCCCGCGCCTCGAGCTCGCGGCGCGCGGCCTCCACCAGGAAGTCGACGAGCCCCGTCCGGCTCGCGCGCAGGTGCGAGGCCTCGACCGCGAGCAGCGAGGCGTAGACCTGCGCCACGTAGAGGCGGAGCGCCTCGCGCAGGAGCGCCTCGCGGGAGGCGAACCAGTACGTCGTCGAGCCGAGCGGGACGCCCGCCTCGGCCGCGACGCGCCGGTGCGTGACCGCCTCGCTCCCCTCCCGCGCCACGACCCGCAGCGCCGCCAGCGCGATCTCGCGCGCGCGGCCGGCCGGAGGCGAGGCGTGCGTCGCGGCCGGACCCGACGTCGCGGGCGCGGCCGAGTCCGGGGCCGGGGCGGCGAGCGCGTGCGACGGGGGGGCCATGGAGTACAAATGTACATGAATTCTGGATCAGATGTCCATCCCCTGCCCCCGCCTTCGCCGCCCTGCCCGCCCGACGCGGCGCCGCGCGCCGGGCGGCGGCCCGTGCCGCCTCAGGTTCCCCTCCGGCCTGCCGAAACGGGGCCGGAGGGCGCATGAGCTCCGATCCCGGGCCGAGCCTCACCAAGGTGGTCGCCACGCTGGGACCGGCCTGCGACGAGCTCGAGACGCTCCTGGCGATGGTGCGCGCGGGCATGAGCGTCGCGCGCCTGAACCTCTCCCACGGGAGCCACGCCGAGCACGCAGCGCGCATCGCGCGCGTGCGCGAGGCGGCGCGGCGCTGCGGGCTTCCGGTCGCAGTGATGCTCGACACGCGCGGCCCCGAGGTGCGCACGGCGCCGCTCGCCGGCGCGCCCGTCGAGCTCGCGGCGGGCGACGGCTTCCTGCTCCACGTCGACGGGCGCCCGACCGGCGCCGGCGGCACGTCGGTCACGCACGTCCGGCTGCCGGCGGAGGTCGAGCCGGGCGCGCGCGTCCTCGTGGACGACGGCCGCATCGAGCTCGTCGTCCTCCGCGTCGACGCCGACGCCGTGCACTGCGAGGTCGCGCGCGGCGGCGAGCTGGGCGGCCGCAAGAGCGTCCACGTGCGCGGCGCGCGGCTCTCGCTCGAGGCGCTCGGCGACGCCGACCGCGCCGACCTGCGCTTCGCGGCCGCGCACGAGGTGGACTACCTCGCCGCCTCGTTCGTCCGGAGCGCCGAGGACGTGAAGCGGATCCGCGAGGTCGTGCGCGGCGCCGGCGCCGACATCCCGATCGTCGCGAAGATCGAGGACCGCGAGGCGGTGGAGCGCCTCGCGGAGGTGGTCGCGGCCGCCGACGGCACCATGGTGGCGCGCGGCGACCTCGGGGTCGCGCTTCCCGTGGAGGAGGTGCCGCTCGCGCAGAAGCGGATCATCCGCACGACGGTCTCCGCCGGAAAGCCCGTCGTCACCGCCACGCAGATGCTCGACTCCATGGAGCGCAACGCGCAGCCCACGCGGGCGGAGGCGACCGACGTCGCGAACGCGATCTTCGACGGCACCTCCGCCGTGATGCTCTCCGGCGAGACGGCGCGCGGCCGCCACCCGCTCGAAGCGGTGCGCACCATGGTGCGCCTCGCGCGCAGCGCCGAGGGCGCGCTCGCGGAGTACGGCGACCTCCAGCGGCTCGAGCTCGGCCCGCCGGAGTCCGTCACGGAGGCCGTCGCGCGGGCGGCCGTGCACCTCGCCCACCAGCTCCGCGCCGCGGCGATCGTGACCGTCACCGAGACCGGCTTCACGTCGCGCGCCGTCTCGAAGTGCCGGCCGCGCTGCCCGATCCTCGCGGTGACGCCGGACGCCGGCGTCGTCCGCAGGCTGTGCCTCAACTGGGGGGTCACGCCCTTCGCGCTCGCCGCGGACGCCGCGGAGGACGACGAGGCGCGGATCGCGTTCGGCCTCGCCCGGGCCCGCGCCGCCGGCCGGCTGCGGCCGGGCGACCTCGTCGTCACGACCGCCGGCGTGGCGCGCGCCGCGCGGACGACGAGCCAGATCCGCGTGCTCCGCGTCTCCTGACGCCGGCGCGAAGCGACCGCGTCCGGGCTGCTAGCCTCGCGGGAGCCCAGCCCCGGAGGCCCCCCATGGCGCAAACCGCCCAGCTCCGCCGCATCGAGCGCCCCGAGAACGAGGCGCAGCGCATCTTCCGGCTCCAGCGGGAGGCGTACCAGCGCCATCCCTATCCGAGCTTCGCCGAGCGCCGCGAGCGGCTGCGCGCCGTCGAGCAGGTCCTGCTCGACCACCGCGACGCCATCGCCGAGGCGATCCAGCGCGACTTCGGCCACCGCGCGCCGGAGGAGTCGCTGATGCTCGAGCTCTTCACGTCGGTGGACGGGATCCGCCACGCGATCCGGAAGCTCCCGCGCTGGATGCGGCCGCAGCGCCGCAGCGTCTCCTTCCTGTTCGCCACGGGGAAGAACCGCGTCGTGCCCCAGCCGAAGGGCGTCGTCGGCATCGTCGCTCCGTGGAATTACCCCCTCTTCCTCACGATCAGCCCGCTCACGAGCGCCCTCGCCGCGGGCAACCGCGCGATGATCAAGATGGCGAGCGCCTCCCAGACGCTCTGCCGGCTGCTCCACGAGAAGCTCTCCGCGGCCCTGCCCGAGGACACCGTCGCGATCCTGCCGGGCGTCGCGGCGGCGGACTTCTCGACGCTTCCGTACGACCACCTGCTCTTCACCGGCTCCGCCGACGCGGGGCGCAGCGTGATGCGCGCGGCCGCCGAGAACCTGACGCCCGTCACGCTCGAGCTCGGCGGCAAGTCGCCCACCGTCGTGTGCGACGACTTCGACGTCGACGAGGCCGCCTCGCGCATCCTCTACGCGAAGTTCGTGAACGCCGGCCAGACCTGCCTCGCGCCCGACTACGTGTTCGTGCCCGAGCGCGCCTCCGAGCGCTTCGTCGCCGCGGCGCGCCGCATCCTGCCCCAGCGCTACCCGCGCCCGCACGATCCCAGCTACACGTCCATCATCGACGAGAAGTCGTACCGGCGCCTGCGCGCGACGCTCGCGGACGCGGAGGCCAAGGGCGCGACGGTCGTTCCCCTGGTGCCCGGCGCTCCGTTCGACGACGCGCTGCGGAAGATCCCGCCCCACCTCGTGCTCGGCGCGACCGACGAGATGACGATCATGCGCGAGGAGATCTTCGGGCCGCTCCTCCCGGTGAAGACGTATCGCGACCTCGACGAGGTGATCCGCTACGTCAACGCGAAGGACCGGCCGCTCGGCTTCTACGTCTTCACGCACGACCGCGCGAAGGAGGAGAAGCTGCTCTACGCGACGATCTCGGGCGGCGTCACCATCAACGACTGCATGCTGCACGTGGCGCAGCACGACCTTCCCTTCGGCGGGACCGGCGCGAGCGGCATGGGCCACTACCACGGCTACGAGGGCTTCCTCGAGCTGAGCAAGCTGCGCCCGGTCTTCACGAGCCCGCGGCTCCCGATGCTGCGGCTGTTCTACCCGCCGTACACCCGCCGGCACCGGCGGCTGCTCGACCTGCTCCTGCGCGTCGCGCGCTGAGCGGGGCGCCGCCCGTATCGACCGGCCGTTTCGGAGCGGGCTCGGCGGCAGTCGTCGCACGTCCTCGTCGCCGCAGTCCGCCGCCCGCATCGACTGCGCCTGCGCGCGGCCGACGGCGACGTTCGCCGTCTCGGATACGACGGTGGCGTGGCTGGGCATCGCGTCGGTGGCGACCAGATCTCCCTGATCGGCCGCCTGAACGGCGACAGCGGCGGGGGTCCTTGCCGGGCTGACGCCATGGTCCTGAGCCCGCTCGGCGCCACGCCGCGTGCTCGTCCGGAAGGGGTTGACTCGCGTTGTGCCTGCACTACGATTCTTCGTATGCAGGCATCCGGCCAGATCACGCTGCGCTCCATCGGCGCAGCGCTGCGCGCAGCGCTCGACCGAGAGGCGGAGCGGCGCGGCGCGAGCCTGAACAAGACCATCCTGAGCCTGCTGTCCGAGCGGCTCGGGCTCTCGGACGATGCGACCCAGGTCGAGTACGACGATCTCGACGAGCTGGCGGGCACCTGGACGAAGGCCGAGGCGAGCCGGTTCGACGAGACACTCCGAGCCCAGCGCCAGGTCGATTCCCGACTCTGGCGATGAGCCGCGTCGCGCTCGACACCTCGGCCTACTCCGCCTTCAAGCGCAACCACACCGAGGTCGTCCGGCGCCTCCGGCGCGCGCGAGAGATCCTCATCCCGACGATCGTGCTCGGCGAGCTGCTCGGCGGCTTCGAGGCCGGCGGCCGGGCTCGACGGAACCGGGACGAGCTGCGCCACTTCATCGAAAGCCCGCGCGTGCGGCTCGCCCCGATCACGAGGGAAACCGCGGAGCGCTACGCCGCGATCTACGCATCACTCCGGGCTTCGGGGCATCCGATCCCGACCAACGATCTCTGGATCGCAGCGAGCACGATGGAGCACGGCACCGAGCTCTTGACTCTGGATCGGGACTACCGCCACGTGCCGCAGATCCTGGTGGCGCTGTTCGACCCGTAGCCAGAAGGCTCGCGGCCTGGGGCGAGCACGGCCGGCGTGCGGAGCGCGCCCACCGCGTAGGGCGGCCAGATGAGACGCGGGCCGCGCCAGTCGGGGTCGTAGCGCGACGCCCAGGGCTCCGGCGTGTCGAACGGCTCGTGCGGGTCGAGCTCGTCGACGAAGAGCAGGAAGCGCTCGTGGTGCGGCGCGTCGCGCTCGAGCCAGCGCGCCGCGGCGAGGACGTCGTGCCGGGCGGGGATGCACGGGAGCGGCCCCGCGTAGTGGCGCTCGAAGCGCAGCGCGCGGGCCGCGAAGCGGTCGAGGTTCGGCGTCTCGAACTCGCGCCCGCCGTAGGCGCCGAGGAGGGGGCGGTTCAGGCCGTCGCGTAGGACGACGACGGCGCGGGTGGGCGAAGCCATATGCCCCGAGTATCGCCTTCGCGTCGCAGGTGTCGCCCGGACGACTGTGCTCCGGGGAAGGGTCCCACGCGCTCCCCAGGGGAGGTGTCGAACGGGAGCGCGGTCGCGCGTCTACCGGGTACGGCCACGACGATGGACCGAGCCACCCGAGGAGGAGCCGACATGCCCGAGCAGACCCACACCATCCGCCTCCACCGCGTCCTTCGCGCGCCCGCCGAGCGCGTGTACCGCGCGTTCCTCGATCCCGCGGCGATGGTCAAGTGGCTCCCGCCCCATGGCTTCACGGGAGAGGTCCACGAGATGGACGTCCGCGTGGGCGGCGGGTACCGGATGTCGTTCACCCACTTCAGCGCGGGGAAGAGCCACTCCTTCGGCGGCCGCTACGTCGAGCTCCGGCCGCACGAGCGCATCCGGTACACGGATCGCTTCGACGATCCGAGCCTGCCGGGGGAGATGCAGGTCGCCGTCGCGCTCCGAACGGTCGACTGCGGGACGGAGCTCGAGATCGTCCAGGAAGGCGTGCCCTCCGTGATCCCGCTCGAGTCCTGCTACCTGGGCTGGCAGGAGTCGCTGTCGCAGCTCGCGCAGCTCGTCGAGGCCGACGTCCCGGAGGAGTGAGCCGCGCGGCCGGCGCTGCACGTCGCCACGATCGAGTCCGCGGTCGCGCCGTCCTCGGATCGCACGATCATCGCACGGTGCGGAGCAGCGCCCGGAAGTCGATCAACGCGAGCGCGCCTCGCGTCCCGCGCGCTGAGCTCGGCCGCCATCCGCTGGAGCGCCATGAGCTGGAGCAGGCGCTGCTCCGGCGTCGATGGGGCGGCGGGGTCCGACAGCGGAATCCGGCGAAGAGGTTGGTGGGAGGCGGCGGGAATCGAACCCGCGTCCGATCTCTATAACTATTTGAGTTTACTGATGTTTCTGTCTCAATGGATGTTCCTCCAATGTTCCTCCAGCGGGTCCGTCGAGCCGCAGCGGCGGATTGACGATCTCGCCATCTGGCGCCATCCTTACGCCAGACGGCGCGGCTCGTCGAGGAGGCTTCGGTGGGACATCCGCAGGAGGTCGCGGGGGTCGTGAGCGTCCTCGGGGGCGCCAAGATCGTGGGTCGCAACGTGCGCTCGCCGGAGGACCTCGCCGAGCTCGTGCGGAAGGGCCTTCCCTTCGCCGCCCTGGTCGCCGTGATGGAGAACTACGGCATCGCGCGTGACGTGCTCTGCACGATCCTCCACCTCTCGCCCCGCAACTTCCTGCGGCGCAAGGACCAGAAGCGCCTGTCGCCCGACGAGTCCGACCGGCTCTACCGACTGGCCCGAGTGATCGCGCATGCGAACCGCGTGTTCGAGGACCCGGAGGAGTCCGCCGACTGGATCCGGAGCCCCAATGTGGCGCTGGGCAAGCAGCAACCGCTCACCCTGCTCGACACCGACATCGGCGTCCAGCAGGTCGACCAGGTTCTCGGCAGGATCGAGCACGGCATCGTCGGCTGATGCGCGTCTGGCGCATCTGCAAGGCCGAGCACGCCACGACGGCATTCACGGGCGAAGGTGCCCTGCTCTACCCCGGTCGCTGGCACCACGCGGGAACCCCGGTCGTCTATTGCTCGGAGAGCCGCGCCCTCGCAGCGCTCGAGCAGCTCGTCCATCTGCACCGCAATCGGCTGCCGCCTCACTTCGTATGCTTCCCCGTCGAGATCCCCGACGACCTCGAGATCAGCGTCGTCCAGCTTCAGGAGCTCCCGCCCGACTGGCGAGGCCATCCGGGACCCACGGAGCTACGCGACATCGGAACACGCTGGGCCGAGGCGGGGGCGACCGTCGTCCTCCAAGTTCCGTCCGCGATCGTGCCCGGGGAGAGCAACCTCCTCCTCAATCCCCGCCATTCAGACTTTCGCCGGCTCGTGGTGGGCGACCCAGAACCGTTCGAGCTCGACGAGCGCCTCGTAGGCCCGCCTTGACCCCCTACTCCTCGCCGCCCTCGCGGAACGGCACCGCCGTCACCTGCACCTCGTCCTCGTACACCACGTAGCCCGGCCGCGTGGTGTGGACTTGTCGTACCGCGTAGCCGTGGCTTTCGAAGAGCGCCGCCAGCTCGCGCATCTTCGCGCGCGCTCGGCTTGAACCAGGAGACGGCCTTGGCCTAGTGAGACTCCTCGTCGAGAGACTCCTGGTCCTCCCGGATCCACCACTCGAAGCCGTGCAGCTCTCCGTCCACGTCGTATCTCGCTTCCGAGAGGTAGTGGCCGGGCGCGTCGAAACGCTGGCGCCACCAGAGGTCGATCCCCGTGCCGCGCACCATCTCGTAGGAGCCCACAAAGGCGCCCGTCGCGTCCCATGGCCGGGCGAGCCCGTGCGCGCGGCCGTTCACCCAGGGCTCCGCCGACTCCAAGGCGCCGGACGGAAACCAGGTATAGAGCACGCCGTGCTGCTCGCCCTCGCGAACGGGGACCTCGAGCATGCACGCGCCGTCTTCGTCGAACGGCCGCCAGCCGACGAGCGACGAGCCGGCAAACCAGCTCGAGCGCGCCCGCGAGCCGTTCGCGTGGCGGCGCACCACCGCCTCGCGTGCATCCGAAGGGATGTCGCTCCGGTACGCCGGCACTCGACGGCGACGGAGCTGCGCCGCCAAGGCGTGCCGCTCGACGTGATCCAGAACCTCTGCGGCCACCGCGACGCGAGGAGCACCGAGGTCTACGCCAAGCTGGCCGATCAGGCGCTGGTGGAGGCGATCGGGCGCCCGAGGATGCGCTCAGGCGGGCGATCTCCGACCGCCGGGTCCCTTAGCGGTCGATGTGCCTCCGGTGTTCCTCCAGGCGGAAACCGACCTCGTAACGACTGATCCAAGAAGTAAATTGGTGGAGGCGGCGGGAATCGAACCCGCGTCCGCATGGCGTCCGGCCAGCGCGTCTACGTGCGTAGCCGCCGCTCGGTGTCGGCCCGGCTCGTCGCGGCGACGGGAGTCGCCGGGCCCAGCTCCGTGTGGGTCTCGCCCCCGGCTACGACGGAGCGGCGCTCCGGGGACCAGCCTTCTGATGACGCCCGCGACCCGCTAGAAGGCGTCACGGACGGGCGTCGCTCACCTAGTTTCGGCTAGGCAGCGAGAGCGTAGTTTGCGTCGGCAGTTGTATGGCTACCAACGTGGCCACCGGTTTATCGAGGTGGGTGACGACCTCGGCACGCGGCGCCCGCCTTCGACCACCCGTCGAAGCCGATCGCCCCCGAACCAGCCTCTAGAGTAGGCACGCGGCGGCGGCGGGCAAGCGGGCCGACCGGCGCGGCGCGGCGCCTGACCGCGCCGCGTCGGCGGAACGCGAGGGCCGCCGCCGGGTTGGGAGCCGCCGCTGCGCGCCGGCGTGTCAGAGGGGCGGCCGCCGCGCGGCGCACCGCGCCCGTGCCGCCGGACGCTCGGGAGAAGGCGGCGCGTGGTACCGTCGCCCGAACCCGCGTACGGGACGTCCTCTCGATGAGCGCTGCTCGGACACCTCGCCGGGGCCGCGCACGGACGCCGACCTCGACGGCCGCCGCTCGGACACCTCGCCGGGGCCGCGTACGGACGCCGACCTCGGCGACCGCTGGGACCACGCCGCGCCTCCCGCTCGAAGGGCTCTTCCTCTTCACGGCGGCCGACGTCGCGCGCGTCGCCGCCGGCGAGCTCACGGTCACCTGGCGGCTGTGGAAGCGCGCGCACGTGAAGGTCGGGCGCGCCTACCCCGCCGCGCACGGCGCCGTCGTGATCGACGACGTGCGGCTCGTGCGCGCGCGCGACGTGACGGACGCGGACGCGCGGGACGTCGGTCTCGCGGACGCGAGGTCGCTGATCGACCTCGCGCGGAGTCACAAGCGGACCCGGGTCTCGGGCGACACGCTCCTTCACCGCGTCGCGTTCCACTACGTGCCGGAGCCCCCGCCGCGGCGACCGCCGCTCTCGCTCCCCGAGATCGCGAAGCGGCTCGCCCGGCTCGACGCCGCCTCGCGGACCGGCCCCTGGACGCTCGCGGCGCTCCGCCTCGTCGAGGAGCACCGCGGCGTGGTCGCGCGCGTCCTCGCCGCGGAGATGGAGCTCCCGAGGCTCGAGTTCAAGGCGCGGATCCGGAAGCTCAAGGCGCTCGGCCTCACCGAGAGCCTGCCCGTCGGCTACGAGCTCTCGCCGCTCGGCCAGGCGTACCTCGACTCCCTGCGCGCCTAGCGCCGCGCCCCGCCCGAGCGCGTGGACGGCACAGGCCGATCGAAGTGCCCGCACCTGGCGCATCGGGCGCGGCCCTCCCGGGCGCCTCGCCGCCTACCGGGGTCGCGCGACCTGTGTCTCCATCGCGGCCTGCACCATCGCGCGCGTGCGCAGCGCCGAGTCGCCGACCGGGCCGGGCGCCCAAGGCCGGTCGAGCACCTGCTGCGCCCGCTCGAAGCGCCGCTGCCTCGCGTACAGGAGGGCGAGGTTCACGGCCGCTTCGCCGAGCTCGGGATCGTGCGCGAGCGCGCGGCGATAGACGGCCTCGGCCTCCGCGAGGCGCCCCGCCCGCTCGAGGCCGGTGGCCCACTCGAGCACGAGGTTGCGGTAGCGGCGCCGCACGAGGCGCGAGCTCGGCGTCGAGGCGAGCGCGGGCTCGAGCGCGGCGGCTCGCTCGTGCGCCCGCTCGCGCGGCAGGCTGCGCTCCCCGAGGAGGGCCGTGCGGATGCGCAGCGCGCGGGCGGCCCACTCGCGCGGGGCGCCGCTCGCGTGCGGCGGCAGGTAACGCGCCGGCTCGTCCAGGTGAGGGGCGATCGAGCGCAGGATCGGCTGGTAGGTGTCGCGGCCGAGGTCGCGCGCCGCGGCGAACTCGAGGAAGGGGCGGTCGTCGGTCAGGAGCGGGGCGCCCCGCTGCCAGGCGTCGAGCCCGTCGGGGCCGAGGACGAAGAGGGAGAGGAGGTCCTCCGTCTCCTGCCACGAGTTCAGGGCCAGCTCGTCGCGCAGCCCGCGCGCCTCGACGCGCGCGCGGATCGCGTCGGGGTCGAGCGCGAAGGGCTCCGCCTGGAGCGCGAGGATGCCGTCGTGGTCGTCGAGCCAGAGCGAGGCCTGCGGGAACACCTCGCGCGCGGCGCGCACCATCGCGCGCGTCTCGTCGACGCCCTGCCCGTAGAACGGGATCCACTGCGCCACGACGCCGCCCGGCGCGAGCACGGCCTTGGCCTCCTCGTAGAACTCCTTCGAGTAGAGGTTCGAGGTCCCCGCGCTCCACGCTTGCAGGGGCTCGAGGACGACGAGGTCGAAGCGCTCGCGCGTGGCGCGCAGGAAGGCGCGGCCGTCGTCGTGGTGGAGGACGACCCCCGGCCGCTCGAACAGGCGGCCGTTCGCCTCGGCGAACCAGCGCGTGGAGAGCTCGATCACGCCCGCGTCGATCTCCACGCAGTCGAGCGTCTCGATCCCGTGGCGGTGGACGGACGCGAACGTCTGGCCGGTGCCGAGCGCGATCCCGAGCGCCCGGCGCGGCTCCGCCACGAGGAGCGCCGGCACGTGCCCGAGGCTGCGATGGCCGCCGCCCGTGCCCGCCACCCAGGACGAGTTGATCCAGATGCGCCGGATGCCCTTCGCGTCCTCCGTGACCATGACGTCGCTCTGCGCGCCCTCGCGGAAGTCGAGGATGCGCGTGCCCTCCTCGAGGCGCGCCTCGTAGACGGCGCGCGGGAGGCCGACGGCGAGCGCGGGCGCGATCCCGGCGGCCGCGAGCGCGCCGAACGCGAGGCGCCCGCGCAGGCCGCGGGCGGCCTCGACTCCGGAGCGCGAGAGCAGCCAGAAGGCGAGCGCGACGCTGAGCACCAGCAGCGCGGCGTTGCTGCCCGCGCTCCCGAGGAGCGGGAGCAGCACGAACCCCGCCGCGGCGCTGCCCGCGACGCTCCCCGCCGTGTTGGCCGCGTAGAGCAGCGCGAAGCTCTCGGCCCCGCGCGCCCGCGCGCGCGCGATCGCGACGAGGAGCGGGAGCAGCGCGGCCACGAGGGCGGAGGGCGGGGCCAGGAGGAGCAGCAGCGCGCCGTTCGCCCGCCACGAGAGCCCGGACGCGAGCTCGAGCTGGAGCTGCGGCGCGCGGGCGAGCGCGATCACCGCCGCGGGCACCCACGCGAAGAGGAGCGCCGCTCCGAGCGCGGCGCCCGCGGCGCGGCGCGCGAGCGCGGCCTGCGGATCGGGCTCGCGGTGCGCGCCGCGGATCCAGGCGCGGGCCAGGGCCGCGCCGAGCGCGATGCCGAGCAGCACGGCCGCCAGCACCTGGGTGAAGGCGTACACGGTGTTGAGGACGACGAGCGAGAGGATCCGCGTCCAGACCACCTCGATCCCGAGCCCGACGAAGCCCGCGACGGCCGCGGCCTGCCAGAGGCCGCCCCGGGCGGCGAAGCGCGCCGGCGCGAGCTCCTCGCGCGGCGCGGGCGCGCCGCCCTCCGCGCTCCGCCGGTCGAGCCGCAGAGCGAGCGCCGCCGCGGCGAGCGCACCGCCCGCGCCGAGCCACGTCGTGCGCAGGAGGCCGAGCGCCTCCACCGCGACGAAGCCGCTCAGGAGGCACCCGGCCGCGGCCCCGAGCGTGTTGGTCGCGTAGAGCGCGCTCATCGTGCGCGCCGCGCGCTCGGCGCCGAGCCCGCGCCGCTCGACCGCCTCGATCACGAGGGGGATCGAGGCGCCCATCAGCGTCGTGGGCAGGAGCAGCCACGAGCCCAGCGCGGCGATCTGCGTCCAGAGCGCCGCGCGCGGGCCGGCGCCGAGCGCGGCCGCGCCGGCTCGCACGGCGTCGGAGCCGCCGATCAGCGGGATGGACGCGCTCGCGAGCACGGCGGCCGCGACCTCGACCGCCGCGTAGGCGAGCAGCGGGCGGCGCAGCGTGCGGGCGCGCCGGCCCGCGAGGAGCGCGCCGAGGCCCAGCCCCGCCATGAAGACGGCCAGCACGACGGCCTGCGCCGTGGCGGTCGCACTCGTCACGCTCGCCACGCGGCGCGTCCACGCCACCTGATACACGAGGCCGGCCGCGCCCGAGAGCGCGACCGCTCCGAGCAGCAGGATCCGCTGCAAGCCTGCGACCCCGCTTCCCAAGCCGCCCACGCTCTCCTTTTCGGCCTCGCGGCGCGAGGCTTGAGAGGACGGGCGCGACCGCGCGACGCACTCGGCGCGCCCCGCGCGCGGAGCGCCGCTCCGACGACGCCGGCGCGCCGCTCGCCGGTGTCGCGAACTCGTGTCAAGGCGGCCGAGCGGACGACCGAAGCAGTCCGCGACCTACCTCGGAGGGCGCCATGGATCGCGCGCGCACCCTGCTCGTCTCGATGCTCCCCTTCCTGGCCTCGCTGGCCGCGCCGGCGGCCGGGGCGGTCGACCTCACGGGGCTCTGGCGGCTGACCCAGCCGGCCCGCTGCACCAATCTCGACGCGGAGGGCGTGATCGAGAAGACGAGCGGACCCCTCTTCGATCTCGGAATCACGCAGGACGGCTCGGCGCTCGCGGTGCTCCTCATCGGCAACGGCAACTTCATGGAGGGATTCGTCCAGGCCGACGCGAGGAAGGACGTCGGTCGCGGGCTCGTCGGCGCCTGCGGCGCCACGTCGTTCGTGATCCAGATCCTCTCGGCGAAGACCTTCCCCGCCAAGGGCAATGGGATCAGCGGGAAGATGCGCGTGGAGTTGCTCGTCGCAGGGTCCGGCGCGCTCTTCACCTGCAAGGCCTCGTTCGAGCGCTACGACGTGACCGACCCCATGGTGCCGGGCTGTCCCTAGCCGACGCGCGCGGGACGCTCGCCGGATCGAAGGCGGGCACGCGCACGCCGGGCGCCGCGCGGGACGAGGTGGACGCGAGAGCGGGGCGGCGAGCCGGCCGTCGGCGGGTGGCTAGTGCGGCGCGTCGTGCCGCAACACGTCGTCGAGCAGCGCCCGCACTCGATAGGCGATCTCGCTCGCCCGGTACGGCTTCGCGAGGAACGCGACGCCCGGGAGCCGCGTGAGCCGCGCGGCCGCCTCGTGGACGTCGTAGCCGCTCGCGAGGAGGACGGGAAGGTCCGGCCGCAGCGCGCGCAGCGCCTGGAGCGTCTCCTCGCCGTCCATGCCGGGCATCGTCATGTCGACGACGGCGAGCCGGACGTCCGGCGCGGCGCGGAGGGCTTCGACCGCCTCGCGGCCCCCGCCCGCCTCGACCGCGCGATAGCCCGCCGCGCCGAGCGCGCGCGCCGCCACGTGGCGGACGTCCTCGTCGTCGTCCACGACGAGCACCGTCTCGCGGCCGGCGGCCCGCGCGATGGCGCCCGGGCCCACCGCCGCGGCCGGACGCTGCTCCGTCCGCGGCAGGAACAGCGTGAACACGGTGCCGCGCCCGGGCTCGCTCTCCACCGCGAAGCCGCCCCCGTGACTGCGCGCGATCCCGAGCGCGGCGGCGAGCCCGAGGCCGCGGCCCGCGCCCTTCGTGGAGAAGAACGGGTCGAACACGTGGGCGAGCGTCGCCGCGTCCATCCCGCAGCCGTCGTCGGCGACGCGGACGAAGGCGTAGTCGAGCGCGGGTCGCGGCGTCGCGGGCTCGAGCTCGGAGGCCGCGGGCGCGTCGAGCGCGCGCACGCCGTACGCGACGCGCACGGTGCCTCCCCGCTCCTTCGTCGCATCCGCGGCGTTCACCACGAGGTTCAGGAGCACCTGCTGGAGCTGCGCGCGGTCGGCGAGCGCGAACGCGCCCTCCCCGCCCGGCTCGACCACGAGCCGCACGCCGGACGGGAGGCCCGCCTGGGCGAGCTCGGCGATGTCGCGGACCTCGTCGCCGAGGTCGAGCGGGATCGCGCGGCGCTCGCGGCGTCCCGCGTAGGCGAGGAGCTGGCTCGAGAGGAGCTGCGCGCGGTCGCCGGCGGTCAGGATCGCCTGGAGCGACTCCTTCAGCTCCGGGTCCTTGGCGTGCTCGAGCAGGAGGCTCGCGTGCCCGACCACGATCGCGAGGAGGTTGTTGAAGTCGTGCGCGATGCCGCCGGCCAGGAGACCGAGCCGCTCGAGCCACTGCGAGCGCGCGAGCTGGGACTGGAGGCGCTCGCGGTGCGCCACCTCGTCCCGCAGCCGCGCGACGCTCGCCTCGAGCTCGCGCCCCCGCGCCTCGCTCTCGCGGCGGAGCGCCTCGAGCCGGCGTCGGTAGGTCGCGAGCACCACGTGGATGAGCGTCGCGAGCAGCGTCGCGCCGAGCGCGACGATGGAGGGCAGCCACCAGATCGGATCGGGACCCGCGCGCCAGACGCAGAGCCCGAACCCCGCGAGCACGGAGAGCGCGAGCGCGGCGAACCAGGCGTGCGAGAGGACGAAGATCCCGACCGCCATGGTCTCGAGGTAGAAGCCCACGGCGAACGCGGGCGCGCGCAGCTCCCAGACGCCGTAGACGTTGTGCGCGAGGATGACCGCCGCGCAGAGCGCCACGCAGCGGTCCGTGTGCTCGGGCCGCGGGGGGCGCCGCCACCACCACGCGGAGAGCAGCAGGAACGAGGCCGCCGCGAGCGCGCTCGCCGCGGCGACCCGGACGTGGGGCGGGCCCACCACGCCGTGGAGGTGGATCCCGGCGAGCGCGGCGTACCACGCCGCGCAGACGAAGGTCGCGGGCGCGAGGCCGTCCCGGATCGCGAGCGCGTAGAGCCTTCGGTGGACGCCGGAGGCGGGCTGCACGCGGAAAGCGTAGCGACGCCGCGCCCGCTACGAGCCCGGCGCGCCCCGCACGATGCGGCCGGCGGTGTTGCCGCCGTCGACCGCGAAGTCGGCGCCGGTGCAGGAGGCGGCCTCGTCCGACGCGAGGAACGCGACGAGGCGCGCGACGTCGCGCACGCGCTCGGCGTTCGCGCGCCCCTTCTGCGTCGCGAGGAGCGGCTGCTGGCGCGCGAGGACGAGCTCCGGGTCGACGCCGGGCGGAAAGTACGGCCTCAGCATGTCGAGGCTCCCCGCCTCGGGACAGACCGCGTTCACCCGGATCCCGTAGCGGCCGAGCTCGACCGCGGCGACCTTCGTGAGGCCGCGCACGGCCCACTTCGTCGACGCGTACGCGGCGACGCCGTTCTTCCCGGCGAGCGCGTCCACCGAGGCCACGTTCACGATCGAGCCGCGCCCGGCCGCCTTCATCGGGGCCGCCGCGGCGCGGATGCCGAGGAAGACGCCGAGCTGGTTCACGCGGAAGAGGCGGTCGAACGCCTCGACGGTCGTGTCCTCGAGCGCGGCGACGTGCAGGACCGCGGCGTTGTTCACGAGCACGTCGAGCGCGCCGAACGCGTCCTGCACGAAGGCCGTCGCGCGCACCCAGTCCTCCTCGCGCGAGACGTCGAGACGGACGTAGCGAGCGGCCGCGCCGAGCGCCTCGGCCGTCGCCTTCCCCTCGGCGTCGAGGACGTCGGCGACGACGACGCGCGCGCCTTCCTCCACGAAGAGGCGCGCCGTCTCCGCGCCGGTCCCGCGCGCGGCGCCCGTCACGAGCGCCACCTTGCCCTCGAGACGCCCGGCCCTCACCGGCGCCTCACGGCGAGGCCGGCTCGAGCCGGATGGCCATGCTGGCGCCCGGATCGCGCATCAAGCCGACGAGCCGGTCGGCGAGCCCGTAGCGCTCCGCCATGAGCGCGTCGACGGTCGGGGTCTGCTCCGGCGCCGGGACGGCGCGATAGCGGAGCGTCTCGCCGCCGCGCTCGACCCGCACGTCCGGCACCCGGCGCAGGCGCTCGCACCAGCCCGCGTCGCGGTCCCCGGCGCGCAAGTAGGGGTAGCCGCCGTAGTCGACGACCCAGAGCGACGTGCGGCTCTCGCGCCCCGCTTCGTCGCGCGTGTAGAGGGTCACGACCTCGCCGCCGAGCTCGCTCGCCGCGAGCACCGCCAGCCCGAAGAGGATCGGGAGCGCGACCAGGAAGAGGACGAGCTTGCGCATCGCGGCGGCTCCCTGCGCCCGGGCCGTGGCCCGGGGCGCCCCGTTTGTCGCGCGTCCGGCACCACCCCGTCAAGGCCCCGCCGGCGCGGCGGCGTCCGGGCCTCCGCTCGTGTAGTCGCGGTCCCGCGCCCGCCCGGCCCCCGAGCGGATCTCGAGCGTGGCGAGCGACGCTTCGAACCAGGGCAGGAACGCGGCCATGCGGTCGGCCGGCGAGTCCCACAGCACGACGAGCACCCGGCCCTCGCCGGCCTCGACGAGGACGAGGCCCTCCTGCGCGCCCTCGGCGGCCTCGACCGCGAAGCGCCGGGCGGGGCGGCCGGCGAGCCGGAGGGCGCGCTCCTCGAGCACCCGGCCGCGCCCGAGGTGCCATTCGCCGTAGCGCGCGAGGTAGTCGTCGATGCCGCCGACGTCGCGCACGATCACCTGGAACGAGGCCTCGTAGTCCCACGTCGTCCCGTCCACCGCCACGAGGCCGAAGCCGGTGTCGAGGCGGGTCCAGCCGCGCGGGAGCTGGATCTCGAAGCCGTGGCGCACGTCCACGTGCGGCGCGAGCTCGAGCAGCGGCGGACCGGGCGCCGGCGGCGTCGCGGGCGGGAGCGGGGCGTCCGGGCGCCGGTACACCGTCCCGTTCGGCAGCGAGTAGAGCGACACGAAGGAGTTCACGTCCTCGGCGCCGAGCTCGCCGCGCGGCAGGCGGTCGCGCACCACGGGAAACATGAGGTCGGCGGGGATCGGGCTGTGCGCGCGCATCCCGAGCGCGTGCCCGAGCTCGTGCAGCGCGATGCGCTCCACCTGGTCCGGCAGGAGCAGCCCGTGCTGGTCCGCGACCTGGACGCGCAGCTCGCGCACGGCGAAGCGCACCTCCAGCCGGCCGCTCGCCGGGTCGCCGCCGCGCACGCGGCAGGCGCGCCCGAGCGGCGTCGTCCCGAGCACCTCGACGCCGGGGTCGTCGACGGGAAGCCGCGCGGCGCCGAGCCGCACGACGAGCTCCGCCTCGTCCTCCGAGGCGGCCGGCTCGAAGCGGACGAGGCCCTCGAGGTCGCGCTCCCAGCCTTCGAGCGCGCGCTCCACCGCGGCGACGTAGCGGGCCGGCACCCGCTCGGGGTGCGCGTCGGCCAGCTCGGGCGGGATGTCGGGCGGAACGACGTGCACGGCGAGCGGGAAGGCGTCGTCGTCCCAGCGGCAGAGGACGAGCGTCTCGGGCGGCGGGGGCGCGGGCACCCCGAGCGCGGCGCGCGCGCGCCGCCAGGCGTGCGCGAGCGGGCTCTCGATGCGGACCGGCGTCGCCATGAACGGGAGGTAGTTCGGCTCGAGCAGCCCGGCGTGCTCGGCGCGGAACGCGGCGTAGTCCCAGCGCGTCGGAGGCGGCGCGGGCGGCGCCGGGGCCGACGCGGCGCAGGCGGCCAGCGCGGCGCCCGCCGCGAGCCCGAGCCCCCCCGCCGCGCGCCGCGCCGCGGTCACGCGCCCCGGTCCCGCCGCGCGCGCAGCGCCCGCCGCACCTCGCGCTCCTCCTCGCGCTCGCGGATCGCCTCGCGCTTGTCCGCCTTGCGGCGCCCGCGCGCGAGCGCGAGCTCGACCTTGCAGCGCCCGTCCTTCCAGTACAGGGAGAGCGGGACGAGGGTCGTCCCGCCTTCGGAGAGCCGGCCCTCGAGCCGGGCGATCTCGCGCCGGTGGAGCAGCAGGCGGCGCTCGCGCATCGGGTCGGGATTCTCGCGGCCCGCCTGCGGGTACGGGCGGATGTGGAGGTGGAGCAGGAAGGCCTCGCCGCGGCGGATCGCCGCGTAGGCGTCGGCGACGTCCACCGTCCCGGCGCGCAGCGACTTCACCTCCGGCCCGAGGAGCGAGATCCCCGCCTCGAGCGTCTCGAGGACGTCATAGTCGTGGCGCGCGCGCCGGTTGCGGACGATCGTCCGCTTTCCGTCCTCCTCCCCGCCCTTCCGCGCCACGGCTCGAAGGGTAGCGCGCGCCTCCCGCGGGGAAGTTTCTAAACAGCGGGGTCTGACCCCTTGCTAAACGCGCGGGCGGTTGCGGGGGTCGACGAAGACGCGGCGGGCGACGTGGGCGCGGGCTTCGTCGGGGGTCATCTGGGCGAAGGCGGCGACGATCACGACGTCGCCGGGCTTCACGAGGTGCGCCGCGGCGCCGTTCACGCAGACCTCGCCCGAGCCGGCCTCGGCCTCGAGCGCGTAGGTGCGAAGGCGCGCGCCGTTCGTGCAGTTCCAGACGTCCACCGACTCGTACGGGAGGATGTCCGCGGCGCGCAGGAGGTCGGCGTCGATCGAGATGCTGCCCTCGTACTCGACGTTCGCCATCGTGACCGTGGCGCGGTGGATCTTCCCCTTCAGCATGGTGAGGATCACGGCGATCCCTCCCTTCCGGCCGGCGCCGCCCGCGGACGGAGCACGGTGTTGTCGATGAGTCGCACGCCGCGCGGGCTCGACGCGGCGGGGAAGCGCACGGCGAGCGCGAGCAGCGTCGGGCCCGCGAGGCGGGCGGGCGCAGGATCGAGCGTCTCGGCGTCGCGCAGCTCGGCGTAGTCGACCTCGGCGAGCGGCGCCTTCGCGAGCTCGCGGCGCACGCCCGCGAGGAGCCCGCCCGCGTCGCGCTCCCCGGCCGCGACGGCGTCCTCGGCCGCGCGCAGCGCGCGCCGCAGCGCCGCGGCCTGCGCGCGCGCCTCCGGGCCGAGGAAGACGTTGCGGCTCGAGCGCGCGAGGCCGTCGGGCTCGCGCGCGGTCGGGACGCCGACGATCTCCACGTCGACGCCGAGGTCGAGCACGAGCCGGCGGATCAGCGCGAGCTGCTGGTAGTCCTTCTCGCCGAAGAGGGCGAGGTGCGGCTTCGCGGCGAGGAGGAGCTTCGTCACGACCGTCGCGACGCCGCGGAAGTGGCCGGGGCGCGAGGCGCCGCAGAGCGGCTTCGCGATCCGCTCCACCTCGACGAACGTCTGGAAGCCCGCCGGGTACATCGCCTCCGCGGACGGGGCGAAGAGGACGTCGACGCCCGCCTCGCGGCAGCGCGCCGCGTCCGCCTCGAAGGGGCGCGGGTAGGCCGCGAAGTCCTCGCCGGGGCCGAACTGCGTCGGGTTCACGAAGATCGAGACGACCACGACGTCCGCGCGCCGGCGCGCCTCGGCGACGAGCGCCACGTGGCCCTCGTGGAGCGCGCCCATCGTCGGGACGAGCGCGAGGCGCCGCCCCGCGGCGCGCTCGGCGTCGGCCCGCGCCTGGAGCGCGCGCACCTCCCGGACGATCTCCATCCCCCGCTCCCCGGCTCCGGTCGCCCTAGCGGTAGCCGTGCTCGTCGCCGGGGAACTTCCGGTGCGCGACCTCCTCGGCGAAGGCGCGCGCCGCCTGCGAGGCCAGCGCACCGAGCGCGGCGTACTGCTTGGCGAAGCTCGGCGCCCAGTCGCTCATGCCGAGGAGATCGTGCATCACGAGCACCTGGCCGTCGCAGCGGACGCCCGCCCCGATCCCGATCGTCGGGATCGAGAGCGACGCGGTGATCTCGCCGGCGAGCTCCGCCGGCATGCCCTCGAGGACGACGGCGAAGGCGCCGGCCGCCTCCACGGCGCGCGCGTCGGCGAGGACGCGCTCGCGCCCCGTCGGCGTGCGGCCCTGCACGCGGTAGCCGCCCATCGCGTGGACGGACTGCGGCGTGAGCCCGACGTGCCCCATCACCGGTACCTGCGCGGCGACGATCGCCTCGATCGCGCGCTGCGCCGTGACGCCGCCCTCGAGCTTCACCGCCTGCGCGCCGCCCTCCTTGACCAGGCGGACGGCGTTGCGCACCGCCTCCTCCGGGGAGACCTGGTAGGAGCCGAACGGCATGTCGGCGACGACGAGCGCGCGCCGCGCCCCGCGCGCGACGAGCTTCGTGTGGTAGAGCACCTCGTCGAGCGTGACCGGGAGCGTCGTGTCGAGCCCCTGCACCACGTGGCCGAGCGAGTCGCCGACGAGGAGGACGTCGATTCCCGCCTGGTCGAAGATGCGCGCGAAGGCCGCGTCGTACGCGGTCAGCATCGCGAAGGGGCGCCCTTCGCGCTTCGCCCGCCGCAGGGAGGGGGCGGTGACGCGGTGCTCGCGCGCCGCGGCGCGGGTGACCGTCGACATGGGAAGCTCCGGCGCCCCGATGTGCGGGTCTCGGAAACGAGAAACGCGCCGATCCGGTGCCGCTCGGCTCCGGAGGCGCGCTGCGCCGGGGGACGGGGCGCTCGCCCGTCGTCCCGTCCGACCGCCTCGGCCGCCTCCGTCTCGGTCCCTCGCGGGATCCGAGCGCTGGCTCGGGCGTCGTCCTGTGTTCCGGGCCGTGCCCGGGGGGCGGTTGGGGGGAACGCGATGAGGATCGCGCCTTGCGATTCCTCTCGTGGGGGAGGCTATGCGGCCCCGCGGGCGGATGTCAAGGCCGAACCCAGCGGGCACGCCGTACCTGCCGTGGGACGGGGCCCGAGCCGGCCCAGGGCGTCGAGGCGCGCCCGGCTGCCACGTCGCCGCAGGAGCCGGTGCGCCGCACCTGCCGGCGCAGGGACGCCCCGCGTCCGCATCCGTGCCGGCCGGAGCGCGCCTCGCGCGAGGCGCTTTGAGCGGCGCCGCGGGCCGCGGAGCCCGGTCTCCTTGCCGCGACCAGGCAGATGAGGCCGTGTACCCCGCTCGATCGACACCGTGGGCTCGACTAGAGTGGCCTCCGTCCCCCGCTTCGGGCGTCGGCCCGAGCGGCCACGAGAGGAGCCCGTCGTGATTCGAGGACTCGCCGCGGTGTTCACCGCGCTCGCGCTTTCCGTCGTCTTTCTCGGTGCCGCGGAGGCCCTGGAAGGCGCCGACGTCCCGCAGGCGATCGAGAGCGCCAGCACGCCGGCCGACCACGAGGCGATCGCCTCCTACTTCGACGCGCAGGCGAAGGAGGCGCGCGCCACTGCAGAGAGGCACCGGCGCATGGGGGCGGTGTACGAGAAGCAGCCTCCGAGCCCTCCGAAGCGAGGCGGCTCCCGTGTCTTCCATGCGACGATGGCCGAGCACTGCGACGCCCTCGTGAACAAGTACGAGGCGGCCGCGAAGGACTACGAGGCGATGGCGGCGGCGCATCGCGCGGAGGCCGCAGCCGCTCGGTAGCGGTCGTGGTCGAGGCCGAGGTCGAGGCCGGACCCGACGCCGGGCGGGCTCCACGCGGGCGCGATCCTGATGTGCGAGGAAGGGAGCTCCGGAATCCCGACGTGAAGGGGCTCTGCGCGGGCATCGTGGAGAGCCAGCACGCCGAGATCGAGCACACGAACGCCGCTCTCGAGCGGCTGCGCTCCTGACGCGCCGTCCGGCGTGGCACCCTTCCGGGTCGCGATTCCCGCCGCGTCGCGACACGGCGCGGCGAGCCGGCCCGGGCGTTTGTAGACGCGGAAGGCGCGCCACGTCGACCGGTCCACCCGACGGGGTCCACGTCGGGGACGGCAGGCACGCCGCAGAGCCGTCGCGGCGACCGCGCTCCGAGGCCCGCGAAGGGACTGGCATCCGCATTGCAGCGCAAGGCGGGAGGCCCTCCACCCCGAAAGGAGCCACCCATGGCGCACGGATCCCCGCAAGAGCTCGAGGCCTGCGTCGACGCCTGCACCGAGTGCCACGCCGTCTGCCTCGCGACCGTCGCCTACTGCCTAGACGAGGGCGGCGACCACGCGGCTCCCGACCACGTGACGCTCCTCCTGGACTGCGCTCAGATCTGCCAGACGTCCGCCGACTACATGCTGCGCGGCTCGACGCTCCACACGGAGACCTGCGCCGTCTGCGCCGACGTGTGCGAGCGCTGCGCGGAGGCGTGCAGCGGCTGGGCGGACGACGAGGAGATGGCGCGCTGCGCCGAGGTCTGCCGGCGCTGCGCGGAGTCCTGCCGCCGCATGGCGGGCGGGACGCGCGTCGCCCACGCGGCGTAGCGGTCCACGCGACCTCGCGTCGCGGCCCGGCTCGCGGCCGCCGCCGGCGGCGGGCGCGAGCCGGTCGCCGCTAGGAGGCGCCGAGCGCTCGGCGCTTCTGCTCGAACTCGTCCTGCTCGATCTCCCCGGCCGCAAAGCGTCGCTCGAGGATCCGCAGCGGATCCGCGGCGCTCTCGTGGCCCGAGGGCGCCTGCTGCCGAAGAAGCCAGCGGAGGCCGAGCACGACGCCGGCGAGGACGGCGATCCAGAGCAGGATCACCGGGAGCATCATGAGCAGACCGCCGGATCCCATCATCGTGTTCATGCAGGCATGCCAGAAGCCTTCCATCCTGCGTCTCCTCTTCTCGACGAGGACGACTCCGACGGCGTGCGCCCCACATGGCGGGCACGTCGCGTCGGGGGCGGCGCCCACTTCGATGATGGACGTCGATCGACGTCGAGCCGCCCCGGGAACCGCGGCGCCCTTCCGCCCCAGGCGTTCTACACCGTCTGACCAAACGATAGCGAGCCGCTGGCGGGCCCGGGTGCCGGCGCACGGCACGAGGGGTCTCGACGTGGGCGCTCGCCGGACGGCCAGCGGCGTTCACACCGGCGGCTCCAGCCGGGCGCGCACGGCGGGAGGGAGCCAGCGGGCTTCGAGCGCCGGGCCGGCGTGGGCGCGAAGGGCGCGGGCGAGGACGGCGATGCGTTCCTCCTCGGTGTCGGAGGCGACGAGCACGACCCAGAGCTCGCCGCACGCGGCAGACCGCGCTTCCGAGCGCGGGTCCTCGCCGCGGTCGCCGGGGACGCGGCGGACGCGCAGGCCCGTCTCCTCCGCGAGCGCCGCGAGCGCGTCGAGGATCTCGGCGGGCGTCACGCGCGCGGCTCGGCGCGGCGCGCCCGCCGCGGGGCGCGCGCGCGCCTCACGCGGCGTCCTCGGCCAGCGCCCGGGCGAGGGAGCGCCAGGTCTCCGGCGCGAGCGTCTCGGCGCGCGTTGCGGGCGGGACGCCGAGCGCCTCCATCCGCGCGAGCGCGGCGCCGAGCCACGACGCGTCGCCCGCCGCGTCGCGCAGCGCGTTCGCGAGCGTCTTGCGGCGGTGCGCGAAGCCGGCGCGCGCGACGACCTCGACGCGCGCGAGCTCGGCGCGACCCGGCGCGTCGGCGCGCGCCTCGAGCTTCACGAACGTCGAGACGACCTGCGGCACGGGCCAGAAGCAGCGCGGGTGCACGTCGAGCGCGCGCTCGACGCGCGCGGCGAGCTGGTGCAGCACCGCGAGGGAGCCGTAGTCGCGCGCGCCCGGCGGCGCGAGGAGGCGGGCGGCGACCTCGCGCTGCACCATGACCGACCAGCCGGCGAGGAGGTCGGCCGCGTCGAGGAGCCGGCGCAGGAGCGGCGAGGCGACGGCGTAGGGGAGGTTCGCGACCACGCGCCGCGGCGCGGGCGCCTCCGCGAGGAGGGCGCGCAGGTCCACGTCGAGCGCGTCCGCGTGACGCAGCTCGGCGTTCGCCGGGAGAAGGCCCTCCGCGCGCACGGCGCGCACGAGGCCCGCGTCGATCTCGAGCGCGACCACGCGCCGGGCGCGCGCCGCGAGCGCGCGGGTCAGGACGCCGAGGCCGCAGCCGATCTCGACGACCGCGTCGCCCGGCGCAACGTCCGCGAGATCCGCGAGCTTCGCCGCGACGCGCTCGTCGGCCAGGAAGTTCTGGCCGAGGTCCTTGCGCGCGGCGAGCCCGTGGCGGTCCAGGAGGGCGCGGATCTCGCCCGGGCTCACCCCGCGGACCGCGCCCACGGCGCCGCGGCGAGCGGGACGCGCGAGAACGCCGTGAGCGCGAGCCCGTGGCGCTCGCCGCGCGCGAGGAGGCGCGCCCCCGCGGCGGCGACCATCGCCGCGTTGTCCGTGCAGAGGGACGGCGGCGGGAAGCTCGCCGCGAAGCCGTCCTCGGCGGCCGCCTGCTGCATCGTGCGGCGAAGGCGCGCGTTCGCGGCGACGCCGCCCACGACCGCGAGCCGCGCGATCCCCTCCTGCCCGAGCGCGCGGCGCGCGCGCTGGACGAGCGGGTCCGTGGCCGCCGCCTGGAACGACGCCGCGAGGTCGGCGCGCTCGCGCGGCGAGGGCCCCCCCGCCGCGCGCAGCTTCTCGAGCACGAGCGCGACCGCGGTCTTCAGGCCGCTGTACGAGAAGTCGAGGTCCCCGTGCTCGGCGAGCGGACGCGGGAGCGGGAAGGCCGCCTCGTCGCCGCCCTCGGCCAGCTTCGCGAGCGCGGGCCCGCCCGGGTAGGGGAGCTCCAGCAGCTTCGCGACCTTGTCGAACGCCTCGCCCACGGCGTCGTCGCGCGTCTCGCCGAGGAGGACCGGCTCGGCATCGACCTCGACGCGGTAGAGCGCCGTGTGCCCGCCCGAGACGACGAGACCCACGTACGGCGGCCGCAGCGCCGGATCCGCGAGCTCCGCGGCCGCGAGGTGCCCGGCGAGGTGGTGGACGCCGACGCACGGGAGGCCGAAGCGGTACGCGAAGGCCTTCGCGAACGAGAGCCCGACGAGGAGCGAGCCGAGGAGGCCGGGCCCCGCGGTGACCGCGACGCCCGCGAGGTCTTCCGGCGCGACGCCGGCCTGCGCGAGCGCGCGCTCGGCGACGTCCGACACCGCGCCGAGGTGGTCGCGCGAGGCGAGCTCCGGCACCACGCCGCCGTAGGGGGCGTGCACGGCGTCCTGCCCGCGCACCACGCTCGAGAGCACGCGCGCGCCGGACGCGACGACCGCGGCGGCGGTCTCGTCGCAGGAGGTCTCGATGCCGAGCACGCGCTCGGGGGGCGTCATCCGCCCATGCCGCGCTCGAGCTTCTCCTGCTCCGCCTTGCAGTCGATGCACAGCTCCGCGACGGGCCGCGCCTCGAGCCGCTTGATGTCGATCTCCTCCTCGCACATCTCGCACTGCCCGTAGACGCCGTTCTCGATCTTCTGCAGCGCCGCGTCGATCTTCGTGAGCAGGCCCCGCTCCCGCTCGCGCAGCCGGCCGGTGAAGGCGAGGTTCGCCTCGGAGGACGCCGTGTCGAGCTCGTCGGGGAAGTCGTCCGGGTCGAGATGGACGTCGCCCTGGAGCGCGCGCTCGGCGTTGCGCAGCAGCTGCTCGCGCATGTCGGTCAGGATCTTCTTGAAGCGCTGCTGGTCCCGCTTGCGCACCGCTAGCCCTCGTTTCCCGTCCCCGCTTCTTCGGGCCCGAGCAGCTCGAGCTGGCGCCGGGCCTCGGCGACGCGCGGGGAGTCCGGATATTCGTCGATCAGTCGCTCGAACGCCGTCGTCGCGGCGCTCCCGTACTTCGGACCGAGCCGCAGCAGCGCCTCGCCCTGCCGGTACAGGGCGTCGGCGGCCTTGTCGCCCTGCGGGTAGCGCTGCACCACGTCGGCGAAGCGCAGCACCGCGGCCTTGTAGTCGCCCTCCCGGTAGTGGCAGTCCGCCATCCAGTACGCCGCGTCGTCCGCGTGATCCGAAGCCGGGTAAGTCTGGAGGAACTCGCGGAACCGGTCAATACAGGCTTCCAGGTCGCCGACCCGCCAGGCGGCGCGCGCGTCCCGGTAGGCCTTCACCTCCTCCGGGCTGCCCTGGAACGCCTCCTCGCCGCCCTCGCCCGGCGGCGCGCCTCCCGGCGTTCCGCCGGCGGGGACGTCGCCCGCGCCGGGCGCGCGCGCCACGGGGCTCCCCGTGCGCGCGGCGCGCGCCTCCTCGAGCGCCTGCGCGGCCTGGTGCTCGGCCACTTCGACGCGGCCCTCGAGAGCCCGCAGCTCCTCGCGCAGCGACTCGACCTCGGCCATCGCGTCGGCGAGCTGCGTGCGCGATCCGGAGCCGCCGCCCGCCGCGCCGCCCTTCATGCGATTCACCTCGTACTCGAGCTTGCGGAACTCGGCCATCGACACGCAGGCCGAGAGACCCGCCGCGACGAACGCACATGCCACCGCGCGCGCGAGCCGTCTGCCCCCCATGCTGCTCCTCCTCCCTGCTCGCGCGCCGCGCCGGCGCCTCCGCCTAGCGGCGGCGGCGCGGACCCCACGCCGGGTTCGTGTTGTTCCCGGGCCCGGTGGTCACCTGCGCGAGGTTGTCGCCGTTCACGTCGATCCGGTACACGTCGAGGCGCCCCCGGCGCGACGAGGAGAACGCGATCATGCGGCCGTCGGCCGACCACGTCGGCCCTTCGTCCGTGCGCGGGTGCTCGACGAGGGGGAGGTTCACCTTCCCGGTCGGGTCGATCAGCCAGATGTCCATCTGACCGCCCACGCGCGACTCGTACGCGATCCACTTCCCGTCGGGCGACCACGCCGGCGCGGCGTTGTAGGAGCCGTTGAAGGTGAGGCGGCGCTGGCTCGAGCCGTCCGCGTTCATGAGGTAGATCTGCGGGGCGCCGGTGCGGTCGGAGACGAACGCGAGCTGCTTGCCGTCGGGCGACCAGGTGGGGCCGACGTCGATCGCGCCGTTGCGCGTGAGGCGCGTGACGCCGCCCCCGCCGCGCCGCACGGTGAAGATCTCGCTTCCGCCCTCGATCTCGCGCACGACGGCGAGCCGGTCGCCGCTCGGGTCGAAGACGCCGCGGTAGATCTGCGCGCCGTCGAGCTCGCGCAGGATCCGGCCCGGGGAGCGCGTCCCGCGCGTGAGGATGAAGAGCGTCGGGCGGTTCGCGTAGCGGTAGGACGTGTAGACGATCGTGTCGCCGTCGGGGGCCCAGCCCGGGAACGTGTTGATGGAGCGGTGGGACGTCGCGCGGCGCTGGCTGCCGCCGTCGGCGTCCATCACGTGGATCTCCTTCGCGCCGCTGCGGTCGGAAACGAACGCGATCTCGGTGTCGGCCACGCCGGGGGTGCCCGTGAAGGCGCCCACGACGTCGTCGGCGATCGCCTTCCCGACGCGCCGGCGCTCCCCGGGGTCCACGCGGTAGGCCTTGCGCAGGAGGCGCTGGCAGCCGCGCGAGACGTCGACGACGCGCATCTCCACCTCGAGCGACGTGGCCCCGGCCCGCAGCTCGCCCTGGACGAGCGCGTCGGCGCCGATCTGCCGCCAGTTGGGGCAGACGACCGCGGGCTCGGGGTCGAGCGGCGGGCTCACGGGGGGCTCGAGGAACGCCGCCTCGTCGATCGCTTCGAACAGGTTCGAGAACGCGAGCCCGTCCTCGAGGCCCTTGCGGACCTCGGCGGCCGCGGCCTGCGAGGTCGCGTTCGCCGCGGCGAAGCGCAGCACCGCGGCGCGGAAGCGCTTCCCGCCCGGATCGGTGATCACGATCGGGGCGCGGCCCTGCGCCGCCGCCGGGGCGCCGGCGAGGCTTCCGGCGAGGAGCCCGCCGCCCGCGAGCGCGGCCGCGAGCGCGCAGGCCGCGAAGAGCCGCGCAGCCCGTCGCATCAGAGCACGTCCTGCGGCGTGAACACGAACCCCCACTCGCCCTCCTCCGGAGGCGGCGGCAGGGGGCTCGCCTTCTCGATGGCCCGCACCACGCTCTCGTCGTAGTAGGGGTTGCCCGAGCGGCGCTGCAGCTCGACCTCGCGCACGTTTCCCGACGCGTCGAGGCTCACGACCACCTCCGCCTCGATCACCTGTCGCTTGAAGCCGGGCTCGAGCACCCAGGCGCGCGTCACGTGGATCTTCACGCGCTTCATCCACGCGGCGATCTCCGGGTCGAGCGGCGGCCCGGTGCCGCCCATGCCCTCGAGGCCCGCGGCGCGCCCCGGACGCACGCTCGCGAGGAGCTCCGGATCCGGCGCGTCGGCCGGCGGCGTCTCCTCCGTCTCGCCCAGCTCCTCGCGGAGCGCCGAGAGCGCGTCGTCGTAGTCGAGATCCTTCTCGGGCGGCTTCACGGCGGGCTTCGGCTCGGCGGGCTTCGGCTTCGGCGCGCGGGTCGCCTCCTTGGGAAGGACCTTCCGGTCCGCGCGCACCTCCGGCTTCGGCTCGGGCGGGGGCACCGGCTTCGGCGCCTGCTTCGGCGGCTCCTTCGGCTTCGCGACCGGCTTCGGCGGCGCCGGCTTCGGCGCGGAGCGCGCGGGCGCCGTCGCCGCGGCGCCGGGCGGCGCCGCCACGAGCGAGACGTTCACGACGCCCGCCGGCCGCTCGAAGCGCCGGCTCGGGAACGGGCTCACGACCGCGAGGCCGAGCAGCACGAGGTGCGCGCCGAGCGAGATCGCGATCGCGCGCCGGAAGGCGCGCTCGCGCTCGTCGTCCCCGCCCCAGACCGTTTCGAACACGGCCCCCTCATTCCGGCTCGGTCACGATCCCCACGGTCTTCGCGCCGGCGAGGCGCGCTGCGGCCATCGCCTTCACGACGGTCCCGTAGGGCGCGTCCTTGTCCGCCCGCAGGTAGATCTCGCGCTCGTCCGTCTGCTGGAAGATCGCCGCCAGCTTCGGCTGCAGCTCCTCGAGCGGGATCTGCTGCCGCGCGAGGTGGTACGTGCCGTCCTTGCGGACCGAGAGCACCAGCGGCTCCTCCCGCATCTGGAGCGGCTGCGTCGTCGTCTCCGGCAGGTCGACGTCGATCCCCTGCTCGAGCATCGGCGCGGTGACCATGAAGATCACGAGCAGCACCAGCATGACGTCGACGAAGGGCGTCACGTTGATCTCGGAGAACGCGCGGTGCTCGCGCGAGGTACGTCCGGCCACGCGCTAGCCCCCGGCGGCGCGCGCCAGCGGACCCCCGCCGCGCGCGCTCTCGCGGCGCAGGTCCTCCTCGAGCTCGTGCGCGAAGAGCTCGATCGACGACTGCACCTCGCGCAGGCGACCCACGAAGATGTTGTAGAAGATCGTGGCGGGGATCGCGGCGAAGAGCCCGATCGCGGTCGCGATGAGCGCCTCGGCGATGCCGGGGGCCACGACCGCGAGGCTCGCGCTGCCGGCCTGCCCGATGTTCTCGAAGGCGTCCATGATGCCGACCACGGTGCCGAAGAGGCCGATGAAGGGCGCGGAGCTGCCGGTCGTGGCGAGGAGTCCGAGGCGGCTCTCGAGCCGGCGCCCTTCCTCCGAGGCGGTCCAGTGAATGCGACGCGCGATGCGCTCGACCTGCGCCTCGTCGAGCGGCGCGTCGGCCTTCCGGCCGGCGTACTTCTGCATCTGGACGCGCTCGGCGTGGGCGCCGAGGAAGATGGCGGGCAGCGGCCCGCGCTCGCATTCGTGCGCGGCACGGTACGCTTCCTCGTAGCTGCCGTCGTGGAACACCTCGAGGAACGCTTCGTCGTCCTCGTTGGCGCCGCGCAGCTCGCGCCACTTGAAGACGATCGCCGCCCACGACAAGATGGAGAGCGCGGCGAGGAGGAGCATGACGAGCTGGACGACCCAGGACGCCTGAGCGATCAGCGCCAACGGGTCGAGGCTCGCGAGACGTTCCCCCCAGACCGCCCCGACGATGAGCTCCATGAACCTTTCCGCCGATGTCGGCTCGGCGCGGAGTCTAGGGCGGGGGCGAAGGCGGGGCAACACGGCGAGCGCTACACCAGCGCGCCGCGCCGACGACGAGGAGAGCGATGCAGACCAGCGTGACGACCCGGACCGCCGCGGAGCTGCGGGCGGACCTGCTCGCCGTGCCGATCGCGCGGGTGGACGGGAAGGCGTGGCAGGTGCCGGCGCGGCTCGCCGCGCTCGACCGGGCGCTCGCCGGGCGCCTCGGCGACGTGGTGCGCGCGGGCGACTTCAAGGGAAAGCGCGGCGAGACGCTGCTCCTGTTCGGCGGCGCGGAGCTTCCGGCGCGGCGCGTGCTGCTCTTGGGTCTCGGCGCGGAGGCCGAGCTCGATCTCCAGGGCGTGCGCGAGACCGCCGCGGCCGCCGTGGCCGCCGCGCTCGCGCGCGGCGCCGCCCAGCTCGCCCTCCTCGCGCCCGCCGTGCGCAGGCCGCGCCCGCCCGCGCTCGTGCAGGCGCTCGTCGAGGGCGCGGTGCTCGCGAGCTACCGCTTCGACCGCTACCGGCGCGGCGACGAAGACGGAAAGCGCCGCCTCGCCGGGCTCGCCGTCGCGCTGGAGCGGGCGGCCGACGTGCGCGCCGCGCGCGCGGCGGCCGCGACGGGCGCGGTGCTGGCGGAGTCCCAGAACGCCGCGCGCGACCTCTCCAACGAGCCGCCGAACGTCCTCCCCCCGCGCGCCCTCGCGAAGGCGGCGGAGCGGATCGCAGGCGAGGTGGGGCTGCGCTGCCGGGTGCTCGAGCTGTCCGAGCTGCGCAAGCGGAAGATGGGGGCGCTCCTCGCCGTCGGGGGCGGCAGCAGCAACCCGCCGCACGTGATCGTGCTCGAGCACGGCGCCCCGGCGGCGCGCGGGCGCGGCGGCCGCGGCCCGCGCCGGCGCCCGCCGATCTGCCTCGTGGGCAAGGGCGTCACCTTCGACTCGGGCGGCCTCTCGATCAAGCCGACCGCGAACATGGTGCGGATGAAGCACGACATGTCGGGCGGCGCCGCCGTGATCGGCGCCCTGCGGGCGTGCGCGCTCCTGCGCGTGCCGCAGCACGTGGTCGGCGTGATCGGGGCCGTCGAGAACATGCCGAGCGGCACGGCGTACCGGCCCGACGACATCCTGACGAGCATGTCGGGGAAGACGATCGAGGTGGGGAACACGGACGCCGAGGGCCGCCTCGTCCTCGCGGACGTCCTCCATTTCGCGCGCACCGAGTACCAGCCCGCCGCCCTCGTCGACGTCGCCACCCTGACCGGCGCGTGCGCCGTCGCGCTCGGGCCCTGGGCGGCCGCGGTCCTCGCCAACCAGGAGCGCATCGCAGACGCCATCCGCCGCGCGGGCGACGCGAGCGGCGAGCGCTTCTGGCCGCTCCCGCTCTGGCCGATGCACAAGGAGCACGTGAAGAGCCAGATCGCGGACGTGCGCCAGGTCGCGGGGCGCGACGGCGGCACGATCGTCGGCGCCGCGTTCCTGTGGCACTTCGCCGGCGACGACGTGCCGTGGGCGCACCTCGACATCGCGCCGGTGGCGGACACGGACCGCTCGACGCCGATCCAGCCCGCGGGGGCGACCGGCTTCGGCGTCCGCACGCTGGTCGAGTTCGTGCGCAGCTGGCGCTAGAGGCGCGCCGCAGCCCGGGCGGACCGGGTCGCGGGCGCCGCTTGCGCGCGGCCGCGAATTCCCTACCTACCCTCTGCGTCGGACCGGACGAAGGAGATCTCATGACCCGGAAGCTCGGAGCGTTCGCGGCGGCCGCCGCGCTGGCCGCCCTGCCCCTGGCGGCGCAGGGTGCCGGCGACCCGGCAGCGGGGAAGACGACCTTCGAGACGCTGTGCGCCACCTGCCACGGCACGAGCGGCAAGGGCGACGGCCCGGCCGGCGCAGCGCTGAACCCCCCGCCCCGGGACTTCACGAAGGGCGACTTCAAGTACGACACCGACAAGGACGGGAAGCCGGGGACCGACACCGACCTCGCGAACATCATCAAGAACGGGGCCGGCGCCTACGGCGGCAGCCCGCTGATGGCGCCCTGGGGTCATCTGTCGGATCAGGACCTCCAGAACGTCGTCGCCTACGTCCGCTCGCTGCAGCAGAAGCAGTAGACGCGGCGCGCGGTCCATCCGCCGCGTCCGATCGCCCTGCTCTGCTACCCTCAGGGGCTCCGCGAAGGAGCTCGCGTGACCGAACGCGCGGCGCGGCCCCCGGACGGAGAGGCCGCGCCCCAGGAGCTGCTGCCGGTCCCCGCGCCGGCCCGCGTCCCGGCCGTCCCCCGCGGCCTCGACGCTGGGGACGCGCTCGCGCGCTACATGGCCGAGCTCCGGCTCTACCCGCCCATCTCGCGCGAGGAGGAGCAGGCGCTCGCGCTGCGCTGGCGCGAGCACGGCGATCTCGAGGCCGCGCGCCGGCTCGTCCTCGCGAACCTGCGCCTCGTCGTCAAGATCGCGATGGAGTACCGCCGCTCCTGGACGAACGTCCTCGACCTGATCCAGGAGGGGAACCTCGGCCTGCTCCAGGCGGTGCAGCGCTTCGAGCCCGAGCAGGGCGTGAAGCTCGCCTCCTACGCGGCCTACTGGATCCGCGCGTACATCCTCAAGTACCTGATCGACAACATCCGCATGGTGCGGCTCGGCTCGAGCCGCGCGGAGCGCAAGCTCTTCTTCCGGCTGAACCGCGAGAAGCGCGAGCTCGAGCGCCAGGGCTTCGAGGTCGAGCCGCGGCTCCTCGCCGAGCGCCTCGACGTGACCGAGCAGGACGTGCTCTCGATGGAGCGGCGCCTCGCCGAGAGCGACCTCTCGCTCGACGCGCCCGTCCAGGGCGACGAGCCCGACCGGAGCTTCGGGGACTTCGTCGCCGCCGGCGGGACCACCGCGGAGGAGGACGTCGGCGACCGCGAGCTGCGCGAGGTCTTCCTCGCGAAGGTGAAGGAGTTCGCGGAGACGCTCGAGCCGCGCGAGCGGCAGATCGTGGAGCAGCGCATCCTGGCCGAGGAGCCGCGCACCCTGCAGGAGCTCGGCGACGAGTTCGGCGTGACGCGCGAGCGCGTGCGCCAGCTCGAGGCACGGCTCGTGCGGCGCCTGCGCGAGTACCTCCAGCGCGAGGTCGTGGACTTCGAGTACTACGCGCCCGAGGAGTGACCGCCGCCCGGCCCGCGCGCGGGCGCGGTGCTCGCGTCCCCGCCGCTCGCCGCGGCGCGCGCCTCGGCGAGGAGCCGAGCGAGCCAGGCGAAGGCGCGGCGGCGCGCGGCGAGGCGGCTGTGCTCCCAGCCGGCGAGGAGCGCGCGGCGCCGCTCGCGCGGGAGCCAGGAGAAGCCGCGGCGCGACGAGAGCGTCGCGCGCGGCTGCCACTCGAGGAGGCGCAGGACGAGCCACGCGCGCCGCGCCGCGCCCACCCCCGCGTGGCGCAGCGCGCGCGCGACGTGGGGGGCGACGTCCACGCGCGGCGCGCCGGGCGGCGCCAGCGCGTCGTCGACGTTGTAGAGGATGCGCGCCGAGCCCGGCGAGAGCGGCTCGTCGAGCGCGCCCATGGGCGCGCCCTCCGTCCACCCTGCGCGAGCGGCCCGTCGCGCGCGGCGCGCGGGCCGCGCGCCGGTTCACGCGCCGCGGCGCGCGGGTCCCCGCGGCGGATCACCGCGGCCCCAGGTAGCGCAGCGCGAGCGCCGCGTGGAGCGCGACGCCGGTCGCGAACGCCGCCTCGTCGAGCACCATCCGGTTCGAGTGGAGCGGCGCGCCCATGCTCCCCTCCGGCCGCGCGCCGACGAAGAGGAAGGCGCCGGGGACGCGCTGGAGGACGTAGGAGAAGTCCTCGGCGCCCATGATCGGCGCGTCGAGGTCCACGATGCGGTCCGCGCCCACGAGATCGGCGGCGACGCCGCGCGCGAACGCGGTCGAGCCGGGGTCGTTCACCGTGACCGGGTAGCCGTCGATCACGTGCAGCTTCGCGTCGACGCCGTGGGCGGCCGCGATCCCTTGCACGAGGCGCTCGAGCCGCTCCCGCACGTCGCGGCGCGCGCGCTCGGAGACGCTGCGGATCGTGCCGAGCAGGTTTGCGCGCTCGGGAATCACGTTCCCCGCGCTCCCGGCCTGGATGCGCGTGATGCTGACGATCACGGGGTCGAACGCGTACATCTGGCGCGTGACGACGCTCTGGATGGCCGTCACGATCTCGCAGGCCACGGGGATCGGGTCGCGCGCGAGGTGCGGCTGCGCGGCGTGCCCGCCCCGGCCCACGAGGTCGATCGAGAGGACGTCGCCCGCGGCGAGCAGCGGGCCGGGACGCGTCGCAACCAGGCCTGCGGGAAGGCTCGAGTCGACGTGGAGCGCGAACGCGGCGTCGACGCGCGGCTCGCGCTCGAGGAGCCCCTCGTCGAGGAGGATCCGCGCGCCGGCGTGGCCCTCCTCGCCGGGCTGCCACAGGAAGGTGACGGAACCCGCGAGCTCGCCGCGGCGAGCGGCGAGGAGACGCGCGGCGCCGGCCAGCATCGCCACGTGCGCGTCGTGCCCGCAGGCGTGCATCGCGCCCTTGCGCTCGGAGCGGAACGGAAGGCCGGTCTCCTCCGCGAGCGGGAGCGCGTCCATGTCCGCGCGCAGGAGGATCCCCGGCCCGGGCCGCGCGCCGCGCAGGACCGCGACGACCGCGCTCGTCGAGCCGCCGGTGCGCACCTCGAGGTCGAGCCCGCCGATCGCCTCCAGGACCGCGGCCTGCGTCTCCGGGAGGACGAGCCCGAGCTCGGGGCGCCGGTGGATGCGCCGGCGCAGCGCGACGACGTCGGGGAGGAGCGCCCTCGCATCCGCGTGCAGCGCCCGGGCGGCCGTCGGCTGCGCCACGCGTCCTCCTGCGGCCCCTGGGCCCGCCGTCGTACCCGAGCGGCGCGGCCGACCGGCCGGCGGGATTGTACGGTACGCGCGATGGTGCGTCGTCGCGTCGTCGTCCACGGCCGCGTGCAGGGCGTCTTCTTCCGCGGCGCCACCGAGGCCGAGGCGCGCGCCGCGGGGGTCGCGGGCTGGGTGCGCAACCGCCCGGACGGCACCGTCGAGGCCGTCTTCGAGGGCCCGGAGGCCGCGGTGGCCCGGCTCGTCGCCTTCTGCGCCCGCGGCCCGCGCGCCGCCCGCGTCGACCGCCTCGAGACCTTCGACGAGCCCCCCGAAGGCCTCACCCGCTTCGAGCCGCGCCGCTGACCACCCAAGGGGACGTTCCACCGAGAACACGGAGGGGACAGTTCTCGACCACCAAGCGGAGCACCGAGACGAAGGGGACGTCCCACGGAGAACACAGGGGGGACAGTCCTTCTTCGCAGTCGATGACCGTGGAGTGTCCCCTAGGTGTTCTCGGTGGAACGTCCCCAAAGTGTCGTCGCTACGTGTTAGGGGACGGTCTCGGCGAGGAGCTGGTGGCGGAGGGCGGCGTCGAGGGCGGCGGTGTCGACGCCGAGGACGGCGCGCAGCGCCTCGTCCGCGCCCCTTCCTTCGCCGAGGAGGCGGAGGAGGCGCGCGCGCGCCGCGCGGTCGGTGCGCGCGTCGATCCACGCCGCCGCGGCGGCCGACGCGAGGTAGGCGGCGCGCGCCTCGGCGTCCGAGAGCCCGGCGAAGCTCGGCGCGAGGCGGGGAAGCGGCGTCCAGCTGCCCGCGTCGAGGTGCGCGCGCAGGCGGCGGCGCTCGCCGCGCGAGAGCGGCGGCATCCCGCGCGAGCGTCGCTCCGCGAGCTCGGCGAGCCCCTCGTTGAGCCAGAACGGCCGATCGCCTCCCGTCGCCTCGCGGAAGAGGGCGTGCGTGTACTCGTGCACGAGCAACGAGCGCAGCTCGCCGGCCGGGTGCGCGGGCGAGGCGACGTGGATGCGCCCGTCGTAGAAGCCCACCGTCTGGAACGTGAAGCGCCGCCCGTGCGCCTTCAGATACGCCGCGCGCCCGTAGAGGACGACGCCCGTCGGCTCGGCCGGGACGACGCCGAGATGCGCGTCGCCCGCACGGCGCGCCTCCTCGAGGTAGCCGACGACGCGGCGCGCGAACGCGCCGTCGCCCGCGCGCTGGAGCTCCGCGTCGACCTGGAGGCGGAAGGCGGGCGTCTCGAGCGCGACCAGCCGCAGCGCGCCCGTGGACGGCGCCAGCAGGCGGCGCTCGTCCTCGAGCCGCGCGAGCCGGCGGATCGCCGCCTCGCGCCACGGCTCGAAGCGCTCCCCGGCCGACTGGAGGAACGCGCGCAGGTGCGCCTCGGACGCCTCCAGCCTGCCGCGCTGGCCGTCGAGCAGGGCGAGGTACCAGTGCGCCTCGGGGCGGTTCGGCTCCTGCCGCAGCACCTCCGCGAGGAGCGCCGAGGCGCGCGCCGTCTCGCCGCGCGCGAGGTCGTCGAGCGCGTCGCGCAGGAGCCGCGCCTGGCGGTCCTCGGCGCGGCCCGACGCGCCCGGCGGCGTCGCGACGGGCGGCCCGGCGACGCCGTCGTCCCACAGCCCGCGCAGCGCCTCCACGCCGCGCGCGCCGCCGCGCGCCGACGGCGGGACGGCCGCCGCGTCGTCGCTCACGTGCGTCCGGCCCTCGTCGTCGACCCACACGTGGAGGTCCGCGGCGGCGGCCGGCGCCGCGAGGCCCAGCGCGGCGCCCGCCGCGGCGAGCCGCGCGAGGAGGGCGCGCCGCGCGCCGCGCGGCCGGACGGGGAGCGGGGCTTCGGGCGGGGCGGCGCGCACGCGGGGCCTCCCGACGCGCGTCGGCAGGCGGCTAGCGCGTCTTGAGCGCCTCGCCCGCGAGGTGCCCGAGCTCGGGGAGGATCAGCTTCTCGAGCGCGAGGCGCAGCGCACCCCGCGAGCCCGGCAGCGCGAACACCACGCGCCCGTCGCGCAAGCCCGCGAGCGCGCGCGAGAGGAGCGCGGCGGACCCGATCTCCTGATAGGAGAGCACGCGGAAGAGCTCGCCGAAGCCGGGGATCACGCGGTCGAGGAGCGGCTCGACCGTCTCGGGGGTCACGTCGCGCGGCGCGACGCCCGTCCCGCCGGTCAGGATCACGGCGCGCACGTCCGGGGCGGCGAGCGCGTCGGCGAGCGCGCGCCGGATCGCGTCGGGCTCGTCGCGCACGATCGCGCGCGAGGCGACCGGGTGGCCGGCGGCCTCGAGCAGCTCTGCGACGAGCGCGCCGCCCGCGTCGCTCTCGAGGGTGCGGGTGTCGCTCACCGTGACGACCGCGGTGGGAACGCGCGCCGGCGCGTCGCGCCGGTGCGCGTGGACGCTCGCGTGCTCGCCGCCGCGTGCCCCGCCGCCGCCGCCGCCACCCGCCTGCGTCACGCGCGCCTCGCGCGCGCGGCGCCCGCGCTCACGCGTGGTCCTCGACCCAGTACGCGCCGTCCGTCGCGATCTCCTTCTTCCAGATCGGGACGCGCTGCTTCAGCTCGTCGATCGCGAAGCGGCAGGCGGCGAAGGCCTCCGCGCGGTGGGGCGCGGCCGCGGCGACGACCACCGCGAGCTCGCCGACGTCGAGGCGTCCGACCCGGTGCGCGATCGCGACGCGCGCGCCCGGCCAGCGCGCGGCCGCCTCGTCGCAGATCGCCTCCATCTCGGCCACCGCCATCCCGGGATACGCCTCGTACTCGAGCTCGCGGATGCTGCGCCCGCGCGCGTGGTCGCGCACGGCGCCGGCGAACGTGACCAGGCCGCCGCAGTCCGGCCCGGACACGAGGCGCTCGACCGCGGACGCCTCGAGCGGCTCGTGCGAAAGAAGGCAGCGGCCGGCGCCGCCCGAGACGGGCGGGAGCCACGCCACCTCGTCGCCCTCGCGCAGCGCGTGGTCGGGCTCCACGACGCGCTGGTTCACGGCGGTGCGCGCGCGCCCGCGCAGCGCGTCGAAGCCTTGCAGGCGCTGCGCCAGGAGCGCGCCGACGTCGCGCACCGTCGCGCCGTCGGGAAGCTCGAGCGCGAGCTCCTTCGCGCCCGTCGCCTCGCGCAGCGAGCCGAAGAGGAGGACCGTGACCCGCATCGCGGGGAGAGCCTACCCGAGCGCGCGCCGGGCGCAGCCGCCGCGCGAGGCGCGGGGGCGGGAACCGGACGCGCGGGGGGCCGGGGGCGGACGCCGCGCCGGGGGCGGACGCCGCGCGCGGCCCTCTCCAGCCGCGCGGGCGGGCCGCCGATCCCGGCTCGGGATGGACCTCGGCGACCTGCGCCGGCTCGGCTGCCCGCACTGCGGCCGCCCGCACGACCTCCTGGTGCTGCTCGACGCCGCCGACGCGGCGCACCGCCGCGGCCCCTGGGCGTCGCTGCGCTGCCCGGGCTGCGGCGCCCGCTGCGCGCTCGAGCTAGGGGCGGAAGGCGCGGCGATCGGATGCCTCGAGGCGGCGCCGCGCGCCACGTTCGCGCCCTCGATGCGCGTGCGCCAGCCGGGCCTGCGGGTCCGCGCGCAGCCCGACGCGCTCGTCGTCGAGCTGCTGCACCGGCGCTTCGTCCTGCCGCGCCGCGACTGAGCCCGGCGCGCGTCCGCCGCCTACGAGCGACTGTCGACGGCCCGCAGCGCCTCGCGCGCCGCGGCCTCGGGGCGGCCCATCTTCACCTGGCCGTTGAAGATCGCGCCGTCCTCGATCACGAGGCAGGGCGCCTCGACGTTGCCCTGGACGCGCGCCGTCTTGTGCAGGACGAGCTTGTGCGTCGCGAAGATGTCGCCGACGACGCAGCCGCTCACGAGCACGCTCTTCGAGTGGACCTGCGCGTGGATCTCGCCGCTCTCGCCGACGATGAGCGTGTTCTCGCTCTTGATCTCGCCCGTGAAGGTGCCGTCGATGCGGACGGTGTCCTTGAACGAGAGCTTGCCCTCGAACTCCGAGCCCTGGTCGATGAACGCGGTGAGCCCGCCGGGACCGCCGGGGGCCGGGGTGTCGCCGTCCTTGCCGCGGCCGAAAGCCATCGATCTGCCTCCTCGCGGGCGCCGCCCGCGCGCCGATGGCGCAAGGATCGGCGCCGCCCCTCGCGAACTTGAGCCGCGCGCGCAGCTCCGCCGCGCAAGCGCTCGCGCGGCGGGCAGCTTGCCGGCCGCGCGGCCTTCCGGGAGACTCGGCCCGACATGGAGGCGTCCGCGGCGGTCCGTGAGCAGCTGGCGCGCCAGCTCGCGAGCGGGCGCATCCACTCGGGCTACCTCTTCTCGGGGCCCGGGTCCGGGCCGCGCGAGACGGCGCTCTGGTTCGCCCGCGCGGTCGCCTGCGAGGGCCGCGAAGCGCGCCCCTGCGAGGCGTGCCGCGCGTGCCGGCGGAGCGGCGGGCGCGAGGAGATCCCGCTCGACGGGACGGGCAAGAGCGGTCCGCTGCTCCGCCACGTGGGCGACCACCCCGACCTCCTCTGGGTCGAGCGCGGGCGCGACGACACCCGGGTGCGCATCGCGCAGGTGCGCGCGCTCCAGGCGGCGCTGCGCCTGCGCTCGCTGGAGGGAGGGCCGCGCGTCGCCGTCGTCGCCGACGCGGAGTGGCTCAACCAGGAGGCGCAGAACGCGCTCCTGCGCACGCTCGAGGAGCCGCCGCCGCGGACGACGCTCGTCCTCGTCACCGCGAGCGCCGCCGGGCTCCTCGCGACGGTGCGCTCGCGCTGCCAGCGCTACGCGTTCCCGCCCGGGCCGGCGCTCGACCCGGACGCACCCGACGCGCCGGCGTCGCTGCGCGACCTCGCCGCGCGCCTCGCGGCCCTGCCCGAGAGCGGGATGGTCGAGATCCTCGAGTGGGCGGAGACCTACCGCGGCGGCCGCGCCGAGGCGGCCGAGGGCGTGCACGCGCTGCTGGCAGGCGCTTCGGCCTGGCTCCGGGGCGAGGTGCGCGCGCGCGCGGCGGCGGGGCCCGACGCGCCCGGCCTCGCCGCGCGCCTCGACGCCTTCCGCGAGCTCCAGGCCTGCCGCAAGGCGCTCGCGCAACGCAACGCGAACCCGCAGATGGTGGCCGAGCGCGCGCTCCTCGCCCTCCGCGAGGCCGTGGGATGAGCGGGCACTACTTCGTCACGACGCCCATCTACTACGCGAACGCCGAGCCGCACATCGGCCACACGTACACGACCGTCGTCGTCGACACGCTCGTGCGCTGGCACCGCATGCGCGGGGAGACCGCCTTCTCCGTGAGCGGCACCGACGAGCACGGCGAGAAGATGGTGGAGGCCGCCGCCGCGCGCGGCGTGCCGCCCGCGGTCTTCACCGAGAGGGTCTCGGCGACGCACCAGCGCACCTGGACGGAGCTCGGCCTCCAGGCGGGCCGCTTCGTGCGCACGACGGACCCCGACCACGTGCGCAACGTCCAGGCCGTCCTCCAGCGCGTCTACGACGCGGGTTGGATCGAGCTGCGCGAGTACGAGGGCCTCTACTGCGTCGGCTGCGAGCGCTTCCTCACGGAGCGCGACCTCGTGGACGGGCTCTGCCCCGACCACGAGCGCGCCCCGGAGCCGCGGCGCGAGTCGAACTACTTCTTCCTCATGAGCCGCGAGTTCGGCTGGCTGCGGCGCTGGATCGAGGAGCACCCGGACTCCATCCGCCCCGCCCGCTACCGCAACGAGGCGCTCGCGATGCTGCGCGACGAGAGCGGGCTCGGCGACCTCTCGATCTCGCGGCCGAAGTCCCGGCTCGCCTGGGGGGTCGAGCTCCCGTTCGACCGCGCCCACGTCTGCTACGTCTGGTTCGACGCGTTGCTCAGCTACCTGACCGGCGCCGGCTACGACGGCGCCGCGGCGCGCCAGAGCGAGACCTTCGAGGCGCGCTGGGCGAACGCGGAGCACCTGATCGGGAAGGACATCCTGAAGCCGCACGCGATCTTCTGGCCGATCATGCTGAAGGCCATCGGGCTCCCGCCCTACCGCCGCCTCTCGGTGCACGGCTACTGGAACGTGGACGACCGCAAGGTCTCGAAGAGCCTCGGCAACATGGTCTCTCCGCTCGCCATGCGCGACCGCTACGGCTTCGAGGCGTTCCGCTGGTTCCTCCTGCGCGAGATGAGCTTCGGGCTCGACGCCTCGTTCGGCGAGGGGGCGCTGGTCGAGCGCGTGAACGCCGAGCTCGCCCACAACGTCGGGAACCTCGTGAGCCGGACGCTCAACCTCGTGGAGAAGCTCTGCGACGGCGCGGTGCCGGACCCGGGCGACGGCGACCCGGAGTTCGCCTCCGTGACCGCCGAGCCGACCGCGGCGCGCGTCGACGAGGCGCTCGCGAACCTGCAGCCGCACGTCGCGCTCGCGGCGCTCCTCGAGCTCTCGACGCGCGTGAACCGCTACCTCGACGCGCGCGCGCCCTGGAAGCTGGCGAAGGACCCGGCGACGCGCGCGCTCGCCTGCGCGACGCTGCACCACGCCTGCAACGCGCTGCGCGTCCTCGCGCTCCTCCTCGCGCCGTTCGTGCCGCAGGCGGCGCAGGCGCTCGCGGAGCGGCTCGGCGAGCCGGCGCTGCTCGAGCGGCCCGACTGGCCCGACGAGGCCGCGGACTTCACCCGCGTGCCGGCCGGCCGACGCATCGCGCGCGGCGCGCCCCTCTTCCCGCGCCTCGAGGCGCCGGCCGCGGACGACTGAATGTGGATCGACAGCCACTGCCACGTGACGGCGGAGGAGTTCGCCGCCGACCGCGCCGCGGTGCTGGCGCGCGCGCGCGCCGCCGGGGTGGAGGCGCTCGTCGCCATCGGGGCCGGCTACGGGGTCGACGCGAACGCGGACGCCGTGGCGCTCGCGGCGGCCGAGCCGGACGTGGCGGCCGCGGTGGGGGTGCACCCGCACGACGCCGCGCAGCTCGACGACGCCGGCCGCGCGAAGCTGCGCGGCTGGCTGCGCGCGCCGGGCGTCGTCGCCGTGGGGGAGTGCGGGCTCGACTACTGGTACGAGCACTCGCCGCGCGCGGTGCAGCGCGCGGTGTTCGCGGAGCAGGTCGCGCTCGCGCGCGAGCTCGGGCTTCCGGTCAGCATTCACGTGAGGGACCGCGGGCCGGAGGCGTACGAGGAGCTGCTCGAGATCTGGCGCGAGGAGTCGGGCGGGGCGCTCGAGGGCGTGCTGCACTGCTACACGCACGAGCTGGCCTTCGCGAAGCGCGCGCTGGACGCCGGGCTCTACGTCTCCTTCTCTGGCATCCTCACCTTCCGCAGCGCCGAGGACCTGCGCGGCGTCGCGGCGGCGCTCCCGCTCGACCGCCTCCTCGTCGAGACGGACGCCCCGCTGCTCGCGCCGCAGGGGCACCGCGGGACACGCAACGAGCCCGCGCACGTGGCGCTCGTCGGCGCCTGTCTGGCGCGCGTGCGACAGGCGCCGCTCGAGGCCGTCGCCGCGGCGACCGCCGCGAACGCGCGCCGGCTCTTCCGGCTCGCGGGCGGAGGCGGCGCGTGAGCGAGACGGACGAGGTGCTGGCGCTCGCCGTGGAGCTGGCGCGCGAGGCGGGCGCGCTGCAGCGCAGCCGCTACGAGACGCCGCTCGAGATCGGGACGAAGAGCGCGCCGGTCGACCTCGTGACGGAGGTCGACCGCGCCTGCGAGGCGCTGATCGTGGAGGGGCTGTGCCGCGCGCGGCCCGGGGACGCGGTGGTCGCCGAGGAGGGAAGCAGCCGGGAGCGGGCGGGCGCGGCCTGGCGCTGGCTCGTCGACCCGCTGGACGGCACCACGAACTACGCGCACGGCTACCCGCGCTTCTGCGTCTCGATCGGCGTCGAGCGCGACGGGACGCGTCACGTCGGCGTCGTCTACGACCCGCTGATGGACGAGCTCTACCACGCGGTGCGCGGAGGCGGCGCGTTCCGGAACGGACGCCCTCTGCGCGTGTCTTCCGAGCCGCGCCTCGACCGCGCGCTCCTGGCCACGGGCTTCGCCTACGACCGCCGCGAGAGCTCGGTCGACAACCTCGACCAGTTCGGAGCCTTCCTGAAGCGGGCGCGCGCGCTGCGGCGCGACGGGAGCGCGGCGCTCGACCTCTGCTACGTCGCGTCGGGCCGCCTCGACGGCTACTGGGAGCGCAAGCTCCAGCCCTGGGACGTCGCCGCGGGCGCGCTCGTCGTCGCGGAGGCGGGCGGCCGCGTGAGCGACTACGCCGGAACCGGCGACGCGCGCTCGGGCCACGAGGTGGTCGCGTCCAACGGCCTCGTGCACGACGCGATGCTCGCCGTGCTCCAGGGCCGCGCGTGACGGAGCGCTTCGCGTTCGCCCACGACCTCCTCGCCGGGAAGGTCGCGCTCGTGACGGGCGGCGGCACGGGCCTCGGGAAGGAGATCGCGCGCGTCCTCGCCGGCGCCGGCGCCGACGTGTGGATCGCGGCGCGCCGGCGCGACGTCCTCGACGACGCCGCCGCCGAGCTGCGCGCGGCGACGGGGCGCCGGATCGAGGCTGCGACCGTCGACATCCGCGACCGCGCTTCCGTGGAGGCGCTCGCGGCCGAGGTCGCCGAGCGCGGCGACGCCGTCGAGATCCTCGTGAACAACGCGGGCGGGCAGTTCGCCGCGCGCGCGCGCGACATCCGCCCGAAGGGCTGGAACGCCGTGATCGACACGAACCTGAGCGGCTCCTGGCACATGACGCAGGTGTTCGGAGACCGGATGCTCGCCGCGCGGGGCGGCAGCATCGTCCAGGTCATCGCCGTGGTCGGGCGCGGCTTTCCCGGCATCGCGCACTCGGCCGCGGCGCGCGCGGGGGTCCTCGAGCTCACGCGCACGCTCGCGTACGAGTGGGGCCCGCGCGTGCGCCTCAACTGCGTGGCGCCCGGGCCCGTCGCGACCGCCGGGTTCGAGGGCACGTACCACCCGGAGATCCTGAAGATCGTGCGCGAGATCCCGCTCGCCCGGCCGGGGACGCCGCGCGACGTCGCCAACGCGGTGTGCTTCCTCGCCTCGCCGGCGGCCGCGTACGTGACGGGTGAGGTCCTCTACGTGGCGGGCGGCCAGCAGCTCTACGGGCCGAACCAGGCGCTGTTCTCGTCCTCGTTCACGGAGCGCGGCTCGTGAGGCGGCGCGCCCGGCCTGCGGCGGCCGCCTGCGCGGCCGCCCTCGCGCTCGCGTGGCTGGCGCCGGCCGGCCCTGCGCGGGCGCAGGCGGTCCCCGAGACGGCGCCGCCCGGCCCGGGCGCGCCGGGCCCCAGCGCGGGCGCGGCTTCCGCCCCCGGAGCCGGGGAGGCGCCAGGGCCCGCGGCGCCGGGGGCGTCTACGCGCGACGCCGCGACCTCCGTCGAGGCGTGGCTCGCGCGGCCGGGCCGCGTCGTCGTGGAGCGCCGGCGTCCGCTGCCCGCCATCGCGCTCGGCGGCGGGGCGCGCATCGCGCTCGAGGCGGTGGTCGCGTTCGAGCCGGTGCGCGAGCACGAGCGCGCGCTCGGCGTGCGCGTGCGCCTCCTCGACGGCGCCCGCGCCGAGGAGGACGACATCGCCTACCTCGACCCCTTCGAGGTGGACGACCTCGCCCGCACCCTCGCGGCGCTGCCCGCGCTCGAACGCCTGGAGCGCTCCGCCGAGGGCCCGGCCGAGATCCGCCACGTCTCGCGCGACGGCTTCGGCGTCCTCGTCTCCCTCTCGTCCCCCTCGGCCGCGCCGCGACGCGCGCTGCGCTTCCCGGGCGACCCGCCGCACCGCCTTCCCCTCACGGACGCGGCGCTCGCGGAGCTGCGGCGCCAGCTCGACGCCGCTCGCAGCTTCCTCTTCTCCGCCCCGCCCGACTGACGTGTCGCGAAGCGCGTGGACCCCGCCGCTCCGAACGCGCCCGAGGAGCGAGGACGCGGCCGCGGAGGCCGCTGCGCGCCGCGGCCGCCGCGATCAGGCGGCGGGCGGGCCGAGCCCTCGGTAGAAGCCGAAGAGCGCGTAGAGGCTCGCGGCGGACAGCAGGTGCCAGGCCGCGTGGCCCTGGAGCCAGGGATGCGTGGGGTCGCACGCGATGCGCGTCACGTCGAGCGCCGAGCACACGGCGGCGGCCAGCAGCAGCGCGAGCGCCGCCCAGAACGCCGAGTAGGCGTCGCGCGCGCGCGCGCCCGCGCGGAGCCGGAGCACCTGCGCGACGACGGCGGCGATCGCCACGGCCACGAGCCCCTGGATCGGGATCCCGAGCTCGAAGAGGACCGGCACCGCGCCCGAGAAGGCGAGCGTCCCGCCGGCGTGCACGACCGGCTCGCGGCCGGGAGCGACCCAGCCGAGCCGCCGCGCGTTCAGCGAGAACGGCAGGAAGCAGAAGACGAACATGCCGACGAAGTCGAAGAACTGGAAGAAGTAGGTGTAGGACGCGTGGTAGACGAGCGAGAACGCCCCGACCAGGATGCCGGCCGGGCCGAACGCCGCGAGATCCCGGCGGCCGAGCCGGCGGGCCTCCCGCCACATCCAGATCCCGACCCCCACGTAGAGCAGGTTCGACCAGGTGTTCGCCGGATTCACGACGACGGCGCACAGCTCCTGCTCGCACCAGTCGACGTTCGGCGGCGTCCAGCCGCTCCACGGGCACCCCTCCGGCAGCGGAGGGGCGAGCGCGCGGGGCATCGCGCGGGCGGCCGGCTAGGAGCTCGACCCAGGACACGGCCACGGGGCAGGCCGGAGGGCGGAGGGTCGTCCCTCGGCTCCTCCGCTTCGGCGCGCGACCGCTTCAAGCGCGTCGCTGGTGTTGCGCGCAGGGTCCGCG